>Ga0302254_10000151_pt1 | contig 14440 bp, 14 predicted proteins | sample I_Fen_E1_4_FD_194573 | JGI IMG/M metagenome (GOLD analysis project Ga0302254, IMG submission 194573) | Peat permafrost microbial communities from Stordalen Mire near Abisko, Sweden - I_Fen_E1_4 | ecosystem: Environmental > Terrestrial > Soil > Wetlands > Permafrost | place: Sweden: Abisko... | reverse complement strand
CTCGAGTGCAGGGACCACTTCGTCGTGGAAGACCTCCGAGGCGCGGATCTGCAGCTCGGCGGCGCGGGCGCGCACCGCCCGGATCTGCTCGACGAGGTCGATGTCGCCGGTGGACGACGTGCGCAGACCGGCGTCGAGCTGCTCGACCAGGCCCGAGACCCGCACCTCGAAGAACTCGTCGAGGTTCTGGCTGAAGATGGCGAGGAACTTGGCCCGTTCGAGGAGCGGCTGGCGGGAGTCCTCGGCCAGGGCGAGCACCCGGGCGTTGAAGTCGAGCCACGACAGCTCCCGGTTGATGAACCGGCTGCGCGGGTCGGAGGGGCGTCCGACCACCACCTTGCCGTCGCTGCGCCCGTTGGCGTCGGCGCTGGCCGTGCGGGGCTCGGCCGGCTCGCCACCGTCGCCCTCGGCGGGCGTCCGGTCTTCTTCGAGTGCAACATCCAGGCCGGCCACCGGCCAATCGTAGCGGTCGCCGGCCGGACCCCCATCGGACGAAACGGGTGAACCCCGGGCATGGGGCTGCGGGGGCCCGGGGGTATCGTGACGCGACCATGGAGCGCCGGTGACCAGCGTCGATCCCCGCTTCGCGGCGCCGACCCCTTTCGCGCGACTGCTGTACGCCCACGCGGTGAGCGTCTGCGGCGACGCCTGCATCACCGTGTCGCTCGCGGGCTCCCTGTTCTTCCAGAGCCCCACCAGCGCCGCACGCGGCAAGGTGCTCCTCTATCTGCTGCTCACCATGGCGCCCTTCGCCGTGGTCGCGCCGATCATGGGGCCGTGGCTCGACCGCCAGAAGGGCGGCCGGCGCATGCTCGTCATCATCTCGTGCGCGGCCCGCGTCCTGCTGTGCCTGGGCATGGCCCAGTACATCAGCAAGGCGGCGCCCGAGGGACTCCTCGTGTACCCGCTCGCCTTCGGCGTGCTGATCTTCGCGAAGGGCCAGGGTGTCGCGAAGAGCGCGCTCGTGCCGTCGCTGGTGCGCAACGACGCCGAACTGGTGACGGCCAACTCGCGCCTCGCGCTCGTGAGCGTCATCGCGGCCGCCGTGGGTGGCGCGCCCGCGCTCATGGTGCAGTTGCTGTTCGGCGCCGACTGGTCGTTGCGTCTCGCGGCCGTCGTCTTCGCGATCGCGGCGGTGCTCGCCGTGCAGATACCACGAACGCGAACTCGGGGGCCGGCTGACGCCCGGCAGGAACGACTCGAACGCGAAGAGCTGCACACGCCGAGCATCCAGCTCGGTGGGAGCGCGATGGCCGTGCTGCGCGCCAGCGTGGGATTCCTCGTGTTCTTTGCCGCGTTCTCGCTCAAGAGCGACGTCGTGGTGCTCGGGATCGTCGGCGCGGCGAGCATGGCCGGCAACTTCCTCGGTGTTATCTCCGCACCGGTACTGCGCAAGTCACAACGCGAAGAGGTGATCGTCGCGTCGGCGCTCGTCGCCCCGGCGGTGTTCGCGCTGCTCGGCGCGTTCGTGGGTGGAGGCTTCGGCTTCGTGCTCGTCGGCTTCGCGATCGCGGTCGGCGCTGGCGCAGGACGGCTGGGCTTCGATTCGTTGCTGCAGCGCGACGGCCCCGACGCGGCGCGCGGGCGCGCGTTCGCCAAGTTCGAGACCCGGTTCCAGATCGTGTGGGTCGTCGGCGCGATGTTCGGCATCATCCCGTTCGCGGTGCAGATGGGCCTGTTCCTGCTCGCCGGGGTGCTCGCGTTCGCGGCGGTGAGCTACGTCGCGGCGCTGCGCGCGGCACGCGGACGCGAGATGCGCACGCAGCTTCTTCCCGGCGAGGTCGACCGCGAGTTCAGGCGCCAGCGGCGCCAGGCGATGTCGAAGGTGAAGGGCCGGTTCGCCAAGCCGAAGCCGGGGAACGGACCACCGCCGATCGACCCCGAGGCGCCGACTGCTCCGTAGTCGGCCGTTCGTAGTCGACTGCTCCGTGGCTACTGGCCCCAGCCGCTGCTCGCGCCTTGCACCATGCCGTAGGGGCCGACCGGCCAATTGAAGCAGTCGGTCATCAGCACGTCGATCTGCTCCTTGGTGGCGACGCCCTCCTCGAGCACCTTCGCCGCCTCGCGGTGCATCGCCGCATAGAGGCGGTTGGCCACGAAACCCCATGCCTCCTCGGTGTCGTTGATCACCACGGGGTTCTTGCCGCAGTCCTGCGCGAGCTGCACGATCGTCGCGATGGTGGCGTCGTTCGTCTGCTCGGTGCGCACGATCTCCGCGAACTTCATGACGATCGGCGGCGACGCCCAGTGCCAGCCGATCACCAGCTCGGGACGCGACGTGACCGCAGCGATCTGCGCGATCGAGAACCCCGACGTGTTCGACGCCAGGATCGTGCCCGCGGGCGCGGCGGCGTCGAGGTCGCGGAACACCTGCTGCTTGAGCTCGAGATTCTCGGGCACCGCTTCGACCACCACGTCGACGTTCGTGGCCTCGTCGAGGTCGAGGGTGAAGGTGAGTCGTGCCAGCGCGGCGTCGGCGTCTTCGCGTGTGACCTTGCCGCGGTCGACGCCGCGCTCGAGGCCGTAGCGCCCGGTGGTGACGTGCTCGTGCGCGAGCTCGATCACCGCGGCGTCGATGTCGTAACAGACGGCCTCGTGTCCCGCGGTCGCGAGCGACTGCGCGATTCCCGCGCCCATGACCCCCGCGCCAATGACGCCCACCTTCACGGCCTGCTCCTCACGTCGACGCTGTCGGCCCGAATCTACGTGGTGGGGGAGTCGGTCGTTTCCTGGAGCAGGTCGGTGACGGCGCGGCGGACGAGGCCGATCACCTCGGCGGAGAGCTCCGGGGTGTCGTCCAGCCCGGCGATCGCGGCGACGAACGGGCGGAAGAAGTTCCAGCCGAGGATGGCGCTCACCGTGGTGGCCGCGAGCACGCGAGGATCGGGGGCCGACGGGTCGACGGTGTCACCCTCGGCGGCGGAGATGAGCTCCGTGAGCTTGGTGACGGTGGGTGACACGGCCACGAGCTTGGCGGGGTCGACGCCGTCGAGCAGGGCCCACGCCAGCATCCGCGCGTGGGTGGAGCGCTCGCCCGGGGTGGTGAGCGCGGCGAGCGCATCGTCGATCGACGCGCTGTCGCGCATGCGTTCCGCGCCCGAGGCCGAGGCCCGGCGCAGCAGCTCCGCGAGGATCGCTTCCTTGGTGCCGTAGTAGTGGTGGATCAACCCGTAGTTCACGCCCGCCCGGCGGGCGATCTCGCGCAGTGACACCGACGACGGGCTGCGCTCCTGGAACAGCTCGGCGGCGGCGACGAGGATTGCCGACGCCGGGTGCTCGGGGTCCTCGACGGGGCCGAGCCAGGGGGGCGCGACCGGCGGTGGGAGCGCGGCGGCGCCCGCGTCAGGCATCAGGGGTGTCGGGGAAGTCGGGGAAGTCGGGGATCTCGGGCAGCTCGGGCAGGTCGTCGAGCTCCACACCGATGCGCGCCAGCCACAGCCCCGGCGCGTCGAGCTCGTTCGGCGTAGGCAGCATCGCGTCGCCCTCGAACAGCTTGTTGAGGCCGTCGATCCCGGCCCGCTCGACGACGCCCTCGACGAACGACTGCCCGCGCTCGTAGTGCGCGCGCTCGAGCTTGAGGCCGAGCAGCGTCTCGATGAACCGTTCCGCCTCGCCGCGTTCGACGCGGTGGCGCTTCTTCGCCTCGTGGATGCGGTCGAAGGTGGGGATGAGCCGCTGGCCGATGCGGGCGACGACGAGGTCGGCGTAGCCGTCGAGCACCGCGGTGAGGCGCTGCAATTCCTCGCGTGGCGCGGCCTGAGCGGGCGACTGCATCGCGCCGAGCACACGCTCGGGGTCTTCGGTCATCGACTGCATGGCCATGGGGTCGGAGGGGTCGAGCATGCCGAACTCGGCCTCGAACGCGTTCACGTCGACCTGGTAGGCGGACACGTAGTCGACCGCGAGCTGCACGAGCCGGCTGCGGATCCACGGCACCGAGCGCAGGGCCGCGTGCACGACCTCGTGCAGTGCGACGTAGAAGCGCAGGTCGTCGCGCGGGAGCTCCCACGCCGCTTCGAACGCGTCGATGTTGGGCACGACGAAGCACAGGCTGGGATCGTCGCCGCCGGGTGTGGTGGCCGTGGGCACGGGACCGGTGGGCAGCGGGAGGTCGTAGCGGCCGAGCGCGTGTTGCGCGAGGAAGCCGAGCATCGAGCCGGCCTGCACGCCGAGCAGCGCCGGAGCGATCATGCCGAGCATCGGACCGAGCCCGCCCATGGCGCCCATCGCGCCGAACATGCCCGCCATCCCGGGCATGCCGGGGATGTTCGGCATGTTGCCGAGCTCCTCGGCTGAGAACGGGTCGGTGCCCTCCTCCTGGTCGGCCTGCTCGCCGGCACGGCGCATGGAGTCTCCCAGCGCGGTGGCCAGCGCCTCGAGGACGGGCTGCAACGCGACCATGTGGAGCTCGACCCACCCGCGCGGCCCGACGGTGCGCAGCTCGGTGGCGAACGTGGCGGTCAAGCCGGTCTCCCCGACCACGAGCGTCTGGGCCGCGTGCGCAAGCTCCTCGAACTGCTTGTGGTCGGCGGGAGCGATGGCGGGCTCCGGCCGGCCCTCCATCGCCACCTGATCGGCGGTCTGTCGGGCCACCTCCCAATTGAGAGGCCCGTCGGACTGCAGCATCCGCATGATCTGGTTGAGATCGATCTGCGAGAAATCGAACGTTGACGGATCGAAGCCCGGGAAGGCTCCGGGTCCGCCGGGTCCGCCGGGTCCGCCGGGTCCGCCGGGTCCGCCGGGTCCGCCGGGTCCGGCACCGCCGATCGAGGGGTGATCGGAGGAGGGATGTTCGGAGAAATCCGGATCTTCCGGGTCTCCAGGTTGAGTCGGGTCGGCCACGCGGTCAGTCTATGGAGGTGCATCAGATCGCAGTCACCGGCGCCGCCGGCCTCGTCGGCCGTCATCTCCTCCCCGCGCTCGCAGACCACCCCGATGTCGGACGGGTGGTGGGCCTCGACGTCCGCGAGCCCGACCGGCGACCCAAGTCGGTTACGTTCCACCGCGTCGACATCGCCGGCACCTCGTTGCGCCCCGTGCTGGAGGGGGTCGACGTGCTCGTGCACCTCGCGGGCGTCGTCGACCCGGTGCCCGACGAGAAGGTGATGGCGCGCGTCAACGTCGGCGGCACCCGTCACGTGTTGGAGGAGGCGGCGGCGGTCGGGGTGCGACGCATCGTGCGGGTGGCGAACGCCGCGGTGTACGGCGCGTGGCCCGACAACGCGGTGCCGCTCACCGAGCAGGCCACGTTGCGGCCCAACGCCCGTTTCTCGCCCGCGGTGCAGGGCGCGGAGGTGGCACGGCTGCTCTCCATGTGGCGCGCCGAGCACCCCGACGTCACCGTCACCTCGTTGCGCGCGTCCCCCGTGGTCGGGGGTGCCGGCTCGGAGCGGCTGTTGGCGCGCATCCTGCTGGGTCGCCCGCCGTTGCGCGTGCGCGGCGCCCGCCCGCCGGTGCAGGTGTTGCACGTCGACGACCTGGTGTCCGCGCTCGTCCTCGCCGCCACGACCGACCTGCCCGGCGTGTACAACGTCGCTGCCGACGGCTGGCTCGATCCCGACGCCGTCGCGGCGCTGCTCCCCGGTTCACGCGTGCCCGCGGTGCCGGCCGAGGCGCTCGAGCGCGCGTTGGCGCGCAGCTGGGAGCTCGGCCTGGGCGACATCCCCCCTGGTGTCGTGCCCTACCTGCAACACCCGGTCGTCCTCGACACCACGAAGCTGCGCGCCGCCGGATGGGCGCCGAAGGTGAGCAACGAGGACGCGATCCGCGAAGCCCTCACCGCGCTGCCGCCGCGCGACCGACGCCCAGCGATCGCGGCGGGCGCGCTGGTCTCGGCCGGCGTCGCGACCACCGTCGTCGTCAGTCGTCGTCGCCGCAAGCGCCGCGACGTGTGAATCCGGTGGATCTCGACGACCACCCCGACGAAGATGGTCGGGTGAGCGGAGCGAACCCATCAGGCCGGCCGGAGAATTCGTGGTGGCGCGAGGAGTACGGCAGCCCGTGCCGTGAGTGCGGGTTCGACTGGTCGATCGAGCCCGAGGAGGCGATCCGAGCGGTGGAGGGGCTGCCCGGCGCGTGGGCCGGCGTGCTCGCCGGTACGACGGGCAACGAGGTGCCGCCCGCCGCGACATGGTCGGCGAAGGCGTACGTGTTCCACGTCGCCGACAACCTCCGCATCTTCGCCGAACGCCTCGAGGGCGTGCGGGCCGGTGGGCCGCGCGACCTGATCGGCTACGACGAGAACGAGCTCGCGGCGGCCCGCCACTACGAGGAGATGTCGCTACCCGCGGCACTCTGGTCGATCGGGAGCGCGGTGCCGTTGTGGGCCGCGGCGTCACGCTCGGCGGTGGCCGCGGACACCACGTTCGGGCACTCCGAGCGCGGCGAACTCCGCGCGTCGGAGATCGTGCGTGCGCCCGCCCACGACGCGTTGCACCACGACTGGGACCTCAGGCGCGCGGTGTCTCGCTGAGGAACTCCAGCAACCGGTCGAGGAGTCGGTCGAGTTCGTCGTCGGTGTTGTAGTAGTGCACCGACGCGCGCAGCACCGCGGTGAGCCCGCGCTGCTCGAAGTCGCGCCGGGCGAAGTCGATGGTGGACACGCTGATGTTCACGTGCTGCTCACGCATCCAGGCCGCGCACGTGTGCGGGTCGACGCCGTCGAGGGTGAAGGTGACGATGCCGCACTGCTGCGCGCCGCGGTCGCGCAGCGTGAGCCCGGACACGGTACGCAGTCGCTCACGGAGCGACGCGCCGAGACCGAGCACCCGCCCGGCGATCGCGTCGACACCGAGGTCGAGCGCGTGGTCGATCGCGGCGCCGAGCCCGAGCTGGTTGGCGACGGAGCGCTCCCACGACTCGAACCGGCGCGCGTCGTCGCGCAGCACGATGCGGTCGCCGCTGGCCCACTGCGCGGCGTGCACGTCGGCGAAGGGCGGGTCGAGGCGCTCGATCCACGGCCGGCGGACGTAGAGGAAACCGGTGCCGCGCGGCGCGCGCAGGTACTTGCGGCCGGTCGCGGAGAGGAAGTCGCAGCCGAGCGCGTCGACGTCGATCGGCAGCTGGCCCGCGGCCTGGCACGCGTCGAGCAGGTACGGCACGCCCGCGTCGCGCGCGACCGCGCCCACGGCGGCGGCCGGGTTCACCAACCCGCCCTGCGTGGGGATCCACGACATCGCGATCAGCCGTGTGCGGTCGTCGACGAGCCCGCGCAGCGCGGCGACGTCGAGCTGCCCGGAGTCGTCGTCGGGGACGAACACCACCTCGATCTCGTGCCGCTGAGCGAGCTGCAGGAACGCGATCACGTTGCTCGCGTACTCCGACGCAGAGGTGAGGATGCGGTCGCCCGGCCGGAACGTGGACGCGAGCGAGTAACAGGCCATGTCCCATGCGCGCGTCGCGCTCTCGACCAGCGCGATCTCCTCGGGCGCGGCGCCGAGCAACCGGGCGACGGCGTCGTAGACCGCGGCGCTGCGTTCGGCGACGAGGTCACCGGCCATGTAGCCGCCGACGCGTGCCTCGAGCTCGAGGTGCTCGATCACGGTGTCGAGCACCTCGCGCGACGGCAGCGCGGCGCCCGCGTTGTTCAGGTGGACGACGTCGAAGCAGCCGGGGGTGTCGGCGCGCTCGCGCGCGACGTCGATGCCGGATGGGTCGGCGGGCACCGGAGGAGTGCGGAGGTCAGGCGCCGGCGGGGGTGAGGTGCTCGGCGCGCCAGCCGTCCCACTCGTCGGTGAAGTAGCGCACGCGCGTCTTCTTGTATTCCTTGACCGACCAGAGCAGCGCGTACTCGCTCACGCCCGTCTCCGCTGCGATCGCCGCGATCGTGGCCTCGCACTCCGTGCCGTTCTTGCCGTGCACCATCGTGAACACCGAGTACGGCCAGTCGTCGTAGGTGGGCCGGCGGTAGCAGTGGCTCACCAGGGCGAAGCCGGCCATCTGCGGGCCGATCTCGTCGAGCTGGTCCTCGGGCACCGCCCACACGCCCATGGCATTGGCCTTGAAGCCCGCGCTGCGGTGGTTCATCACCGCGGCGAAGCGCCGCATGAGCTTGCGCTCCTTGAACGACGCGAGGAGGTCGAGCACGGTCTGCTCGTCGGTGCCGATGAGCTCCGCATACGCGGCGAAGGGCCGCTCGACCAGCGGGAGGTCTTCCTGCACGACGCGAATCGTGGCGATCTCGAGGTCGGAGAGCTCGGGCGCCTCCATGTGCTCCTTGCGCTCCGGGCGTTCGTGCTCGAGCACCTCGGCCTTCGCGTCGGCCGCGGTGGCGCCGGTCATGTCGAGCTTCACGCCGATCTTGTAGAGCTTCAGCGTGGGGAGACGGCGGGTGACGAGCGCGCCAGAGTCGCGGTGCAGCACCTCGACGTGCTCCTCGAGCGAATCGCCCGGCGGCACGGCCACCGTGTACCAGAGGTTGTACCGGTGGTTGCGCTTGTAATTGTGGCTCACGCCCGGGTGGGCGCTGATCACCGCGGCGGCTTCGTCGACGCGGTCGGGGTCGATCTGCGCGGCGACGAGCGCGGAGCCGTACCCGAGGGCGCGGGTGTCGAAGATGGCCGAGAGCTGGCGCAACACGCCGAGCGCCTTCACCCGGGCGACCCGTTCCCGCGTGGCCTCCTCGGACAGGCCGAGGCGCTCACCGATGACCGCGAACGGGCGCGGGTCGAGGGGGAAGTCCCACTGGACGGCGTTGAGCAGCTCGCGGTCGAGGTCCTCGAGGACGTCGCTCTCGGGGCCGGTCGCGGTGGGGCTGGTCGGCTCGCTCATGGGGCAATGGTACGGGGAGCTCGGGTCGGGCGCCCGGTCGACCTCAGCCGCTGGTGGGGAAGTAGGCCAGGACCGCGGCGTCGGCGGTCGCGAGCGTGACCTTTGCCTGCTTCGAGCGACCCGACGGGTCGACGTAGGTGACCTGGACCGGGTCCTGTGGCCGGAGGGCCCGGATCACGGCGAACGCGTCGGCCTGGCCGCGCACGGGCTGGTCGCCGAGGTTGGTCACGATGTCGCCCGGTTCGATCCCGCCCTTCGCAGCCGGGCTGTCGGGCACCACGGCGCTCACCCGAGCCCCGCCGCGGGGCCGCTCGACCGCGTCGTCGCCGAACACGAGCCCGATCCAGCCGTGGGTCACGGTGCCGCTCGCCTCGAGTTGGCCGCGGACGTCGCGCACCGCGGTGACCGGCACCGCGACGAGCCCGAGCCCCGGGGCGGAGGTGGCGTTGGTGAGCACGCCGACCAGGTTCCCCGAGGAGTCGACCAGCGCTCCGCCCGCCCACGCGGCGCCGGGCTGGATGCCGGTCTCCAACGTGCCCGCGACCATGGCGCCGGTGCCCGCGTCGACGAGGCGGTTCTCGTCGGAGATCACGTCGATGTCGGTGCGGTACCCGCCCGACCGGTTGGCGGCCACCGCGACGACGGTGCCCCCGACCGTGACGCCACCGGCGTCACCCTGCGCCACGGCCGTGAGGTCGCCGTCGGTCACCGACAAGACGGTGAGGTCGGTCTGCGGGTCGCTGCCGAGCACCTTGGCGGCGTAGTCGTGGCCGTCGTAGGTGACCACCCGGAGGGTGCTCGCGCCCTGCACCAGGTGGGCGTTGGTGACCACGCGGTCGGCCGCGAGCGCCACCCCGGAACCCACCGGCTGCGCGGTGCCGTCGGCCCCGACCACCCGGACGGTCACGACGCTCGGGGCGGTGTCGGCGGCGATGCGGCGGGCGATCGAGTAGTCGACCCCGGAGGGAGTCCCCACGAAGTCGGGCGGCGGCGAGACCGAGGGGGAGCCGTTGCCCAACGCCCCGAACGCCAGGAGCACCAGCACGGTGACCACCGAGGCCGCCAGGGCGCTCCCGAGACCGACCGCCCACTCCCGTGGCCGGGCCCGGGAAGGGGTCGCGGCGGGGGACGCGACGAACGACTGCAGCTCCGAGGGGTGCACCCACGGGCGGTCAGCCGGCTGCGGCGGTGGCCCGCCGACCCCCTCGGGACCCCGGCGAGGCTCGTCACCGCCCTCGTCGTCGGGGCTCATGGCGCGGAGTGTACCGACGGTTCCGGCCCGAAATCGGTCGCCTGCCCGAGCCGGCCGGGCGATCCGACCGGGTCCACGCGCCAGGGGAGCCGAGCGGCAGCGAGGCCGGAAAGGGGGTCGCCGGGGAGGTCGGGGGCCCTCTTCGGTACCATGACTCCCGTGCAGCCCCCCGAACACGGCGACTGGATCGCCGTCGTCACGGAGCCCCTCCCTGTGGAGGAGGCCACCGCCTGGGCCACCACTCCGTCGAGCGGCGCCGTGGTGGCGTTCCTCGGCGTCGTGCGCGACCACTCCGAAGGTCGTGAGGGTGTGCGCGGTCTCACCTACGAGGCGTACGAGGAGGAAGCGGCGCGCAAGCTCGCGGCCGTGGCGGCCGAGGCGCGGGTGCGCTGGCCCGTCGTCGAGCGCCTCGCGGTGCTCCACCGGCTCGGCGACCTGCAGCTCTCCGACGCGTCGGTCGCGGTCGTGGCGTCGTCGCCCCACCGGGCGGAGGCGTTCGAGGCCGCCCGCTTCTGCATCGACACCCTGAAGGAGACCGTCCCCATCTGGAAGCGCGAGCACTGGGAGGGTGGCTCCGACTGGGCCACCTGCTCGCACGAGGTTCGTACCGTGTCGCACCCCGCGACCCACGGCACGCACGCCTGACGGCGGTCCGGAATTGTCCCGCGACCTCGCGATCGACCTCGGCACCGCGAACACCCTCGTGTACGCGCGTGGCCAGGGGATCATCCTCAACGAACCGACCGTCATCGCGATGAACACGCGCACCCATGAGGTGCTCGCGCTCGGGCACGACGCGTGGCAGATGATCGGCCGCACGCCCGGCTACATCGTGGCGGTGCGCCCCCTGCGTGGCGGTGCGATCACCGACTTCGAGATCACGCAGCGCCTGATCCGCATGCTGTTCCAGCGCGCCGGCATCTCGCGCATGCAGCGCGCGCGGGTGCTGATCTGTGTCCCCTCGGCCATCACCCACGTGGAGCAACGCGCGGTGCTCGAGGCCGCGCGCCGCGCCGGCGCCGCGCAGACCTTCCTGATCGAGCAGCCGATGGCTGCGGCGATCGGGGCGTCGCTCCCGATCCACGAGCCACTCGGCAACATGGTCGTCGACATCGGCGGCGGCACCAGCGAGGTCGCGGTGATCTCGCTCGGCGGCGTCGTCGCGCTGGAGGCGGTGCGGGTCGGCTCCTTCGACATCGACGCCGCGATCCAGGGCTACGTGCGGCGCGAGTACGGCCTGGCCATCGGTGAGCGCACCGCGGAAGAGGTGAAGCTCGCGATCGGCTCGGTGTTCCCCACCGACGACGAGTACAAGGCCGAGGTGCGCGGGCGCGACCTCATGAGCGGCATGCCCAAGACGATCGTCCTCACGCCCGAGGAGATCCGCGAGGCGATCGACGAGCCGATCCAAGCCATCCTCGGCGCGGTGAAGCAGGCGCTCGCGCGCACGCCCCCCGAACTCTCCCAGGACCTCCTCAACGAGGGCATCCACCTCGTGGGCGGCGGCGCCATGCTCCGCGGCTTCGATCTCCGCATCGAGAAGGAGACCGCGGTGCGGGCTCAACTCGTCGACCTGCCCTTGGAGACGGTTGTGCTCGGCGCGGGGCGTTGCCTCGAGTCGTTCGACCGCCTCAAGGACATGTTCATGTAGCACCGGTTCGCCGGGCCACCACCGTGAACGACAAGCCGCGCTACTGGAGACCGAACAGCACGCTCGCGAAGTGGCTCTGTGGCGTGCTGATCGTGCAGACGATGCTCAACGTCGTGTGCATGTTCTTGCACGAGGGCACGCGCTGGGTGCGCGTCTACGACGTCCTCCAGTCCACCGATGCGAACAGCAGCGTGTTCAACACGCGCGTGCAGGACGCGATGGCCACGAGCAATTCGCAGTGGTTCTCGCTCGCCTCCTACGCAGTGTCCGCGGCGCTCGTGCTCTACATCATCTGGACGTGGCGGAGCGCGAACAACGCGCTCGCCCTCGGCCGCACCGGTGCACGCCAGTCGCCCGGCTGGGTGATCGCGGGTTGGCTGGTCCCGTTCGTCAACCTCGTGCTGCCGTACCAGACGGTGTCGGACCTGTGGCGCAGCTCCGCGCCCGACGTCGGGCGCGGCGACGGCTGGCGGTCGCGGCACTCGAGTGGACGGGTCGCGTCGTGGTGGGTCGCCTATCTCGTCGGCTCGTTCGGGTACGCGTTCAGCATCGTGTGGGTGCTGCTCGGGCACCTCGGCGCGAGTGATGCGAACGTCTGGTTCGCCGTGACCCGCGCGCTGCTCGCGGTGTCGGGGTTGCTCGGTGTCTGGGTCGTGTGGGACGTCACCCAACGCCAGGCGCATCAGAACGAGGTCGATCCCGCCGTCACCCGCGAGCAGCCGCAGCTCAGCGGCTACGCGCAACGCGGCGTTCCGGTGGTCACGCAGCAAGTCGTGGTCGGGCCCAACGGCCAGCCCGTGCCCGGGTGGTACCCCGACCCGAGCGGGCTCCACGACTTCCGCTACTGGGACGGCGTGGCCTGGACCGAGCACGTGAGCCGCGGTGGTGTGGCCGGCCTCTCACCCGTCGCGCCGACCCCGCCGGCACTCCCGGCCATCGCCGCCGACTGGTTCGCCGATCCTTCGGGACGACACCAGTGGCGGTACTGGGGTGGCGACGACTGGACGCCCCACGTGTCGGACGACGGCGTGCACGCCGACGACCCGCTCGCGGGCCCGGCTGCCCCGCCCGACCCCGACGACGCGATCCCGACCGGCGCGTAGCTCGCACCGGTCAGGCGTCGCGCAGGTCCTCGGCGGCCTGGCGCACCTGCCAGTCGCGGTCGGTCAGCGCGGCGTCGATCGCCGCCTCCACCTCCGGACCTTCGAACGGCGCGAGCGCGAGCACCGCGCGTCGTCGCACGGCCGGCTTGTCGCTGCAGGCCCCGAGGATCGCCGGGAGGCCCGCGTCGTCGCCCAGTGCGCCGAGCGCGGCGACCGCGGCCTCACGCGCGAGCGGATCGCGGTGGGTGCGCGCAACCTCGGCGAGGGGAATGACCGCGCCGGCGGCGATGGCGTCGTCGGTGAGCTCGCCGAGCGCCCACGCCGCGGTCTCAACGACGGTCACGTCGCGGTCGTTCAGCTGATCGAGCAGCTCCGGCACGATCGCGCCGGGACCGGATGCGCCCGCGATGGCCGCGACCGCCGGCGCGAGCTCGCCGGCGCGTCGCCGCACCGCGGGCTCGGCGTCGAGCCGCGCGGTGCGCCAGGCGGCGAGCGCCTCGTCGGGCACGTCGCCGCGCACGAGCGCGCCGAGCGCGGCCGCGCGCACGCGGGCGTCGGGATCGGCGGTGCCCGCGAGCCGCAGGCGGGCGACGTCGTCGGGAGTGAGGTTGCCGCGATGACCCAGCGCGGCGAGCGCGGCGGCACGGGCGACGGGGCCCGCCGCGGTCACCCGGGCAGCCGGCCGTTGATGGCGATGACGAGGCCGGCGAAGATCGTGGCGACGATCACCGCGATCAGGAAGCCGGTGAGCCCGACGAGCAGGATCGCCCGGACGAGGGCCCAGCCGCGTCGGGCTGTGCGCGCTCCACGACGCGACTTCGGCCGCGTGCCGTAGGGCGTGCTCGGCATGGCAGGCTGAGGAGTGGGTGAGGCCGGCACCGCCGCCCACCGTAATCGTCCGAACCCCGGAGACTCATGACCGACACGACCAGTGGCGCGCCCGATCCGACGGACGCGGGCGCGGGCTCCGGAACGCCGCCGCCGGACCCCGACCGGGCGCCGGCGGACCCCGACCGGGCGGCGGCGGACCCCGACCGGGCGGCGCCGGGCCCCGACCGCGAGAAGGAGGCCCGGAAGCACCGCAGGCACGTCGTCATCGCGTGGATCGCGTCGGTGTTCGGCGTGCTCCTCGTGGCGGCAGTGATCGCGGGCTTCGTGATCCGAGTGCCCTACGTGATCATCTCCCCCGGCGCGAGCACCCCGCTCGATGCCTCGGTCGTGTCGATCGAGGGCGCCGACACCTACCCACACCGCCAGTCGGTCGAGTTCCTCACCGTGCGTGTGTCGAACACCGACCCCACGGTGTGGAGGGTGGTCAGCGCGTGGCTCGATCCCGACAAGGACATCGAGAAGCGCAGCGACGTCGTCGGGTGCCTGAGCGACACCGACAACCAGCAGTTCAACACCGACCTCATGTTGCAGTCGCAGAACGACGCGAAGTACGTCGCGCTGACGCGCCTGGGGTACGAGGTGGAGCGGTCGCCCGCGCGCCTCACCGTGATCCAGGCCTGCCAGGGTGTGCCCGCGTACGGGAAGCTGCGCGTGGGGGACCGCGTGGTCGCGGTCGACGGCAACGACGTCACGCAGTTGTCGGAAGTGGGCGCGGCGGTGCAGTCGCACGCAGTCGGCACCGACGTGACCTTCACCGTGGAGCGCGACGGCGAG
>Ga0302254_10000150_pt1 | contig 14472 bp, 12 predicted proteins | sample I_Fen_E1_4_FD_194573 | JGI IMG/M metagenome (GOLD analysis project Ga0302254, IMG submission 194573) | Peat permafrost microbial communities from Stordalen Mire near Abisko, Sweden - I_Fen_E1_4 | ecosystem: Environmental > Terrestrial > Soil > Wetlands > Permafrost | place: Sweden: Abisko... | reverse complement strand
TCAACACCCAGCTGGAACGGGCGCGCATCGCCGCTGGCCTCGTCCCGATGTCCGGACCGGGGATCGTCATCCAGCTCAGCGATTCGGGTGCCGCCGTGCCGCCCGACGGCAATGCCCGCGACTACCTGGCGTCCGGGCGGGACGTCCTGACGGTCGTTGAGGAGCTGTGGCTGGCAGGCGCCGAGGCGATCGCGGTCAACGGCGAGCGTGTGACCGTGGCGACCGCGATCGAGGACATCGGCGGCTCCGTCCTGGTCAACTCGGCCTACGTGACCGCGCCGTACCAGGTCTCGGCCATCGGACCCGACAACATGTTCGACCGTCTCTCCCAGTCCCCGGGGTTCGTGGACTTCATCCGCAGCCGCGCGGAGACATTCGGGATCGGCGTGTCCTACGCCACCCCTTCGTCGGTGGACCTCCCGGCGTACGCGGGATCCGTGAACCTCCGCTACGGGCGGGTGCAGCCCAGCCCTGCTCCGACACCGGCGCCCTGATGCGCCGCGCGGCCGGGAGCATGGCGGTCGGCGCCGTCCTCCTGCTCCTGGGCTTCCTGGTCGTGGTGCAGCTGCGCTCGCAGGCGGCGGACCAGGGCCTCGCCGGCCTGTCGGTCCAGGAGCTCACGGAGCTCGTGGCGAACGTCACGACCCGCAACAACCAGCTCCGCGAGGAGATCAAGACGCTGGAAGGCCAGCGGGAGACCGTGTCCACGGCCGTCGAACGCGGCGATACCTCCACCGGCGGGATCCGCACCGACCTCAACCGGATCCTGGGCTGGTCGGGCGCCCTGGGCGTCAGCGGCGCCGGGGTCAGGGTGACCGTGGACGGCGCACTCCCCGGCGACGCCGTGGAGCAGCTGCTCAACGAGCTGCGCAACGCCGGAGCCGAGGCGATCTCGATCGGCGGCACCCGGTTGGTGCCCGGAGTGGTGGTGACGGGTCCGGCCAAAGCCCTCGTGGTGGCCGGTGTCCCGCTGCCGGGCGCGCTGGAGATCCTTGCCGTCGGCCATCCCGAGTCGCTGGCGGGCTCGCTCGCCCGTGCCGGAGGGCTGATCGCCCAGCTGTCCGCCCGGTACCCGGACGTGGTGATCACCGTCAACGACGAGGATCTCATCGAGGTCCCGCCGACGGACCGCGATCTCAATCCCGTGCGCGGTCACCCCCGGCTCTGACCGGTCGGCGCCTTCCCGCCCTCTGCTACCCTCCACCCGATGTCAGGCCACCCCGTCCTCGAGCTGCTTCTCGGCGACGTCGTCCGCCTCCGGCGCCGTCACCCGTGCGGTGGGGAGACGTGGCTCATCGACCGCCTCGGCGCCGACATCGGGATCCGCTGCGAAACGTGCGGGCGCCACGTCCTGGTGGAGCGCCCGGCCCTCGAGCGGCGGATCTCCGGCTTCGTGAGTCGTGGAGATCCCGGGCTGAGCGCCGCCGTCGGACCGGCGCGCACGTGAGCGAGCCGGAGCCGAGCCTCGCCGCGAATGCAGTCGGCCTGCCCGGGACCGAAGAGGCGCCCGGGGCGCTCGACGTCTTTCGCAACCGCCCCTTCCTGCTGCTCTGGCTCAGCCAGCTGTTCACGCAGGTCGGCGGCAACATGGTGCTCTACGGCCTGACGATCATCGTCACCGACTCGACACGGTCGCCGGCGGCGCAGAGCCTGCTGATCCTCTCGTTCCTGGTGCCGGCCGTCCTGTTCTCGGCGGTCGCCGGCGTCTACGTGGACCGGTTCGACAAGCGCCTGGTGCTCGTGGCGACCAACCTGTTGCGGGCGGCGCTGTCGGTGGCGCTCTTCCTGGCCGGCGTCAACCTGCTCTTGCTGATGCTGTTCAACGTCCTGATCTCGACGGTGACGGTGTTCTTCGCGCCGGCCGAAGCGGCGATGATCCCGCAGGTCGTTCCGCGCAAGCAGCTGATCGCGGCGAACGGCGTGTTCACGTTGACCCTCAACGCGGCCTTCGCCATCGGGTTCGCGCTGCTCGGCCCGATCGTCCTGACGCTTGTCGGGGCGCCGGCACTCATCCTGATCGTCGGCGCCTGCTACCTGATCGCCGCGGGCTTCTGCTGGACGCTGCCCCCGGCCCCGCCCGTGGTCGTCGACCCCGATCCCCTGCACGAGGCGGAGGAGGCGATGGGCTCCACGTTCGGCCAGCTGCGCGAGGGCATCGACTTCATCCGGTCGAACCCGCGGATCAGCTGGTCGCTGGTGTATCTCGGCGTCGCGGCATCTCTCGTCGGCGTGCTGGGCGTCCTCGGCCCGGCGTTCGCACGGGACTCGCTGGGCCTCGAGACGAAGGACTTCGTCGTCGTCGTCCTACCGCTGGCCTTCGGCATCGTGATGGGCATCCTGGTGCTCAACAACTTCGGCCACCTCATGCCGCGCCGGCGGATCATCGAGTACGGGCTGATGGCGCTCGGCATCGGGATCTTCCTGATTGCCGCCGTCGGCCCGATCTCCCGCTTCCTCCAGCGGGCGGAGACGGCCACGGGTCTCGTCTCGCTGGCCGACTTCACGTCTGTGCTCGCGATCGTGGTGTTCATCGCGCTGCTCGCCGGCATCGCCTACGCGTTCGTCGCGATCCCCTCGCAGACGCAGCTCCAGGAGGACCTCCCCGAGGACGTCCGCGGGCGCGTCTTCGGCGTCCTGAACATGCTCGTCTCGACCGCCTCCTTCCTGCCGATCATCATCGTCGGCGGGGTCGCCCAGATCGTCGGGACGACCGTCGTCCTGTACGTGGTGGGCATCGCGATCACGGTGTCCGGCGTGGCCTCATATGTCACGCGCGGGCCCCTGAAGCCCGCCGAGGCGAAGGCGATGGCGGTCGGGCCTGCCACCCCCGCGGGCTTCGACCCGGTTGCCGTGGCGACAGCCACTGAGCGGGATGCGGGCGACCGGCGCGCATCCCGCCGGGCGGAGGCGTCGGCGGTCGCTGCCGATGAGGCGGCCGCAGATGCGGCGTCGGCCGAGGCGGCAGAGCAGGCGGAGGCGGCAGAGCCGGCCGACGCCGTACGGGACGATGGGTCGCCGCCGCGCGACGGTCCTCCAGGTGACCCTGCCGAGGACGAGTAGCCGTGCGAGATGCCGGGCTCCTGGTCACCGGTCGGATCGCCACGCTGGGAGGACGGGCCGGCCCGGGATGGGTCGAGGCCATCGCGATCGAGGGCGGCCGCGTCATCGCCGCCGGAATGAAGTCCGACGTGGAGTCGGCAGCCGCCAGGGGAGCTCGCCGGCTCGAACTCGCCCCGGACGAGGTCGCGATCCCCGGGCTGACCGACGCACACATTCACCTGGCCGACGCGGCGCTCGCGCGCCTGCGGGTCGACCTGGGCGATGCCCGCTCCATCGCGTCCATCCTGGAGCGCGTGAGCGTGGCCGCGGCAGCGGAGCCGGACGCCGCCGCCTGGATCGAGGGTGCCGGCTGGGACGCGGACCTGCTCGGACGCTGGCCGACCGCCGCCGACATCGAGCGGGCCGCTCCGGGACGCCTCGTCGCGCTCTGGGCCCACGACCACCATGCGCTGCTAGCGAGCGCTCGGGCCCTCGCTGAGGCCGGGATCGATGACGACCGGGGTGATCCGGACGGCGGTGTGATCCGCCGGGACGAGAGCGGCCACATCACGGGAGTCCTGCACGAGACCGCCGCCGGGCTGATCGCGAGGCGGGTTCCGTCGCCGGACGGGGACCGGGTGTCCGCCGCTCTGCGGCCGATGATCTCTGAGCTGCTGTCGCTGGGGGTGGTGGCCGCACACGATCCCGGCGGGCTGTCCGGACGAAGTGATCTCGGTGGGCCGGTCGAGGCCTATCGCCGGCTTGCCGCCAACGGCACCCTCGGCATGCGCGTGCATGCCTGCCTTCGCCCGGAGCAGCTGGACGCTGCAGAGTTGCAGGGCCTGCGGAGCGGGCGGCCACTCGGGCCCGACCCGCTCGATCGCCTGCGGCTGGGTTGGCTCAAGACCTTCGCGGACGGGTCGCTGGGCTCAAGGACGGCGGCGCTGCTCGAGCCCCTGGGCCGGGTCCCGGGCGAGCCGGAGCCACCCAACGGAGGCTACGGTGTCTGGCTGGTCCCGCCCGAGGAGCTGCGGGCCCAGGCGATGCGTGCCGCTTCGCTGGGGATCGCCACGCAGGTGCACGGGATCGGCGACGCGGCGGTCCGCGCCGCGCTGGACGCGCTGGCTCCGACGGTGGGCCGCACGCCGCTCATGCCCCGCATCGAGCACGTCCAGCTTGTCTCGGCGGCCGACATCCCGCGCTTCGCAGCGCTGGGGATCGCCGCTTCGATGCAGCCGATCCACGTCCGGTCCGACGCCGAGAAGGCTCGCCGGCTCTGGGGAGCGCGAGCGGAGGAGCGTGGCTACGCACTGGGTGCCCTGGCCGCGTCCGGGGCGGTCATGCCCACCGGGACGGACGCTCCCGTGGAGCCCGTTGACCCGTGGCCGGGGCTCGCATGCGCGGTGACCCGGGCCGCACCGTCGTGGGCGGCCGGCATGCGGCCCTTCGGGCCGGGGAATGCGCTGGATCTCTGGCAGGCCATCCGCGCCGCGTGCGTGGATCCGGCCATCAGCGCCGGCGAGACGGATCGCGGGCGGCTGGTGCCGGGGCACCGGGCGGACCTGCTGGTGATCCCGGCGGCCGCAGTCGCCGAACCCGTTGAGACCGACGGGGCACTGTGGAACACCAGGCCGCGCCTGGTGGTCCTCGACGGCAGGCTCGTGGCTGGGGCCGCCTGACCCCGGTCAGCGTGCGGCTGGAGGCACATCCCGCTGCCTGCGGGCTTCGTAGAGCAGGATGGCAGCCGTGATCGACACGTTCAGGCTGTCGGCGACGCCCGCCATCGGCAGGCGGACGGGCAGGATGGAGGGGCCGGACCATGCGCCGGTGAGACCGTCGGCCTCGCCGCCCAGGACGAGGGCGACCGGGCCGCGCAGGTCCACCTCGGTGTAGGGCGTATCCGCGTCCACGCGCGCCGCCAGGAGCGTCAGGCCGCGACCCACGAGGTCCTCCCGGACGGCGGCGCTGGAGCCCGCCGCGAGCGGAACGGCGAAGATCGTCCCGAGCGACGCCCGGATGGCGTTCGGGTTGAACATGTCGGTTCGCGGATCGGCGGCGATGACCGCATCGGCGCCCGCCGCGTCCGCCGTCCGGAGCACCGCGCCCAGGTTGCCGGGCTTCTCCACGCCCTCCAGCACGACGACGAGGGGATCGTCCGGGAGGCGCAGGAGTTCCAGCGCCAGGCTCGGGATCCGCACCGTGGCGACCAGTCCCTCGGAGCGGTCACCGTATGCCAGCCGGTCCAGCACGGGTCCGGTGACGGGCACGACCGTGGCGCCACGCCGGCGGGCCAGCGCGACTGCCGCCTCTCCCTCGGGAGCGATCCGGGATTCGTCCACGAACACCTCGACGACGACCGCGCCGCCCGCGAGGGCCAGGGCCAGCTCCCGGGCGCCATCCACGAGCGTCAGGCCGGCCTCGTCCCGCTCCCTGCGGTCCCGCAGGCCCGCCGCCGCCCGGACGCGGGGGTTCTTCGTGCTGGTCAGGGCAGGCTCGGTCAAGGCCACTGATCCTCGCGGCGCGACGTCACCGGACGGGGCTGTGCGCCCATGCCCCGAGGGGCAGGCGGGATCCGGCGCGGCTGTCGAGCGTGAGCGGCTCACCGGTGGCTGGGACGCTGAAGTGCTCCCGGAGCAGGGCGCCCAGCCGGTCCCCGTCGTAGCCCGGCGTGTGGGCGCTGAGCAGGACGAACGACGGGCGCGGCCCGACCAGCGCCGAGAGGTCGTCGAGCAGCGGCGCGAGGTGTTCGTCGATCTGCCAGGCGCCGGCCCCGTGGCCGTACGTCGGCGGATCCAGCACCACCCCGTCGTACCGCCGGCCCCGGCGCCGCTCCCGGCGAACGAAGGTCCGGGCATCCTCCACGAGCCAGCGGACAGGCTTCTCGGTCAGCCCCGAGAGCTCCGCGTTGTGGCGTGCCCAGGCGACGGCCGGCCGGGACGAGTCCACGTGTGCGACGCGCGCACCGGCACTCGCGCACGCGAGAGTTGAGCCACCCGTGTAGCCGAAGAGCGAGAGCACCTCCGGTGGGCGACCTAGGCCGGCTTCGGCGGCACGGACGACGCGCTCGAGCCAGGTCCACGTGCCGGCGTGCTCGGGAAAGACGCCGACCTGGCCGCTCGCGGAGGGCCGGCATTCGAGGACGAGGCTGCCCACGCGAACCGGCCACGGGTCCAGCGCGGCGCCGCGAACCCAGGCGCCACCGTTCCAGCGGAAGCTGGCACGCTTCCACTCCTCGGGCCGCAGGCGGGGGATCCAGTCCGCCGTCGGCGTCGGCCTGTCCACGATGGCCGCTCCGAATCGCTCGAGGCGCCGTCCGCCACCACAGTCGAGGAGCTCGAGATCCGCCATGGGTCAATCGTCGCACGCATCGACGCGGGGGGCGACGTCGACGCCCGGACCCGCCGTCGCGCGCGCACGGGCAGATGCACCGCGGAGTCGTGGTATCTTGCCCGCCGAGGGCGATTGGCGCAGTTGGTTAGCGCGCATGCTTGACATGCATGAGGTCACTGGTTCGAGTCCAGTATCGCCCACCACCTCCGGCCCTCGGGGCCAGCGAAGACCGAAGCGTCGAACGGGACGCGCCACACCGGGACGTCGCCAGAGAGCGGGAGCCAGCGGCTGGAAGCTCCGCAGACCCGACCGGTGGCGGTACCACCCGCGAGCGGCCGGCGAACCGGCCCGGGATCCGCCCGTTAGCGCGGCACGAGCGCACGACACCGTTGCACGCGTGTCGTGAAGGCGGGTGGAACCGCGGGAGGTCGAACCTCTCGTCCTGTCGGGACGAGAGGTTTTGTGTTTCTCGGGAGTTGACGATATGACAGACGACCAGGTGGCCGCAGCGGCGGACGATCAGGACGAACCGGAGTTCGTGGCACCCGAGCGCGGCTCGGCGGACGAGCTGCTCGACGCCGGCGCCCACGCGCCGATCGACGCCATGCGCCACAGCACGGCGCATGTCATGGCGGAGGCCGTCCTGGGCCTCTTCCCGGGCGCGCGTCTGGGCATCGGGCCCGCCATCGAGAACGGCTTCTACTACGACTTCGAGCTGCCGCGACCGCTCACGCCGGACGACCTCGTCGCGGTCGAGACCAGGATGCGCGAGAGCGTGGCGGCCAACCATGCCTTCGTCCGCCGCGAGGTCGGGTTCGACGAGGGCCGCGCGATCGAGGAGGCCGACGGCCAGGCCTTCAAGGTCGAGATTCTCGACGATCTTGCGCGGAAGGCCGTCGAGACGGGCACGCCGATGCCGCCGGTGACCTTCTACGAGCACGGGCCGTTCCGGGACCTGTGCAAGGGTCCCCACGTGGAGGCCACCGGGCAGATCGGGCCGTTCAGGCTCCTGGCAGTCGCCGGGGCCTACTGGCGGGGCGACGACAAGCGCCCGATGCTTCAGCGGATCTACGGGACGGTCTGGGAGACGCAGGCGGACCTGGACCTCTACCTGTGGCGGCGCGAGGAGGCCAAGAAGCGGGACCATCGCAAGCTCGGCGTGCAGCTCGACCTGTTCAGCTTCCACGACGTGAGCCCGGGCGCCGCGTTCTGGCACCCGAAGGGCTGGCGGCTGTACCAGACGCTGCGCGACGCGATGCGCGAGATCCAGGACCGGCGCGGCTACCAGGAGATCTACACGCCCCCCCTCGTCCATCAGAAGCTGTGGGAGCAGTCCGGGCACTGGGACCACTACCGCGATGGCATGTACATGGTCGACGTCGAGGGCCAGCTGTTCAGCCTCAAGCCGATGAACTGCCCCGAGTCGTCGTTCATCTACCGTTCGAGGCTGCGCTCGTACCGCGACCTGCCGCTCCGCCTGTCGGAGTACGGCGTGCTCCACCGCAACGAGCTGTCCGGCGTGCTGTCCGGCCTCACGCGAGTCCGGCACTTCGTCACGGACGACGCCCATATCTTCATCCGGCCGGACCAGATCGCGGCGGAGATCGAGGGCCTGATGGGCGAGATCCGCGAGTCCTACTCGTGGTTCGGCCTCACGCCGACGCTGACGTTCGGCACACGTCCCGACAAGGCCCTCGGGGACCCGGCCGTCTGGGACGAGACCGAGGCGATCATGCGGGCCGAGCTGGAGCGGTCCGGTCTCGAGTATCGCGTCAAGCCCAAGGACGGGGCGTTCTACGCACCCAAGATCGACATCCAGATCACGGACGCGCTGGGCCGCGAGTGGCAGACGGCGACGATCCAGGTGGACCGCCTGATGCTGCCCGAGAGGTTCGACCTGTGGTACATCGACGAAGCCGGCACGCAGCAGCGCCCGGTGGTGATCCACCGCGCGATCTACGGCTCTCTCGAGCGCTTCATCGGCGTCCTGACGGAGCACTTTGCCGGAGCCTTCCCCCTGTGGTGCGCCCCCGTGCAGGCGGTGGTGATCCCGATCGCGGACCGGCACGTGGAGCCCGCGAACGAGCTTGCCGCGGAGCTCAGGGCCGGTGGCCTGCGGTACGTGGAGGTCGATGCCTCCGACAACCGGATGCAGAACAAGATCCGGCTGGCACAGGGCCAGAAGATCCCGTACATGCTCATCCTGGGCGACCGTGAGGTTGAGGGGCGGACCGCGGCGGTCCGGCGGCGGGGCGCGACGAAGGACGAGCCGCAGGAGGTCCTGCCCTGGTCGGAGGTTGCCGGGCGCCTCGGCGCGGAGGTTCGCGAGCGCCGCCTGGGGTAGGGGAGGATCGGTTCTCCACGCATGCGGCATGTCGCCTGCCAGGCGACATGGGATCGGCGGGCGCGCTCCCACCGGGGGTCGCTGGTGGGTCCGACGGACGGCGACACGGAGGCTCCGTCCGGCCCTCCCGCGGCCACCCTGTTCGTTGCGACCGATCGAACCCTTGTGCTATCCTGCCGCGGCGACCGGGCACGGTTTTCGTGCGCGCCGCGAGCCCAAACCTATTCGAGCAGAGGGACCACGCCATCAGCCGAGACCTGCGCATCAACCAGATGATCCGTGTCCCCCAGGTCCGGGTTGTCGACGAAGATGGCTCACAGCTCGGCGTCATGCCGACGCACCAGGCCATGGCGATGGCGCAGGAACGGGGGCTCGACCTCGTCGAGGTTGCGCCCACGGCAGCCCCCCCCGTCGTCCGCTTTCTCGATTTTGGTCAGTACAAGTACGAGCTGACCAAGCGCGAGAAGGAGGCGAAGCGCAAGCAGCGAGCGGTGGAGTTCAAGGAAGTCCGCCTCACGCCCAAGATCGGCATCGGCGACTTCGACACCAAGGTCCATCGCGCGATCGAGTTCCTCGAGGATGGCGACCGGATCAAGGTGACCGTCCGTTTCCGCGGCCGGGAGCTCACGCATCCGGAGATCGGCCGGGCGCTCCTCGCCAAGTTCGGCGAGGCGGTGAAGGACCACGGGGTCGTGGACCGGACCCCGGCGCTCGAAGGCAAGTCGATGTTCATGACGCTCGCCTCGGTTCACAAGCCGAGGGTCCACGAGCACCGAAACCCGGGGACGAAGCCCGAGGAAGCCGCCACGGAGCCCGAGGCTCCGTCCGACGTCCCGTCCGGCGTTCTTCCGTCAGATCCGACGCCCTCCGCCCTGCCGGCGGCCGAGGCGGCGCCAGCAGGAGAGTGAGGCCAGCGTGCCGAAGATGAAGACCCACAAGGGGACCCAGAAGCGCGTCGGGGTCACCGGGAGTGGGAAGTTCATTCGCGTGAAGTCCTGGAGTGGACATCACCTGGAGCTGAAGTCGTCACGCCGAACTCGCCGGTACGCGGGCAAGGCGGTCGTCGGTCCCCAGCACCAGGACCAGCTCCACCGCCTGCTTCCGGGCATCTAGGAGCGATCGATGGCACGCGTCAAGCGGGGCGTCACGTCCCACAAGCGCCACAAGCGGCTGCTCAACGCCTCCGAGGGTCGGAGCGGCACCAACCGCAAGCTCGTCAAGCGGGCGCACGAGGCCCAGCTGCATGCGTTGGCCTACGCGACCCGGGACCGCAAGCAGCGGAAGCGCGACATGCGCGAGCTGTGGATCATCCGGATCAACGCGGCCGCGCGAATCAACGGCATCACCTACGGCAAGCTCATCGCCGGCCTCAAGAAGGCCGACGTGGTGATCGATCGCAAGATCCTCGCCGATCTCGCCGTCCGCGACGCCGCGACCTTCGGCCGGATCGCCGAGATCGCCCGCACCGCCTGACCGCCAAGGTCGACCAGCCCGGACCCTCGACGTCCCCGACGATCGGGGGTTCGTGATTCGAGGGCCTGGACGGCCCTGCCAGAACCCGCACCGGACCGCTTTCCCGATCATGGACCTCGCCCAGCTGACCTCGGATCTCGACCGGCTGCGCGACCGCGCGGTCGCCGCCGCCGGCTCTGCACCCGACACTGCCTCCCTCGAGGCGCTCGAGGTGGAGGTGCTGGGGAAGAAGGGCGACCTGACGGCGATCCTGCGCGGCATCGGAGCCCTCCCGGCAGAGGACCGTCCGAAGGTCGGCTCCGTGGCCAACCAGGTCCGGGTCGCGGTGGAGGAGGCGCTGGCGCGGGCGCGTTCCGAGCTGGGGGGCGCGGAGATGGCGGCCCGTCTCGCGGTCGAGGCGGTCGACGTGACGACGCCGGGCCGCCCGATCCGGCGCGGCAACCTGCACCCGATCGTGGAGACGTCGCGCAAGATCGCGGAGGTCTTCGCGCAGTTCGGGTTCGTCGTCTACGAGGGCCCCGAGGTCGAGGACGACATCACCAACTTCCAGATGCTCAACATCCCTCCGGACCATCCCGCGCGGGACCTGTGGGACACGCTCTACCTGGACATCGACGGCCGGCTGCTGCGCACCCACACCAGCCCGGGGCAGATCCGGGTCATGCACCAGGAGAAGCCACCGATCCGCGCCCTCCTCCCCGGCCGGTGCTTCCGCTACGAGGCCGTGGACGCCAGCCACAACTCGGAGTTCTTCCAGGTCGAGGGCCTGATGATCGACGAGGGAACCTCGATGGCGGACCTCAAGGGCCTCCTCGACCAGTTCGCCCACGCCATGTTCGGCGCGGATCGGGCGACCCGTTTCCGCCCCGGCTATTACCCGTTCACGGAGCCGTCCGTCGCCTTCGACGTGCTGTGCGTCGTCTGCAACGGGGAGAAGTGCCCGGCCTGCTCGCGGACGGGCTGGATGACGATCCTCGGGGCCGGCATGGTCCACCCGGTGGTGCTGCGCTACGGCGGGATCGACCCGGAGCGCTACCAGGGCTTCGCATTCGGCATGGGCGTGGAGCGGATCGCCAACCTTCGCCATGCCGTGGCCGACCTCCGCCTCTACATGGAAGACGACCTCAGGTTCCTGGGAGCGTTCCGGTGAGGGTCCCGCTCGCATGGCTGCGCGAGTTCGTCGACGTCCAGCTCACCCCCGAGCAGCTGGCCGAGCGCCTCACCCTCCTGGGCATGGAGGTCAAGGGCATCGAGCGCTGGGGCGCCGACTGGGACGGCGTGGTGACAGGCGAGCTGCTGACCGTCGACAAGCACCCGCGCGCGGACCGGCTCCACCTCACGACCGTGACGCTTGGAGATGGCGGCGAACCCCTGTCAATCGTCTGCGGCGCCACCAACATCGCCCCCGGCCAGCGCATCCCCGTCGCACTGCCCGGAGCCGTCCTGCCCGGCAACCGCCGGATCGAGCGAGCCGAGAAGATGGGCGTCGTGTCCAACGGGATGCTGTGCTCGGGCGAGGAGCTGCGGCTCACGGGCGACGGCGACGGGATCCTGATCCTGCCGGCCGATACGCCGCTGGGCGTCCCGTTGGCGGACCTGTTCGGCGACGTGGTTCTCGACGTGGACGTCAAGCCGAACCGGGGCGACGCCCTGTCGATCCTGGGCCTCGCCCGCGAGGTCGCCGCCGCCACGAGCCAGCAGGTGCGCATGCCGGATATCACGGTGGAGGAGGGGAGCGGCCCCGACATCTCGGACCGGCTGACAGTCGAGGTCCGGGACACCGACCTGTGCTCGCGGTTCGTCGGACGCTGGGTGACCGGCGTGTCGGTGCGGCCGTCACCGGACCATGTCCAGATGCGCCTGCTCGCGGCCGGCCAGCGACCGATCTCGAACGTCGTGGACGCCTCGAACTACGTGATGCTGGAGCTGGGCAAGCCGATCCACACCTTCGAGGCGGGCGCGGTCCACGCCGGTCCCGACGGCCGGGCCGGGATCGTCGTGCGGCGCGCGGCCGCCGGCGAGCGACTCGAGACCCTCGACCACGTTCAGCGCGAGCTCACGGCCGACACGCTCCTCATCGCGGATGCGGAGGGGCCGCTCGCCGTCGCCGGGGTCATGGGCGGCGCGACGTCTGAGGTATCGGACACCACCACCGAGGTCATCGTCGAGTCCGCGATCTTCGACCCGGTCAGCATCCGCCGGACTGCACGGCGCCTCGCACTGCGCTCGGAGGCATCCTCCAGGTTCGAGAAGGGCACTGAGTTCCGTCTCGCCCGCCTCGGCGCCGACCGCGCGGCCCAGCTGGTGCAGGCATGGTCCGGGGGCGAGATCGTTCCGGGCGTCATCGATACCGCCCCCGTGGAGCCGGAGCCCGCGCGCGTCCTCTTCCGTCCGGCGCGCGTCAACCGGCTGCTGGGCACGCGGCTCACGGCGGACGAGCAGCGCGACCTCCTGGCACGCGTGGGCGTCATGGCCCTGGCCACCGCGGCTGACGAGATCGTGACGGTCGCCCTCCGGCCGGACACGCTGGCCGTCCCGGCGGACGCCGGGACCGCACTGGCGGCCGTCGTCCCCACCTGGCGGGGCGACATCGCCGTGGAGGCGGACGTCGCCGAGGAGATCGCGCGCGTCCGCGGCTACGAACTGGTCCCGTCCGTCACCCCGGACACGTTGATGCCCGCGTACCGCTCGTCGCCCCTCGAGGTGAGAGAGCTCGTCCGCGAGACCCTTGCGGGCGCCGGCCTCACCGAGGTGATCACGACGGCCCTGGTCTCCCCGCGCCACGTCGAGACGTTCGCCCTCGCACGCGAGGTCCCGTCCGTCGGGGACGAGGACCAGCCTGGGGGCGATCCGATCGGCGTCGGCAACCCGCTCTCGCGGGATCACTCCCTGCTTCGCCGGAACCTGGTCGGGAGCCTCCTCGACGTCGTGGGTGTCAACCTGCGCCACGGGACCGAGGACGTCGCCGTGTTCGAGATCGGGAAGGGCTACGCCCGGACCGGCGATACCCCGCGCGAGTGGTGGCGCCTCGGCTTCGCGCTCGTCGGCGCAGGGGCGCCCGCCGCGTGGAACCGTTCCGCGCGCCCGTATGACCTCGACGACGCCAAGGGCATCCTGGAGCTCGTGGCCCACCGGCTGGGCCTCGGACGCCCCGTGTATGCGGCCGAGGCCGCGGAGGGCATCTTCCACCCGGGCAGGACCGCCCGCGCCGAGATCCCCGGCCGCCTCCACGCGATCGTCGGAGAGCTGCACCCGAACGTGGCCGACGCCTGGGAGCTGCGGACCACGGACAGGGTGATCGTCGCCGAGGCCGCGATCGAGGGCCTGGCCGGCGGACGCCTCGGGCCGGAACGGGCACCCGTGGTGGGCCGCTTCCCCGAGGTTGACCGGGACCTCGCGATCGTCGTGCCAGAGGCCGTGCACGCCGCCACGGTCGAGGCGGCCCTGCGTGACAGCGGCGGGGACCTGCTCCGGGACGTGCGCCTGTTCGACATCTACCGTGGCGTGCCCCTGATCGGTGAGGAGAAGAGCCTCGCGTTCCGGCTCCGGTTCGGAGCGGCGTCCCGGACGCTCACCGAGGCCGAGGTGGATTCGGCCGTCTCGGCCGTTGTCGCGTCGCTCCGGACGATTGGGGCGCGACTGCGAGCCTGAGGAGTGATTGCGGCGCGCACCCGCGCGCTGCTACCCTGCGAGGGGCCTTCACCCGGTTCCGGGTCGGCGGCGTCATGAGGGTGGGTCGTGAACATCAGCGAGTTCCTGGGCACGCTCAACATCGTGGACGTGCTGATCTTCCTGGGGCTGTTCGGGTGCTTCATTCTGGGCTACGCCCAGGGGACGATCCGGCGGCTCGTCGGGATCGCGACGATGACGTTCTCGTTCTTCCTGGCGGCGCAGCTGCAGGTCCCCGTCGGGTCGTTCCTCGCTTCCCACTGGACGCAGTTCCCTCCCGAGTACGCGGCGATGCTCGGGTTCCTGATCCTGTTCGTCGCGGGGGTCGTCGCGTTCGCCCTGGTCGTCCAGGGGACGTACACAAAGATGCACATCTTCTCGAAGCACCCGATCGTGGACGAGGTGCTGGGCGGCATCCTGGGGGTCGTCGAGGGCCTCCTGTTCCTCATGTTCCTGACGATCATCCTGGACCAGTTCTTCCTGTCCCCGCACTTCGCTCCCGACACGGACGAGCTGCCGCTGCTGGGGAACCTCTGGACGGCGATCAACGGCTCCGCCTTCGGCAACCTGCTCCACCAGACCGCGATCCCCAACTTCCTGTTCCTGGTGCAGTTCCT
>Ga0302254_10000148_pt1 | contig 14603 bp, 13 predicted proteins | sample I_Fen_E1_4_FD_194573 | JGI IMG/M metagenome (GOLD analysis project Ga0302254, IMG submission 194573) | Peat permafrost microbial communities from Stordalen Mire near Abisko, Sweden - I_Fen_E1_4 | ecosystem: Environmental > Terrestrial > Soil > Wetlands > Permafrost | place: Sweden: Abisko... | reverse complement strand
GCATCGACGCGTTCACCCACGCGCTCGCCCTGGAGTACGGCAAGCGCGGGATCCGCGCGGTCGCCGTCGCCCCGGGCGGCATCGAGAGCGGCATCACCTTCGCCACGCCGGGCATGCTCCCCGCCGACGCCGACTGGGGTCTGTTCGCCGGCCTCCAGCCGCAGCTCGCGCCGAACGAGTCCGGCTTCGCCGGCCCCGAGGTGATCGCGGCCACCATCGCGATGCTCGCCTCCGACGACGGCAAGTGGGTCACCGGCACCACCCTCCGCATCGACGGCGGCGCCCACTGCTGACCCCGTGCTCAGGTTTCGTCGCCGGCACTGGCCATACGCGTGCGAACGACGCAACGTGGGATCAGGGGAGGGGGTTGGCGGGTTCGACGTCGAACTGGTTGAACAGCTCGCGGTAGGCGTGCCAGGTGTTCCAGTGCTCGGTGAGGTAGGCGATCTCGCCGGCCTCGTTGAAGCGGAACACGAAGCAGTACGTGTTGCGGTACTCCCGACCGTTCACGGTGCGGGCCGAGAAGTTCTGCTGCCGCACTACGTAGTCGCCGTCGGCGAGGGTGATCACGTCGGTGGTCTCCGCCGTCGACATGTCGTACTTGTCGCGACCCGGTGGCAGCCGCACGTTCGTGGTCTGCGACGGCAGCAGCTTGCGGATCTCGTCGCGGCCGCGGTGTTCGGTGCGGCCCGCGGAGTGCGCGAGCGGCAGTCCGTTCCACCACACGCCGTCCTCGGCGAACAACGTCGATTTGTCGTCGGGTGGTGGCTCCTCGTTGAGGAAGCGGCGCACGACGTGCAGGTTGCGGAGCTCGGTCTCGGTGTAGTCGGGCATGCGCGTACCGTAACGGCATGGCCGAGAGCATGTTCGACGACCTGGGCGACGAGCTCCCGCCCGGCTACTCGATCGGCGCGCTGCGCGCCGACGAGATCCCCACTCTCTGGAGCTGGGTCGACGCCGAGGGCTGGAACCCCGGCGTCCACGATCTCGGCGCGGCGTTCGCCGTCGACCCCGACGCGTTCGTCGCGCTGCGTCACGACGACGCGCTCGTGGGCACCGGCAGCGTGTACTCCTACGACGGCGCGTTCGGGTTCATGGGGTTGTTCGTGCTGCTGCCCGAGCACCGGGGGCAGGGGGTGGGCGGCATCCTCTGGCGCCACCGGCACCGCCTCGTGCACGAGCGCCTCTCCCCCGGCGCGACATGCGGGATGGACGGCGTGCTCCCGATGGTGCCCTTCTACGAGAGGGGCGGCTTCGTCACCGCCTACGAGGACGTGCGCTGGTCGGGGGCCGCGCAGGGTCAGCCCGACCCCGCGGCGGTCGACCTGAGCAGCGTCCCGTTCGAGCAGGTCGACCGGTACGACCGCACTCGCGCCGCCGCACCCCGCACCGCCTTCCTCCGCCGCTGGCTCGCCATCGAGGGGGCGCTCGGCGCAGCCGTGGTGGACGACGGCAACTCCGGGAATGGAGGGCTGCAGGGCTACGGCCTGCTGCGCCCCGCCTCCGACGGCTGGCGCTTCGGGCCGTTCCACGCCGACGACCCCGCCACCGCGGAGCGGATCGCGTCCACGCTGCTCGCCCGGATCGACGGGCAACCTGTCCACCTCGACGTGCCCACCCCCAACACCGCGGCCGTCGCCCTGGCCGAGCGCCAGGGCCTCACCCCCGGTTTCGTGTGCGCCCGCATGTACGACGGCCCGCCCCCGGACGCCCCGGTCAACCGGTGCTTCGGCGTGACGTCCCTCGAGTTTGGCTGAGCGGGCGAGTTCCCCTCTCCGGCCGGGATCTGCCACGATGGCGGGTCCGATCAGAGGTCCGAGGAGATCCATCACCATGAGCAACCCGTTCAGCTACGCAGGCAAGAAGGTCGTCGTCACCGGTGCCGCCACCGGCGTGGGGGCCGGTCTCCTCGACGTGCTCGCCGAGCTCGGCGCGACCGACGTGACCGTGCTCGACATCAAGGCCCCCACCGGCCCGCACTCGACCTACCTCGAGACCAACCTCGGCGACGAGGCCGCGGTCGACGCCGCCATCGCCGCCATCGACGGCCCGGTGCACGCTCTGTTCAACAACGCGGGCGTCGCCGACACGATGCCGCCCCGCACTGTCATCGCGGTGAACTGGCTCGCGCTGCGCAAGCTCTCCGAGGGCCTGCTCCCGAAGATCGCCGTCGGTGGTGGCATCGCCAACACCGCGTCGACCGCAGGTGGCATGTGGAGCACGCACGTCGCGCAGATCACCGAGATGCTCGGCACCGCGGGTTGGGACGAGTCGCTCGACAAGTACGAGTCGCTCGACCTCGAGGGCGTGCCGCCGTACTTCTTCTCCAAGGAGCTCGTGCAGTACTACACGATGGTCTCGGCGAAGTCGACGATGGCGTCGGGCGTGCGCACCAACTCGGTGTGCCCCTCGCCGATCGACACGCCGCTGCTCAAGGACTTCCGCGAGACGATGACCGACAAGCTCATCGACTGGAACATCGAGCAGGGCATGGGCCGCCCCGTCACCGGCCGTGAGGTCGGCATGGTGCTGGCGTTCCTCGCCAGCGACGCCGCGGCCTACGTGAACGGCGTGAACATGCTCGTCGACGGCGGCTTCACCTCCGCGATGACCACCGGTCAGGTCGACTTCGCGGCCATCAGCTGATGGCGGGAACCGTGCAGTTGGAGGACGTGGGCGGTCACGTCCGCGTCCTCCGGCTCAACCGGCCCGAGCGGCTCAACGCGATCAACTTCGAGCTCGTCGGTGACCTGCACGACGCGCTCGACGAGCTCGGCTCGGATCCCGACGCGAAGGTGGCGATCCTCACGGGTGCGGGCCGCGGCTTCTGCGCCGGGCTCGACCTCAACGACTTCGGCATGCCGCCGGCGCCGGGCGGTCACCGCCACCTGAACGTCAACCAGAGCGGTCAGTCGTTTCTCGCGGATCTCACGCAGCACATCCGTCGCACACCGCAAATCGTGGTGGCCGCAGTGAACGGTCCCGCGTTCGGCGGCGGCCTCTCGCTCTCGCTCGCGTGCGACCTCCGCGTCGCGGCGCGCAGCGCGAGCTTCTGCTCCGCGTTCATCCGCACCGGCCTCACCGGCACCGACGCCGGCGTGAGCTACCTGCTCCCCCGCCTCATCGGCGTGTCGCGCGGCTTCGACATGATCGTCACCGGCCGCAAGATCGACGCCGAGCAGGCCGAGCGCTGGGGTCTCGTCACCCAGCTCCTCGACGACGACGGCTTCTTCGACGCCGCGCTCGAGGTGGCGCGCGGCATCGCCGGCTACACGAGCGTGGGCCTGCGGTGGACGAAGGAAGCCATGTGGCACAACATCGACACGAACGACATGGCTGCGTGCATCGCGCTGGAGAACCGCAACCAGATGATGGCGGGCGCGACCGACGAGGTGCGCGAGTACATGGCGGCGTACGCCACCCGCATCACCAAGTCGTAGCGACCACGGCGGTCGACGCCACTCAGGTCGTCTGGATCATCTCTACGAGGTTGCCGTCGGCGTCGCGCACCATCCCGATCGTGTAGCTGGTGCCGGGGTACGGCTCCGGCTCCCGCTCGGGTGCCGCACCGGCCGCGATCGCCGCGGCGTACAGCGTCGCGACGTCGTCGGCGATCAGCACGACCTTGCCCGTCTTCGGCCCGGGCCCCGGCACCGGCGTGCCCTTCGTGCGCATCAGCAGGATGGCCGGACCGCCGGCGCCGTCGCTCACCGCGACCTCCTCGATCGTGTCGTTATCGATCGTGAACGCGACCGACAAGCCGAGCGCGTCGACGTAGAAAGCGCGCGCCCGCTCGATGTCGCCCACCTCGATGCCGAAGCTGCTGACCGACACACCCATACGACGACTCCGGTTCAGCTCGAGGGCTCGTGTGCGAGCAGCCGCGAGGCTGCGTCGATGAGCGAGAGGTGGGTGAACGCCTGCGGGAAGTTCCCGAGGTGGTACCCGGTGTGCACGTCGATCTCTTCGGCGTAGAGCAGCAGCGGGCCGGCGAACGACAACAGCTTCTCGAACAGCGCGCGAGCCCGGCCCACCTCGCCGACGAGCGCGAGCGCGGACACCAACCAGAACGAACAGATGGTGAAGGTGCCCTCCTCGCCGGAGAGGCCGTCGTCGGTGGTGCCGACGCGGTAGCGGAGCACCAGGCCGTCCTGGGTGAGCTCGTCGGCGATCGCGAGCACAGTGGTGCGCACCCGCTCGTCGTCGGGCGGGAGGAAGCCCATGATCGGGATGAGCAGCAGTGACGCGTCGAGCGCATCGGTGCCGTAGTACTGCGTGAACGACCCGCGGGCGTCGAGGCCCTTCGCGATGATCTCGTCGCTCAGCGCGTCGGCGGCGGTCTGCCAGCGCTCGGCACGCTCGTCGTCGTCACGCTCGTGCGCCAACTTGATGCCGCGGTCGATCGCGACCCAGCACATCACCTTCGACGCGACGAAGTGCTGCGGGGCGCCGCGCATCTCCCAGATGCCCTGGTCGGGCTCGGGCGCGCGGGCGATCGCCGTCTCGACCATGCCCGCGATCGCCTCCCACAGCTCGTGGGGCACCTCGCCGCCGCGCCGCGCGTGGGTGCAGAGCGAGTCGAGGAGCATCCCCCACACGTCGTGCTGGTGCTGGTCGAACGCACCGTTGCCGATGCGCACAGGCCGGGAGTGCAGGTATCCCGAGAGGTGGTCGAGCGTGTGCTCGGTGAGATCGGTCTCGCCGTCGATGCCGTACATGATCTGCAGCTGGAGGTCTCCCGTCTCGATCGCGTGTCGACCCACCGCGTCGAGGAGGAAGGCGAAGTACTCGAACGCCTCCCACTCGAAGCCGAGGTCGTGCAGCGCCCGCAGCATGAACGCGCTGTCGCGGATCCACGTGTAGCGGTAGTCCCAGTTGCGCTCGCCGCCGGGCGTCTCGGGCAACGACGTGGTGGCCGCGGCCATGATCGCCCCGGTGGGCGCGTAGCTCAGCCCCTTGAGCGCAAGCGCGCTGCGCTCGATGTAGGGACGCCACCGATGATCGGCGACCTCCGCGAGGCTGAGCCAGTCACGCCAGTACTTCTCGGTGGTGTGGAGCTGCTCGAACGCGTCGCCGAGGTCGGTGGGGAGCACGCCGCGCCACGACAGCGCGACGAAGGCCCGCTCGCCGTGCTCGAGGGTGGTGCGTCCGTATGCGCGCGCCCCCACGAACCCGAGACGCATGCTGCTCGCCATCGTGAGCTCGACGTCGCCGTGGCTGGTCTGCACATGGCCGTAGCCGCCGTCGCTGTAGTCCCACTCGGCCGAGGCGCGCCCGTAGTCGAACTGCGGCAGACACTCGGCCTGCAGCTCGACGCGGCCACTGAAGCACTCGGCGATCCGCAACAGCGTGCCCTGGGCGACGTCGTCGCCGGGTGCCCGCCGGTATTCGGGGCGGCGCTCGTCGGTGGGCGCGGGCCCGATCACGAGCACGTCGTACACGGTCATCCAGCCGGTCGGCGTGTGCCAGGTGGTCTCCAGCACGTTGGTGCCCGGCACGTACCGCCGCTGGTCGGGGACGTCGGCGTTGGACGGCCCGAAGCGGAAATGTCCCGCGCTGCGGTCGAGCAACGCGCCGAACACGCTGGGCGAGTCGGGCCGGGGCAGGCAGAGCCACTCGACGGAACCGTCCGGCGCCACCAGCGTGCTCACCTCACAGTCGGAGAGGAACCCGAAGTCGGCAATCGGCGGGAAGTTGCTCATCGGGGAACAGTCTGACACTTCTCGCGGGGCCCGATAGTCTGCGCGCCGTTCCAGCACAGGACACCGGCGCGAGCCGGGGGGAAGGCGACGCGTCGATGGCGAACCTGTTCAGCTACGAGGGCAAGCGAGTGGTGGTCAGTGGTGGCGGCGGCGCCGGCATGGGCGCGGCGGCGGTCGAGGGCCTCGCCGATCTCGGCGCGGAGATCCACGTGATCGATCTCAAGGAGCCACCGGTGCCGGTGGCCAGCCACCAGGTCGTCGACCTGCGCGATCCCGAGGCCACCACCGCGGCGATCGACACCATCGGCGGCACCATCGACGCGCTGTTCAACTGCGCCGGCCTGCCCGGCCCGCCGAAGTTCAGCGACGTCGACACCTTCCTCGTGAACTACGGAGCGCCGCGTCACCTCGCCGCCGCCTGCGCGAAGTACATGCCCGCGGGCGGCGCGATCGCCAGCATCTCCTCGACGGCCGGCAGCGCGTACCTCATGAACATCGCGAAGTGGATGCCGCTGGTGACGACGCCCGACTTCGCGTCGGCGAAGTCGTGGTGCGAGGCGCATCCCGACGAGATCGCCGGGGGCTACGCGCCGTCGAAGGAGGCGCTCATCATCTGGACCATGTGGGCGGCCAAGAGCTACGCCGAGCGCGGCATCCGGCTGAACTGCATCAGCCCCGGTCCGACCGACTCGCCGATGATGCCCGACTTCGAGGACGGCGTGCGCCAGATGGGCGCGGGCATGGAAGGGATCATCGACAAGATGGCCCAGGGCCTCGGGCGGCGTTCGAGCCCGGCCGAGCAGGGCTGGCCGATGATCTTCCTCAACAGCGACGCCGCGTCCTACATCTCGGGCGAGAACGTCAACACCGACGGCGGCACCGTCTCGGGCCTCACGACGGGCACCATCACCATCGAGCTCTGACCATTCACCGGAACGCGCACTGGGGGAACACCATGGCGAATCTGTTCAGCTACGAAGGCAAGCGGGTCGTGGTCAGCGGAGGTGGCGGCGCCGGCATGGGTGCAGCCGCCGTGCGCGGACTCGCCGAGCTCGGCGCGGAGATCCACGTGATCGACCTCAAGGAGTCGCCGGTGCCGGTGGCCAGCCACCAGGTCGTCGACCTACGCGACCCCGAGGCCACCACCGCCGCGATCGACACCATCGGCGGCACGATCGACGCGCTGTTCAACTGCGCCGGCCTCCCGGGCTCGCCGTTCAGCGATCTCGACACGATGTGCGTCAACTTCGCGGCACCCCGTCACCTCGCCGAGTCGTGCGCGAAGTACATGCCCGCGGGCAGTGCGATCGCGAGCATCTCGTCCACTGCGGGCAGCGGATACCTGATGAACCTCGCGAAGTGGATGCCGCTCGCCGAGACTCCCGACTTCGCGTCGGCCAAGGCCTGGTGCGAGGCACATCCGGCCGAGATCGCCAGCGGGTACTCACCGTCGAAGGAGGCCCTCATCGTCTGGACGATGTGGGCGGCCAAGAGCTACGCCGAGCGCGGCATCCGCCTCAACTGCATCAGCCCCGGGCCCACCGACACGCCGATGATGCCGCAGTTCGTCGACGGCACGAAGGCGCTGGGCCTCCCGGAAGACACCATCGACCTCTTTGCGCAGGGCCTGGGCCGGCGCTCGACGCCCGACGAGCAGGGGTGGCCGATGATCTTCCTCAACAGCGACGCCGCGTCGTACATCTCAGGCGAGAACGTCAACACCGACGGCGGCACCATCTCGGGGCTGACCACGGGCACGATCACGCTGCCCTACGACCCAGAGGCGCTGCTCAACCAGGCGCTCGACAACTGAGCGGCCTGCCGTTCAGCGCTCCACGCGTCACCGAACGACGATGGTGAACCGGGCCCGGTGCGCGTCACCGGGCCCGACCATGTCCACGGCCCCGCGGCGCAGCGCGTCGGTGGGGGCGGTCATGGGTTCGAGCGCGGCGAACGACTTGCCCGGCGGTACCCACACCTGCGCCCACGGGTAGTGCGCGTCGGCGCGCACCTCGAGCGCGGTGCCGTCGGGCGCGTCCAGGCCGAGCACACGGCGCGAGCCCAGCGCGTAGAGGTCGTCGAACGTACGGCGCGCGATCGGTGTGACCTGCGCGGCCTCGGGGACCCGCTCCCCGGTGGGGATGCCGTGGGCGTCGAGCAACAGGTGCTCACGCCGCGGGAGCCGCAGGTTCCACGTGTGGCGAGCCGATCCGGGCAGGCGCAGGTACGGGTGCCAGCCGAAGGCGACCGGTACCGCCCGCTTGCCCGTGGCCACGACGGTGGTAGACACGACGAGCCGGTCCTCGAGCACGCGCGCCTCCACCTCGAGGCGGTGCCGGAACGGGAATGCGGGCTCGTCGACGTCGAGGGTGGCGAGCACCGACGCGGCACCGCGCTTGTGTCGCAGCTCGCGCACCTCCCACCCTGGCCGACCGACGAGCAGCCCGTGGATCGGCAGGCCGTTGGCGTCGGTGTGCACGCCCAAGTGGGTGAGGTCGACGCCGTGCGACCCCACCTTGTAGCGCATCGACGCGAGCCGGTTGGCCCAGGGTGCGAGCAGCGGGAGCCCACCGGTGTGACCGGTGCGCAGCGCGTCGAGACCGCCGGGCAGCGCGAGGTACTCCTTGTTGCGCAGGCGCAACGACACCCCGGTCATGCCGATCCCGGGCACGAACACGGCTCGGAGGTCACCGTTCTGCAGCACCACCGCGGGTTCGCCGCGGAAGCGCCCCTCGGCGGCGCGGATCATCGACAGCGGCATCAGGCGCCCACTGCGACCCGCGCCATGTCGCGAGACTCCGGCAGGTAGTCGGCGACTGCGAAGTGCTGCGTGGCGTACTCGTCCCAGATCGCGACCTCACCGACCGTCCACGAATGCCGCAGCTGGATGTTGGGATGCTCTGCCGCCATGCACAGCAGGTCGAGCAGCACCCGGCTCTCGCCCGGGTGCAGGCCCACGATGCGGTCGGTGAACTCGCGGTTGACGTTGAGGTAGCGCTGCCCGGTGCGCGGGTGCACACCCACCACGGGGTGCTCGGTGCCCGGGTACGCCTCGCGGGTGCGGGCAACGATGTCGGCGCCGGCCTTGTCGATGAACGACTGCATCGAGCCCATGTCGTGGACGGCAACGAGCCCCTCGATGCGCTCACGCAGGAGCGGGGAGAGCGACTCGTACGCCGCGTACATGCTCGACCAGATCGTGTCGCCGCCGCGTGACGGGAGCACGCAGGCCCGCAGCGTGCCGTAGGTGGGGCGCTCCGGGTCCCAGCTCACGTCGGTGTGCCACTTGTCCTGGTAGGGCGGGTGCTCCACGGAGTCGACGATGTGCTCGACCTTCACGTCGTCCGCGGTGCGGCCGAACATGCGCCCGATGGGGTGCGCATAGGGGCTGCCGAAGCGGCTCGCGAAGGCGTGCTGCTGGTCGTCGTCCACGCCACCCCCCGCGGGCTCCCCCCCGGGCTCCCCCTCGGGCCGCGGCGCGAAGAAGAGCACGAGGTGCTCGTCGAGCAGGGCCTGGAGCTCGGCCACCGTGGCGTCGGACAGATCGTGTCGGAGGTCGACACCGCCGACCTCGGCGCCGAGCGCGCCGGCGAGCGGACGGACCGTCAGCCTCGAACCGGCATGCGTGGGACTGGTGTGCGGGGTCATGGCGCGGGATCGTATCGCCGTCGTAGCCTGCGCGGATGCGTTGCTGGGATGAACAGGTCGTGCCCCGCATGACCGACAAGCTGCTCGGCAATTCCGACGTGCGCGCCCACCGCGCCCAGGTCGTGGGTGGCCTGCACGGCACGGTGGTGGAGATCGGCTTCGGCTCGGGGCTCAACGTCCCCGTGTACCCGCCGGAGATCCGCACCGTCTACGCGATCGAGCCATCGGAGGTGGCCCGCCGACTCGCCCGCCCCCGAGTTGCGGCATCGCACGTGCACGTGGAGTTCCGCGGGCTCGACGGTCAGCGACTTCCGCTCGACGACGCCTCGGTCGACGGTGCACTGAGCACGTTCACGCTGTGCACGATCCCCGACGCGTCGCTCGCGCTGCGCGAGTTGCACCGCGTGCTGAAGCCCGGCGGCACGTTCCACTTCCTCGAGCACGGCCTGTCCCCCGACGCGAAGGTCGCGACGTGGCAGCACCGGCTCAACGGCGTGCAGCGCGCGTGCGCGGGCGGCTGCAACCTCGACCGCGCGATCGACCAGCTGATCGTCGACGCGGGCTTCGAGCTCCCCGAGGTGCACCACGACTCGATGAAGGGGCCCAAGTGCATGGCCCCGTGGAGCTACCTCTCCACCGGTCTCGCGATCAAGCCCGGCCCGTGAACGACACCAGCCCGAGCGCGGCCGCCGGGCCGCGCAGCCTGGTGCCCTACTGCCTCGTGTCGGGGGTGATGTCGCTGGGCTACGGCTCGGTGTACACGCTGCTCGCCGACCTGCGCGACGAGTTCGGCTTCACCGGCACGCAGCTCGGCCTCATCGTCGCCGCCGGGTTCTTCGCCGGCTTCGGCGCGCAACTCGGCCTCGCCCGCCTCGCCGACCGCGGGCACGTCGCGCTCCTCGTGCGCGGCGGCGCGATCGCGGCCACCGGGGCCATGATCGGCGCCGCGATCGGCGGCACGTTCTGGGTGTTCCTGGTGGCCCGAGTGCTGCTCGGACTCGGCAGCGGCGCGGCGAGCCCGGCGATCCGGCGCATCGTCATCGTGCGCGACCCCGCCCAGGTCGGGCAGAACCTCGGGCGGCTGTCGTCGTTCGAGCTCGCGGGCTTCGTGCTCGGCCCGCTCATCGCCGCAGCCGCGGCGGAGGCGTTGGGGATCCGGGCGCCGTTCGTGGTGCTCGCGGCACTGTTCGCCGGCACCTTCGTGCTCACCATGCGACTCGACCTGAGCGCCGGACGCAGCGAGAAGCACCACCGCGTGTTGCGCAACCTCTTGGCGCGGCGCACCATCGTGTCGACGCTCGTGATCTGCGTCGGCTTCTACGTGACCATCGGGATGTTCGAGGCGGTGTGGGCGCTGCTGCTGCGCGATCGCGGCGCGGAAACGTGGCTCATCGGCCTCACGCTGTCGCTGTTCACCGTGCCGATGATCTTCCTCGCGCCGATCGGCGGACGCACCGCCCAGCAGCGCGGTCCGCTGCGCGTCGTCACGGTGAGCCTGGCGGTCGCCGCGGTGTGCACGTTCTCCTACGGCGTGCTGCCCAGCCTCTGGATGCTGCTCGCGGTGTCGGTCGTGCACGCATGCGCCGACTCGTTCACCATGCCGGGCAACCAGGTGGCCGTCGCGATGTCGAGCCCACCGGAGCACCTGTCGTCGGCGCAGGGCCTGCTCGGCGCGACCGGGCTCGCCACCGCGGGCATCACCGGACTCCTGGCCGGGGCCGCCTACGAGTCGAGCGGGCGTTTCCTCGTGTGCACCACCACCGCAGTGGTCATGATCTGCGCCATCGTCGCGGCCCGCACGCTGGCCGGAGCCGGCACCCGGCACGAGGCGGCGAACCTTCAGCCGGCCCCCGAGACCACTTGACCCGGTCAAGCACCTGACGCAGCCAACATGAGACACCGCCGAGCGCACGGCTCCGCACTGTGGTAATACCTCGGGACCAGCAATGTTCAGGATTCTGGGGGGAAACCTGTGAAGCGTCTCGGTACCTTGACGGCAATAGTCCTCGTCACGATCGGCCTCGTGGTCGCCGGCGGCATCGCCGGGGCCAGCACGAGAGCGGCAACGAGCGACAAACCCACTGATACCGACATCGGGGTCAGTTCTTCGGAGATCCGCATCGCCGTGATCGCCGACGTCGACAACCCGTTCGCACCCGGCCTGTTCCAGGGCTCGGTCGACGCGGTGAACGGCGCCGCGAAGACCATCAATCAGCAGGGCGGCATCGGCGGCCGCAAGGTCGTCGTCGACTTCATCGACTCCAAGCTCAACCCGAACGAGTCGCGCAACGCGGTGATCACCGCGTGCCAGAACGACCTCGCGATGGTGGGCGGCGCGTCGCTCTTCCTCACCAGCGTCGACGACGAGATCAACTGCAAGGACAAGGCCGGCAACAACACCGGACTGCCCGACATCGGCGGCATCGTCACCGGCATCCCGCAGCAGTGCTCGCCGGTGTCGTTCCCGGCCAACCCGCCGCAGATCCTCTGCGACACGAAGACCCAGAGCCCGCAGACCTACCAGGGTCAGCAGGGCGCGGCGAAGTACTTCCTGAAGAAGATCAACAAGGACCTCAAGGGGCCGAACATCCTGCCCAACGACACCAAGGACGCGTTCCGCGGCGACAAGGTGCAGGCCCTGATCAACATCCAGGCCGGCATCAAGCAGACCCAGGAGGTCACCCACTCGGGCAAGGACCCGCAGAGCGCCTACACCTCCGTGGTGCAGCAGATGAAGAGTGACGGCTCGAACTTCGCGTTCGACGGCCTCGCCTACGCGAACATGATCGAGTTCCAGCAGGAGGCCGCACTGCAGGGCGTCACCGGCGTGACCTACCAGTGCACCACCGCCTGCTACGACAAGAAGTACATCAAGGACGGGGGCGCCTCGTCGGAGGGCACGTACTTGTGGACCGCCTTCCTGCCGTTCGAAGAGGCCAACACCAACCCGGCCATGAAGACCATGGTGAAGAACGTCGGGGCCGACAAGGTCACCGGTCTCGGCCTCTACTCCTACATCGCCGGCATGGCGTTCCAGCAGGCGATGAAGGACGTCGTCGCCAAGCAGGGCGTGAACGGCGTCACCCGGCAGAACCTGCTCGACAGCCTGAAGAAGCTCACCAGCTTCGACGCCGGGGGCATCATCGGCTCGGTCGACATCGCCAACAAGAAGACGTCGCCGTGCTTCGTGCTCATCCAGGTGAAGAACGGCAAGTTCGTGCGGGTCTCGCCCTCCAAGAAGGGCACCTTCGACTGCACGAAGTCGAACTACGCCACAGTCCAGAGCGACCTGATCAACGGGAGCTGATCCGGTTCCCCCCGGACGCCGCACGCGGCGCCCGTCAGGCTGCGGCCGATTCCACCTCGGGATCGGGCGTGGTCGACGGGCGCCGCCGCGGCCGCCGGTCGACGATCAGGAAGATCACACCCAGCAGTGCGAGGAACGAGATCACCAGCCCCGCACGCAACCCGGGTGTGCGGTAGGTGAACTCCACCCTGTGCCGGCCGGCCGGCACCTGCACACCGAGGCTGAAGCCGTCGACGCGGTGCACGGGCACGCTCTCGCCGTCGACGGTGGCGCTCCACCCGTCGTCGGCCTGCTCCGGCACCACGAGCAACCCGGCCTTGCCGTGCGTGCGCACGTTGATCTGCTCGGGCGTCGGACGCGTGACCACGGAGCGGGTGCGGTCGCACTCCGCCGCACCGGTCGTGCACGACAGCTTCGGCCCGTCGGCCTCCACGAGCGCGACCCGCTGGAGCGCGGCATCGCTCATCGTCTTGAGGGTGACGCCCGCGTTCTCGCCCTTCGCCCGGGTGGCGTGGTACACGAAGGCGGCGCCGTCGTAGAGCGGGTTCTCGTAGAGCGCGAGGTCGCCCTGGGTGGCGACGGGCCCGTCCCATCCCGGCACCTGCCTGCCGGCACCGACGACCGAGGTGTCGATGAGCACCCAACGCACCGCCTGACTTGCGAAGAGCGCCGGGTCGTAGGGCCTCGCCGCCTCACCGCGCAACGTGAGCTCGGGATTGGGGGCGCGTTTGGTGAACGCGCCGATCATCTCCACCCAGGTCTTGCGCACCTGCGGACCGCCGTCGTAGCCGTCGAGCGAGCGGATGCCGAACAGGACGTTGACGTTGGGCCGCAGGCCTTCACGCAGGTAGAGCGGATCATCGAAGCGGTCCCGGTCGAGCGAGATCATTCGCTCGGGGTGGCGCTCGAGGAAGCGCACCACTGCACCCTTCGCGGTCGTGAACGACGCGTCGATCTGGCTCCCCCGGAGGGGGCTGTAGACCGCCATCATCCCGAGCTCCACCGCGATGACGCCCACTACCACGAGCGCACCGACGACCGGCCACTTGCGGGCGGGCCCGAGGAGCAGCACTCCCACGAGCAGCACCGCGCCCGCGGCGAGCGCCCACGTGAGCACCGCGCGCGTCGTAGGCAGCGGGAACGGACCGACCGCGATCCCGAGCGCGACGACGAGGGCGATCGCTCCACTGATCGCGAGCACGCGCTCGTCGGCGCGGCGCGTGACGAGCGCGTCGACCCCCTGCATCACCAGGATCGACACGATGATCGTGACCACGATCACCCAACGCGCCGGAACCCGCGCCTGGTTGAACAGTGGCACCACCTCGCGCGCGAGGCGGTACACCAGTGACACCCCGCCGGGAGCGAGCAGCAACGCGACCACGCCCGCGGCGAGCAGCACGATCGTGCCCTCGCGATCTCGGCGTCGACGCAGCGCATCGACCACCCCGAGCAGCGCGAGCGCCGCGGCCGCGGCGCCCACGTAGGCCATGGCCTCCAACGTGCCGGCCGAGTAGTCGAGCCGGGTCGTGGTGGTGTCGCCGAGGAAGACCGTCGGGATCAGGGTGCGCTGCAACACGTAGAGGGGACTGTCGAGGGTCGTGCCCGCTCGCTGCACCGCGCCCGACATGGCCAACATGCTGGGGATCAGCTGCGCCGCCGCGAGCGCGGCACCGAGCGCCAGGCCACCCGCGAGCGGGAGCAGGCGTCGCCATGCACCGCGGGCGAACAGGCGGCTCAGCGTCCAGGTCGCCACGAGCGAGAGGCCGATGAACGTCATCTGCGGGTGGCCGGCGACCAGGAAGAGCGCGGTCGGGATCGCGAGCAGACCGACGGCTCGACCGCGACGGGGGTATTCGTCGTCGAGCACGAGGTCGATGCCCGCGAGCACCCACGGCAGGAACGACAGCACGAGGATCTGCGGGTACTGCAGGCCCTTCCCCGCG
>Ga0302254_10000143_pt1 | contig 14766 bp, 14 predicted proteins | sample I_Fen_E1_4_FD_194573 | JGI IMG/M metagenome (GOLD analysis project Ga0302254, IMG submission 194573) | Peat permafrost microbial communities from Stordalen Mire near Abisko, Sweden - I_Fen_E1_4 | ecosystem: Environmental > Terrestrial > Soil > Wetlands > Permafrost | place: Sweden: Abisko... | reverse complement strand
CCTCCGACCAGTCCACGACGGTGGTCGGCTCCGCCAGGGTCTCGCCGGCCTCGACGACGACGTCGACGGCGTGGTCGAGCTCCTCCTTGATCTCCCAGCCCAGGGCCCGCGGCTCGGTCTCCCCGGGCAGGATCAGCGAGCTCGTCACCAGCGGCTCGCCGAGCTCGGTCAGCAGCGCCTGGCAGACCACGTGGTCGGGGATCCGGACGCCGACCGTCCGCTTCTTCGGGTGGAGAAGCCGGCGCGGCACCTCGCCGGTGGCGGGCAGGATGAACGTGTAGGGCCCGGGAGTCGCGGCCCGGATGGCGCGGAACACGCTGTTGGAGATCTGGGCGAACTGCCCGAGCTGCGCGAAGTCGGAGCACATCAGCGTGAAGTGGTGCTTGTCGTCGAGGTCGCGGATGGCGAGGATCCGCTCGCGGCCCTCGCGGTTGCCCATCCGGGTCCCGAGCGCGTAGCCGGAGTCGGTCGGGTAGGCGATCAGCGCGTCGTCGTCGCGCACGGCGTCGGCGACCTGCTTGATCAGCCGGGGCTGCGGGTTGTCCGGATGGACGTCGACGTATCGGGCCACGCCGCCGAGTCTAGGGACGTCTCGCAGGTTGCTCACAGGGCCGTCGTAGCCCGGGCGCAGGGACCAGGCATACCTGTAGGGGCATGACTCTCTGCGCCTGCCCGCCAGTTCTCCCATTTCGCCCGCACCCGGCCCGTCCGGATGTCACCGTGGGAGACATGACCACCGCGGGCCCCGAGGCGTCGGGCGCATGATGTCGCGCACGGTCGTCCGCTTCCTCGCCGTCGGCGTCTGCAACACCGCGATCGACCTCGTCCTGTTCTGGGTGCTCAACGCACCGCTCGGGATCGTGCTCGCGAACTTCGTGTCGACCTCGGCCGGCATGACCTTCAGCTTCCTGGTCAACGGCCGCCACACCTTCGGCGCCTCCCGCGTGACGCTGCGCCAGGCCGCCCTCTTCGTCGCCTCGAACGGCGCGACGATGTGGGTGCTCCAGCCGCTCCTGATCCACGCCGTGCACGACGCGGCGGGCGTTCCCGTGATGGCCGCCAAGGTGGTGGCCCTGGGCGGGAGCGTGGTCGCGAACTTCCTGCTCTACCGGTACGTCGTGTGGCCCGACCGCGCCAGCGAACCCGACGCAGGAGGGCTCGGTGTGAGCGCGGGAGCGTTGAGCGAGCCCCGGGCTGAGCTCGCGAAGCCCTGACGGCGCAGCGAAACGGTCGCCGCAGGCGGCGTCACCCTGACCCGCAGGCGGCGTCAGCCCTTGGCCGCAGCCCGCAGGTCTCGCCGTAGCTCCGGAGGCAGCGCGAAGATGAGCGACTCCTCGGCGCTGTGCACGGCCTCGGCGTCGGGGTAGCCCCGTTCGCTGAGGTAGGCGAGGACGCCGTCGACCAGCGCCTCCGGCACGCTCGCGCCGGAAGTGACGCTGACGTGGTCGACCCTCTCGAGCCAGGCCTCGTCGATCTCGCTCGCGTCGTCGACGCGGTGGGCCGCCTTGGCGCCCGCCTCGAGCGCGACCTCGGCCAGCCGCACGGAGTTGGAGGAGTTCGCCGAGCCGACCACGATCACCAGGTCGGCGTCGTGGGCGATCTCCTTCACCGCGAGCTGGCGGTTCTGGGTGGCGTAGCAGATGTCGTCGCTGGGCGGGTCGAGCAGCTCGGGGAACCGCCGGCGGATGGCGTCGACGGTCTCGAGCGTCTCGTCGACCGACAGCGTCGTCTGCGAGAGCCACGCGACCTTGGCCGGGTCGCGGACCACGATCGAGTCGACGTCGGCCGGACCCTGCACGAGCTGGATGTGCTCGGGGGCCTCGCCCGAGGTGCCCTCGACCTCCTCGTGCCCGGCGTGCCCGATCAAGAGGATGTCGTAGTCGTCATCGGCGAACCTCTTCGCCTCGTGGTGGACCTTGGTCACCAGCGGGCAGGTGGCGTCGATCGTCTTGAGCCCGCGTTCGCGGGCCTCCTCGTGGACGGTCGGCGACACACCGTGGGCGGAGAAGACGACGGTGGCGCCCTCGGGCACCTCGTCGAGCTCCTCGACGAAGACCGCGCCACGCGACTCGAGGTCGGAGACGACGTGCTTGTTGTGGACGATCTGCTTGCGCACGTAGACCGGCGCGCCGTAGAGGTCGAGCGCCTTCTCCACGGTGATCACTGCCCGGTCGACACCGGCGCAGTAGCCGCGGGGGGCGGCGAGACGCACGCCCTGGGTCGGCATGCCGAGGTCCACACTCATGGGGCCGAGTCTAGGTGGACGAGGGTCACGGGCCCGAACCCGCGAGCGCCTGCGGTACGCCGTCGGCACGGCGTCGGCGGCAGGGCCTACGCTCGCGGCCATGGCCCTGGAGACCTCGCCCGCGGCGCCCGCGCCGGTACGGCAGATCGCCCTGGCGATCTCGGGCTGGGTCGACCGGCTCGGACCGGTGTGGGTCGAGGGACAGATGGCGCAGATCAGCCGGCGGCCAGGGCTCGGCACGGTCTTCATGACGATGCGCGACTCGGCCGGAGACATCTCCATCCCGGTGACGTGCGCGCGCACCCTCTTCGACAGCCTCAACCCCCCGCTGGTCGAGGGCGCCAGCGTCGTGATCCACGCCAAGCCCGACTACTACGCCAACCGCGGCAGCCTCTCGCTGGTCGCGCGCGAGATCCGGATGGTGGGGCTCGGCGAGCTGCTCGCCCGGCTCGAGCGTCGACGCCAGCTGCTGGCGGCCGAGGGGCTCTTCGCGCCGGAGCTCAAGCGGCCGTTGCCCTTCCTGCCCCGCTGCATCGGGCTCGTCACCGCCCAGGGCTCCGCCGCAGAGCGCGACATCGTGGAGAACGCCCGCCGCCGCTGGCCCGGCGTCACCTTCGAGACGGCGTACGCCGCGATGCAGGGCTCCCGCGCCGCGAACGACGTGATCGACGCCCTCGCGCGGCTCGACCGGCATCCCGACGTCGACGTGATCGTGGTCGCCCGCGGGGGCGGCTCGGTGGAGGACCTGTTGCCGTTCAGCGACGAGGCCCTGATCCGCGCCGTCGCGGGCACCCGCACGCCGGTCGTGTCCGCGATCGGGCACGAACCCGACACGCCGCTGCTCGACCTCGTCGCCGACGTGCGGGCCTCGACCCCCACCGACGCCGCCAAGCAGCTCGTGCCCGACATGGCCGAGGAGCTGCGCGGCGTCGACTGGGCGACGCAGCGCATCCGGGCCCTGGTCCGCCAGCTGGTCGACCGCGAGACCCGGGCCCTGGCCGACCTGCGGTCCCGCCCGGTGCTCGCCGACCCGCGCACCCTGCTCGACGCGCGCGCCGTCGAGATCGCCGACCTGCGTGACCGGTCGCGCCGCGTCCTGACCCACGCGCTGGCCCGCGCGGGCGACGACATCACCCACCAGCGGGCGCGCGCCCGGGCACTCTCGCCGCTGGCCACGCTCCAGCGCGGCTACGCCGTCGTCCAGTCAGCCGACGGGTCGGTGGTCGCCTCGACCGCGCGGACCGCGGTCGGCGACCACCTGAGCATCCGTCTCGCCGACGGGCGCGTCCTCGCGACGACGACCGCGGTCGAGCCCACCCCCCCATCGGAGGAGGACCATGCCTGAGGAGAAGCTGGGCTACGAGGCCGCCCGCGCCGAGCTGATCGACGTGGTGCGCGCGCTCGAGGCGGGTGGAACGACGCTCGAGGAGAGCCTCGCCCTGTGGGAGCGCGGGGAGAAGCTCGCGACCCTGTGCGAGGAGTGGCTCGACGGCGCCCGGAAGCGGCTCGACGCCGCCCTCGACGAGGGCTAGCTCGGACTGGCGGAGGGCGTCGGCAGCGCGACGTCCGTCAACGAGCCGGCGAGGGTCTCGAGGTCGGACTGCGGCGCCGAGCCGAACACCATCAGCGTCTCGTGGTGCCACCGCGCGACCAGGGCGGTGTCGCCGCCGGAGTCGGTCCAGGTGTCCCAGTGTCGGACGACGCCGCTGTCGAGCCTCACCGGCGCACCGGCGGTGGGGTGCGCGTCGACGTACGTCGTGAGGAGCTGCGCCGCCGACAGCGGCGACTGGCGGAGCCCGGCGTACTCGTTCGCAGCCGTCAGCATCGAGAGGCCGAGCGTGGGTCGCGTCCCGGGAGCGAAGTCGACGCTCGTGGCGTACCACCCGCTCGGGAGGCTCGACGGGTACACCAGGTCCGCGCCGCTCCGCTGCGCGAAGCCCACCTCGGCCAGGTAGTCCACGTGGTCGGGTTTCACCTGGAGGTCGGTGCGGTTGCAGGCTCGGAAGGCCACGAACGCGAGGATCGCCAGCAGCGTCACCAGCAGCGCTCCGACCATGCCGGACGCCGACCGCTGGTAGCGGCCCGGCTGTTCGCTCACCGCGTCCTCCCCTGCTCGGCGGATGGGACCCGTTCCTGACGCCGCCGCGGTCATCCTCACAGGTGCACCTAGGCTCCGCGTGTGCCACCCCTGTCCGACGTCGTCGTCGTGCTCGCGCTGGCCGGCATGCTGGCGGTGGCGTTCCGACATCCGTCGGGGAGGGTCGAGGCCCTGGTCGGGCTGGGGTGCGCTGGCGTCACCCTGGCGACGGGCCTGCTGACCTCGGCCGAGGTGCGCGCGGCCGTCACCGACCTGGCTCCGGTGGTCGCGTTCCTGGTCACGATCCTGGTGGTCTCGGACATCTGTGCCCGGGCCGGCGTGTTCACCGCCGCCGCGCAACGGGTCGGCCGGTGGAGCGGGGGAAAGCCGGCCCTGCTGTTCACCGGGGTCTTCGCGCTCGCCGCAGTCGTCACCGCCGCGCTGAGCCTCGACGCGACCGTCGTGCTGCTGACCCCGGTGGTGCTCTCCGCGTGCCTCGCCCGGTCGGTGCCCGCCGGGCCCGGCATCTACGCCTGCCTACGGATGGCCAACTCCGCCTCCCTCCTGCTTCCGGTCTCCAACCTGACCAACCTGCTCGCCATGCCCGACCTGGACCTGACGTTCACCGGCTTCGCGCTCCGGATGGCGCCGGTGCTGGTCCTGGTCCTGGTCGTGGAGTACGTCGGCCTGCGCCTGCTGTTCCGGCGCGACCTGACCGGCGACCCCCAGCCGGACCCGTCGGACCTGGAACCCGTCCCCGTCGTCCCGGTCGTGGTCGTCGGCCTGATGCTGGTCGGCTTCGCAGCGGTGTCCCCGTTCGGCGGCCAGCCGTGGTGGGTCTCGGCGGTGGCGGCGGCCGTGCTCGGTGTGTGGGGGTACCGGCACGGCCTGCTCGGCCTGCGGGACCTGGTGCGCTCCGCCCATCCGGGCTTCGCGATCTGGGTGCTCGCGCTCGGCATCGTGGTGGCCGGGCTGGGCGTGGGCTTCCTCGGGGACGCGATCGAGCACCTGGTCCCCGGCTCTGTGTCGCTGGGCGGGATCGTGCTGATCGCCGTCATCGCGACGGTGCTGGCCAACCTGCTGACCAACCTCTCGGCCACCCTGCTGATCCTCCCGATCCTCGCGCCGCTCGGAACAACCGCGGTGCTGGCCGCCCTGCTCGGGCTCAACATCGGGAGCGGGCTGACGTGGACGGGGTCGCTGGCCAACCTCCTGTGGCGCCGCACGCTCACGGCGTACGACGCGGCACCCCGCAGCGCGGCGTTCCACCGGGTCTCGCTCGCGCTGACCCCGCCGGCGCTCCTGGCCGCAGCGGTGGCCCTGTGGCTGACCAGCTGACCAGCCGGCCGGCGGGCGACCGGCAGACCGGGATCACCCGGTTGAGGTGAGGCGCGCCCCTGTCCAGGTGGGAATACTCACTCCGTGGCGTCGAACCGGATCGCCGAGGCCTCGGCTCTGCATCCGCGCCACCCTGTCCGTGACATCCACCCACGCCGTGGAGAGCGCCCGTGAAGATCCTTCAGAAGAGCCGCCTCGTCCTGCTGCCCGCCCTGCTCGCCCTGCTCATCCCGCTCGCAGCGTGCGGCGGTAGCAACAGCACGGGCCCCGGGGGACAGCGCAACGCACCGAACGCGATCACGGTCCTGGCCGACTCGTCGTTGAAAGCCGCGTTCACCCAGCTGGGCAAGCAGTTCGAGACCCAGAACCCCGGGTCGACGGTGACGTTCACCTACGGCTCGTCGGCCGGCCTCTCGCAGCAGGCGGTCGCCGGCGACCCGGGAGACGTGCTCGCGACCACCGACCAGCAGAGCATGGTCGCCGCGCAGAGCGCACAGCTCAGCTCGCCGAGGGTGTTCGCTACCAAAGGCTCGAACCAGTGCCAGATCGTGACCCTGAGGCAGTCGAAGAACACCGCGCTCAGCAATCAGTTCATCAACCTGGTCATGAGCCAGTCCGGCCAGGCGACGCTCCGCAAGGCGGGCTTCGGGGCACCGTGAGCCCGGCCGGGACCGGACCGACCGATAGCATCGCCCCATGACCGAGAGCCTGGATGTCGCGCCCGACTCACCGGACCGCAACCTGGCCCTCGAGCTCGTCCGGGTGACCGAGGCGGCTGCCCTCGCGGCCGCCCGCTGGGTGGGTCGCGGCGACAAGAACGGCGCCGACGGCGTCGCCGTCGACGCGATGCGGACCGTCATCTCGACGGTCCAGATGCGCGGTGTCGTGGTGATCGGCGAGGGCGAGAAGGACGACGCCCCGATGCTCTACAACGGCGAGGAGGTCGGTGACGGCACCGGCCCCGAGTGCGACGTCGCCGTAGACCCGATCGACGGGACGACGCTCACGGCCAAGGGCATGAACAACGCGGTGTCCGTACTCGCGGTCGCCCCGCGCGGGTCGATGTACGACCCCTCCGCGGTGTTCTACATGGAGAAGCTGGTCACGGGTCCCGAGGCCGCCCACGTCGTCGACATCCGCAACCCCGTGGCCGAGAACATCCACGCCGTGGCCAAGGCCAAGGGATCGCACCCCGAGGACGTCACCGTCGTCATGCTCGACCGGCCGCGTCACGAGAAGCTCGCGGACGAGGTGCGGGCCACCGGCGCGCGGATCAAGTTCATCGTCGACGGCGACGTCGCCGGCGCGATCATGGCCGCCCGTCCCGACACCGGTATCGACCTCCTGCTCGGCATCGGCGGCACGCCCGAGGGGATCATCGCCGCCTGTGCGATGAAGTGCGTCGGCGGCGTGATCCAGGGCCGGCTGTGGCCCAAGGACGACGAGGAGCGGCAGCGCGCGATCGGCGCCGGTCACAACCTCGACCCCGACCACGTGCTCTCGACCGACGACCTGGTGACCGGCGACGACTGCTTCTTCGTCGCCAGCGGGATCACCGACGGGGAGCTGATGAAGGGCGTGCACTTCCGCGCCCACGGGGCGACCTCGCAGTCGCTCGTGATGCGCTCACGCAGCGGCACCGTGCGACTGATCAGCAGTGAGCACCAGTTCGAGAAGCTAGACGCCTTCTCGGTCATCTGAGTCGCGGTGCGCCACGGGCTCCGCCAGGGCCCGGCGCACGGCGCGGACCACGGTCGGGTCCACCGCCATCCCGAGGTGCGAGGACCGCACCTCCACGGCCGTGGCGAGCGGGTCGATGCAGGCCCGCCAGTCGACGATGCCGTCGCGCCGGGAGTAGACCGCGGTGAACGCCACCTCCGGCGGCAGCGGGGCGCGGCTCTCGTCGAAGCTGGCCCGCGCACAGTCGCCGGCGATGCAGTCCAGCGCCATCAGGCCCGGTACGCCCGCCCGGCTCAGCCGGACGAGCGCGTCGAGGCTGCGGGTCAGCGTCGCGTGGTGCGCCCCCGGGGCGAGCATCGGGCTGCCCAGGGTGACGATGCCCGACACGAGGTCGGGCCGTCGTACGGCCAGACCGCGGGCCAGCATGCCGCCCAGACTGTGCCCGACGATCCGTACCCGGCGGCCGCGGCGCGCGACCACGGACTCGATCCGCGACTCCAGCTCCTCGGCAGCCTGAAGGGTGCAGCCGACGTTGGCCCGGATGTGAGACCGGTAGGTGCGATGGCCATGCTCGCGGAGGGCGCGCCCCATCAGGGCCAGGCTGGCGTCTCCGGCCAGGAACCCCGGCACCAGCACCACCGGGTCGACGTCGCGCTCGACGCCGTGACCGGCGTACGGCCGGTGGCTGAGGACCCGGTTCCCGAGCCGCGACCAGGCGAGCCGGCCCGCCTCGGTGACCACACTGGCCTCACGCAGCACCGACGCCGCGCGCGGTGCGGCGTATCCCTCCGGGAGGAGGAAGTCGGCGACGCTGTAGGTGGCCACAAGAATCGACGGTACGACGTCTTCCCTTGCGTGTCGTGACCATTGCTGGCGATAACCGCCACCTTTTCGCGGGGAGCCTTCGGATACGGTGGGTATGTGAGTGTCGGTCCTGCCCCCGTGTCCCCCGAGACCCCGCCTTCCGGCGACCCCCCCACCGACGCGGGGGTCCCGGTGTCGCCCGAGCTGTTCGCGCCGGTCTCGTCGGGGATGGTGCTCTGCTACCAGACCTACGGCGACCCCGACGACGAGCCGCTGCTGCTGGTGATGGGGCTGGCGACGCAGATGACCTTCTGGGACCCGGACTTCTGCGCGATGCTGGCGCGCGGCGGCTACTACGTGATCCGCTTCGACAACCGCGACGTTGGCCGTTCCTCCCGGGCCCGGGGCAAGGTGACCCGCCGGATGCTCGTGGAGGCCTTCGCGGGGCGCAAGACGAAGGCGCCGTACTCGCTCGACGACCTGGCCGACGACGCCTTCGGCCTGCTCGACCACCTCGGCATCGGGTCCGCCCACATCGTGGGCGTGTCGATGGGCGGCATGATCGTCCAGACGATGGCGCTCGAGGCGCCCGCCCGGGTGCGCTCGTTGACGAGCATCATGTCGACGACCGGCAAGCGGTCGGTCGGCTGGCTCCACCCGCAGCTGGTGCCGTCGCTGCTGCGGCCCATCAAGCCGGGCCGCGAGGCGTACGCCGACAGCAGCGTGCGGATGTGGCGGATGATCGGCTCGCCCGGCTTCCCGCGCCACGAGGAGCGCACCCGCGAGCTCGCCGGTGAGGCGTTCGACCGCGGGGTCTCGGCCAGCGGCGCGCTCCGGCAGATGTTGGCGATCCTGACCCAGCCCAACCGTTCCCCGGCGCTACGGCGCCTGCGGATGCCGACGCTGGTCGTGCACGGCCTCGCCGACCGGATGGTGCACGTCTCCGGAGGTCGGGCGACGGCCGCCGCGATCCCGGGCGCCGAGCTCCTCCTCGTCGACGGGATGGGCCACGACCTGCCGCCGGAGCTCTACGACACGCTGGTCGACGCGATCGCGCGCACGACAGCACGGGCCTGAACGCGCCGAAGCCGGCCGCGGTGCACGGTCCGCAGCCGGCTCCGGCGTGAGTCATTCGGAGATGCGCTCCCCGCTGTCGGTGTCGAACACGTGGACGTTCTTCGGGTCGGTCGTCACGTAGATCGTGTCGCCCTTCCGGACCGAGTCGCGGGCCTGGCTGACCCGCACGATCACGTTGCCCGGAACGCCCTCGACGTCGCACGTGCCGTAGACGAAGCCGTCGGCCCCGAGTTCCTCGACCACCGTGACCTTGATCGGCAGGCCGCCCTCCTCGGCGGACACCAGGCGCCACGCCTCGGGACGGACGCCGACGGTGATGTTGCCGCTCATCTTGCGCTCGGACGCGGGGTCGACCGGGACGTGGTACTTGCCGATCTGTGCCTTGCCCTCGACCGCCTGGGCCTCGAGCAGGTTCATCTGGGGAGACCCGATGAAGCCCGCGACGAACAGGTTCGCCGGCTTGTCGTAGAGGTTCAGCGGGGTGTCGACCTGCTGGAGCTCACCGAGCTTCATCACCGCCACCCGGTCGCCCATCGTCATGGCCTCGATCTGGTCGTGTGTCACATAGACCGTCGTGACGCCGAGGTCGGACTGCAGCTTGGCGATGTCGGTGCGTGTCTGCACGCGCATCTTGGCGTCGAGGTTGGACAACGGCTCGTCCATGCAGAAGACCTGCGGGTTGCGCACGATCGCGCGGCCCATCGCCACCCGCTGGCGCTGACCACCGGAGAGGGCCTTGGGCTTGCGCTCCAGGAAGTCCTCGAGCCCGAGGATCCGGGCTGCCTCCTTCACCCGCTTGTCGCGCTCCTCGTTAGGCACCTTCGCCATCTTCAGCGCGAAGGCCATGTTGTCCGCCACCGTCATGTGGGGGTACAACGCGTAGTTCTGGAAGACCATCGCGATGTCGCGGTCCTTGGGCGGGATGTGCGTGACCTCGCGGTCTCCGATGAAGATCTGCCCTTGGTTGACCTCCTCGAGGCCGGCGAGCATCCGCAGCGACGTGGACTTGCCGCACCCCGAGGGTCCGACCAGGACCATGAACTCGCCGTCGTTGATCTCGAGGTCGAGGCCCGGAACCGCCGGGACGTCGGCGCCGGGGTACCAGCGCTGGGCCTTCTGGAAACTGACTGTTGCCATGATTGTCGTTCTCCTTCACCGGCAGGTACGTGCCGGACGATCCGTAGTGAAGTGACCGCGGTCACACTAGCCACAACCAGCCCATCGGGACAGAGCCGTTCTCATGGCCGTGCTCATGAGGGTGCTCGTGACGGTGCCCCTCTCGAGGGTGCGACGGGGTCGCGGGCGGCCCCGAGCCGGTGGGCCGTGGCGCGGGGTGCCACGACGGACTCCCCCTCGACGATCCGCATCGGGACCAGGTGCGGACCCTGCTCGACCCCGCCGGGGTCGAGCAGCAGGCGGACCGCGAGGTCACCCATCTCCTCGAAGGGAAGCGCGACCGAGGTGACGCGGGGCCGCAGCCAGGACGCCAGGTCGGAGCCGTCGAAGGAGACCACCGCGATGTCATCGGGCACCACCAGACCGTGCTCACCCAGGGCCTGGTAGACCCCCATGGCCACGCGGTCGTTGAGGCAGATCAGCCCGCGCGGCCGATGGCCGGTGTCGAGCCAACGGCTCACCGCGTCGTACGCCGGCTCGACTGCCCAGTCGCACGGCAGCACGCCGCTCAGCACCATCCCGGACTCGCCCAGCCGTTCGACGATGCCCGCGAGCCGCAGCGGCCCGGCGATCGCGTGCGGCGTGGGGTCCTCGCCCACGACGTAGACCTCGCCCCGCAGCCCGGAGGCCGCGAGGGCATGGGCGGAGGCGCGGCCGCCGGCGCGCTCGTCGGGCAGGATCGACGGATGCGCGTGCTCGCGGTCGACACAGTTGACGAGCACGACCGAGGCGTCGCGCAGACCGGGCGGCGCCTCCAGCTCGAGGGTCGTCCGCGTCACGTAGAGGAGCCCGTCGACCTGCCGCTCGATCATCTCGTCGATCAGGAGCCGTTCGACCGAGGGCTCGCCCTCGGTCTCGCCGATCACGAGGACGTGGTCGAGCGACCGGGCGGCGGCGTTGGCGCCGGAGAGCATCCGGCTGGCGAACATCCCACTGGCCACGAAGTCGGTGATCACGCCGATGGTCTTGGTGCTTCTGGTCCGCAGGCTGCGGGCACTGCGGTTGGGCCGGTAGCCCAGCTCGGCCACGGCGGCCCGGACCCGTTCCTGGGTCTCCCCGGCGATCCGCATCTCCTCGGCCCGACCGTTCAGGATGTAGCTGACCGTCGTACCGGACACCCCTGCCAACCGGGCGACATCGGCGAGGGTCGCTCTCCGCGACTTCACGGTTGGCCCCGTTCCCGACCCGGTCGGCGTGGGTGACTCCCGTCCGGATCACGCTCCTGAAACGTCCCTTGACAGGTTCGTCAAGGTCCCGCAATTATCAGGCTGATTCGATTCAGCAAGTGGTGTCTATCACATGCAAGGCCGGATCTGCACTCCCAAGCCGCAGGGAAATGACCCCCAAGGAGCACTCATGAGGAGCCCCAACATCCGTCGGACGACACTGCTAGCAACGGCCCTATTCACCGCCGCCGGTCTCAGCCTCACCGCTTGCGGTGGTGGCGGCAGCGGTGGTGGAAACAGCAGCACCGTCACCATCTGGTCGAGCATCGACGCCCCGGTCCAGGCCGGGCTGGAGAAGGCCCTCAAGGCCAAGCTCGCAGCCGACGGCTCGAACATCACGATCAAGTGGGACCAGGTCCAGAACATCAACCAGTTGATCATCACCAAGATCCAGGCCGGTGACACGCCGGACATCGCTCTGGTTCCCCAACCGGGCCTCGTGGCCCAGATGAACACGCTGGGCGCCACCAAGCCGCTGGACAGCGTGGTCGACATGAACTCGCTGAAGAGCAGCATGGTCCCGGGCACGCTCGAGGCCGGCACCATCAACAACCAGCTCATGGGCCTCCTGGTCAGCGCCAACGTCAAGGGCCTGATCTGGTACCCGAAGCAGGCCTGGGCCAAGGCGGGCTACAAGCCGGCGACGACGATCCCCGAGCTGGAGCAGCTGACCGACCAGATCAAGTCCGACGGGCACACCCCGTGGTGCATGGGCATCGAGTCCGACACCGCGACCGGCTGGCCGGCCACCGACTGGTTCGAGACGCTGATCATGAAGCAGAACGGCGCCGACGTGTACAACCAGTGGGTGCAGCACAAGGTGCCGTTCAGCTCACCCCAGGTCCAGCAGGCCGCCGCCGAGTTCAGCAAGCTGCTGTTCACCACGGGCAACACGCTGGGTGGCCAGAAGGCCATCCCCAGCAACAACTTCGGCACCGCCGGTAACCCGATGTTCCAGGACCCGCCCAAGTGCTACATGTACATGCAGGGCTCGTTCATCACCGGCTTCTTCCCGAAGAACACGACCAGCAACCTCGACGCCAACGTCGGCGTGTTCGGCTTCCCGCCGGCCACGTCAGGTGGCGAGAACCCGGTCGAAGGTGGTGGCGACCTGATGACGATGCTGAACGACTCGGACAATGTGAAGACCGTCGTCAAGGACCTGTCGGAGACCTCGATCGGCAACGACGCGGCGCCCACCAGCTCCTTCATCTCGCCGCACAAGGACTTCAACGTGAGCCTGTACCCCAACCAGGTGACCAAGGACATCGCGAAGTACCTCTACGGCGCGTCGACGTTCCTGTTCGACGGGTCGGACTCCATGCCGGCGCAGGTCGGTACGGGCTCGTTCTGGAAGGAGATGACCGCCTGGATCAGTGGCCAGGAGGACATCAACACAGCGCTGAAGAACATTGACGCGAGCTGGCCGAGCTCGTAGTCGAGGCCTGACGAGACCGGGGGCGCGGGCGCGGCGCCCGCGTCCCCGGCTCGGGCTCCAGCTCTCCTCGCCGCATCCCGAGCCGAAAGGGAGACCACCCCGTGTTTGGTAAAACCCTGACTGCGCTGATCACCGTCCTCGCCGGTATCGGTGCGGCCCTGCTGCTCTACTGGATCCTCAACAAGATCGCCGAGCTCCTGCCGGGACGGTGGGAGGACCGGATCAAGCCCTACCTCTACATCCTCCCGGCGTTCGCCGCGATCTCCCTCTATCTCATCTACCCCGCGGTCCTGACCTTCATCAACAGCTTCAAGGACAACCTGTCCCGGCAGTGGGTCGGCACCAGGAACTACACCGACCTCTTCCACGATCCGGCGTTCAGACAGACGCTGTTCAACACCCTGCTGTGGATCGTCATCGTCCCGATCGTGACGGTGGTCCTGGGCCTGATGGTCGCGGTCCTGACCGACCGCTTGAGTGCGCGGGGCGAGAAGCTCACCAAGACCGTGATCTTCCTGCCGATGGCGATCAGCCTGATCGGGGCCGCCACCATCTGGCGGTTCGTCTACGACGCCGAGCCCAAGGGTCAGCCCCAGATCGGCATCCTCAACGCCTTCATCGGGATCTTCAACTGGGGCCCGGTCGCCTGGCTGCAGAACAGCAACTTCCACCTCAACAGCATCATGCTGATGATCATCTTGATGTGGGCCCAGGTCGGCTTCTCGATGGTGCTGCTGTCGGCAGCCGTCAAGGGCGTCCCGGTCGACACCCTCGAGGCCGCCCGGATCGACGGCGCCGACGAGCGTCAGATCTTCTTCAAGGTCGTGATCCCCCAGATCAAGGGCACCCTGATCACGGTGTTCATCACCGTCACCATCACCACGATGAAAATCTTCGACATCGTCTACGTCAACACCAACGGCAACTTCAACACCAACGTGCTCGGCAACCAGTTCTACAACGAGATCAGCACGTACGTGAACTACGGCGCCGCCTCGGCGATCGTCGTCATCTTGATGATCGCAGTCATCCCGATCATGTGGTACCAGGTGAAGCACTTCCGGGCCGAGGAGGCAGCATGACCGACACCGCCAGCACCCAGGCCGCCGCGACCCCGGGCAGCAAGCCGAGGAAGAAGGCGACCGCCTTCGACAAGAACCCCGCCAAGGCCGGCTGGGTCACCAAGCTGGTCCTGGGCCTGATCTGCCTGCTGTGGATGATCCCGATCCTCGGCACGTTCATCACGTCGTTCCGCTCGCTCGACGCGGTCAACAACAGTGGTTGGTGGACGGTCTTCCGGCATCCGCTCACCATGGACCTGACGCTCCACAACTACCACGAGGCCCTGTTCGGCAACGCCCACATGGGCCGGGCGTTCATCAACAGCATTGCGATCGCCCTGCCCGCGACGTTCATCCCGATCCTGATCGCGGCCTTCGCGGCCTACGCGTTCACGTTCATGGAGTTCCCGGGCCGTGACGTCCTGTTCCTGACGATCGTGAGCATGCTGGTCGTCCCCAACTACGTGGCCTTCATCCCGATCCTCAAGCTCTACCGGAACTTCGGGCTGAACGGCACGTTCCCGGCCGTCTGGTTGGCCCATATCGGTTTCGGCATGTCGTTGGCGATCTACATCCTGCGCAACTACATGGCCACGCTGCCGAAGACCGTGATCGAGTCGGCGAAGATCGACGGAGCCAGCCAC
>Ga0302254_10000139_pt1 | contig 15103 bp, 13 predicted proteins | sample I_Fen_E1_4_FD_194573 | JGI IMG/M metagenome (GOLD analysis project Ga0302254, IMG submission 194573) | Peat permafrost microbial communities from Stordalen Mire near Abisko, Sweden - I_Fen_E1_4 | ecosystem: Environmental > Terrestrial > Soil > Wetlands > Permafrost | place: Sweden: Abisko... | reverse complement strand
TGCGGGCGGCACCGTCGTCGTGGTGGTGCCGCACGGCACGCTGGCGGTGACGATGCCGTACACCCCCGCGGCCCCCCTGACCCTCACTCCCCCGCCGGGCGGTGCGGGCTCGTCGGGTGTGGACGTGCCGTTCGGCTCGGCGACGGACCTCGCACGCGGGGTGAAGATCCTCGACACCCGCGCCGGCAGGCTCGGGTTCGACGCGCACGTCCAGGCCGGTGCGGCCATCGGCCTGGTTCAGGTGCAGGCCCTCCAGGTCCAGGGCAACGGCCTGCAGGCGAGCGACGTCCGGGCGACCGACGCGCCGGCCGACGGCCCGGACGGGGCCGCGCCGCGGACCGTGGCGAGCTATGCGGGCGGCCTCGGTACGGGCAGCGTGTGGCTGGCGGGCACGCTCCGGCTGACCGGCCCGCAGACCGGGCAGGACACCGTGCTCGTCACCTTCACCGTCATGTAGACCAGCCGTGCTGGGCGGGAAGCCGTCGCCCACGCTCGTCTCCGGCGGGCAGGACCGGTCGGTCGGCCATCGTCCGTCCGGCATTCACCGGGGCGTCGTCCATCCGGCGACCAACGGACACCTCCACCGACATGAATAGGCGGGTGCTCGTGCCGCGACGTCCGGGTCCCGCGCGACTGCGTCGTGCCGGGTCCCGTCTCGCCACCGCTGTCGCCGGCGCGGCGGTCCTGATCGGGCTGGTCGCGCCGGTCGCCACCGCCGCCGCAGCGACCGAGGATGCGACCGACGACCCGACCGTCGGCGTCGCCGCCGCGCCTGCCCAGCACGGTCAGCCCGACGGCCGCAGCCGGTTCAGCCTGATCGTCTCCGCAGGTCAGCAGGTGAGTGACGCACTCCTGGTGCGCAACACCGGCAGCACCGACCAGACGTTCGACCTCTACGCGACGGACGCCTACACCACGTCCGACGGCGCGTTCGCGCTGCTCGACGAGGGCTCGGCGCCTCGGGGAGCCGGCACCTGGGTCGCCCTGCAGGGCGGCTCGGGCACGACGACGCTCTCGCTGGCCGCGGGGGACCAGGCCCTGGTGCCGTTCGTCGTCACGGTGCCCGCCGACGCGACGCCCGGCGACCACGCCGGTGGGATCGTCGTGTCGGTCTCGTCGCCGGTGGGTGAGGTGAGCGTCGACCGGCGGCTCGCGACGCGGCTGTACGTCCGCGTGAAGGGCACGGTGACACCGACGCTCGTCGTGCGCTCCGTGAGTGCCGCGCAACCCGTGGGCGGCAACCCGTTCACGGCGCCGACGACGATCACGGCGGTCGTCGCGAACACCGGGGACGTCGCCCTCACGGCCCGGGCCGAGGCGAGCGTGCACACCTGGTTCGGCCTCCCCGTGGGGTCGTCCGTGTCCGACGAGGTCGCCGAGCTGCTCCCGGGCGCCACGCGCACGCTGACGTTCCCGCTGGGCTCCGTCGGACGCGTCGGCTACCTCACGCCGTCCCTGCGGTTGACGCCCACCGCCGACGCCGAGGCCTACGCCTTCACGCTGCCCGCCGTGGACGGCCGCGGGATGGTTCCGGCCATACCGTGGCTGCTGCTCACGGTGGTGGTCGTCGTCGCCGCGGGCCTGCGGGTGCTGCTCGTCGCACGCCGCCGGCGGGCGGTCACCGCGGGCGGCGCCGCACCCGGCGCGGGGGCGGGGGCGGCTCGCGCGACCGCAGGGGAGCGCCGGTGACACGCAGCGTCCGCGGGTCCCGGGCGGTCGCCATCGCCGTGCTGGGCTGGCTCGCGCTCGTGGTCGCAGGCTCGTCGGCGCCGGCCGCGACCACGCCTTCGCCCACGCCCACGCCCTCCCCTTCGGGCACGGCGATCACGTCAGCGCCGACCGCAACCCCCACCCCGGAGGGCAGCGCGGCCCCGACGCCGACCGGCTCGGCCACCGCCCCGGCCCCGGCGCCGTCGTCGACCCCGGGGGCGCTGCACGCCGTGGACGTCGGCGGCGTGCTCTTCGTCAGCGGTGTGCGCACCGTCTACCACGGGTCGTGGGCCCCGCTGGGCGGCACGCTGCACGTGGAGCTGACGGTGCGTAACGCCTCCACCCAGGTCGTCGACGCGTCGGCGAGCATCGGGGCGACCACACTGCTCGGCATCGACCTCGGCGGCGCCGACACGATCGCGGTGCGCGGGCTGAACCCGGGCGAGATCCGCACCATCCGCGCCGACATCGGCGGCGTCGGGCAGTGGGGTGCGCTCAGGGCGCACGTCACCGTCACGCCGCCGGCGACGATGTCCGGCGTCACGTTGTCGCCGCTCACGCGTGACACCTGGGTCGTCGTGCCGCCGTGGTACCTCCTCGTGCTCGTCGTGGCCGCCGTCACCCTCACGTGGGTGCTCCGGCACTACCGGTTGGTGCTGGCCCCGCGGCGTGGGCGGCGCCGGCGCGGGCGGCGGCGGACGCCGGGCCCGAGCATCCCGGGCGTGCCGCCCCCGGGGGTGCGAGCCCCCGCCACACCGCCCCTTGGCACGCCGCTGCCCGGAGCGTCCCTGTGACGGCCGCACAGCTGGTGGCGCTCGACGACACCCGTGAGCTCGGTGTCGTCGTCCCGCCGCCGCCGGCCGCGCCTCCACCGCCCCCCCGGGCCAGCCGGCGCGTGCCGCGCTGGATCCCCCGTCCGCCGGGTCCCCCGCTGTCCCCGGGCCGTCATGTCGCCGCCCAGGTGTCGCGCCTGCTCGCCGTCGTCCTGCTGGCGCTCGCGGCCTACGTCGGCATCGTCTCTCACCTCGAGCACGCGATCGCGCAGGACCGGCTGCACCGGGAGTTCGCCGCTCAGGCGACCGCGGGCACGGCCCCGGTGAGCGAGGGCACGTTCGACGGCGTCCTGCTGGCCGACGGTGCGCCCGTGGCGCAGCTGACGATCCCGCAGATCGGGCTGGACGAGACGGTCGTCGAGGGCACCGACTCCTCCAACCTCGCGCTCGGCCCAGGTCACCGGCGGGACACCTCGTTGCCCGGCCAGGTGGGAGTCAGCATCGTCATGGGGCGCCAGGCGGCCTTCGGCGGGCCGTTCGGCCGGATCGAGGAGCTGGCTCCCGGGGACCGCTTCACGGTGTTGACCGGCCAGGGTGTGCAGACCTTCGAGGTGATCGGCGTCCGGTACGCGGGTGACGCGTCTCCCGCCCCGATGAAGGCCGGCGAGAGCCGGCTGGTGCTGCAGACCGCCCGGGGCCCGGCGTTCCTGCCGAACGGGGTGGTCCGGGTCGACGCTGAGCTCGTCTCCGACGTGCAGGCGCGCGGCCCGCGCTACACGACGTTCCAGGCCCTCGCGCCCAGCCAGCAGGAGATGGCCGGCGACACGTCGCGGGCCTGGGCCCTCGTCTTCGCCCTCCAGCTGCTGCTCGTGGTCGCGGTGGGCGCGGTGTGGACGTACCGCCGCATCGGAGCGCGGCAGACGTGGGCGGTCTTCCTGCCCGTCGGTCTGCTCGCGTTCCTCGTGGTCGCCGACCAGGCGGTCCGCTTGCTGCCCAACCTGATGTGAGATGCCGAGGAGCCCCGATCCGATGACCCAGGCCGCACGCTCCGACGACGCCGTGACCCAGGTGATCTCCCCGAGACCGCTGGTGGGGGATGGTCCGCCGATGCCAGCGCAGATCTCCCCGACCGGCCCGCCGGCGCCGTCGTCCGCGGGCCTGCTGGACATCAGCCCCACCCGGACGGCCCTGTCTTCCCTGGAGGCGCGCAACCTCTCGGCCTGGTTCGGCGACCACAACGTGCTGGACCGCGTGTCGCTGACGATGCCCGGCGGGGTGGTCACCTCGCTGATCGGGCCGTCCGGCTGCGGCAAGTCGACGTTCCTGCGGATCCTCAACCGGATGCACGAGCTGGTGCCGTCGGCCTCGCTCGCGGGCGAGGTGCTGCTCGACGGTCAGGACATCTACGACCCGGCCCGGCGCCTGACCGACGCCCGCCGCCAGATCGGCATGGTGTTCCAGAAGCCGAACCCGTTCCCGGCGATGTCGATCTACGACAACGTCGTCGCCGGCCTCAAGCTGACCGGCCGGCGGGTGTCGCAGGCGGAGAAGGACTGGCTCGTCGAGACGTCGCTGACCAAGGCCGGGTTGTGGGTCGAGGTACGCAACCGGCTCGCCGCACCGGGGGGCGGGCTGTCCGGTGGTCAGCAGCAGCGGCTGTGCATCGCGCGGTCGCTGGCGGTGCGCCCCCGCGTGCTGCTCATGGACGAGCCCTGCTCCGCGCTCGACCCGACGAGCACGCGCGTCATCGAGGACACGATGGTCGAGCTGGCCCGGGAGATCACCATCGTCATCGTCACGCACAACATGCAGCAGGCCGCCCGGGTGTCCCAGCAGTGCGCGTTCTTCCTCGCGGAGGCCGGCACACCGGGCGTGATCGTCGAGCACGGCGACACCTCCGCGATGTTCACCCGACCGCAGGACCCCCGCACCGAGGCGTATGTGGAGGGCCGTTTCGGCTGAGCCACGGGCAGCATGTCCGGTCCGTCCTGAACCACACTGCTGTGACTTATGTTGCTTGTGTGACTGGTGTTCACTTCTGGGATCTGCGCAGGTAGCGTGCCCAGGGTGAGCATCCCCGCGCCCGGCCTCCGCGCTGCTCGTCGCGGCCCGCGCGCGGTCCTCACGGCCCTGGTCACCGCACTCCTCGCCTCCGGGCTCGTCGCGCTCGGCCCGGCCGGCGCGGCGCTCGCGGACCCGACCCCGCCGTCGGACCAGGACGTGCGCAACGCGCAGCAGGACGTCTCGAACGCGGAGGCGTCGGTCGCCGCCATGGAGGTCCGGCTGGCCCAGCTCGCCGCCGACTCCGGTGCGGCCGAGGTCGCGGTGCAGCAGGCCGGCGAGACCTATACGCGGGCGCTCGACGCCGCGGACACTGCGCGCGCGACGGCCGACGCGGCCGCGGCGCGTGCGCAGGGCGCGAGCACGGACGCCGAGCAGGCCCGCCGCGAGCTGATGACGGTCGCCCGGCAGATGGCGCGCTCCGGCGGGTCGTCGGAGACGATCGAGGCGCTGCTCTCGGCCGACGGGTTCGAGGACGTCGCGCGGCGCAGCGTCCAGCTGGAACGGCTGACCGGCAAGGCCGACGACACGGTGCAGCGGTTCCGCGCGGCCCGCCTGGTCGCCGACACGCTCCAGAACCGGGCCGCCGACGCCTCGCAGGCGGCCGCCGATGCCCAGACCGCCGCGCAGGACGCCCTGGCCGCCGCACAGACGATGCAGGCGGGTGCGCAGGCCGACCTCGACGCAGCCGCCGCCGAGCGGGAGACGCTCATCGTGCAGCTCGCCGCCGCGCGAGACACCAGCACCCAGGTGGAGCAGGAGCGGCAGGACGCCCTCGACACCGCGAACCAGGCCCGGCAGAACGCCGCGGCGCAGGCCGCACACGTACGGCCGGCCTCGGGCGGCTCGACGACGGGCGGCTCGACGACGGGTGGCGCGACCGGCGGCACGACGACGGGTGGCGCGACCGGCGGCACGACGACGCCCCCTCCCGCGACCACCCCGCCGGCGACCACCCCGCCGGCGACCACCCCGACCCCCACCCCGACCCCCACCCCCACGGCCTACGGCCTGGGCACGGGCACCTCACGCGGGTCGGCGGCCAGCGGGGCGGCGGCGGTGGCGTGGGCCAGTGCCCAGGTCGGCAAGATGTACGTGTACGGCGCCGCCGGTCCGGACACCTTCGACTGCTCCGGCCTGACGATGATGGCCTGGCGCAGCGCCGGCGTGAACATCAACCGCACGTCGCGCGACCAGTACAAGGGCGTGCTCAAGATCAGCTACGACGACATGCGGCCGGGGGACCTGGTCTTCTGGAGCACGAACCCGAACGACCCGAATGCCGTCTACCACGTGGCGATGTGGATCGGCGGCGGGCAGATCGTCGAGGCGTCGCGCCCCGGCGTGCCGCTGCGCATCACGGCGATGCGGTGGGGCTCGACGATGCCCTACGCCGGCCGGCCCTGACCTCAGGCAGCGGCTTAGTGGTAGCCGGCGTCGATGGCGCGCTGGCGGGACCGCTCGATCTCCGTCTCGGCCTCGGCCCGCCCCGTCCAGTGCGCGCCCTCCACCGACTTGCCGGGCTCCAGGTCCTTGTAGACCTCGAAGAAGTGCTGGATCTCCAGCCGGTGGAAGTCGGAGATGTCGTCCAGGTCCTGGCGCCAGGCCGCGCGCTGGTCGCCGACCGGCACGCAGATCACCTTGTCGTCGCCGCCGGCCTCGTCGCGCATCCGGAACATGCCCAGGGCGCGGCACCGGATCAGGCAGCCGGGGAAGGTCGGCTCCTCCAGCAGGACGAGCGCGTCGAGCGGGTCGCCGTCCTCGCCGAGCGTGCCCTCGATGAACCCGTAGTCGTCGGGGTAGCGGGTGGAGGTGAACAGCATGCGGTCCAGCCGGATCCGACCCGTCGCGTGGTCCACCTCGTACTTGTTGCGCTGACCCTTCGGGATCTCGATCGTGACGTCGAACTCCACGGCTCTCCTCACCGGTCCCCGGGCCCCGGGCACAGATCTGTGGGCGCCCCGCCGAGTCCGACCGGCGCCCCTAGTTGGCGACAGTAGTCTGACGCACCGGAGGCCGGACGTCCGGTCGAGGCCCCGACGAGGGACGGGTGAGCATGGCCAGGGCGGCCCGGGTGGTGGGCACGGGGATCCTCCTCGTCGTGCTCACCGGCGGCGCGTACGTCACGGCCGACGCCTACGACGTGGTGCCCGGCCTGGTCACGCTGGCCCCGGTGCCGGCGGACCCCTTGCCGTTCCCCACCGCCCCCGGTGCGCTGACGCCGACCGCCGCCACCCCCGCGCTCGGTGCCCCCGACCCCGACGCCCCGATGCCGCTGGCCGGCTCGGTGCAGGCCCAGGTCGACGCGCTGGTGGCCGATGCCCGGCTCGGCGCGACGACGGGTGTCGTCGTCGCGGACCGGCTGACCGGTGAGGTGCTCGCCACCCACCTGCCCGACGACGGCCGGGTCCCGGCCTCGACCGCGAAGCTGACGACGACCGTGGCGGCGCTGGCCGCGCTGGACCCTGACGAGACGCTGCCCACCCGCGTGGTCGCCGGCGCGAGCGCGAGCGACCTGGTGCTGGTCGGCGGCGGGGACATGATGCTGGCGGCGGGCGCGGGGGACGAGCAGGCCGTCGTCGGGCACGCCGGGCTGGCCGACCTGGCCGGCCAGGTGGCCAAGGACCTCGCGCTGCGCGGCACGACGAGCGTCACGCTGCACTTCGACGACTCCCTGTTCGTCGGCCCGACGACGAACCCCGGGTGGGCCGCGACCGACCTGTCGAACGGCTACGTGGCTCCGGTGACGGCGCTCGCGGTGGACATCGCCGCGACCAAGTCCGGCGTCGAGTACCCGCCGCGCTCTGCGGACCCCTCGCTGGCCGCCGCACGCGCGTTCGCCGACCGGCTCACCGAGCGCGGCATCACCGTGACCGCGCGGCCGACCCGCACCACCGCGGCGCCGGACGCCCAGGTGCTCGGCGAGGTGCAGTCCGCCACGCTCGACCAGATCGTGCAGTACGTGCTCGACACGTCCGACAACACCATCGCCGAGGTGCTGTCGCGGCTGGTGGCGCTGGACGCGGGCCTGCCGGCGAGCTTCGACGGCGGCACGCAGGCCGTGCTGCGCGAGCTGGCGACGCTCGGCGTGGACACCACCGGCGCCCACCTGGCCGACGCGTCGGGCCTGGCGGACGGCTCGGTGCTGGCGCCGCGCCAGCTGGTGGCCGTGCTCGCGCTGGCGATGGACCCCTCCCATCCGACCCTGCGCGACGTGGCCACCGGCATGCCGATCGCCGGCCTGACCGGCACGCTCGCGGACCGGTACACCACGTCGCCGGCGCGCGGCGTCGCCCGGGCCAAGACCGGCAGCCTGCACGGCGTGACGTCCCTGGCGGGCACCGTCCAGACCGCCGACGGGCGCTGGTTGCTGTTCGCCGTGATGGCCGATGCGACGCCGCCCGGCGGGCAGTGGGCACCGCGGCAGGCGATCGACGACTTCGTCACCTACCTGGCCGGCTGCGGCTGCTGACCGCTGCGGCCTGCTCGCCCGCCGAGCCGGCTCGTCTGTCGGAGGCCACCCCCTCGTCCACCGCGGCGCGGGATAGCGTGGCGGGCATGCGCCCCCCCGACGACGCCCGCGGGCCGGTCGACTGGTCCGCCGCCGGCCGCCTCGCCGGCCGACTGGCCCCGCCCGGGCCCACCGCGCCGACCGCGACCCTGGTTGCCCTGGTCGACGAGCTGCGGGCCGCGGCGGCGCGCGCAGCCGTCGAGGTCGAGGCGATCAGCGGCCTGCACCCCGCCGACGGCCGACCGGCGGCGGCGCTCTCCCGCGTGCTCGTCGTGGACCGGTCCGGCTGGGCGGCGGCGAACGCGCAGGTGTTCGCGGCGATGACCGAGGGCCTGACCGTCGGCAGCGGCGCCGGCGCGAGCGTCGGGCGCGTGGCGGCGGCGGGCGAGGTCGGCTCGGTGCTGGCGCTGCTCTCGTCCCGGGTGCTCGGTCAGTTCGACCCGTTCGTCGACCCGGCCGGCCGGCTGCTGCTCGTCGCCCCGAATGTGCTCGAGGTGCAGCGCCGGCTGGGCGTGGACGCGGGCGACTTCCGGCTCTGGGTGTGCCTGCACGAGCAGACCCACGCCCTTCAGTTCGCCGCGTCGCCGTGGCTGGTGGAGCACCTGCAGGCGCGGATCGGCGGTCTGCTGCACGAGGTGGGCCCGGAGCGGCTGCTCGGCGCCGGTGACGTCGGCGAGCTGGCGGTCGCCGCGGTCCGTGCCGTGCGGGGGCGGGACGGGTCCGGGATCCTCGACCTGCTCAGCCCGGCGGCCCGGCAGGTGTTCGACGAGATCGGTGCGGTGATGGCGCTGCTGGAGGGCCACGCCGACGTGACCATGGACCAGGTCGGCCCCGCCGTGGTGCCGACCGTGCGCACCATCCGGGCGAGGTTCGAGGCCCGACGGGACGCGGGCGCCGCGAGCACCGGGCTGTCCGGCGTGCTGCGGCGCATGCTCGGGATGGACCTCAAGCTCGCCCAGTACCGCGACGGCGCCGCGTTCGTCCGCGGCGTCCGACGCCGGGTGGGGGCGGACGGCTTCAACGCGGTCTGGACGTCGCCGGACACGCTGCCCACAGCCGCGGAGATCGCCGATCCCGCCGCGTGGGTGGCCCGCGTCCGCCCGTAGCCGACCCGCGGGACGTGCCGCTCGCCACTCCCCTAGGACAACGAACCCGCCGACCCCCGACGAGGAACCCGCCGACCCCCCGACGAGGAACCCGTGCGTCGACGATGGCGACGATGCGGCGTGTCGGCGCGGGGAGGGCCGAGTGCTGTGGGGCGTGTACGTCGCTGGGACGTCACTTGGGCGTACAGGTGCGAGGCGGTGCGGGGGTGCCCGGCCGCGGTGGGGCGTGTACGTCGCTGGGACGTCACCTGGGCGTACAGGTTCAAGAAGCAGGGCAGGCCCCACAGGGTGTGGCGGACATGACAGCGAACTCGGGGTCGTCGGGGATGCGGGGAGTGTTCCACCGGGGACCGCTCGAACGCGGGGACCGGCATGATGGGCGGGTGAGCGGGCCCCCGGGAGCGGTCGCCGCCGTGCGGGTGGCGGTGCGGCGCGCGCTCGACGACCTCCCCTCCGGCGCGCTGGTGCTGGTGGCCTGCTCCGGTGGCCCCGACTCGCTGGCGCTCGCGGCCGGCGCTGCCTTCGTCGCCGGCTCGGCGGACGCGCCCGGGTGGCGGGCCGGTGCGGTGGTGGTGGACCACGCCCTGCAGGGCGGATCGGACGAGGTCGCCGCGCGTGCCGCCGCGGCCTGCCGTGACCTGGGGCTCGACCCGGTGCTGGTCCGCCGGGTCGCGGTGAGCGGGCCGGGCGGCCCCGAGGCGGCGGCGCGGGACGCGCGGTACGCGGCCCTGGAGACGGCGGCACGCGAGGTGGGCGCGGCGGCGGTGCTGCTCGGCCACACGCTGGACGACCAGGCCGAGACGGTGCTGCTCGGGCTGGCGCGCGGGTCCGGGCCCCGGTCACTCGCCGGGATGCCCGCGGTGCGCGGTGCGCTCCGCCGGCCGCTGCTCGGCCTCACCCGCGCACAGACGGTCGCCGCGTGCGCCGCGGCCGGACTGCGGCCGTGGCACGACCCGACGAACTCCGCGGGCCCGGATGCGCCGCTGCGCAGCCGGGTGCGCGACGAGCTGGTGCCCGTGCTCGACGACGTGCTCGGCCCCGGCGTCGTGGCGGCCCTGGCCCGCACCGCCGACCTGGCCCGCGAGCAGGCGGACGCGATCGACGCCCTGGCCGCGGAGCTCCTCGTCCGCGCCGCGTCGTCGAGTAGCGGGAACGCGTCGGGGCCTGCGGCGTCGCGCGGCGCGACCTCGCCCACCGCCGCGTCGTCGGGGGCCGGCGCAGCGTCCGGCTGGGACGTCGCCACTCTCGCCGCCGCTCCCGACGGGCTGCGCCGGGCGGCGCTGCGGGCCGCAGCGGTCGGCGCGGGCGCCGCGGCCGGGGCCCTGACCCGGGTGCACGTGCTCGCCCTGGACTCCCTGTGCACCGACTGGCACGGCCAAGGCCCCGTGCAGCTGCCGGGCGGGCCGATCGGCGGGCGCCGGTATGGGAGGCTCTTCCTGCACCGCGGGACCGACGGACGGGAGCTGGGCGTGGACGACGCCGACATGGGGACCGACCTGGAGCGCGTGCTCCTGAGCGAGGGCCAGATCCACGCCCGTCTCGACGAGCTGGCGGCGCAGATCGACGCCGACCACGCGGGCAGCGACCTGCTGCTGGTCGGGGTGCTCAAGGGCGCCGTGATGGTGATGGCCGACCTGGCCCGCCGCCTGCACACGCCGGTGCAGATGGACTGGATGGCGGTCTCGTCCTACGGCTCGGGCACGAAGTCGTCGGGCGTGGTCCGCATCCTCAAGGACCTGGACGCCGACCTGACCGGCCGGCACGTCCTGATCGTCGAGGACATCATCGACTCGGGGCTGACGTTGTCGTGGCTGCTGTCCAACCTGCGCAGCCGCGGGCCGGCGTCGGTGGAGGTGGCGGCCCTGCTGCGCAAGCCGGATGCCTCGAAGGTGGAGGTCGACGTGCGCTACGTCGGCTTCGAGATCCCCAACGAGTTCGTCGTCGGCTACGGGCTGGACTTCGCCGAGCGCTACCGCAACCTGCCCTTCGTCGGGACGCTCGCGCCGCACGTCTACGCGCAGTCCTGATCGCCCCGCCGGGCCCCGCCGACCCGTCCGCGGGGCTGTGCCCTCGGCGAACACCCCAGGGTGCGCACGGGAACACCGTGTAACTTCGAGCACCAGACTCTCTGCGACCCGGAGGATGAGGGGCGCCGGCCCCGGCCCATGAACCTCAAGAAACTCGCCCGCGGCCCCGCGATCTGGGTAGCGCTCTCCATGCTCCTCATCGTGCTGGCGTTCAGCACCCTGCGCGTGCCCACCGTGCAGCGCATCGACACCTCCGACGGCCTCGCCCTGCTCAAGGGCGGCACGGTGGAGCAGGTGAAGATCACCGAGGGTGTGCAGCGCGTCGACATGACGCTGACCAAGGCCTTCGAGCGCGACAAGCACGACTACGGCACGCAGGTGCAGTTCTACTACGTGGCTCCGCAGGGCGTGGACATCATCGCGGCGGTCACCGCGGCCGACCCGGCCAAGGGCTTCACGTCCGACGTGCCGCAGACGTCATGGTGGGCGAGCCTGCTCTCGCTGGTGCTGCCGTTCGTCATCATCATCGGGCTGTTCTGGTTCCTCATGTCGAACATGCAGGGCGGCGGCAGCCGGGTGATGAGCTTCGGCAAGTCCCGCGCGAAGCTGGTGAACAAGGAGTCGCCGCAGGTGACGTTCGCCGACGTCGCGGGGGTGGACGAGGCCGTCGAGGAGCTCCAGGAGATCAAGGAGTTCCTCGCCGAGCCGGCGAAGTTCCTGGCCGTCGGCGCGAAGATCCCCAAGGGCGTGCTGCTGTACGGGCCTCCGGGCACCGGCAAGACGCTGCTGGCGCGGGCGGTGGCCGGTGAGGCCGGGGTGCCGTTCTACTCGATCAGCGGCTCGGACTTCGTCGAGATGTTCGTCGGCGTCGGCGCCTCCCGGGTGCGCGACCTGTTCGACCAGGCGAAGCAGAACGCGCCCGCGATCATCTTCGTCGACGAGATCGACGCGGTCGGCCGGCACCGTGGTGCTGGCCTGGGCGGCGGCCACGACGAGCGCGAGCAGACGCTCAACCAGCTGCTCGTCGAGATGGACGGCTTCGACGTCAACGCGGGCGTCATCATGATCGCCGCGACCAACCGACCGGACATCCTCGACCCGGCACTGCTGCGCCCGGGCCGGTTCGACCGTCAGGTGGCCGTTGACCAGCCGGACATGCGTGGCCGCGAGCGCATCCTGCAGGTGCACGCCAAGGGCAAGCCGATGGCGCCCGCGGTCGACCTGCTGGCGGTGGCCCGCCGGACGCCGGGGTTCACCGGTGCCGACCTGGCCAACGTGCTCAACGAGGCCGCGCTGCTCACCGCGCGGCAGGGCGGGCAGATCATCGACGACCTCGCGCTCGACGAGGCGATCGACCGCGTGGTGGCCGGCCCGCAGAAGCGCACCCGCGTGATGAACGTCAAGGAGCAGAAGATCACTGGTGGCGGCGGCGCTGCGGTACACCGACCCGGTGACCAAGGTGACGATCCTGCCCCGCGGGCGGGCGCTGGGCTACACCATGGTGATGCCGACGGAGGACAAGTACTCCACCACCCGCAACGAGCTGCTCGACCAGCTCGCCTACGCGATGGGCGGCCGGGTGGCCGAGGAGCTCGTCTTCCACGACCCGACCACGGGCGCCAGCAACGACATCGAGAAGGCCACCGCGGTGGCCCGCAAGATGGTCACGCAGTACGGCATGAGCGCGTCGCTCGGCGCGATCAAGTTTGGCCAGGAGTCGTCCGAGATGTTCCTCGGCCGCGACGTCGGCCATCAGCGCGACTACTCCGAGTCGGTGGCCGGCGCCATCGACGACGAGGTGCGGGCCCTGATCGAGCGCGCGCACGACGAGGCCTGGGAGGTGCTCACCGAGCACCGCGTCACCCTCGACCAGCTGGTGCTCGAGCTGCTGGACAAGGAGACGCTGGGCGCGGCGGAGCTGGCCACGGTGTTCGCCGCGGTGAGCAAGCGACCGCCCCGCGAGGTGTGGTTGTCCAGCGAGGAGCGCGCCGTGGGCTCGGGTCCGGTGATGACCCCGGCCGAGGAGGTCGCGCTCGCCGGGCGCGAGATGGTGCCGCAGGACGAGGCCGCCGCCGCGAACGGCGACGACCGGCGCGAGATCGAGGCACCCCCCCTCGGGGTCACGCCCGATCCGGCGGGCCCGGTGGACGGCGCCGGGACACGATGACGATGCCGGACCAGGACGCGGTGCGCTCGACGATCGGCCCGATCAGCGCCGACGGCCGCGCCGTGGGGCCCTACGACGCGCCGCGCGCCGAGGCGGCGATCCGCGAGCTGCTGCTCGCCGTCGGCGAGGACCCGGACCGCGAGGGCCTGCGCGAGACGCCGGCGCGCGTGGCGCGCGCGTACCGGGAGATCTTCGCGGGGCTGTTCCTCGAGCCCCGGGACGTGCTGACCACCACGTTCGACCTGGGCCACCAGGAGATGGTGCTGGTGCGCGACATCGAGGTGTACTCCACCTGCGAGCACCACCTGGTGCCGTTCCACGGCGTGGCGCACGTGGGCTACATCCCGGGTGCCGACGGCCGGATCACCGGGCTCTCGAAGATCGCCCGGCTGGTCGACGTGTACGCCCGCCGCCCGCAGGTGCAGGAGCGGCTGACCTCCCAGATCGCCGATGCGATGGTGGAGGTGCTCCGGCCGGGTGGGGTGCTGGTCGTGGTCGAGTGCGAGCACCTGTGCATGTCGATGCGCGGGGTGCGCAAGCCCGGTTCGCGCACGGTGACCTCGGCGGTGCGCGGGATGATGCGCGACCCCGCCACCCGCGCCGAGGCGATGAGCCTGGTGCTGGGCCGCTGACGGTGATGTCGACGGCGGCGGGCCAGCGCCACGCCGTCCCAGCGGGGCCGCAGGGCCCGGCGGGACTGGCGGACCTGGCCGACGGCCGGCGCGCGCTCGTCATGGGCGTGGTCAACGTCACGCCGGACTCGTTCTCCGACGGAGGCCTCTGGTTCGGCACCGACGCCGCGGTGGCGCACGGCCTGACGCTGCTCGACGAGGGCGCGGACCTGCTGGACGTCGGCGGCGAGTCCACCCGGCCCGGCGCGCCCCGCGTCCCGGTCGACGAGGAGCTGGCGCGCGTGCTGCCGGTGGTGGAGGGCCTGGTGGCCCGCGGCGCCTGCGTGAGCGTCGACACCACGCGAGCGGTCGTCGCGCGCGCCGCGGTGGGCGCCGGGGCGCGGCTGGTCAACGACGTCTCGGGCGCGCTGGCCGACGCGGAGATGGCCGCGGTGGTCGCCGACACCGGAGTCGCGTACGTGGCGATGCACTGGCGGGGGCCGGCGGACGTGATGGACTCCCTGGCCGGGTACGACGACGTGGTCGCCGACGTGCGACGGGAGCTGGCGGCCCGGGTCGAGACCCTGCGGGCGGCCGGTGTCCGCGACGACCAGCTGGTGCTCGACCCCGGCCTCGGCTTCGCCAAGCCGGGGGCCGACAACTGGCCGTTGCTGGCCCGCCTGCCCGAGCTGGTGGCCGACGGCTTCCCGGTGCTGGTGGGCGCGAGCCGCAAGCGGTTCCTCGGCCACCTGCTGGCACACGGCGGCCAGCCGGTGCCACCGCTGGCCCGGGACCGCGCGAGCGCCGCGGTGACGGCGCTGGCCGCGGCGGCCGGGGTGTGGGCGGTGCGGGTGCACGAGGTCGCGGCATCGGCCGACGCCGTGCGCGTCGCGGCGGCGTGGCGGCGCGCGGGGGGAAGGATCGAGCCGGACAGTGGCAGCGGACGCGACGAAGGAGGGTCGTCATGATCGGTGACGAACCGGCGGGGGACGAGGCGGGCCGGCGCCTGGACCAGATCCGCATCGTCGGCATCGCCGCCACGGGCCACCACGGGGTGCTCCCCGCCGAGCGGCGGGACGGCCAGCGGTTCGTCGCGGACGTCGTGCTGCACCTGGACACCCGGCGCGCGGCGGCGGG
>Ga0302254_10000138_pt1 | contig 15164 bp, 8 predicted proteins | sample I_Fen_E1_4_FD_194573 | JGI IMG/M metagenome (GOLD analysis project Ga0302254, IMG submission 194573) | Peat permafrost microbial communities from Stordalen Mire near Abisko, Sweden - I_Fen_E1_4 | ecosystem: Environmental > Terrestrial > Soil > Wetlands > Permafrost | place: Sweden: Abisko... | reverse complement strand
CGCGCCGATGCCGATGCTCTCGGGGGTCGAACACACCCCCGACCGATCGTTCGAGCCCGAGGCCAACGAAGGTCCGGCCGAGGACGCCTTCGCGGATGCCACCGACATCGATCGGACGCGCGCCTTCGTGAAGATCCAGGACGGCTGCTCGTTCCACTGCACCTACTGCATCATTCCGCGGGCTCGCGGGTCGGAGCGCTCGATCCCCGCCGATGAGGTCGTCTCGGAGGTGAGGCGGGCGATCTCGGCCGGCCATCGTGAGGCGGTCCTGACCGGCATCAACGCCGGCACCTACGACGGTGGAGCGGAGGACGGTGCAGAGGTTGGCGCGGCGGTCGGCGCCCGGGACGGCGTCGCGGCCGCCGGCGGCGCGGCCGCGAGCCCGTCGCTGGCGGGCCTGGTGCGCCGCATCCTCGCCGAAACGCGAGTGGAGCGGATCCGGCTCAGCTCGATCGAGCCGCAGCACGTCACCGACGAGTTGCTCGACGTCTGGACGGGGTCCGGAGGGCGCTGCCTGCCCCACTTCCACATTCCGCTGCAGTCGGGCGACGACACGATCCTGCGGCGCATGGGCCGGCGCTACGACACCGCGTTCTACGCCGAGCTGGCGGCGCGAGTGCGGCGGACGATTCCCGGAGTTGCCGTCCACGCGGACGTGATCGTCGGCTTCCCCGGCGAGGACGACGCGGCCTGGGACCGGACCGCAGCGTTCTTGCGGAGCCTCGATCTGGCGGGAGTCCACGTCTTCCGCTACTCGATGCGACCCGGGACGCCTGCGGCGCGAATGATCGGGCAGGTTGACGCACGGACGAAGAAGCGGCGCTCGGCCGAGGCGCTGGCGATCGCGGCGGACGCTCGGGCGCGTTTCGCGGAGCGGCATCTCGGGCGTGAGCTGCGGGTTCTCTTCGAGCAGAAGCTCCCCGACGGCCGATGGCTGGGCCACGCAGAAAGCCACGTCCTGGTCGCGGCGGCGTCGCCCGACGGTCGCTCGCTCGAAAACGCGATCGGCCTGGTTCGCGCGGAAGGGATCGATGCGGCTGCCTCCGACCGACTCGTTGGCAGTCTCCTGTCAATCTCGCGTCCGCAGGAACCCCTGGCGTAGTCGCCGCTCAAGTAGCAAGATCGACTTCGCACCAGCCTCGCCCGTCGAGGCAGCATCAGGAGCGCGCCATGCCGTCCGATTGCCTGTTCTGCCGCATCATCGCCGGCGAGCTTCCGGCGGCCCAGGTCTACTCCGACGACTCGGTGGTCGCAATCCGCGACATCGCGCCGCGGGCCCCGACACATATCCTGCTGCTGTCTCGAAAGCACATCGCCTCGGTGCGCGAGGTCGGGCCCGAAGACCACGAGCTCATCGGCAAGATCTTCGCCGCCGGCGCGGAACTCGCGAGGCGCGAGGGCGTCGCCACCGACGGCTACCGACTCGTCGTGAACACCGGCCGAAACGGCGGCCAGACGGTGGACCACCTGCATGTCCATCTTCTCGGCGGGCGCCCCATGGCCTGGCCTCCCGGCTGATCGCGACGGCCCGCGAGGCGCTAGGGCCCGCCCGGCCGCCTATACATGACGTATCGGTTGGGAGCCGCTTTCAGCCAGATGCGCATGGGCCCGCCGGACAGCGAGGGACAGGTTCCGTCGGCCGGCAGTTCCAGAACGAACTCCGGAAGGCTCGGACGGACGCCGGACTCATCGGCATCGGATCGACCGCCGCCAGCTCGGTGTCGGTCCGCGAATAGATCCCGATCTTGTCCGGCAGGTGATCGGCGGAGCATCCGCTATTCGCGATCCGCCCGAAGACCGCCGCGCTGCCGGCTACGATCGCGAGCGCGGCCACAAGCGCCAGAAAAGAGACCCGTATTCGATTCAGTGCGGCCTCCTCTTGCCGGCCGTTCCTTCCTCGCGAACCGGCAGCGGCACGTCGATGACGGCCCATGAACGGACGCGGTCGCGCTGCACCTTGAAGGTGTGCGTTCTCGGGAAGTCGGCGTCGGGCCAGAGCCGCCACGCGGCGACGCGCTGGTGCACCGCCAGAGTTCGGTTCGCCGCCCGCACCGCCGCCTCGATTTCGGCTCGAACCCGGACCGGATCGTCGATCTCGGGCGCGCGGGTCGCATCGGCAGGTTCGCCAGGCTGCGGGAGGATGGGGGCGCCGGGCGCCAGCACCACCGCCTCGATCCGGCCGGGCCGCGGCTCGACCACCACCGAGTCGCGAATGCCGGCGGTCCGGAGGGCATTCTCGACGTCCTCCGGGTAAACGTTCAGGCCGTTGGGCAGGACGATGATGTCCTTCTTGCGGCCCATCAGGATCAGGTGCCCCGAATCGTCGTGGCGGCCGATGTCGCCGGTCCGGTACCAGCTGTCGGTCGTGAAGGAGCCGGCGCTCGTGCCCGGATCGCGCCAGTAGCCGCTGAACAGAGTCGGCCCGCAGACGAGGATCTCGCCGTCGTCGGCGAGCTTGACCTGGACCGGAGGGATCGTCCGCCCGACCGTCCCGAGCCCGTGGTCGCGCTGGTTCGTGGCCGAGGTGACGCCGCATTCGGTGGCGCCGTAGCCCTGCATGACCACGACCCCGATGTCCTCCCAGGCCTGCTGCAGCGAGGGCGGCAGGAATGCGGCGGCCGACACGATGAGGTTGAGCGAGCCGCCGAGCTGGCGATGGACCCGGGCGAAGATCCGGCGTCGGACGGGGTAGGGGAGCCGGCGCGCAATCCGGCGCAGCCGATTGAATGTGGCGAGCTTGCCTTGACGTGCGACCTCGGTTTCGATGGCCGACCAGAAGAGATCGACGATCTGCGGAACCAACACGAGCGTGGTGGTCCGGTGGTCGCGGATCGCCTCGAAGATGACGCGCGGGTTGCGGCTGCGAATGTACAGAACGTGCGCGCCGACGCTCATCGCGTAATAGACGGTCGCGACCTGTTCGAGCAGATGCGACAGCGGCAGCAACGAGACGGCGCGGTGTTCCTGCTCCGGGAGCAGGTTGTGGGCCGCGTCCAGCGTGCCGATCAGATTTCCGTGAGTCAGCATCACCCCTTTCGGCTCGCCGGTTGTGCCCGACGTGAAGATGACCTCGGCCAGGTCATCGCGGCCGGGACGCCGCCAGGCCTTGACCTGCTCCTCCCAGTCGGCCGGGAAACTGGCGTCGGGCTCCGCGGAGAGGTGCTCGGCGACGGACGCGGGGAAGTGCTCCAGGCACGCGTCGGCCGGATCGGGGGTGTCGCGGCCGGTCCCGAGGACGAGGTGGCGGGCGTCCGCCCGGGCCACGATCCGCTCGATCGCGCCGCTGGACATGCGCAGGTCGAGCGGGACGGTGGTGATGCCGGCCCGCATCGCCCCGAAGTAGACCGCCGGCACGGATGGGCTCGAAGGAGTCCAGACCAGCAGCCGATCGCCCGGCTGCAGCCCGAGCGCCCGCAGCCGCCAGGCGATGATCCGGCTGCGCCGGTTCAGCTCGCGGTAGGTCCACTGCATGGTCGACCCATCGTCGCCGCGCATACCGAAGGCGAACCGATCGCCGTACCGGTCTTCGCCCTGGTCGATGATGTCGAGGAGGCTGTCGAGTCGATCCATGCGCGGGCCATGGTACTCATATCCCTCCCGCGGCTACGTCGCCGGCCCCGGTTGACCGCCGTTTGGACCCGGGCTACACTCCGCGAGCCCTGTTCGTGGGCGGTCTATGCGCGCGCTCTCCGGAGCGCGATCGAGGACCGTGATCGCGACGGAGCCCCAAAGGAGGTGATTTCCGGATTGGCAGAAGTTCGTGTGGGTGAGAACGAAAGCTTCGAGAGTGCCCTGCGCCGGTTCAACAAGAAGATCCAGCAGAGCGGCATCCTTGCTGAGGCCCGTCGCCGCGAGCACTACGAGAAGCCGAGCGTGAAGCGCAAGCGCAAGGAAGCGAAGCGCAAGAAGGTCGCACGCCAGCAGCAGAGCTAGGCCCGACCGACACGCCGTCGAAGGGTCGCGCGACCGAGCTGCTTACGCGCTACCCGCCCCGAGGTGCCACACCGGTGTCCCTCCGAGATCGACTCGATACCGAGCTGACGGCCGCAATGCGGTCCAGCGACGCCGTGCGCCGCGATGCGCTGCGCATGGTGCTGGCGGCCGTCCAGCGAGCCGAGAAGGAAGGCAAGCATCGGCTTTCCGACGACGAGATGCTCGGCGTCCTGACCCGCGAGCTCAAAGTCCGCCATGAGTCCGAAGATACGTTCCGGGCCGGCGGCCGCGAGGATCTCGTGGCCAAGGAAGTCGCCGCCATCGCGATAGTCAATGAGTTCATGCCCAAGCCCTTCTCGGAGGCGGAGTTGCGAGCCATCGTCGAGGCCGCCATCACCGAGTCCGGCGCGGCTTCGCCGCGAGACATGGGCAAGGTGATGGGAATCCTCTCGCCGAAGACCCGCGGCCGCGCCGACGGCAAAGCCGTCAGCCAGCTCGTGACTCAGCTGTTGGCCGCGCGAGCAGCCGGCGGATCGTGACGGTGACTCCGTGCTGAGGGAGCCGCATGATCCGCCGCGATCGTTCGGGCGCCGCGATGCCCTCAGGCTCCTGACGGCGGCGCTCCTTCTGGTGTTGGGTCTGGCCGCCGGCGTCGCCCCGGACTTCGCGCCTTCCAATCCGGGGCTCGCCGCCGGCGCGATCGCACAGGCGGCCGTTCGGGCGCCGCGAGACGCCGTCATCGAGAACACGGTCGAAACTCAGGATGCCCGGGATGCCGCGGCCGCCGCAGTCACACCCCAGTACGACTACACGCCGCAGCGCGCGGCCGGCATCGCGCACAACCAGATCGCGGCGCTGCAGCTGTATCTGGTTCCGGTCGACGAGGCCTTCCTTGCGACCAAGACGCCCGACGTCCGCAAGACAGAGCTCCAGACCGCGCTGCCGGGCCTTGCTTCGGACACGAAGGCGACCCTCGTCGCGCTCGATCCTTCGCGTTGGACGGTCGTGGAGGGGGCCGCGCAGGAGCTCCTCCTCGCGATCGAGCAGCAACAGGAGATCCGGGACGCCACGACCGCCCCGAACAGGGTCGTTCAGCAGATGCCGGTCGGCCTCAGCCAGTCGGAGCAGCAACTGATCGCTGCCATCGTGACGCCGCTGGTCGTGGCCAACTCGAACTACAGCGAGACGCTGACCCAGCAGGCCAGGGATGCCGCGATCGCCAAAGTCACGACTGTGGTGGACACGCTCAAGTCCGGCCAGGTCATCGTCGACCAGGGGCACCTGATCAGCGCCGCCGACATGGTCAAGATCACCTACTTCGGCCTGGACACGTCGCGCACCGATTTGGCCAAGCCCGCAGCGTGGGTCGCGCTCGGCGCACTGGTCGCCGCGCTGCTGCTGGCCTGGCTGTGGCGCTTCCGCCAGGAATACTGGCATCGCGGCAGGACGCTCATTCTCATCGGCTTCATCTTCGTTCTGATGGCCCTGACGGAGAAGCTGCCGGCCGGTCGAGCCTGGCTGCCCTATGTCATACCCACCGCGGCCGCGGGGATGCTCCTGACAGTGCTGCTCGACGCCGGCCTCGGCATCGTCATGCTGGCGCTGCTCGCGGTCCTCGCCGGTGTAGCCAATGGCTCGTCGCTGGAGTTGGCGACGTACGTCTTCCTCGGCGGGATGTCCGGCATCCTCGCCATCCGCAAGGGCGAGCGGCAGCAATTCTTCGTCCAGGCCGTGTTTGCTGTGGCGCTGGCCGAAGTGGCGGTCATCGGCGTCTTCGCCTTGCTCGGCCAGCACGACATGACGGGGATGCTGCAGCTGTCGATCGCCGCCGCCGGCGGGGCGATCGTCGCCACCGTGGTCACGCTCGGAAGCTTCGCCATCCTCGGCAACGTTTTCGGCATCCTCACCGGCTCGCAGTTGCTTGAACTGGCCAATCCATCCCAGCCGCTCCTGCGGCGGCTCCTGTTGGAGACGCCCGGCACGTACCACCACTCCCTCATGGTCGGCAACCTGGCGGAGCATGCGGCCGAGGCGATCGGCGCCGACCCGCTGCTGGCCCGCGTGGCCTCCTACTACCACGACGTCGGCAAGCTCGCCAATCCGCTCGTGTTCATCGAGAACCAGCAGGGCTCCGACAACGTGCACAACGAGTTGGAGCCCACGGACAGCGCCGCGATCCTGCGGCAGCACGTCAGCGACGGTGTGAACCTGGCCTACAAGGCCAAGCTGCCGAAGCCCCTGATCGCCTTCATCCCGCAGCACCACGGGACCTCGTTGATCGCCTTCTTCTACGCCAAAGCCAAGGAGGCGGCCGCGGCGCCAGTCGGCGGCCTGGAAACCAAAGCTGGTCGTGAGGCGGGCGAAAGTGTCGATTCGCGGCTCTTCCGCCACTCCGGTCCAAAGCCCCAGTCGAGGGAGGCGGCGGTTCTCATGCTCGCCGACGGGGTAGAAGCATCGGTTCGCTCGCTTTCCAGCCGCGATGAGACCACAATCAGGGCGATGGTCACTCAGATCATCGGCGATCGTCTCGCCGACGGGCAGCTAAACGAATGCGACCTGACCATCCGAGACCTCGATATGATTCGTGAGGCTTTCGTGGGGCAACTGCTCGGCATGTATCACCAGCGGATCGCTTATCCGCAGAACAAGATCGTCGAGATCGAGTCGCGTCGCGGACGCGGCCAGGGCTAGTAAGAAGGGACCTGGGCTATGGGGGATAGGGCCGTGGCCGAAAAGGCCCGAAGGGTGGCGCCATGAGCGAGTTCCGGGCGATCCCCGAGATGCTCGACGAGGGCGAACCCGAAGACGGTGCCGTTCAGGAGGTCGACGATTCGGACGGCGGCACGACCGCGTCGGTCTATCTGCCTCCCTTCCGAATCGACGTCACGGTTCGAAGTGGCGTCGCACAGCTCGTCTCCCGGCACCGGCTCGCCCTGGCGGTTCGCCACACCCTCGAAGCCGCGGGCGCACCCGGCCCGGCTTCGATCGCCGTGGTGCTCTCGAACGACACCGAGCTGGCGGAACTGAACGTCATCCACATGGGCCACTCGGGCGCGACGGACGTTCTTTCGTTCCCCTTCTTCCCGCCTGAGGCGTATCCCTCGCACGAACGGGGCATATCGATCAGCCGCGATCCCTGGGTAGCGGCTGCGCTCAAGCAGGCGTTCGCACTGCCACCCGGATTGCGGGCGCACCTGGGCGACTTGATCGTCTCGGTCGAGCGTGCAGCGGCGCAGGCCGGCGACGGCATCGGCGGGCAAACCGGTGACATTCGCTGGACGCCGGCCGAGGAGATGCTCCTGCTCGCGGTTCACGGGACGCTCCACGTTTGCGGTTGGGACCATGCCGAACCCGTCGAAGAGGCGGGCATGCGGGCGCTCGAGCGAAAGATCCTCGAGTCCCTTCCGAACGAGGCGACCCCGGGGCCGGATCGCTAACGAGCACTCGTCTCGATCGCCGGCCGGGCATGCGGAACCATTACCCCCGCGAAGCTAATGCCTCGCCGCCCCTGATACCATCCGCGCAGGCCCTCCGGAACGGGATCAGGGCTTGTTTTGCGTGTCGCGATGCTCTTGCGGCCGCACCTGCGGAGCAACGGTGAAGATAGTCGTCGGTCTCGGAAACCCTGGTGCCCAGTACGAGAAGACGCGCCACAACATCGGCTGGATGGTCCTCGACCGACTGGCCGATCGAGCCGGCTGGTCGGGCAAGGGTCGGACGCGCGACGCCTCGGCCATCGTCCAGGGCCGGTACCGCGGACTCGATCTGCTGCTCGTCAAGCCGCTCACCTTCATGAACGAGTCGGGTCTTGCGGTGCGCAAGGTGCTGGCCCGCGAACACGCCCCGCTGGTCGAGATGCTGGTCGTGGCCGACGACTTCGCCCTGCCGTTCGGCAAGCTGCGCTTTCGTGAGGGCGGCAGCGCCGGTGGGCATAACGGGCTGCGATCGATCGTCGAGGAGATGGGTTCTGAGAAGTTCAGCCGGCTGCGGGTCGGGATCGGCGATCCCGGTCCGGATGCGATCGACCACGTTCTGAGCCAGTTCTCCCGCGGTGAGCGCGCCCGACTGACCGATCTGCTCGATGCCGCCGCCGACGCGGTCGAGGCGTGGGCGCGCGAAGGGACGAACAAGGCCGCCAATCACTTCAATGCCTTCGAACTGCGGCCGGACGACGATCAGCGAGCGGCGCCGCCGGGCGAAGTCGACGGACCGCCCGGACCCGACGGCATCAGGCGCACTCGGACCGGCTGGCGCAAGCCGAAGGCGGCCGAGGGCGGCGAGTGAGCGTCCGCGGAGGCCGTCCTCTCCGCCGCCAGATCGAGGCCGCCCTCAGCGGAGCGGCCGACCCGCTCGGCGAAGACGGGTTGGGCTTGCCCGACGGCGCCCGTCCGGACGACGATGAAGCCGACGAGTTCGCCGTCGCGGAGGAGCCGGCCGAGCCGATCCGGCGCGGGAGACGCGGCCGGGAGCGCCGGGTCGACGCCGAGGTGCGCGTCGCCTATCAGGCCGCCCAGGCCGCCAGGGCGGGGGCAAATCGCGACGCGGCGACCGCGGTTCCCGGATCGGGGGCGGCCACGAATTCGCGCCGCCTGCCGGATCTGCACGTGCTGCCGCCGCTTCTGCACGCCAGCGGGGCATTCGCCGCGCTGCGGGAGAGGCTCGGGGCGGAGGGCGCGCCACTCCCCGTGAGCGGCCGGCACGCGGCACTCGCGGCGGTGCCGCACGGCGCCAAATCGTTCCTTGCGGCGGCGCTCGCTCTCGACGGCGTCTCCGGCGGACCGGGCGGCCCGGGCGGAATGGGCGAGCGGCTCTGCTGGGTTGCGCGCGACGCCGAGATCGGCGATCGCGTGGCCGAGGAGCTGCAATCGTGGCTCGGCGACCCCGACGCGGTGGCGGTCCTGGAACCGCGCTCGTCTCTGGCATACGAGCGCAGCGAGCTTGTCCGCGACGAAACGGCGGCCCGCGTCGCGGCTCTGGCCCGCTGGCGCTCGGGCCGGGCCCGGGTCCTCGTGGCCAGCGTTCAGGCGCTCCTCCAGCACACTCTCGATCCCGACGAAGTGCCGGCCGAACCGCGCCACCTCAGAGTGGGCGCTCGCATCCACCAGGAGGAGCTGCTCCACGAGCTGCTCGCCCTCGGCTACGACCCGGTGCTCGAGGTCGCCGGCCGGGGTGAGTTCGCCCGCCGCGGCGGTCTGGTCGACGTGTTCCCGTCGGCCGCGCCGCTGCCGATCCGGATCGAGCTCTTCGGTGACGAGATCGACGCGATGCGGGCCTTCGATCCGGCCGACCAGCGCAGCATTCGCTCCGTCGACGAAGTGGCCCTGCTCCCCGCCAGTGAGTTCCTGGTGCCCACCGGCGGAGTCGCCGCGATCCGAGAGCGGCTCGCCGCGTTGCCCGGCCGTCTCGGCGCGCGACTCTCGGAGCGTCTCATCGCGGATCTGTCCAGGTTCGAGGAAGGCGTTCGCACCGGAACCGGGGAGCTGGGTGCACATTCGGGGCACATCCACGACATCGGCGCGTCCGCCCGCGCTCTGGACACCGGCGACGCGGCGGAGGTCTGGGCCGCCGTCCTGTGCCCTTCGACCGGTCTCGATCATGTGCCCGCCGGCACGCTCCTCGTCCTCGACGAGCCGGCCGAGATCGCCGACGCGGCCGACTTCCTGTGGCGCCAGGCCAAGGAGCGCCGCGACGAGCTGGTCGCCGCGAACGACCTTCCAGAACAATGGCCCGAGGCGTATCTAGGCCCACGCGACTGGAAGAGCCGCCTGCTGCGCGGTCGCACTCTGGAGTTGACGTGGGAATCCGAAGCCGCCGCACCGGCAGGCGGCGGCACGCCGATGGGCGATCTGTTCGGTTGGCGTGAGCCCTCACTGCCGCCGGCCCGGACCGCACGGTTGGCCGAAACGATCGCGGCCTGGACGAGTGAAGGCGATCGAGTCGTGCTGGCTTCGGACCAGGCCGCCCGACTGGCCGAACTGCTGACCGAGCAGGACATGCCGACCGCGGCCGTCGAGCGAATCGCGGAAGCTCCCGCTCCCGGAACTCGAACTCTCGTGGGTCGAAGCCTCAACGGCGGTTTCGCAGGCGGTCCGGACGGCCTCGTCCTCGTCACCGACCGCGAGCTTTTCGGCACCGTTCGAGTGCGTCGCCCGAAGGCTCTGCGCCGCGTGGTGCCGCGCGACATCTTGGACCGGCTGACCTCCGGCGATCTGGTCGTCCACGTCGACCACGGCATCGCCCGATACGAGCGGATGCTTCGCCGCGGCGCCGCCGGGGACGAGCGCGACTACCTGGAACTGAGCTTCCACGGCACCGACAAGATCTTCCTGCCCGTCGAGCAGATCAACCGCATCAGCCGCTACTCCGGCGGCGAGAACCCCGAGCTGAGCAAGCTCGGCGGCAGCGAGTGGCTGCGCACCAAGCAGCGGGTCAAGCGCGCCGTCACCGACCTCGCCAAAGAGTTGCTCGAGATCTACGCCGCCAGAGCCGCCGCGCCGGGCTTCGCCTACCCGCCCGACACTCCGTGGCAGGCCGAGCTCGAGGCTTCGTTCCCGTACGAGGAGACCCTCGACCAGCTCCGCGCCACCGCCGAGGTCAAGCTCGACATGGAGGCCGGCCGGCCGATGGACCGCCTCGTGGTGGGCGACGTCGGCTACGGCAAGACGGAAGTGGCGCTGCGCGGCGCCTTCAAGGCGCTCCAGGGCGGCAAGCAGGTTGCGGTCCTCGTACCGACCACCGTTCTCGCGGCCCAGCATTACGCAACCTTCGGCCAGCGTTTCGCCGCCTTCCCGATCACGGTCCGCCTGCTCAGCCGCTTCGTTCCAGAGAAGGAGCAGCAGGCGACGGTCGAAGGGCTGGCGGCCGGTTCGGTCGACCTCGTGATCGGAACCCACCGCCTGCTCAGCAAGGACGTCCGCTTCCACGATCTGGGAATGGTCATCGTCGACGAGGAGCAGCGGTTCGGGGTCGCGGCCAAGGAGCGGCTCAAGAAGCTGCGCCGCGAAGTCGACGTGCTGACCCTCTCCGCCACTCCGATCCCGCGCACGCTCAACCTCGCCCTGGCCGGCGTCCGCGACCTGAGCCTCATCGAAACGCCGCCGGAAGATCGGCTGCCGATCCAGACGCGCGTCGCCGAGGCCTCGGCCGGGCTGGTTCGCGACGCGATTCTGCGTGAGCTCGATCGAGGCGGGCAGGTCTTCTTCGTCCACAACCGCGTCGAGACCATTGAGGCCCAGGCCGAGCAGCTCCGCCAGCTCCTGCCCGGAGTGCGGATCGCGGTCGGCCACGGCCAGATGCCGGAGGGCCAGCTCGAGAAGGTCATGATCGCGTTCGCGGGCGGCGGCACCGAAGTCCTCGTCTGCACCACGATCATCGAATCGGGTTTGGACATCCCTAACGCCAACACGATCGTGATCGATCGCGCCGACACTCTCGGCCTCGCCCAGTTGTACCAGCTGCGCGGTCGTGTCGGCCGCTCCTCGCGTCGAGCCTACGCATACCTTATGTACCGCCGCCGCGAGAAGCTCTCCGACGTGGCGCGGAAGCGGCTGCAGGCGATCTTCAACGCCTCCGAGCTGGGCGCCGGCTTCCAGATCGCTCTCTCGGACCTGGAGATCCGCGGCGCCGGGAACATCCTCGGCGCCGAGCAACACGGGCATGTTGCCGCGGTTGGCTTCGACCTCTACACCCGACTTCTCGCCGAAGCCGTCGAGGAGCAGAAGGCCGAGTTCGAAGGCCGGCCGGCCGAGATCGAACGACCGGGCGCAACAGTCGACCTGCCGGTGGATGCCCACCTTCCCGACGATTACGTGCCCGAGACGGCGCAGAAGCTCGAGCTCTACCGCCGGCTCGGGCGCGTGCGAACGGCCGGCGAACTGGCCGCGTTCCGGCAGGAGCTTGTCGACCGGTACGGGCCGCTGCCGCAGCCGGTTCTGAAGCTGCTCGAGGTCGTGGAGTTGCGAATGGCCGCCGAGAGCGCGGGGATCGTGTCGATCTCACGCGAGGAAGGCGAACTCGTCGTCCGGCTCGGGACGTTGTCGCGGGCGTCGGCGATGCGAGCCCTGGCTTCGATGGGCCGCGACGTCGTCCGCTTCGGTACGAATCAGGCCCGCATCCGCCTGCCGCGCGATCCGGCGCGGGCGTGGAGCATCGCCCAATCTGTGGTTTCGAGGCTCCTCCCCGCCGCCGAAGAACAGCGCGAACAGCGCGAACGCGCCCTCGCCGGCCAGCTGCCGCAGTAGCCGTCGGCGCCACCGCGGCGCCACTGCGGCGCCACTCGGCCGCCACCGCCCGGCCCTTGACCGTAGCATCCGGGGTACCCTATCAGCGGCCCCGATCGAGAGAGAAGGTCCGGGCTGGGTCCCAATGGGTCCCGTCACTGGCAACCGGTCAGTTCCGTCGCATCCCGCGCCACGGCCAAACCGGAAGGACTAGGGATGCAGCAAACGACCAATCGCAGGGCAACCGGCTCCCGCGACAAGGAGAACTTCCGCCCCGATATCGAAGGACTTCGAGGCGTCGCGGTACTGCTCGTGGTCTTCTTCCACGCCGGGCTCCTGTCGAACGCGCCGCTCCAGGTCCCGGGCGGTTTCATCGGCGTCGATCTCTTCTTCGTCGTTTCCGGCTTCCTGATCACGGGTCTCCTCATCCGCGAGCGCGAGAGAACCGGCAGAGTCAGCTTCTCCAAGTTCTACGCCCGCCGAGTTCGCCGCATTCTCCCCGCCGCCGCCGTCGTGCTCCTGATCACGATCCCGCTGTCGTACGCCCTCGTCACCCTGATCCAGCGACCGGACACGATGCAGGACGGCGCGGCGGCCGCCCTATCCTTCGCCAACGTCCGCTTCGCCCTCACGACGGACTACTTCAACCCGGTTAGCTACTCGCCGTTCCTCCATTTCTGGTCGCTCGGTGTGGAGGAGCAGTTCTATCTGGTCTGGCCGGCCCTTCTCTTCGTGGCGGCGTGGCGCGCTCCCCGCCTCGGTGCCGGCGTCGCACTGGCGGCAGTCGTCGTGCTCTCGTTCGCGGCGAGCGTATACATGACCGACGCCAATCCGAGCTGGGCCTTCTACATGCTCCCAACTCGAGCCTGGCAGCTCGCCGCGGGCGGTCTGCTCGCGGTGGGCGCCGGCTCGCTGGCCCGGGTCCCGGGCGTGTTCCGGAGCGTCATCTCGCAGTTGCTCTCGATTGTCGGCTGGCTGGCCCTGGGCGCGCTCCTGATCGACGCCTTCGTCATCGACTCCCGGACCATCCCGTATCCGGGCACCGCCGCCCTAATACCGACGATCGCCGCGGTCTTGCTCATTGCCTCCGGCACCGAGCGTTTCGGCCCCGGAGTGCTCCTTCGGCTGCTGCCGATCCGCTTCATCGGCAAGATCAGCTACTCGCTCTATCTCTGGCATTGGCCGATGCTGATCCTGGGCGGTATCTACCTCCAGGGATCTGCGCAGCCGTCCACCGCCGCCGGCGACGTGCAGCAAATCCTCACCCCGGCACAGGCCTTCGCCCTCGCGCTGTTCTCGATCCCCGTTGCGACGGTGAGTTGGGGCCTGGTCGAAGAGCCATTCCGGCGTGGCTACATCCCGCTGCCGCGCCCCAGCCGGACGGTGCTGGCCGGGGTAGCCGTGATGGTCATCGTCGCACTCCTCGGCACCAGCTTCAGTTTCAGCGCCCAGAGCGCGCTGGCCGATCTCGGCGGGCAGACGGCCCAGGTCGACCCGACGGACTCTCCGCAACCGTCGGACACGCCCCTCGACGCGACCGACACGCCGGTCCCCAGCTTTGACACGCCTCCCCCCGGCGACACTCCAACCCCTGCGCCGGGTATGACCCCGGCGCTGACCTTCCCTCCGGCCGGGCAGCCGCCCACGAGCTTTGCCGTCACCAACGCCCTGCGCCCGACGCTCGGCAACGCGCCGAAGGACTATGAGAAGCCCTGGCGCGACAACTGCCTGGGCTGGGAAGCGACCACTGTGCCGCCGGCCTGGGGTCGGTGCGTCTATGGGAACCCGAAGGGCACCTACCAGGTCGCCCTGATCGGCGACTCGCATGCTTCGGCCCTATTCCCCGGAATCAACGCGGTGGCCATAGCCCACGGTTGGAAGCTCGTGATCTACATGAAGATCGACTGCTCCTTCGTCGACATTCCGGTCACGGACTTCAACCTGAAGCGCCCGTATACCGAATGCGCGACCTGGAACAACAACGTGATCGCCCGTCTGAACGCCCACCCGCCGGACCTTGCCATCGTCCACATGAGCCGCTGGATCTACAACGTCAATCCCTCGGACGGCGGCCTCACGGCTCAGGGCAACGCCATGGCTCGTGAGATGAACAAGATCCCCAATTCCGCCACGCTGGTGATGATCTCGGACATTCCGGATCCCTGGAACATGAGCGTGCCCGAGTGTCTCTCGGCCCACCTCACCGACTACCGCAAGTGCGCCTTCCCGCGTGCGACGGCCTTCGGGTCCGCCATGGGCAAGCGTGAGGCGACGGCGGCCAAGGCGTCAAGCGCGAGCCTGATAACCCTGACGGACGCGATCTGCCCGGGAACCGGCGCGTGCCCCTCGGTGCTCAACGGCATGATCATCTTCCGCGACCAGCACCATCTCACGGCCACTTTCGCCACATCGCTGGGGCCGGTCCTGGATCAGAAGCTCGTCGCAATCCTGGTTGCGAATCCGAAGCGCACGCCCCCGCCGGCACCCTCGCCCACGCCGTAACCCTCGCCGGCGCGACTCCCGTCTGTCGAATTGCAGATTCGACGGGTCGGCCGGTCGGGTGTGCTTGCCGCTGCGGTAGACTTCGCCTGCCGAACCCAGCCGCCACTTGACCGGAGGACAGCCTCGACATGTCAGTTGAGGAACTGCGAGCCAAGATCCGTGAGATCCCGGACTTCCCGAAGCCGGGCATCCTCTTCTACGACATCACCACTCTACTCAAAGACCCGGACGCATACCGGCAGGCGATAGACCTCATGATCGACCCGTATCGCGACGCGGGCGTCGACCTGGTGGTCGGAATGGAGTCGCGAGGGTTCATCTTCAGCGGACCGATCGCGTATCAATTGCACGCCGGCCTGGTTCCGGTTCGCAAGCTCGGCAAGCTGCCGGCGGAGACCGTTTCGGTCGAGTACGCGCTCGAGTACGGCTCCAACACGCTCGAGATCCACAAGGACGCCATAAGCCGTGGCCAGCGTGTCCTGATCGTCGACGATCTGCTCGCCACGGGCG
>Ga0302254_10000134_pt1 | contig 15325 bp, 10 predicted proteins | sample I_Fen_E1_4_FD_194573 | JGI IMG/M metagenome (GOLD analysis project Ga0302254, IMG submission 194573) | Peat permafrost microbial communities from Stordalen Mire near Abisko, Sweden - I_Fen_E1_4 | ecosystem: Environmental > Terrestrial > Soil > Wetlands > Permafrost | place: Sweden: Abisko... | reverse complement strand
GTCTGGGTCCTCTTGGCGATCAGCCCGGGCAGGCCCCGGTGCGGCTCCACATTCCGCCGCAGCGCAGCGGCGGGTGACGGCGGCGGTGGCGGCGGAGGGGTCGCCGCCGGCGGGCGGCGCGGGGCAGGGGGGGCAAGAGGGGCACGGGGGGCAGGAGGGGCAGAGGGGGCAAGGGGGGCGGCCATCGCGCCATACCTTTCATCGATGCATGAACGAGGGATGGGTCCGGGTCGTACAGGGGGCAGCGGTCGCCCGAAACCCGACGCGCACCCACGCGTGGTCTCACGGCGCGTGCTCGGGAACGCCAGCAGTACGGCGAGTCAGATCGTGTTGAAACGGCGTGCCAAGATTTTGGTGGGCACGTTGACGGCACACTGGGCCTGTCCGGTGGACTTTACCACGACGCCATAATGCGGAGGGCTGGCCTGAGCGCCCGCTACTCGCGGATGTGGCCGCTCCCGGTAACGACGAACTTCGTTGAGGTCATCTCGGGCAGCCCCATCGGCCCGCGCGCATGCAGCTTCTGCGTGGAGATACCGATCTCCGCCCCGAAGCCGAACTGCTCCCCGTCGGTCCAGCGGGTGGAGGCGTTGACCATGATGCCGGCACTGTCCACGGTGGCGACGAATCTCTGAGCTGCCGGCAGCGACGCGGTGACGATCGCCTCGGTATGGCCGCTGCTCCAGCGCCTGATGTGCGCGACCGCCTCGTCGAGCGACCCAACGACAGCCGCGGCCATGTCCAGGGACAAGTACTCGGTGGCCCAGTCCTCGTCGGTGGCCCCAGTAACCGGCACGCCCGCCGCGGCACCTGCGGTCGCGACGACCACGTCGCCGTGGACGGTGACCCCCGCGTCCCGCAGCGCCGCAAGGATCCGGGGCAGGAACGCGTCTGCCACGTCGCGGTGCACGAGGAGCGTCTCGGCCGCGTTGCAGACCGACGGACGGGCCACCTTGGCGTTGACCACGATGCGCTCGGCCATGTCGAGATCCGCGGCGGCGTCGACGTACACGTGGCAGTTCCCGGTACCGGTCTCGATCACCGGCACCGTCGACTCCTCCACCACCGAGCGGATCAGACCGGCCCCCCCGCGGGGAATGAGAACGTCGACCAGGCCGCGCAGGCGCATGAGGTGCTTGACGGACTCGTGGTCGCTGCCGGGCACGAGCTGGATGGCATATGGGGGCACCCCGGCGGCCGATGCCGCCCGGTCCAGCACCCCGACGAGTGCCTGGTTGCTGTGCACCGCCGTCGCGCTGCCCCGCAGCAGGGCGGCGTTGCCGCTCTTCAAGCACAGCCCGGCCGCGTCAACGGTGACGTTGGGCCGCGCCTCGTAGATGATCCCCACGACGCCGAGGGGCACCCGCACCTGCCGCAGCTCCAGCCCGTTCGGCAAAGTGGAGCCGCGCACGACCTCACCCACCGGGTCGAGCAGGCCCGCGACCTGGCGCAGCCCGCCAGCCATGTCCCGCACGCGCGAGTCGCTGAGAGCCAGCCGGTCGAGCATGGCGTCGGCCATTCCGGCCTCGCGGCCGGCCGCGAGGTCCTTGGCGTTCGCCGCCAGCACTTCCGGGATCGCGGCCTCCAGCGCGTCGGCCATCGCCAGCAGAGCGCCATCCTTGACGGCGCGCGGCACAGGTGCCAGCAACGCCGCGGCCTCCCTCGCGCGGACCGCCGCGGCCCGAACGTCCTCGGCGGTCGCGCCCTGCCCGGACGGACTTGATGTGGTCACAGAGCCTCCCGCGGTCACCGGTCTGAACTCAGGCTAACCCCCGGCATAGCGATCAAAACCGTTCGTCGCCGGGTCACAGCAACACCAGGTCGTCGCGGTGGATGACCTCGCGCTGGTAGGACGGGCCGAGCTCGGCAGCCAGGTCGCCGGTCGAGCGACCCAGCATCGCGGGCAGCTCCGCAGCATCGTAGGCGACGAGCCCTCGGGCGACCGGCGTGCCCGCGCCGTCGACGAGTTCCACCGGGTCGCCGGCCGAGAAACCGCCCTCCACGCCGATGATGCCGGCCGCCAGCAGCGACATTCGTCGCGCCACCACGGCCGCCACCGCCCCGTCATCGAGGGCGAGTCGCCCCAGCGGGATCGTCGCATGACGCAGCCACAGCAACCGGCTCGCGGCCCGTCGCCCATGGGGGTGGAACAGCGTGCCGACGTCGCCGCCGGCGAGCGCCTCCGCGATGTCCCCGGCCGCGCAGATCAGCGCCCACGCCCCGGCCGCCGTGGCAACCTGGGCTGCCGCCACCTTCGTGGCCATCCCCCCGGACCCGACGCCGGCACGGCCGGGACCGCGCAGCGTCACCTCGGCGAGGTCGGCGTCACTGCGGACCTCGTCGATCTTGTGGGCCGGCCCGTGGCGGGGGTCGGCGTCGAAGACGCCCGCGACGTCGGAGAGCAGCACGAGCAGGTCCGCAGCAACCAGATGCGTGGTGAGCGCCGCGAGCCGGTCGTTGTCGAGCCGGATCTCTTCGGTGGCCACCGCATCGTTCTCGTTCACGATCGGGACGACACCCAGGTGCAGCAGCCGGTGAAACGTGCGCCGCGCATTGCGGTAGTGCGCGCGGCGCATCATGTCCTCGGCCGTGAGCAGCACCTGCCCGACGCACAGGCCCGAACGGGCGAAGGCCCTGCTGTAGCTCTCGATCAGCGCGCCCTGCCCCACCGACGCCGCTGCCTGCAGCGTAGCCAGATCCCGCGGGCGGCGGGCCAGGCCCAGCGGCGCGAGACCAGCAGCAATGGCGCCGGAGGACACCACGACGATCTCGGTCCCCATGCTCCGGCGAGCGGCGAGCGCCTCCACCAAAGCCTCGACCCGGGCGCCGTCCAGGCCGCCCTCCGGGGAGGCCAGGCAGGAGGAGCCGACCTTCACGACGATCCGCCGGGCGGTCAGCACGCAGGCCCGCGTCACAGCGGCGCCTCCCCGCCGGCGTCGTCGCTTCCGGTGGCGGCGCGCTCCCGGCGGTGGGGCGCCGACCCCAGCCGAGCGTCCGACCCCCTCGGACCGTGCACACGCCCGGCCCCGGCCGGCGTCGCCGGGTCCCAATCGAAGCTGACGGCGCCGATCCTGACCTGGGAGCCGGGCTCGGCCCCGAGCGCAGCGAGGGCCTCCTCCACCCCGAGCCGGGCGAGCCGGTCGGCGAGATAGCCCACGGCCTCGTCATTGCTGAAATCGGTCTGCTGCACCCAGCGCGCGGGCTTGTCGCCGCTCACCACGAACCCCTCGGCGTCTCGCGCTACTTCGAACTCCCGCATCCCCAGCGCACGCGGGCGCAGCACGACGCGGGGCGCCGCCGGTCCCGGTCGAACCGCCCGAGCCTGCGCGACGAGCGCGGCCAGCGCGAAGACCAGTGAGCGCAATCCTTCGTGGGTCGCCGCCGACACGGGGAACGCTCGCAACCCACGCGCCCGCAGGTCCGACATCACGAGATCTGCCAGCTCGCGCGCCTGCGGCACGTCGACCTTGTTGAGCACCACCAGGCGTGGGCGCGAAGCCAGGTCGGTGCGGTAAGCGGCAAGTTCGGCCTCGATCACGTCGAAGTCGGTGAGCGGGTCGCGGCCGGGTTCGAGGGTCGCGCAGTCGAGCACGTGGACGAGTACGGAGCAGCGCTCGACGTGGCGAAGGAACTCCAGCCCCAGCCCCCGGCCCTCGCTGGCGCCTGGGATCAACCCCGGGACGTCCGCCACTGTGAAGGGCCGGCCGTCATCGACGCGCACGACGCCCAGATGCGGAACAAGCGTCGTGAAGGGGTAGTCGGCAATCTTGGGTCGCGCCGCGCTCATCGCCGCGATCAATGAGGACTTCCCGGCGCTCGGAAACCCGATCAGAGCGACGTCGGCGAGCGTCTTCAGCTCCAAGACGACGTCGCGCGCCTGCCCGGGCTCGCCCAGCAGAGCGAAGCCGGGCGCCTTGCGCCGCGGCGAGGCGAGGGCCGCATTACCGAGCCCACCGCCTCCGCCCGCGGCGACAACCCAGCGGGTCCCCACGCCGATGAGATCGACAAGCTGCTCGCCCTCGGCCGTGGACACGACCGTCCCCTCCGGCACGGGCAGGACCAGGTCGTCGCCCTCGGCGCCGTTGCGATGCGATCCCTGCCCCGACCGCCCGCTGCCCGCCCGCCGGTGGGGATGGAAGTGATAGTCGAGCAAGGTCGTCGTCCCGGCGTCCACGACCAGTACGACGTCACCGCCGCGCCCGCCGTTACCGCCGTCAGGGCCGCCGAGAGGCTTGAACTTCTCCCGGTGCACGGAGGCACAGCCGTTGCCGCCGTCGCCCGCCGCGGCGTGCAGGACGACCCGATCGACGAACGTCGGCACCAGTCAGCCGTCGGCGCCGATCAGCCCGCGCCGGCGGCCGCCGCCGGTTGCTGCTCGGGCACGATGTTCACGACCCGCCGGCCACGCCGCGTACCGAACTCGACCCGGCCCCGGGACAGGGCGAACAGGGTGTCATCGCTCCCGCGGCCCACCAGGACACCGGGATGGAAGTGGGTGCCGCGCTGCCGGACGAGGATCTCCCCGGCGTTGACCAGTTGGCCGCCGTACCGCTTGACGCCGAGGCGTTGAGCGTTGGAGTCGCGACCGTTCCGGGAAGAACTGGCGCCCTTCTTGTGTGCCATGACAAGGGATCCTCATGCAGTCGTGACGAGTCTGATGCGGGGCCGCCGTGGCGGCGGAGGCGTCAGCTCGCGCCGGTGTCGATCGCGGTGATGCGCAGGCGGGTGAGGTGCTGCCGGTGGCCCTGGCGCCGCCGGTAGCCGGTCTTGTTCTTGTAGAGAATCATGCGGATCTTGGGGCCCTTGGCGGGGCCGACGACCTCTGCCGTGACCTCCACCTGGCTCAACGCGTCGGCGTCGGTCGTCACCGTCGCACCGTCGACGACCAACAGGGCGGGCAGGTTCAGGCTCTCACCGGCCGCCTGAGGCAGGCGTTCCACTTCGAGTTCATCGCCCACCGCGACCCGATGTTGCTTGCCGCCGGTACGGACGACCGCATACACGGCTACTCCCCGAGTTTGATCCGAACGTGGGCCGAGACGCCTGATGCCGCCTGCCCGCCCACGCAAAAGGCCGCGCTGGCGCGCGACACGAAGCAAGGGTACTGCACGAAGCGGCATCGTCGGCCGTGCGGGTCGAAGCCGACCGGGTGCCCGGCAGGCGCCGGCCCTGGCGCGGGACGCCTCACCCGGCGAACCAGGCGACCGGCCGGACGAAGCGGTCCGTGTCCTGGAACAGCCGCCCGTGCCCTGTTCCTCATCGAGCTGGACGCCGGCTTCCGACGTCGGCTGTCGTGAGTGGCGCAGTCTGCGCCTGCACCGCACCTTCAGGGATATCCAGCCGGTGACGGCAACTGAAGGTCAGCTCCGTTTGCCCCGCGCGCACGACGTCGCCGTCGGAGAGCCGCCGCCGCCCGTCCAGCCGCGCCTCATTCACGAACGTGCCGTTGGTCGACATCCCGTCATCGATCAACCACCACTCGTTGCCCACTCGCTCGATCTGGGCATGCCACCGGGACACCCGGCTGTCCCAGCCGAGGGGCACGTCGCTGCCCTGGGCACGACCGATGGCCCACCGGGAAGGCGGACGCAAGGCGACGACCTGGGCCTGGCCGGAATCGTCACGGTAGGACAGAAACCCCTCCCGCACGCAGTGCTGCGGCGCCGTGATCTCAAGCCGGCCGGCGGGAGGGAGGCCCAGGGAGGTGGCAGTGATCAGCACAGCCTCCGACTTGGCAGCCTGGACGATCTGCTGCGCTTCAGCCCAGGCGGCAGCCACGACGCGATCCGCTTCGGCCCGGGCCGCTTCCGCGACCGATGGGGCGTGGGCCCTCGCACGGGCCGGCTCAGCCTGCCCCGCCCCCGGCGAGGCGCTGTGCGGCGCACGAACGCGACCCGCGGCCTCGGCAGCCTCGCTGGCGCGAAGTTCCAGCTCCTCCACGTACTGCAGGACGACCTGGACGTAGTCGTCGACCTGGGCGGTCGTAACCGCGCATCGCTGCGGCGAACTCCGGTCGCTCGTTGATGGTCACTGCCACTCCTCAGCGTGGTGCCTGGCGCTACAGGTAAGAGCGCGCAGGGCCCGCACCGCTGACAGATTTCCGGGCAGCGATTCGAGAGACTTCTCACCGGCAGCGCACGGCACCAGCCGGAACCGGCGAACCGGTTCCGACGATCAGACCCAGGACGATCGGAGGTCAGGAAAGCGGTGACGCCGGACCAGACTCACCGGACCTGTCACGGATCGGGACGCAGGTCCACCGCCTCGATATCGTCCTCCGCCGCGATGACGGGCTCGACGAGCACCTCGTCGAGGTCAGCGTCGGCCTCCTCCGCCGCATCGGCCTCCTCCGCCGCATCGGCCTCCACAGCCGCCTCAACGGTGACCTCAGCATCGTCGTCGCAGGCGGCACCCCCGCCGGCACCCGACGCATTCGGCGTAGCGCCTTCGGGGGGCTGCAACGCCTGCGGGATCAGCCCCGACGGGAGGGGCTTGGGCTGACGGGGCTTCTGCGGGACGGCCGAATACAAGGAGATGAGCAGCCCCCGACCGCCGCAGGCGGGGCACGTCTCGCTGAAGGCCTCGATGAGCCCCTGACCGACCCGCTTGCGGGTCATCTGCACCAGCCCGAGAGAGGTCATCTCTGCCACCTGGTGCTTCGTCCGGTCGCGTCCGAGGCACTCGGTCAGACGGCGAAGTACCAGTTCGCGGTTACTCTCCAGCACCATGTCCACGAAGTCGATCACGATAATGCCGCCGATGTCGCGCAGCCGGAGCTGACGCACCACCTCCTCGGCCGCCTCGAGGTTGTTGCGGGTGACGGTTTCCTCCAGGTTGCCGCCCTTGCCGGTATACCGGCCCGTGTTGACGTCGATAACGGACATGGCCTCGGTGCGGTCGAGGACCAGCGACCCACCGCTAGGCAACCAGACCTTGCGGTCCAGTGCCTTCAACAGCTGCTCGTCCACCCGATGGGCTGCGAAGACGTCCTGCTCGCCTTCGTAGCGCACCACCCGATCGGCAAGGTCGGGCGCCACGGCCCCGACGTAGGAGTCGATCGTCTCCCACTCCCCGGCGCCCTGGACGACTACTGACGTGAAGTCCTCGTTGAAGATGTCTCGCACGACCCGGACGACGAGATCCGGCTCGGCGTACAGCAACGCCGGCGCCGTGGCCCGGCCGGCCTTGCGCTGGATTTCCTTCCACTGACCTTGCAGACGCTCGACGTCGCGCGTCAGCTCCTCCTCGCTGGCGCCCTCCGCCGCCGTCCGCACGATCACTCCGGCATCCTCCGGCGTGATTCGGCGCAGGATCGCCTTGAGCCGGTTGCGCTCGGTGTCGGGCAGCTTGCGGCTGATCCCCGCGCTCGTGCCGCCGGGCACGTACACCATGTAACGGCCAGGCAGACTGATCTGGCTGGTAAGACGAGCCCCCTTGTGCCCGATCGGATCCTTCGTCACCTGGACCAAAACCGACTGGCCGGACTTCAGAGCCTGCTCGATCTTCTGAGGCTTACCGCCGAGAGCGCTTGCCTCGTAGTTGACCTCGCCGGCGTACAGGACCGCGTTACGGCCCTTGCCGACGTCGACGAACGCCGCCTCCATCGACGGAAGGACGTTCTGCACCCGGCCCAGATAGACATTGCCGGCGTAGGACGTGGCGGTCGCCCGCGTAACGTAGTGCTCTACGAGGATCCCGTCCTCCAGCACCGCGATCTGGGTCCGCTCCCCCGCGTTGCGCACGACCATCACGCGCTCCACAGCCTCGCGACGGGCGAGGAATTCGGCCTCCGTCACGATCGGAGCGCGCCGCCGGCCTTGGTCGCGCACGTCGCGACGGCGTTGCCGCTTGGCCTCCAACCTGGTCGAGCCGGTGAATCCGCGCACCTGGTCATCGTCTCGAGACCGGGGCTCGCGCACCCTGACGACGGTGGGCGGTTCGTCCGGACCGGCGTCCTCGACTGCCGGACCGCCCGCCCCCGCACGTCGGCGACGCCGCCGGCGCCGGTGACTTCCGGCCGTCGAGTCCCCCGCCTCCTCGTCCGCTTCCCCTACCGCGGTGGCCGCAGCCGCCGGAGCCGTGGCCTCGGCGGAATCCGCGGACGTGTCGGACGCCGCACCCGCCCCTGCCGGAGGCTCGGCCGACGCAGCTTGGCGGGAACGCGCCCGCGGGGTGCTCGCCGCCTCTCCTGTCTCGGCTGTCTCGTCGCCCTCCTCGGCACGGGCGCGGCCCCGGCCCCGGCGACCCCGCCGGCGCCGGCGGCTTCCCGGCTCGTCCTCCTCGCTCGCTGGTGTCTCCTCCACCTCATCGGCGGCCGTTGGCTCTGGCTCGACGCCAGCCTCGACAACAAGGTCGACCTCGGCGGGCGGTGCCTGGAAGGTCACGAGAGCTGGCGCCATCCAATGTCCTGGATCAGGCTCCAGGGTCACCTGCTGCTCCGCCTCGTCCGCGCCCGCGAAAAGGAAATCGGCGGCAGTCGCCGCACCCGCGGGCCGGCTGGCACGCCGGCGCCGGGCGCGCCGAGGGGCGGCCTCGGCCTCGTCCTCAGCGCGCTCTGGGGCCTCGTCCTCAGCGCGCTCTGGGGCCTCGTCCTCAGCGAACTCGGGCACCTCGGCCTCGTCGGCGGTTTCCGACCCCTCCACCTCGTCCGCGGGCTGCGGCGCCTCTATCTCCTCGTCAGGTTCGAGCGCCTCAACCTCGACTTCAGGGTACGTCGCCCCGGCCAGGACGGGCTCCGCCTCGACCTCGGCTTGGGTGGTGGGCTCGCCACCCTGACCCAGCTCGCCACCTGGCGCGTTGGCCTGCGGCGGGCCCGCCGGTCGGCCCGCCGCGCGGCGGCGCGGCCTGCCCGGCGTCGAGTCGTCTTCAGCTGTGGTGATGTCGTCGGCCACTGTTTGAAAGCCTTTCACGCCCCCGGGCGCACCAGGTCATGGTGGCGTCCGCACAGGGACCGTCTGTCTGGGCCACTGATGGGCGCCCAGGCAGCCCGGCGAAGCACCGGCCCGCCTGCTCACACACCGAGCAGCAAGCTGTCTCGCCTCACACACCGACCGTCGCCGTGCCGCACCCCGCTACCGCGGAGGGCCCCATCCGGCCGCAAAGACGTCGGGCGCCAGGGGGTCCGCGATCACATCGCCCCCCTCCCATCGGCCCTGAGCCACCCGCGTCGCCAGGGACGCGGCCACCTCAAAGCCAGCGGCAACTCGGAGAGCAGCCAGAACATCGTCGGATCGCACGGCCGGCGTGGTATGCCGCACGACACAGGTCAGTATCGCACAGTCGCGCTCCGCGCCTGCCCCCGGTGAGCCGCCGGTCCACGCGCCCGGGCTCGCCGAGCCGGCCGGGGTCACCAGGGCGTGCACCACTGCTGACCGGGCGTCGAGTTGCCTTTGCCCGTCCTTGGTCCGGCGCTCGACCTCACAGCGATCGAGGTCGAGAAAACGCGCGAGCGCCGCCGCCGCCCCTACCCCCGACCCGGCGGGCAGACGGATCTCCCACAGCGAGGCGTCCACCCTGTCGGCGAGGGACCCACCCGACGCAGGCGCGCATTCGAGCACGTCAAGGCCCGGCGGCAGCGAGGCGTCCAGGTCGGCGCGGACCTGGACGGGGTCCCGGGGCTCCGCCAGCCCGATCTCCACGTACTCGGCCAGGCTGGCGGCGCCGGTCGGGGCAGCACCGAGCCAGCTCACCTTCGGATGGGGGGTGAAGCCCGCGGAGAAGGCGATCGGCAGGCCGGCACGCCGGATCGCACGCTCGAACGCGCGGGCGACGTCGCGGTGGGAAAGGAAGCGCAGCCGGCCCCGCTTGGCGAACCGGACGCGCAGCCGCTGGGCCACTGGCGCCGGCGGCGGCCCGTCAGGCGTGCGCGCCGGCATGCGAGGACGGCTCAGGCGCGTGCCGAGCAGCGCCGTGAGCAGGCGCAGCGGTGAGAGGCAGGAGCGTGCGGCCCGTCGGTCCGACCTGAATCTCGGTGCTCATTGCAGGGCAGACGCCGCAGTCGTAGCACGGCGACCACCGGCAGTCATCCACCTCCTGCTCGGCGAGGGCGTCCTGCCAGTCCGCCCACAGCCACTCCTTGTCCAGGCCGGCATCGAGGTGGTCCCACGGCAGCACCTCGGTCTCGTCGCGGACCCTCGTGGTGTACCAGTCGATGTCGACGCCGGCCCTTTCCGCCGCATCCTGCCAGCGCTCGAACGAGAAGTGCTCACTCCAGCCGTCGAAACGTCCCCCGGCCCGGACAACTTCCTCGATCACTGCACCGACCCTGCGGTCCCCCCGGCTGAGCAGTCCTTCGACGATACCCGGCTTGCCGTCGTGGTAGCGGTAGCCGATCGAGCGGTCGCGCCCGATCGCGTCGCGCAGCAGCCGCAGGCGCCGGTCGGTTTCCTCGTGCGGAAGTTGCCCCGCCCACTGGAACGGCGTGTGTGGCTTTGGGATGAAGCCGCCGATGCTCACCGTGCAGCGGATGTCGCGGGTGCCGGTCACTTCTCGCCCGGCCCGCACGACGGCCCGGGCCAGGCCGGCGATCCCCAGGACGTCCTCGTCGGTCTCGGTCGGCAGGCCACACATGAAGTAGAGCTTGACGTGGCGCCAGCCCCCCGCGTAGGCGGTCGTGACCGTGCGGATCAAGTCCTCCTCGGTGACCGTCTTGTTGATGACCCGCCGGAGCCGCTCGCTGCCGCCTTCGGGCGCGAAGGTGAGGCCGGAGCGGCGGCCGTTGCGCGCCAGCTCGTCGGCCAGGCTCACATTGAAGGCGTCGACCCGGGTGGACGGCAGGGACAGCGACACTTGGTCGCCCTCGTAGCGGTCGGCCAGGCCCTTTGCGATGTCTGCGATCTCCGAGTGGTCCGCACTGGACAGGCTGAGCAGGCCCACTTCCTGGAACCCCGTATTGCGCAGCCCACGGTCGACCATGTCGCCGATCCCGGTGATGCTGCGTTCGCGCACCGGGCGGGTGATCATGCCGGCCTGGCAGAACCGGCACCCGCGGGTGCATCCCCGGAAGATCTCGACGCTCATCCGCTCGTGGATGGTCTCGGCGAGCGGGACGAGCGGCTGCTTGGGATACGGCCACTCGTCCAAGTTCATGACCGTGTGCTTGGTCACCCGGTGGGGGACGCCCGGCCGGTTGGGCACAACCCGGTGGATGCGCCCGTCCGGCAGGTAGGTGACGTCGTAGAAGCGCGGGACGTACGCCACGCCGGCGGTGGCCATGCGGCCGAGCAGCGCCTCGCGGCCCCCAGGCGAACCCCGCGCCTTGTGCTCGCGCACGAGATCGGTGATCGTCAGTGCGGCCTGCTCGCCATCGCCGAGGACGGCCGCGTCGAGGAAGTCGGCAAGGGGCTCCGGGTTGAACGCCGCGTGCCCGCCGGCCACGACGATCGGGTGGTCGTCTGTCCGTTCGGCGCTGCGCAGCGGAATGCCGGCGAGATCGAGCGCGACGAGAAGGTTGGTATGGCCGAGCTCGGTGGCCAGGGACACCCCGAGGACGTCGAAGGCGGCCACCGGCCGGTGCCCGTCGACGGTGAACTGCGCAAGGCCGTGCCTTCGCATCAACGCCTCGAGATCGGGCCACACGGAGTACGTGCGCTCGGCCAGTACATCGGGCTGCTCATTCAGCAGCTCATAGAGGATCATCAGACCCTGGTTGGGCTGCCCCACCTCGTACGCGTCCGGGTACATCAGGCACCACCGGACGGCTGCGGCGTCCCAGTCACCGACTTGGGCATTCAGTTCGCCGCCGACGTACTGGACGGGCTTGCGCACTTGCGGGAGAAGCGGCTCCAGGCGCTCATAGAGCGACTCGACCGGCATGAATTCGAGCCTACCCACCGGGTTGGGGAGGACCTGGCGGCCATCGCGAATCTCCCGCCCGGATGGTCGTCCGCTGGGGCTGGGCCGCCCCGTCAGGCCGGGTAGGGGTCGTCGTCGCGGGACCGCGCGTAGACGTTCTGCAGCAGACCGATGGCGACCAGGTTCGCGAACATCGCGCTGCCGCCGTAGGACACGAACGGCAACGGCAGCCCGGTGACCGGCATGATGCCCAGGGTCATCCCGATATTGACGAAACACTGGAAGGAGAACCAGCAGACCACCCCGACCGCCACGAGGCGCCCGAACGAGTCATGGGACCGCGCGGCGATGGACAGCCCCCGCCACAGGATGATCCCGAACAATCCGATGATCGCGGCACCGCCGGCGAACCCCAGCTCCTCACCGGCGACGGTGAAGACGAAGTCGGTCTGCTGCTCGGGGACGAACTCGCCGTGTGTGAGAGGGCCGTGGAACAGCCCCTTGCCGAGCACGCCCCCGGAGGCGATCGCCGTCTTCGCCTGGTCGACGTTGTAGCCGCTGGAGCTGACGTTGCTGTCGGACTTGGCGAACGAGGTGAGCCGGTCGAGCTGGTAGGGCTTGAGCAGCCCGAACTGAAGCACGAAGAACGCCACGAGAGCGCCGGCCAGGATGAGCCCGGCCACCCAGCGCAGCGGCGCGCCGGATACGGCCAGCACACCCAGAACGATGATGCCGACGTCGATGGCCATGCCGAAGTCGGGTTCGGCGAGGATCAGCACACCGGGCAGTGCGGCCACGCCGAGCACGAGTAGCACGTCGCCGTGCGAGGGCGTGTTCACGACCCCAACCCGCCGGTCGTCGCGTTTCTCCCCGAGGATCATCGCCATCAGGACGACTAGGGCGACCTTCACGAACTCCGAGGGCTGCAGCTGGAAGCCGAACCCGACGACGATCCAGGCCTTGGCACCGTTGATCGTGGTGCCGACGAACAGGACCGCGGCCAGGCCGACGAGCGAGGCGACGTAGACGATCGGCGCATACGCCCGTAGGTACCTGTAATCGATCATCGCAACCACGATCGCGAGACCGATCCCGATCACGAGGTTGACGAGGTGGCGCTTGAGGTAGAGCTGCGGGTCGGCGCCCACGTCCTCCTGGCGCTGCTTGGTCGCCGACCAGACCAGCAGCGCGCCGAGCACCGACAGCGCCAGGACGGCAAGCAGCAGCACCCAGTCGACCCGCAGCAGCCAGGACTGGTGGCGGGAGCGGCGCGAGTTGATCCGGGCGAAGTCACCGCGCTGGGCGGGCAGGGCGCGAATCATGCCCAGACTCATCGACAGCACCGCCTCATCGCTCGCACCGCCCGCCGGGCGCGGGTGGGGGGGCTACCGAGCCGTCTGGACGCTGGCAGGGCAGGCTGGCGGGTTCCTGTCCCGCGGGCAGCGCGGCGTCCCTGTTGATGCCGTAGATCCCTTCCCAGACCTCGCGGACGGCAGGGGCGGCGAACTTCGCGCCCTGCCCCGACTTGGGGATGACGACCAGCACGACGTACCGGGGGTTGTTCACCGGGCCGAAGGAGGCGAACCAGGAGATGTCGCCGTCAGAGAAGGTTTCGGCGGTTCCCGTCTTGCCCCCGAGAGGGAGCACGTTGAGGGGGAACCCGCCGAAGGTCCCGGACGCCGTGCCCGACGTGACGACCCCGGCCAGCGCATCCCGGATGTAGGACAGCGTCTCCGGGGCCACCGGCAGGTGCCCCATGACCACCGGCTTGGTCTGCTGCGTGACCTTCCCATCCGGCCCGATGACCGCCTTGACCAGCCGGGGCGACAGCACCGTCCCGCCGTTCGCGATGGCGGCGTAGGCGACGGCAAGCTGCAGGGGCGACACGTCGACGACGTTCTGCCCGATCGCGAACTGGGTGGCGTCACCACCGCGGTAGAGGTACCCGTCAGCACAGTTCTCGCTCGCGAGCTTGGTCAGGTAGGCCGCCCGCCCCGGGTCACGCTCCTCCGGGTAGCCGGTCTTGGCCCGCCGGCAGTAGGTGTCCTTCATCTGATCCCACAGCGCCTGCCGCGACCCCCGGTCCGTGACCAGCCCGGACGTCTCACCCGGCAGGTCGATGCCGGTGGGCCGGCCCAGACCGAAGGCCCGCGCCATCTTGGAGAACCACTCGTTGGGCGGCGCGCTGGGCCCCTGGCCGCGCCGGAGGCCGCCGTCCTGCAGCCACGCGTCGTAGGCGAACTTGTAGAAGACGGTGTCGCAGGACGCGACGAGCGCCTGGTGCAGCGTGATGCTCCCGAGCGCCTCGCTGTCGAAGTTGTGGAACGACGTGTTGCCGACCTGCAGGTCAGAGGGGCAGTTGTAGAGGGCGTCGCCGGTCGCGCCCATGTTCGTCATGGCGGTCGCGGCAGACACAATCTTGAAGGTGGAGCCTGGAGGGTACGCCCCCTCCAGGGCCCGGGAGATCAGCGGCGTCCCGGCCGCGGGGTCGAGCAGGTGCTGGTAGTTGGCCGCTGAGATCCCGCCGACGAATTGCGACGGGTCGTACCCGGGAACGCTGGCCAGCGCGACGACCTGGCCCGTCTGTGCGTCCAGGACGACACCTGCGGCGTTGTCGGCGGGTTTCTGCTCGGCACGCGCCCGGTCGATGCCGTGCTGAAGGGCGTCCTCGAGCACCTTCTGCACCTTCGCATCCATCGACAGGACGAGGGTGGAGCCCCCGACCGGGGGCTTCTCGCTCATCACCTTGGACAGGCGCCCGAACCGGTCCACCGACACGCGCTTGACGCCGTCGTGACCGCGCACAACGGTGTCGTAGGACGCCTCCAACCCTGACCGGCCCACCAGCACGCCGTTCAGATCCGGGTTCTTGGCAACCTCGTCCTGGGACGCCGGGGACAAGTACCCGACCGTGTGGGAGGCGAGCGACCCGAACGGGTAGGTCCGAACGGCCCTGACTTCCGCCGCCACGCCCGGGTAGTCCTCCGGATGCTCGATCACCGTGAGCGCCCGCTGGGAGGAAACGTCGTTGGCGATAAGCACCGGCTGATACGGGGAGCCGTTCCAGCAGGGCTGCCCGACCGTGGCGGTACACAGCCGGATGCGCTGGGCGAGATCCTGCGGCTTCTGTCCGAGCAGCGCCCCGACCCGCGCCAGCACTGCGCGCCCTGAGTCGCGCTGGCGCGCCAGCGCCGACCGGTCGACCGTGATGACCAGCGTGGTGCGGTTCTCGACGAGGGGACGGCCCACGTCGTCGACGATCAGGCCGCGTACCGCAGGCGTGACGACCTCCCGGATCGAGTTGCCCGCCGCGACCTCGTTGTAGTGGCTGCCCTCCATGACCTGGAGGAACCACAAGCGCGCACCCAGGGTGATCAGCATCGAGAGAACCAGAACTCGCAGCACGCCGATGCGCAGCCGGCGCCTGCGGCGGACCGGCGGTCGGGCGACACTGGGCAGGCCGGCCTCCGGCCGCTTCGGTTGGAAGAGCTGCTCTTTGCTGGAAAGCACCCTGGCCCCCTGCCCTAACGCC
>Ga0302254_10000129_pt1 | contig 15458 bp, 15 predicted proteins | sample I_Fen_E1_4_FD_194573 | JGI IMG/M metagenome (GOLD analysis project Ga0302254, IMG submission 194573) | Peat permafrost microbial communities from Stordalen Mire near Abisko, Sweden - I_Fen_E1_4 | ecosystem: Environmental > Terrestrial > Soil > Wetlands > Permafrost | place: Sweden: Abisko... | reverse complement strand
CCCCGGCGGGGCCGCTTCGATTCCCGGCCGCCGACCGAACCTGGGGCCGGCCGGCGCGGTCATACGGGTATGTCGACTGTCCCGGCACGACCGCGATTCCCGCGGCCGAACGCTTCCGAGAACCGCCCCTTTCAGAACAGCCGAAGCATTAACATGGTCGGGCTATTCCAGGCAGGCTTTCGGAGATCAGCGTGTCGTACGACGTCATCGGCAAGATGGGGAGAGTGACCGCAGATATCGTTCCGGGCCATCTCGGGGAGGTTGTGATCGAGGTGCGCGCAGGAACTGAGAGGTTCAATGCGCGGGCATCCGATCCCGAGACGACGATAAGGAAACATGCCCAGGTTCTGGTGGTCGGCAGCCTGGGTGGGCGGACAGTCGAGGTGGAACCGACCGATACGGTGAGGCTTCCGCGATGAACTCAGACGTGGCTACTGTGGTGATCATCGGAGTAGTTGTCGTTGCACTGCTGCTACTGGTGGTCCTCTTCAAGACGGCGTGGCGTGTGGCCGAGCCGGACGAAGCCCTGATCATCTCCGGACCGGGCGGCGGGAAGTCGCCGGCCGGCGTGGCGGGCGAGAGCATGCATTTCAAGATCGTGACCGGCGGCGGCACGCTGGTAGTGCCCGGCCTGTCCAAGGTCCGAGCGCTCTCCCTCATGGCTCACGAGAGTGAGATCACCGTCCCTTGCGTCAGCCAGCAGAAGATCCGGCTGGATCTGCGCGGCGTGGTCGTCTACAAGGTCGGCGACGACTACCGTTCGATCGCCAACGCCGCCCGCCGCTTCCTCGATCGCCCCGCGGCCGAGCTCGAGTCGAAGGTCCAGAACGTCTTCGTCGGCCACCTGCGCGCCATCGCCGGTTCGATGACCGTCGAGGAGATGATCAGCGACCAGGACAAGTTCGCCCAGCAGGTCCGGGAGCGCTGCACGGTCGAGATGGAGTCCTTCGGGCTCGTCATCGACAGCTTCCAGATCCAGGCCATCACCAGCCCCAGCAACTACATCGAAAACCTGGCCGTGCCGCATCAGGCCGAAGTCGAGCAGAACGCTCGCATCGCACGGGCGAACGCCGACAAGACCGCGGTCGCCCAGGAGCAGACCGCTCAGGCCGAGATCGCCGAGTCGATCCGGAGCACCGAGATCAAGAAGGCCGGTTTCCAGGCCGAGATAGACCGCGCCCAGAAGCAGGCAGGCCAGCAGGGCCCGCTCGCAGAAGCGCAGTCTCGCCAGGCCGTCGTCGAGCAGGAAACCCGCGTCGCCGAGCTGCAGGCGCAGCAGACGGAGCAGCAGCTCCAGGTAGACGTCCGCAAGCCGGCCGACGCCGAGGCCTATCGCCAGACGACCCTTGCCGCCGCCGGACGCGACGTTCGCATCCGCCAGGCAGAAGCCGCGGCGCAGGAAGTCCGCCTCGCGGCTGAAGCCCAGGCCGCGGCCGTGAAGGTCCAGGCCGAAGCCCAGGCCAACGCCACGCGCGTCAACGGCCAGGCCGACGGCGACGCGATCAAAGCCCGCGGTCTCGCCGAAGCCGACGCGATCAGGGCACGCACTCAGGCCGAAGCCGCCGGCATCGAAAGCCGCGCCGCGGCCCTGAGCCAGAACCAGGAAGCGGTCATCGCCCAGCAGATCGCCCAGACCATGCCGGACATCGTTCGTGCGGCGGCGTCGCCGTTCGAGCACATCGGGCAGTTCACGGTCCTCAACGGCGCTCAGGGCGTCACCAGCGCCCTGGCGGAGATCATCCAGTCGGCCGGGGCGCTAGCCGCCGTGGCCCGCAGGACGCTCGCTCCGGCGATCCTCGCCGCGGGAGACCAGGACAACAACGGCGACGGCGCCAAACCGGTTGCGGCACCGAAGGCCGGTCCGGCCGCCAAGGCCCCGGCCGCCTCGGCGGCGAAGCCGGCTTCGGCCCCCGCTCCGAGTTCGGAGCCGGCCGAGAAGGCCAAGTAGGCATCGGAAGGCGTCGCCGGCGCCGCCCATGAGCGACATTGGAAATTCGGACCCGGCGCCACCCGCCGGGTCCGACGCCTTTCCCGGGATCGACGCGGCCGCGGTCGAGCAGGTCGAGCGAATCGTCGCCGAGTACGTCGAGACCGTCGCCTCGCTCGATCCGCGCAGCCAGAGGTATCTGCGAACGGTCGCCTCGATCGATCGGCTGGGGCAGCGGGAGTTCACCGCAACGGCGGCAATGAGCGGCCGCGCGCTCGAGCGTCGGTTCGAGGTGGAACGAAACAAGCTCGCTGCGAAGGCCCCGCTCGCGCGCCAGTTGGCCGAGCTGCGCAAGGTCGTCGACGAGCTGAGCCCTCCCGAGCTAGACCTGGAACGCCACGGATCGCGCGGTCCATTCGGGTTGGGACCGCAGCACGACGAGGCGGAGGAGCTGGGCCGCTATTTCGAGCACTTCGCCCGCTCGCGCGCCCACGTCGAACAACTCCTCCAAACGATCGCCGAGGGCAGGCTTGCCCTCGAGCGCGACAACGCGCTGCTCGGGCAGGAGCAGGTGTCGCTGGCGACCGTCATGGACACGCTCCGCGAACGTGCCTATCTCACCGCTCGCCTGGATGAGGCGCTGACTGCAAGAATCGACATTGTCGCCCAGGCGGATCCGGATCGGGCCGACTGCCTGCGCGCCGACGTCCTGCATGCCATTCGCCGCCGCCGCCAGGAGATCCTGACCCAGCTCGCGGTCGCGATGCAGGGCTACGCCTCGCTGCAGATCGTCGAGGAAACGAACACAGAGGTGGCGCGCGCCATGGAGACGGCGACGACGACTACCGCCGCGGCGCTGCGCACGGCTGTGATGGTGGCCCAGGCAGTTGCCGGCCAGCGCATCGCCCTGGAACAGATGGAGATCGCCCATCGGGCCACGGCCGCGATTGCCGGCCAGGCGGAAGCGCTGCAGGATCACTTGCGCGATTCCGGCGCTCGCATGGCCGTGTTGCAGGCAGCCTGGGCGGAGGTTTACGGCGCCCTCGACCGCGTCGACGCCCAGAAAGAACAAGCCAGGCGCGCTCTGTCCTCGGCCTCCGGCCGGCTCACGGGGCCCGGGCACGATGCGCGAGGCCCTTCGTAGCCACGCCGCTGGACGCCCGCCCGCCACGTGACGCCCGCCCCGGCCACGCGCCGCCCAGCCGCCCCAGCCGCCTCGCGCCTTCCACCGAAGTGGTGCACGCCGCCATCTAATGTCGTTGTCTCGCTATTGACACTAACTATCAAACAGTAGACACTGCCAGCCGACACACAATCTCGGAAAGGCGGTGGCTACCATGGCTCAGCTTCAGAATCGGCCCGGAATTCCCAGTGAGGGGATGTCTCATCGCTGGTTGGCGCTCGTAGCGCTGGTGCTCGGCGTCATGGCCATCGGCCTGGACCAAACGGTCCTGAATCTCGCTCTCCCGACCCTCGCGACCTCCTTGAACGCCTCGGAGTCGCAGCTCCAGTGGTTCGTCACCGCGTACACGCTGGCCCTTGCGGCGGCAATGTTGCCGGCCGGGCTGATGGGCGATCGATATGGTCGCAAGACGGTTCTGGCCGGCGCGCTGGTCTTGTTCGGCGTGACCTCAGTCGCCTGCGCCTACGCTCCGTCGGCGACCGCCTTCATCGCGGCGCGGACCATCCTCGGCGTGGCCGGCGCGGCACTGATCGTGATGTCCCTCTCGGTCGCGACGGTGCTCTTCCCGCCGGCAGAGCGGCCGCGTGCGATCGGCATCTGGTCGGCGGGCAACTTCCTGTCTCTGCCTCTCGGGCCCATCGTCGGCGGCTACGTGCTGGCTCACTTCTGGTGGGGCTGGGTCTTCCTCATGAACGTGCCGGTGATCGTTATCGGGCTTGTGGCCGTCCTCAAGTTCGTGCCTCAGTCGCGAAGCGATCGGCGCCCCGCGATCGACGTCCTGGGCGTGCTGCTGTCGAGCACCGGGCTCGCTCTGCTCATGTACGGGCTGGTCGAAGCCGGTGACAACGGCTGGGGAGATTCGACCGCAATCGTGCCGTCGATCATCGGGCTTGCCGCGCTGGCGATCTTCATCCTGTGGGAGGCCAGGCTCACGGCCCGTCCCGGTGGCGAACCGCTGATCGACCTCTCGCTATTCCGGTCCCGGACCTTCAGCTGGGGGATCGTTCTGGCCGCGGCCGGCATCTTCGGGATGTTCGGCGTGCTCTTTACGATGCCGCAGTACCTCCAGGCCATCATGGGCGTCGATGCCCAGGGCGCGGGCCTGCGGTTTCTGCCGACCATCGCGGGCATGGTGCTCGGCGCGATTCCGGCAGATCGCGTCGCCCGCAAGATAGGCCCGAAACTCACGGTCGCACTCGGGTTCGGGCTCCTGACCCTGGGCATGCTGGCGGGCGGGGCCATGACCGCCGGAACGGGCGACGGCTACATCGCGGCCTGGACCTTCGTCGTTGGAATGGGCGCGGGCCTCGGTCTTGCCACCGCCGCCTCGCTCGCCGTCGTAGAGCTGTCCGCCAATCGAAGCGGCGTCGGTGCAGCCGTCCTGCAAACGGTTACCAAGCTCGGGCCCGCGTTCGGGGCCACGATCCTGGGCAGCGTCCTCAACTCGACCTACCAGAGCCACGTCTCCGTCGCGGGCCTGCCGGCGGATGCCGCGGCCGCAGTGGAGCGGAGCGTCTTCGGCGGATTGGCGGTCGCCGGTCAACTCGGGTCACCGGCGCTGCTCGAGTCCGTCCGGACGGCATTTGTCGCGGGCATGGACGACGCCGCCCGCGTGGCCGCCGTCGTCTCTCTGGCGGCGATGTTCGTCGCGCTCCTGGTTCTGCCGCGCCGGGCGGCGATGTCTCAGAAGGCAAAGGAAGCCGCATCCGAATCGGGCCTGGCGACTGGCGCAGCGGCCGCTCCAGGCGCGACAATGTAGCCATGGCTGATTCGCCGGTGATCGACAAACCCGGGTTACGCGAGCGGAAGAAGGCGAAGACGAGGGCCGCCATCCAGGAGCACGCCCTCCGCCTCTTCCGCGAGCAGGGTTACGACGCCACCACGGTCGAGCAGATCGCCGAGGCGGCCGAGGTCTCGCCCAGCACCTTCTTCCGGTACTTCGGGAGCAAGGAGGACGTCGTCATCTACGACGGCCTCGATCCCATCATGATCGAGGCCTGGCGGCGGCAGCCGGCCGAGCTCGGTCTCATTCCCGGACTCCGCGCCGCGATGCACGAAGTCTTCGGTGCGCTCAGCCCCGCGGAGCTTTCCGAGATGCGGCTGCGAGGGCAGCTCGTCTATGGGATCCCCGAGCTCCGTCTGGCCATGATCGACGACTTGGTCCGCACGGCCACGATGATGTCCCAGGAAGTGGCCGTCCGAGTCGGTCTCCCGGCCGACGACTTCCAGGTTCGAGTCGCGGTGGGGGCTTTCATGGGCGCGATGATGGCCGCCACGCTCCCTGCTCTGCTCGACCCTGCCGCAGACTTCGTGGAACTCTTCGATCGGGCCATCTCGATCGTCGAGGCGGGTTTCCCTCACGGGATAGTCCCGGCCCGCTGACAGACCCGGTCCACCCGTCCATATCCCCTCCGTAACGGAATCGCGGTCAAGTCGCGCCTATCCGGGCCGAAGACTAGATCAGCCGATTCTGGAAAGGATGGGTCCGACGACCATGGTTCGACGTGCCGGGGCGCAGGCGTTACGCCAGAGCGCCTCGGCGTGCGCAACTTCCGCCTGGAAGGCCTCGACGACGCGCCGAAGGAGGGGCGGGATCCTGAGCCAGTCGATCGTGCGCGACATCTCCGATCGCCGTCGGGCCGAGGATGAGCTGCGCCTTGTCGCCGAACGGCTCGAGCGTCGGGTGGCCCAGCGTACCGCCGAGTTCGAGCGGGCACACGCGGAACTCGAGGCGGCCAACGCCGAGATAGGCGCCGCCAACGCCGAGCTGCAGCAGCTCCTGCGCGAGCAGGAGCGACTCCAGGCCGAGCTGGCTTACCGCGCTATGCACGACCCGCTGACCGGCCTGGCCAATCGGATTCTGTTCGGTGAGCGGCTGGACCACGCCCTTCGGGTCGGCGAACGAGGCGTGGCCGTCGTATGGATCGACCTCGACGACTTCAAGGAGATCAACGACATATTCGGCCACGGCGTGGGCGATGAAATGCTCGTCGCAATCTCGGACCGCCTGCGCGAAGTCGTACGCGAAAGCGACGACATCGCACGCATGGGCGGCGACGAATTCGCGGTCATATTGCCAAACGTCGTCGAGCCTGAGGCTCAAATCGTGGCCGATCGGATTCTCTGTGCCTTGTCCGACAAGGACGCGTTTCGCCTTCAGGTTGGCGCCAGTATCGGATGCGCCTGGCAGCGCCCGAGCGGCGGTGATGGACCGTCGTTGGTCAGGCGCGCGGATGAGGCGATGTACCGCGCCAAGACCGCCGGCGGAGGCGTGGCCGTTACGTACTAAAACTGTAGACAAATCCCCCGTGGTGCGTGTACGCTCCCGCCGACGGGCCAATAGGCCCCGAAGCCAGCGGCTGCCACGATCGCTCCTCTCAACGGTTCTCGGCGAGACAGACGTGTCGCTGAGGCCGCACGAGTAAGGAGCGTTCTTTGTACGCATCGGACAAGACCCTGGTTTGCCAGGACTGCAACCAGGAGTTCGTCTTCAGCGCAAGCGAGCAGGCTTTCTTCGCTGAGCGACAGTTCAGCGAACCGCGTCGCTGCCCGACGTGCCGCGCGGCCCGCAAGGCCCAGCGCGGTGACTTCGGTGGTGGTTCCTCCCACATGGGTGGCGGCGGCGGCGGTCGCGGCGGTTACTCCTCCGGTCCCCGCGAGATGTTCTCGGCGACGTGCTCGAGCTGCGGCCGCGAGGCCCAGGTCCCGTTCCGTCCGAGCGGCGCCAAGCCCGTCTACTGCAGCGACTGCTTCACCGCCCGTCGCGGGTAGTTTCCGGCCGAAAGGCCAAAGCTGAAGACGAGAGCCCGGCAATTCGCCGGGCTCTTTGATTCCCGGCGGCGCCGCCGACGCGCGACGCCCACCACCGTGGCCGCTCCTAGTCCCCCAGCAACGCCCGCACGAACTGCGCCGTCGTGGTCTGGACATTCGTCCACTCATCGTTCGTGAGAACGACGATCGTGATCCGGGAGTCCGGCAGGTACCACATCGCCGACCAGAAGCCGTCGAGATGACCGCGGTGGCCCCAGGCCATGCGGCCGGCGATCGCAGTCCGCTCGAACCCGAAGCCGTACGGATACGCGGGTTTGTACGGCAGTGTCGGCGAGACGTCGACCATCGACGCCAAACCGGCCTCGTCGAGCACCCCGCCGCCGTACAGGGCGGCCGCCCAGCGCGCCACGTCGCCCGCCGTCGAAACGAACCCGCCAGATGCGCCCGCCACCGTGGCTTCGGAGTTGTACGGCAGCATCCGCTGACCCCCCGATACGTCGCGCGGTTTGCTGGCGGTGTTCATATAGCCGTGGGCGAAGTTGGTGGTGGCGACCTTTTCTTCGGGCTGGAACCACGTGTTCTTCATCCCCAGCGGATCGAGGAACGAGGTGCGAATAAGCGACGCGATGGTCCGACCGGTCGCCTTCTGGATGGCCAATCCGAGCAGGATGTAGTTGGTGTTCGAGTACTGGTAGCCGTGGCCGGGAGCGAAATACGGCTTGCCGATCCGGGCGAGAACCTGGTCCACGGTCCAGATCTTGCTTGTGTTCGAGAGGATGGCGTTTGCCATGCCCGGCGAAGTGAAGACGTCGTGGATGCCGCTGCGATGGTCGAGCAGCTGGCGCAAAGTGATCTGGCTCGCGTTCGGATACGTCGGAACGTATTTGGAGAGGGGATCGTCGAGGGCGATCGTGCCCTGCTCGGCCAGCCGCAGAACCAGGGCCGCGACAAAGGTCTTGCTGATGCTGCCGATGGAGAACAGTGTTTCGGCCTTGACCGGAGCCTTGCTCGAAAGCACCGCCGAACCGGCCTGACCGGTCCACATCGATCCGTCGCTGAACACCACGCTGGCGGAGATTCCGGGGAAGGCGCCCTGCGCTCGAACGGCCTGGATCGTCTTGTCCAGCGCAGCCGCGGTCGTCGAGGAGAGAACCGCTACGAGTGGATCGGCCGGCTGCGGGAGTCTGAGCGTTGGGACGGGATAGATGTCGGGCGCCGAAGCCGGCGGCTCGGTCGGTGGGGCGGCCGGCGTTTGTGTGGCCGCGGCCGCGGTCGTGGCCTCGGTTGGCACCGGAGGACGTGTCGGATTCGAGTTGCCGCAAGCCGCCATGGCGGCAACGAGCAGCGCCGTCGCAAGGCAGACGACGATGCGAGAAGGGGCCAGGCGGGGCGCGGGACGCCGGGGCGGTGCGAGGCGGCGATCGGTCTCTGGCATTGCGCCGAGAATGATGCATCTTCGGCGGCGTTGGGCACCGGACCGTCCCCTCGCGAAAGAGAACGACCCCGGCCGGGCGGCCGGAGTCGCACACTGTGTCAGTTCGAGCCCGGCCATCCGGGCCATCGAAATCGCCTAGCGGCGGCCGCCACCGAAGATTCGGAGCAGCATCAGGAAGATGTTGATGAACTCGATGTAGAGGAGGATCGCGCCGAGGATCGAGGCCTTCTCCATCGAGCCGGTCTGCGCCGCAAAGTCGCCACTCGAAATCCGCTGGGTCGTCCAGGCCGCGAGCGCGGTGAAGATCACGACGCCCGCGACGGAAAGCACCAGATCCATCGTCGAGCTGTGCAAGAGCAGCCCATTGATCAGGAAGGCGGCGAAGAGGCCCCAGGCGCCCATGAACAGGATCGAGCCGATGCTGGCCAGCGAGCGGCGAGTCACGATGCCGTAGACGGCCGCCCCGCCGAAAGCGGCGGAAGCCGAGACGAACGCCTGGACGACCGACATCGGGTTGCCGCTCGACGTGCCGTAGTACCAGACCCAGATACCGACGGTGAGCCCCATCAGGGCCGCGTACACGAAGAACAGCGCCAATGCCACGCTGGCATTGATGCGGCGAATGCCCCATTGGATGCCGAGACCCAGACCGAGCTGGGCGATGAAGAGCGGCATGCGCAGGCCGACGATCGAGTCGATAAGGCTCAGATTGCTCTGGACGATCCAGGCGACCATGCCGCTCAGCAGCACGGCCAGGAACATCCAGACGAAGGCGTCGGTCAGGAACCTGTTGGAGAGCTGAGCGACCGGCTTGACCCCCAGGCGCTCGGGCGAGTAGTCGTTGTACACGGGTTTTCTCCGATACAACTTGATTCAGGCCGGCAGCCGAAAGGCCCGTCGCCCTCATGCGTGCGACCTCGATGATCGCGTGCGGGTTCGATCCTACGCCTGACCGACCGCTTTGGTCCGGCGAGTACGGGAGCGGTCAGCGCTCATGCGCGGGCTTCGATGGCGTGGCCTCGCGCGACTCGCCCTGTTCGGCGGCCCGGGCCAGTATCCAGAGGAGGTCCGCGAGGCGGTTCAGGTATGGCAGCAGCTGGTCGTCGGGGAGCGGCTCGGCCTTGCGTACCGCGACGGCTCGCCGCTCGGCTCGACGCACGATCGTCCGCGCCAGTTCCAGCGCCGCGGAAAGGCGGGTCTCGCCGGGGACCACGAATTCCTTGGGGAGTGTGATGTGCTCCTCGGTTTCGTCGAGCAGCTCGTCTAGGCCGCGGACCATCTCGGCGGTCACTCGGGTCTCGCCGGGGCGCTGACGGTTCATCGCGCCTGGGGCGGTTGCCAGCTCGGCGCCGGCCACGAAGAGTTCGCGCTGAATGCGGAGGATCACTTCGGGCAGCATGGCGATGACGCGCGGCAAGGTTCCGTTCTCGGCCTCGTGGAACAACTCCGCTCGAGCAAGGCCCAGCGCCGCTATCGCTTCGTCGATGGCCCCGAAGGCCTCCGTCCGAGGGTCGTCCTTGGAGATGCGCTCCCCACCGAAGAGAAGCCCCGTCGTGCCGTCGTCGCCGCGTCCTGTGGCCACGGCCGACTTGCGTCCGCGTCTCTCGCTCATGGCCTCCCCTCGAACCGCCAGCGCATTACCAGGTAAGGCCGGCGTCGCGCGGATCCCACCGCTCGGCCAGGAGAGTGACCTTGACCGGATGCTCGAGCACCCCTTCGGCCGCGTCCTTGATCTGCTGAACCATCGAACCGGCGTAGGGGCAGAACGGGGTCGTGAGGATCATCTTGATCTCAGACGACTCGGTGCCGATGATGATCTGCCTGATTAGCGCCAGCTCGACTACGTCCATCCCGAGCTCCGGGTCGACGACGCTCCGAAGGGCGTCCAGGATGGCCAGCTCGGTCGCCCGGCGGGTCATGTCGAAGGCGGGCTCGGCTTCGATGGCGGCGGGATCGGTGGGGGCGGCCTCTAAGGCCTGCACGGGATCGCTCATAGCCCGGATATCCTAGCAGTTTCATCGGGATAGTCGAATCCCGATGCGAGGGGCGCCCCGTTGAACCGGTCGCTCCGCGCTCAGACCGAGCCCTTCGAACCTCGGGCGGCGGCCTTCGGTTTCCCGGTGATCACGATGCCCGGAAGGCGCAATTCCTGGGGCAGAAGCTCCGCGTCTTCGGCCGAGAGGCCCGGCCCCGCCAGGGATCCGTCGCGCTCGAAGAATTCGCCGTAGCGCTCGCGATGCTCGGCGGCGTAGCGATACGCGTGGGCGATGCCGACGATGCGCAACTCCGGATGCTCGGTCATAAGGCGGGCCGGATCGTAGCCGCTGCGCCGCAACTCGAGCAGCTGGCGGACGGTCAGGCGCGTGCCGTAGCAGAACGGCTCGCCGCGCATGACGAGGGGATCGACCTTCACCCACTTGATCGTCATGACTGCCTCCGGTCCGTTATCCGCCTTGAGTTGGTCGCGCGAGTCGCGGGCGGCTGCACCGCGCTCATACGCCCCGGTAGAACCACTTGAGCAGGGCGTTGCGCTTGTGGGGATCTCCGCCCAGCCGGCCGTTCTTGCGCAGGACATCGATTGCGGCATCGAGGATGCCGTTCATGGCCTTGCACGCCTCTTGTCCGAGCGTCGGCGCCACGATCTCGCGGATGCCGTTGCAGATCTCGACGAGGTCCCAGAGCGACACGCCGCGGCGGCGCAATATGGGGCCGATCCACTCGGCGTACTCCGCCATGGGGCGCGCGTCGTCGGCGTCGAGGCACATCGCGAGCCGATCGATCAGGACCTCGGCGTCGTGGAGCAGCTGGCGCAGGCCCGCATCGTCGAAGCGGAGTTGGAGGTCCGGATCGGCGGCGACTGCAGCCACGAGCGCGGCCGCGGCGATCGCTGCCTTGTCTCGTCGGAGAACGTTGGCCTCGGCGGTGAAACCGGCCTCCATATCGAGCGGAGCGAGACCGAGGTTGGGGTGCCGATGGGTCGGCTCGGGCGCGACAACCGCGACCTGCTTGCCGGCCTTGCGCGACCTGGCCGGCTTCCCGGGGGGGGCGACCTTCGCCGGGGCGGCGGCCTTCGGGGCGGCAATCGCGGCCGCCTTCGGGGCGGCAATCGCGGCCGCGACGGGCGCCGCCGACTTTGCGGCCTCCTTCGAAACGCGCTTCGGCTTGGGGGATTCGATGCTCTCTGTCACGGGCCGAAGTCTAGCCTGGACCGACCCGCGACGTCATCGCGGCCGGCCGTCAATCTCGAATTTGACCGGCCCGAGAGCCCTCGATCGAAACCTCGTCGATCCATCGCTCGCGAGCCTCGCGCATGGCGATCGTTCGTGGCCCCGGCTTGCCATCGCCGATCGTCCGCCCGTCGAGCGACGTGACCGGTATGACGCCGCCGATGCTGGCACAGATGGCCATCTCGTCGGCCGCGAATACGTCCTCGAGCGTCAGGTCGCGCTGGACCATGGCGAGGCCGACCGAGTCGCCGTGTTCCACCAGCCAGGCTCGCGTCGTGCCGGCCAGCAGACCCGTTCCCAGGCGGGGAGTGGCGCAGGTATCGCCCGTGATCAAGAGGATGTTCGACGTCGTGGCTTCCGTGATTCGGCCGTCCGTCGTCAGGAAGATCGCGTCGTCGGCGCCGGCCCGTTCCGCCTCGATGCGGGCGTAGACGAGCTCCACCCGAGATGTCGTCTTGATGCCCGAGATCGGCGACTCGGCGTCGCGGTGGATGCTGCTGGTGATGAACCGCTCGCCCTGGTGCAGTGCGCGCGCGGAAGGCAGGACGAAGGGCCACGCCTGGATGGCCACGCTCGCGCGACCGCCGGCGTTGGGCGCCACTCCGCGGCTCGGATCGAAGCCGCGGCTGACCGTGATCCGGATCACGGCATCGCCCGGAGGCTCAACGCCGTCATGTGACCCAGGGCCGTCCCAGCCTTCGGCTGCCAGCAACTCGGCGATTCCGGCGGCCACCGTGGCGTCGTCGAACGGCAGCTCGAAGGCCAGCGCCGTCAGGCTTCCATGCAGTCGCGCGAGATGGTCCGCGAGCTCGATGGCCACACCACGGCGAGCTCGCAAGGCTTCGAACACGCCGTCCCCGAGCTGGAAGCCGCGGTCGTACACGGACAAGTGGGCGGCGTCAGAGGGGAGCAGCCGGCCGTCGAGCCAGACCATCGATGCGGCGGGTCGAGTCACGCGTTTCTCCGGAATGGTCCTCAAATGAGGCGGGGCGCCCAGCCGAGGGGGAAGCAGGACGCCCCATGAAACGGATGCCGGCGGGAGGCGGCGATCCTCCTTGCGGGGTTTCGTCACCTCGGTGCTCGATCGCGGGGACGACCGGCCGCCCAGTCCGTCCCGGGCATGATAGATGGGCACGGCAATCGAGTGCAGGTGGCGGGCAATAAAGAGCGGCCCCGCGGGAGGGGGCCGCAGGGCCGCCGGGGAATTTGGTTTGGCCGTTGTGCGCCGACCGTCCCGAAAGCTTACGCCCCGAAACGAACCGACGCACCAACAGTTTTGAGCAACGGCGGCGGCGCGGAGGAGTACGCCGCCGCCTTCTGATTTCGGGCGAGTGTCAGGCGCCGGCGGCCCCGGCGTCCAGGCCGCCCTCAGCGGCTCCGAGGAGTTCCTCGGGCTCGCCTTCGATTGTGATCCGGGGGACCCAGCGCAGGAAGCGCGGCATCCACCAGTTCCACTCGCCGAGCAGCTTCATCAGCGACGGCAGCAGCAGGCTCCGGACCAGTGTCGCGTCCACGAGGATCGCGACGGCCAGACCGATGCCCAGCTCCTGCATGATCGCCAGCTGGATCGTGAAGAAAGCCCCGAAGACGCAGACCATGATCGCGGCGGCACTTGTCACAGTGCCGGCGGTGATCGTGATCCCCTTGACCACGGCGTCCGTGGACGCGAGGCCGCGGTCTCGAGCTTCCTTGACCCGGGTCAGGATGAAGACGTGGTAGTCCATCGAGAGCCCGAACAGGATCGTGAAGATCATGGCCGGAGCCCAGGCTTCCACGACGTTGGGCCTGATGCCGGTGATTTCCTTGAACCAGCCCTCCTGGAACAGCACGACCAGGACCCCGAAGGCCGCGCCGGCCGAGAGCAGGTTCAGGATGATCGCCTTGAGCGGGATGATGATGGAATGGAAGGCCACGAGCAGGAGCAGGAAGCTCATGCCCAGTACGAAGACGATGACCAGCGGCATCTGGCCGCCGTACCAGTTGGCGTAGTCCATCGTGTAGGTCGCCTCGCCCGAGACGTAGACCTTGGTGCTCGCCAGCTGTCCGAAGTAGCTCGGAACGACGGTTGAGCGGAATTGCCGGGCGGTCTCCCAGTTGGCGAGGTCGTTCGCGGTGCCCGGAAGGGCTGCCTCGATGTCGGCCACGGTGCCGTCTCCGGCAACTGAAACCTTCGTCGTCGTGGCGTTCACGCCGGCGACTTTGCCCTGCTTGAGGGCCGTCGCGAACGTCGTGATGGCTGCCTTCGTGTCGGGCTTGTCGGCGTTGGTAACGATCACTTCGATAGTCAGGTCACGGCCCTGAGGCCACTTGTGACTGATGAGATCCCACGCCCGGACACCTTCGACGCTGTGAGGCAGCGTGGAGACGTCGCTCGTAGTGGAGCCGAGCTGCAGCTTGGAGACCGGGAGCGCGACGGCGATCAAGACGGCGGCTGCCGCAACCGCGGCGAGTACCGGCCTGTTTGTCGCGGCTCGAACGATCGTGCCCCAGATACCGCGCCCCTCGCCGCGGTCGCGGGCGAGAACCGGGATGCCGAAACGGACGACCCAGCGGTCGAGGATGGAGAGCGTCGCGGGCAGGAAAGTGAGGCTGCCCAGGACCGAGATCAGGACGACCGAGATCGAACCGATGGCGATCGACTTGAAGACGTCGTCGTCGATCAGGAGCAGTCCGCCGAGCGAGATCATGACCGCCAGGCCGCTGAAGAAGACGGCCCGGCCGGCAGTCGAACTGGCGACTTCGATCGAACCGATCTTGCCGCGGCCCTGCCCGTCCTGCTCGCGCAGCTGGGCTCGGACCGCCTGCCAGTGACCGGCGAAGATGCCGCTCAGCATGCCGAAGGCGCTGACCGTGCCGCGGCCGCGTTCGGTGCGGAAGCGCGATATCACGAAGAGCGAATAGTCGACCGCGACCGCGAGGCCGATCAGTACGACGATCTGGCCCGCGTATTGGCTGACCGGGGCGACGAGCTGGCTGTATATCCCGACCAGCCCCATGGCACCGGTGATGGCGCTCATCGCGAGGACCAGCGGCACGAGGGCCGACACGAACGATCGCGACGCGACGAGCAGGATCAGGAACGTGACGAGCAGCGTCGGGAGAAGCAGCGCGTCGAGGCTGTTGTTGACGTAGTCGCCGAAGTCGGCATTGATGAGGCGGTTGTTGAAGGCGTACAGAGTGAGGTTCGGGTATGACTTCGTGAACTCCGCCGCGAGCGGCCTGATGGCGTTTGCCTTGGCCGTGGCTTCATCGTTGTCGCCTGAGATCAGGGCGGTGATGATGGCTGTGGTGCCATCCGCCGAGAGAACGCCCGGCGCCTGCTCGGGGCTCGCAAGTGCGAGTTGGTACGGGTCGACCGCGAGCGGAAACTTGCTTGCCGGGTCGGCATAGAAGACCGGCACGGTCTTGTCCTGGTAGGTCGTCGTCAGGGCCATCAGCCGCTGGGTCATGTCGCTGATCGCCGCCCGGTTAGCCGGAGTGTCGAGCTTGCCGCTCGGGTTCGACACGATGAGGTAGAACGATTCGGTGGTGAGCTTGCTTTTGACGTTGGCGTTGGCGTCGCTATATGCGTTCCAGCCGACCTGCGACTCGCCGATCGTCTTGCCCTTGTCCATGAGGGACTGCGCGCGCTGCCCGCCCAGGAGCATGGCCCCGACCATGAGGCCGGCGATCAGGACGAACCACGCGGCGAAGACCGGGTAGCGGTGGCGAGCGCTCCAGACCGCGACTCTCACGGTCCACGGTTCGCGTTTCAGAACGGCCTCGCCGTTCGGGATCTCCCTTTCCATTGCTTGTCTCCTCCTCAAGGCGCCGCCCGGCGGCGGCGCCTGCTCTCTTGCGGTGTTACGCCGTCGCGGCGACGGCCGGAATGGCCATCACGGGCGTGGCGGCGGCGGCGCGCTGGCCGTAGTCGCG
>Ga0302254_10000128_pt1 | contig 15467 bp, 16 predicted proteins | sample I_Fen_E1_4_FD_194573 | JGI IMG/M metagenome (GOLD analysis project Ga0302254, IMG submission 194573) | Peat permafrost microbial communities from Stordalen Mire near Abisko, Sweden - I_Fen_E1_4 | ecosystem: Environmental > Terrestrial > Soil > Wetlands > Permafrost | place: Sweden: Abisko... | reverse complement strand
CCCCTGCTACTGCACGCCCGAGGAGCTGGACGCGGACCGCAAGGCCCAGGAGGCTGCAAAGCTGCCCGCCAGGTACCTCGGGCGGTGCGCGACGCTGACGGCCGAGCAGCGTGCCGAGCGCGAAGCGGAGGGCCGGCGGGCCGCGACCCGGTTCCGCGTCCGGCCGGGCGTCGTGGGCTGGAACGACCTCGTCCGTGACCGCGTCGAGATCGACACGGCCAACCTTGGAGGCGACTTCGTCATCGTGCGGGGCGACGGCAACCCGCTCTACCACTTCACCGTGGTGGTGGACGACGCTGCCATGGAGATCAGCCACGTGATCCGCGGCGAGGACCACGTCAGCAACACCCCCAAGCACATCCTCCTGTTCGAGGCGCTCGGACACACGCCGCCCGAGTTCGCCCACCTGCCACTCATCCTCAACCCCGACGGGACCAAGATGAGCAAGCGCAAGAGCCAGACCGCGGTCGCGGACTACATCGCGCAGGGGTTCCTGAAGGAGGCTCTCGTCAACTACCTCGCGTTCATGGGCTGGTCGCCCGGGACGGAGGAGGAGGTCTTCTCGCTGGTGGAGCTGGCGGAGCGGTTCGAGCTGGAGAAGGTCCAGAAGGGCGGCGCCCGCTTCGACAGGGAGCGCCTCGAGTGGGTCAACGGCCAGTGGATCCGCCGCCTGGAGGACGAGGACCTGGTCTACCGGCTCATGCCCTTCCTTGAGGCGGCGGCCGTGGCCGGGCAGATCGATCGGACGCCCGGCGAGGGCGAGATCCGCGCGCTGCTGCCGATGGTGCGCGAACGCCTGCCGACCCTCGCGGCGATCACAGACGTCGTGGGCTTCCTCTGGGTGGACGACCTGGCTGTGGATCCGGTGGCGATCATCCCGAAGCGCTGGGATGCGGCGACGACGCACGACGGTCTCGCCGAGGCCCGCGCCGCCCTCGCCGCCCACGACGCCGTCACCTGGGAGGCAGACGAGCTGGAGCCTCCGCTCCGAGCGCTGGTCGAGGCCCGCGGCTGGAAGGCCGGCGACCTGTTCATGGCGATCCGCGTGGCGACGACCGGCAAGACCGCCACACCCCCGCTGTTCGACACGCTGGTCGCGCTCGGCCGCGAGCTGACGCTCGTCCGCCTGGACGCGGCGATCGAGAGCCTCGCGCGGACGCCCTCACCACCCTCATGACCGCGACCCGAACGTGAACCACCCGTGAACGTGGCGTTAACAGGCGACGGGCACCCTCCGAAGCGCATGACACGGACGATCCTCGTCGTGGACGACGAGACGACGCTGCGGGAGACGCTGGTCGAGGCCCTCGAGCTCGAGGGCTATCGGGCGATCCCGGCGGCCGACGGCCGCGAGGCGCTCGCCCGGTTCCGCGCGGACCACCCGGATCTCGTGCTGCTGGACCTGATGCTCCCCGAGCTGTCCGGGGTCGAGGTCTGCCGCATCCTTCGGGCCGAGTCCGCGGTGCCGATCATCATGCTCACGGCCAAGGATGGCGAGGTGGACAAGGTGGTCGGCCTGGAGCTGGGCGCCGACGACTACGTGACCAAGCCGTTCAGCCTGCGCGAGCTCACCGCCCGTATCCGGGCCATCTTCCGCAGGACGGAGCTGGCGGCCGCCCCGGACCCGCAGGCGCCGGTCGCGGTGGGGCGCGTCCAGGTGGATCTCGCCGGTCATCGGATCCTCCGCGACGGAGAGCCCGTGCCGCTCAAGCCCAAGGCGTTCGAGCTGCTGGCGTTCCTGCTCGGCCACCAGGGGCAGGTCTTCACGCGGGACCAGCTCCTGGAGCGCGTCTGGGGCTACGACTACGCGGGTGAGACGCGAACCGTGGACGTCCACGTCCACTGGCTGCGCGCGGAGATCGAGACGGATCCGGGCGAGCCGCTCCTCCTGCAGACCGTGCGCGGCGTGGGGTACGTGCTCCGGCGCCCCGCCTGACGGAAAGCCGGCGCCCCGCCGCCGATCGGGCCTAGACCTTCGCCAGAATCCGCTCGATCACCTCGGCCGCGTCCTCGGCGGCGTCGATGGTCTCTTCCAGTGCCAGGTACAGGTCACGGAGCTTGATCACCTCGAGGGTGTCGAGATCTCCCTTGAACAGGCGTCCGATGGCGGCCCGCGAGAGTCCGTCGGCCTGGTGTTCGAGGTCGTGGATCGTGGCCAGGTGCCCGCCCAGGTTCTTCTTGTCCTTCTCGAGTTTCGTCAGGACCTCGAGAAGCTGCCGGGCCTGGCCGGAGAGGATCCCGACCATCTGCTTGCACTCGTCGGTCGGCTGCTCGACCGCGTAGATCAGGAAGGTCTCTGCCGTCGCCTGGATGCCGTCCAGGATGTCGTCCAGGTGGGTCGTCAGCTCGTGGATGTCCTCGCGGTCGAAGGGCGTGATGAAGCTTCGCTCCAGGCGGGCCGCGATCTCCTCGTCCACCCCATCGCCCTGCTTCTCGAGGACCTGGATCTCGGCCAGCCGCTCGTCGAGCCGGTCGTAGTCGGTGACCAGGGCCTCGAGCTTGCGCGCGGCCTCGACGATGATCTCGCCGTCCTTGATGAACAGCTCGTAGAACTTCTCGTCCTTGGGGATCAGGCGGACCATGAGGAGCCTCCGGTGGCGGGCGGTCGGGGGGTTTCGGTCGGGGTGGTCAGGTTCATCCGAGCCCGAGCACGGTCGAGAGCGCGTTGAGGACGACCCACGTGAAGGCCCCGAGGATCCCGGTCGCCGGAAGCGTGATGACCCAGGCCATCAGGATGGTGCGGGCGACGCCCCAGCGCACCCCACGCACGCCTTTGCTGGCGCCGACGCCCATGATCGCGCTGGAGATGATGTGGGTCGTGGAGACCGGCATGCCGAAGTGCGCCGTGACGACCAGCACCGACGCCGCCGTCGTCTCGGCCGCGAAGCCGTGGATCGGCTCCAGCTCGACCACGCGGTGGCCCATCGTGTGCATGATCCGCCAGCCGCCGATTGCGGTGCCCAGGGACAGCGCCGTGGCCGAGATGAGGATGACCCACCAGGGGACGTCGTTGGTAGGGATCACGCCCGCCGAAAACAGCGCGAGCGTGATGATGCCCATCGTCTTCTGGGCATCGTTCGAGCCGTGCGCGAATGCCATGTAGCCGGCCGAGAAGACCTGCGCGCGCCGGAAGCCGCTGCCCAGGCGCCTCCGGGCAACTGCGCGGAAGATCCACATGAGCGCGATCATCAGGACGAACGCCACTCCGAACCCCGCGATCGGCGAGGTCACGAGCGGGATCAGGACCTTGTTGACGATCCCGTTGACGTTGAGCGCACTGGGTCCGGCAGCGATGAGCGTGGCGCCGAGCAGGGCCCCGATCAAAGCGTGGCTGCTGGAGCTCGGCAGCCCGCGCCACCAGGTGAGCAGGTTCCACGCGACGGCGCCGATCAGCGACGCCGCCACGATTGTCTGCGTGGTCGTCGCGTCGTTCACGAGACCGGCGCCGATGGTCTTGGCGACGGCAGTCCCGGCGAAGGCCCCGATGAAGTTGAACGCCGCCGCCATCAGCAGGGCGTACTGCGGGCGGAGGGCGCGGGTCGCGACCGATGTCGCGATCGCATTCGCCGTGTCGTGGAAGCCGTTGATGTAGTCGAAGACGACGGCCAGGATGACGACGAGGACGATGCTGAGCGTGATGTTCGCGACGTTGATGGGAGGAGCTCCTGAGGGCTGCGGGGGCGCCGCGACCAAGAATATCGCCTCCGTTAATGTCCCGTTAACAGTCCATGGCGACCCCGTTGACGCGCGTCGGCGAGCATGGGGCCGTGACCGCGAGCACGAGCCTGGCAGCCGAGGACCCTGCGCTGCCTGCCGTGCCGGCGATCGCCGGGATGCCCCCGCTCCCGACCGGACAGCTCCTCCGTCCTGCCGGTGGCGGGGGCCTCTCCCGTCTCTGTCCGTCCAGGCCCCGGGCCAGGCGGATGCTGGCCGCAGGAGCCGCCCAGGTGCTCGACACGGCATGCACGGGGGCCTCGCCCGCCTGGAGTACGCGCGCGTTCGCGTGTCGGGTGAACGTCACCCGTCGCCAACTTGCCCCGATCAACGGCATTCCGAGCCTGGTCGATTCGTTCCGGCGCGAGGCCGCGCACCTTGCGGGTTGCCCGCGGGTCGGGGTGACCCGCAAGGGCGGTCGCGCCTGGGAAGCCGTCCAGGCGGCCTATGCAATCCGCTGGGTCGAACTCTCGACCGGCGTCGATCTCCCCGCGTGGCAGGCATGACGGGCTCGAACCTGCCGACGCCTCCATCTCCGTGAGGATCCCGATCGTGTGGCTGCCGGGGCGTCGTGGAGCGGGACGGCTCTTCGTTGGCCAGCGGGTCGCCGGCGGCGATCCGGGCGGCGATCCGGCGGGCGAGGTTGTCGGGCCTCGTTCGGGCCTCGCAGGGTCCGACCGGCTCTGGCGGAGAAGCCCCCGCGGCTCGCAGCATCCCAGCACGGCCGAGGGACCCGGGACGGCCATCGATCCACCAGTCCGGGCTGCGTGAGGGAGACGCGCCATGTCGCCCGCGACGGGTCGGACCGTGCTCTTGGTGAGCAGCATCGGCTTCCCACTGACCCAGGCTGCCATCCGGCACTTGGGCCGGAATGGGGCCGTGGCGACGGAGGCGGTGGCGGTTGGGCTGCTCGCGCGTGACGTCGCACTGATCGCCGCGGGAGCACCTCGCCGCCTGCGTCGCGGTCCGGCTCTGCTGCTACGGTTGGAGACGGCGGTCGCCGCGCTGGCGGCCGTCACGGGCCTGCGGCTGGTCGCCGACGAGTCGGCCCGGCTCCGTGCTCTCGAGCCCAAGTCCGTGGGTGCCGAGACGTTGCGGCGACTCGCGTTCGGCGTCCTGTTCGGACTCCACACGGCCCGCTTCCGCATCTACCTCTCGCCCGGCCGTGGGCTCCGATCATCCAGCGGCGAGGCGTGAGGAGGTTTGATGAGCGCCACGTCCGGCCCCCGCAAGTCGGTTCCCTCCGGCGTCGTGATGCGCCGGATCGTCAACCCAATCACGGTGTACCTCGGGGGACCGACACTGGTCGTCCGCGGCCGGAAGACCGGCCGTCTGCTCGCGACGCCGGTGCCCGCCTTCTCGTTCGGGGGCGCCCGCCATCTCGTTGGCGGACGCGGCGAGACCCACTGGGCCCGCAATCTGCGCGCGGCCGGCGAGGGCGAGTACCGCGAGCGCGGCCGGCGCGAGCCGTTCCGCGCCGTCGAACTGTTCGGTGCCGAGCGCGAGCAGGTACTCGCCGCCTATCGCGAGCGCCACGGCCGGCGCGTCAGGGCCCTGTTCGACGAGTTGCCCAATCCCGAGCAGCACCCGGTATTCCGGATCGAGCCGCTCCAGCCCGCAGAGCGGGCCGTCGGCGTTTGACCGGCATGGCAGCGGAGACGACCCCGAGCACCGAGGCGCCAGCGGGGGGCGCGGCGGTCCCCCGGCTGGCGGTTGTTCTCGTCGTGCTCGGTGGTGTCGTCTGGATCGCTGCCGCAATCGCCTACAGCTTCGTCGTCGTGACATGCTTCACCTGCGGTTCGGCCGTCGTCGCCGCGGGCGTCGACACCTCGGGCTACTCGGCCGGCGCGATCAACACGCTGGCGTGGGACGCGATGTACGCGAACGTGTACGTGGCGACGATCGGGGTCCTGGCGGTGATTGTGGGGCTGACGGCATTCCGCCACGGCGAAAGATGGGCGTGGCTTGCGATGGCCATCTTCGCGCTCGCTGGCACCTTCACCGCGGTCCTGGACGAGCTCGCCTGGGGCGGCTGGTTCACGTTCCTGTTCCTCGGCCTGCTGCCGCTGGCGGGTGTCGTGCTCGCAGTCCCAAGCGTGCGACCAGCCCGTCCGGGGACGAGGCCCGCCGCCGGCTGAACGCCGATCAGGCTCGCCGGAGCGTGCCGATCAGACCGCCCCACGCAGCGGCGGTCCACGCTACGAGGCCGAAGGCGATCAGCGCGACGGCCTGCACCGGGATCTCGGCGTTGACCCCCCACAACGCCACCGCGACCGGCAGGAACATCACCCATGCCGCGAGCCCGGCGGCGCCATCCAGGCCCTGGATTGCCCGCCATGCGTCCGCGAACGGCTGACCACTCCCGGCGACGCCCGTTATCGCTCCCGCCCAGAGGACGACGAAGGGTCAGGTGCAGCTCGACACGCACCTGCGACTGCCGCAGGCTCTGGAAGTCACCCCGACCCACGTGGAGGTCTCGCTGCTCCGGAGTTCAGCCTGCGGCCGATCCCGATGGTCGCAGGCCCGCAGGCGACCAGCCGGGCTGCGGCGGCGAACCGTGCGTCGTCCGATAACACGGGGGTGCCACGCTCGGCGCAGATGACGCCTTCGAATCCTCGACCGCTGATCGCACCAAGATGGACGCTGACAAATGGCAAGCACCTTCCCAGCCGTTCGACCAAACGACGATCGATGGACTCGATGAGGAAGACCGCGCTCGTCGCCGGCGTCCTCTACGTGATCACCTATATCAGCTCAATCGCCGGACCTTCCTACTCGACCCCGTGCTGAACAACCCGGACTACATCATCAGCGGCGGCTCGGACACCCAGGTGCTCCTTGGCGCCCTCCTCGACCTGGTCAACGCCTTCGCATGCATCGGCACCGCGGTCGCGCTCTTCTCGGTCGTCAAGCGGCAGCACGAGGGCTCAGCGCTCGCGTTCGTGACATCTCGGGTCGTGGAGGCCGTCATCCTCGTGGTCGCCGTCCTGAGCGTCCTCGCGGTCGTGACCCTGCGGCAGCCGGGAGCCGCCGGAGCAGAGGCGGCCACGCTGGTCACTGTGCAGCGGGCGCTCCTCGCGATCCGCGGCTGGATCGTTCTGCTCGGGGTCCCCGTGATCGCGGGCATCAACGCCCTGCTGCTGGGCTCGCTGATGTACCGGTCGCGACTCGTGCCCCGCGTCATCCCGGCGCTGGGACTCATCGGGGCGCCCCTGATGATCTCCTCCGCCATCGGGACGATGTTCAGCATCAACGAGATGCTGTCCGTATGGTCGAATTGGGGCCGCCCCGATCTTCGCGTGGGAGCTGTCGCTAGAGCTCTGGATGGCGATCAAGGGCTTCAGCCCGTCCGCGCCGCTGATGGCCTCGACGGCGACCGAGGCGGCTGCAGCATGATCGGCGCGAGAAGTGGGGGCGACTCGACGCGCGGTCGCTGGCCGGCTCGAACACTTGCGCCGGTCGCTGTCACGGCCGCGATCACCGGCAGGAAGGGCAACACGGCATGAAGACGAGTGAAGTCCACCTGGCGCAGCACAAGGTGGCCAGGATCACCGGCGGCCTGTACCTATGGAGGGGCTGGCCTACCTGCTCATCTGCGTCTAGGACGGGCTTCGTCACGGCCCAGCTCTTCTTCGGCGCGTGGTTGTTCCCGCTCGGCTATCTCGTCTACCGGTCCGGATCCATCCCCCGGCTCCTCGGCGTCCTCCTCGTGCTCGACGGAGTCGGCGTCCTGGTCTGGTTCCTCCAGGCCCTGCTCCTGCCGGACTACCGCGCGATCGCCTACCCCGGGCTCGCGGTGAGCTTCGTCGCGGAGGTCGGGCTGGGGCTGTGGCTCCTGGTCGTGGGCGTCAAGGTCGTCGACACCGGGGCGGGCCCGGCGGGAGACGGGCGGGACGCGGGTCTCACGGCCGCCGAGACGCGGCCGTGAGGGCCGCCGTCTGCACGGGCTACGGGCCGCCGGAGGTCCTGCAGCTCAGGGACGTGCCGAAGCCGGTGCCGAGGGAGGACGAGGTGCTGGTCCGCATCCGCGCCACGACCGTCAGCGCGGCCGACTGCGAGCTGCGGCGATTCGACTTCCCGCTCTGGATCTGGGCGCCCATCCGGCTGGCCTTCGGCATCCGCAGGCCGAGGCAGCCCGTGCTCGGGCAGGAGCTCGCCGGCGACGTCGAGTCGGTGGGCAGGAACGTCCGCTCGCTCAGGGAAGGTGACCGGGTCTTCGCCGCCACGGGCATCGGCCTGGGTGCCTACGCAGAGTACCTCTGCCTGCGCGAGCGCCCCAAGACCGGGGCGATCGCGACGATGCCCGCCGGCCTGGGTTACGAGGAGGCCGCGGCCATCCCCTACGGGGGCGGCGAGGCCCTGGGGTTCCTGCGGAAGGCGAACGTCCAGAGCGGACAGCAGGTCCTAGTGAACGGGGCGGGCGGCAGCTTCGGCACGTTCGCGGTGCAGCTCGCCAAGGCGCTCGGGGCGCACGTAACGGCGGTGGACAGTGCGCCGAAGCTGGAGATGCTGCGCGCGCTCGGCGCCGACCGCACCATTGACCACGGCCTGGAGGACGTCACCGCCGGCCATGACACCTACGACGTCATCTTCGACGTGGTCCGCGGCACGGCGTCCGGCCGCATGGTGCGGCTGCTGACCGACGGCGGTTGGCTCCTGATGGCCAACCCGGGCCTCACCCAGATCCTGCGCGCTAGGTGGGCGGCAAGGGGGAGCCGGAGGCGGGTGTCGTTCGCGTCGTCCGGGCCGACGAGCGAGGACCTCGCCCACCTGCGCGGCCTCGTCGAAGCCGGCAGCCTGAGACCGGTGATCGACCGACGCTATCCCCTCGAGCAGATGGCCGAGGCCCACCGGTACGCCGAGAGCGGCCAGAAGCTGGGGAACGTCGTTGTCCTCGTCACATAGCCTCGGTCGCGAACGCGGTCTCCCCGCGGGTCGGCGTGGCCGGCCTGCACGCTACCTGCTGCACGACGACCTCCTCGTCCGGTTCCCGGCGCTGCTCGTCGCGGACGCCGCCGTCCTGATCGCGGCGTGGACGATGGGCTACCTGCTGCTTCCGGAGGGCCTCCTCGCGGGGCGGACCGGGGCGGCGATCCTCGCGGGCCGCGACCTGGTCGGCGGGAGCGTCGCCCTCGAGGCCGCCAGGCTGCTCGTCATCAATCTCGCCGTTGTGGCGTGCGCGATCATCGCCCCAAACCTCATCCGGCAGGGCGGCTGGCCGCTCGGCTACAGCTCGCTCGCCGTCATCACGGCGGTCTTCGGGGTGACGATCGGGACGAACTCGTTCGCCGTCTCACTGGGCGGCAAGGTGCCGCCGAGCCTGGAGGTCTTCGGGTCCTCCGGCCTGTACGAGATCGCCGCCTATGCGCTCGCCGCCGCATCGACGGTCTCCATCGTCCGCTGGCAGGTCGTCGGGTCGAAGGCGGAGCGCGTGCCGCCGGTGACCGACCGCGGCTCGATCAGGCAGCGCAACGTCGGCGTCGCGGTCGCCCTCGTCATCCTCGTGCTGGCGTGCATGTTCGAGGCATACCGGTTCTCCCAGGCCATCTCGTCCTGACGGGTGGCTCCAGTCGTCGGCGCCGCACGAAGGAACGTCACAATCAGGAAGTCCCGACGTTCGTAGCCGGTGACGTCTCGAGTCTCACCGACCGACGGCGCGGTGACCACTGGGCGGTTGGCCTGCTGGGTTCAGTCATGCAGGTCCGGGGTTGGCGGCACGGCAGCATCCGGTGTTCTGCGGGCGAAGGGGCTCCACCCTGGTATCGACGGCCGCGACTACCCCGTTCGGACTTGACGGCACGCTCCCGTTAACATGTGGTTCACCTTCGTCTGCTATGAACGTGTCCCGACACTGGGAGACTTGGTCATGATCGTTGCGGCCCAGGGGCTGGTGTTCCGGTCTGGGCGGGGCCGCCGATCGGGCGGTGCATCCCCCTGCGAGGTATCGACCGCGATGCTGCTGGCTCTTCCCAACTGCCCGTGAACCGGAACCCCCGGCGTCTCGCGGCCCTCGCCCTGGCGATCCTGCTGATCGTCGGTGTCGGGTATGGGATCCTCAACTCTGCCAAGGACGCCCTCGGCCCGGCGGCAGTCTCCGTCCGGGGCCTGATCGGCTCCGAGAAGGACCCGTTCTTCAAGGATGCGCGAGTCGTTGCGGCGCTGAAGCGCGGCGGGTTCGTGGTCTCGGTGTCCACGGCAGGCTCGCGCCAGATCGCCGGTTCCGACCTCTCGAGTCAGGACTTCGCCTTCCCGGCCGGCGTGCCGGCGGCCGAGAAGATCCGCCTCGATCACCCGGGCTCCAAGGCGTTCGTGCCGTTCTACACACCAATGGCGATCGCGACCTGGAAGCCGATCGTTGACCTCCTGACCAAGGCCGGCGTGGTCCATGCGGCCGGGGGCGCTACGACCCTTGATGTCGCGGCCTACATGAAGCTCGTGGGCGCGAACACACGCTGGAAGGACCTCCCGGGCAACACGGCCTACCCCGTCAACAAGAGCATCCTGGTCACCTCGACCGATGTCCGGAAGTCCAACTCGGCGGCGATGTATCTGGCGTTGACGTCATACGTGGCGAACGGGAACAACATCGTCCAGAACGGCTCTTCGGTCGCTCCGCTCATGGACGGGCTCGCGCCCCTCTTCCTGCGCCAGGGCTTCGTCGCCAGCAGCTCCGAGGAGCCGTTCGATGACTACCTGGTCCAGGGGATGGGCAAGAGCCCCATGGTCATGATCTACGAGAGTCAGTTCATCCAGCGGGCCGCCGCTGGCGACGGCAGCATCACCCCGCAGATGGTGCTCATGTACCCCGACCCGACCATCTTCTCCAAACACACGTTCGTCGGACTGACGCCCGACGGCATCCGGCTCGGCGACTTCCTGACCAACGACCCGGAGATGCGATCGCTCGCGACGCAGTACGGGTTTCGGACGACGGACACGACGGCGTTCACGAAGTTCGTCGCGGACCACGGCCTCTCTGTCCCCGCCGACCTGATCAACGTGATCGACCCGCCAACCTACGAGACCCTCGAGGCGATGATCGCCACGATCGAGGCCGACTACTCGGGCGCCGGCCCTTCGTCGTCGCCCACCGCCACACCCAGCCCATCGAACTGAGCCAGCCAGGGAACCCCACCATGACCGAACCGTCCCTCGAGCTCCCCGCCGCCTCGCCCGCCACCGCCGCCTCGGCCGCGCCTCAGCAGGTCTCGCCCGCCCGGGTCGTGCCGGCTGCCGCCACCACGACGCTGGTCCTGGAGGCACCGGCACCCGTCGTCGCGGTCGCCCCGGTCCAGGCGGAGGGCGCCGTGCCGATCAGCGCGGCGGACCAGGCCAAGCTTGACGCCATGGTGGCGGGCTATCTGGACGCGGTGTCCGGCTTGGACACGCACAGCCAGGCGTTCGCCGACAGGGTGCGCGACATCGGCAAGCTCGGCGACGATGACATCCGGGCCTCGGCCGCGGTCTCGAACCGGCTGCTCGACAAGCCGCTCGCGGCGATGCAGAACGGCGGGCTGACGGAGACATCCACGGTCGGAAGGTCGCTGCTCCAGCTTCGCCGCCAGGTCGACGACCTCGACCCGGCCAAGCAGGGCGACCTCTTCAGTCCCCGGAAGCTCCTCGGGCTCATCCCGTTCGGGACGGGCGACCGGTTGCAGGACTATTTCGACAAGTACCGGTCCAGCCAGAGCCAGATCGACGCGATCATCACCGCTCTCTACCACGGGCAGGACGAGCTCCAGCGCGACAACTCCTCGATCGAGCAGGAGAAGGTGAACCTGTGGGCGGTGATGGGCCGCCTGCGCCAGTACAGCTACCTCGCACAGAGTCTCGACACGGCGCTGTCTCAGCGGATCGCCGCGATCGAGTCCACGGACCCCGAGAGAGCCAAGGTCCTCAAGGAGGACATGCTGTTCTATGTTCGTCAGAAGAACCAGGACCTCCTGACCCAGCTGGCGGTGAGCGTGCAGGGCTACCTCGCGCTGGACGTCATCCGGCGCAACAACCTGGAGCTGATCAAGGGAGTCCAGCGTGCGACCACCACCACCGTCTCTGCGTTGCGCACCGCCGTCATCGTCGCCCAGGCCCTTTCCGACCAGAAGCTCGTGCTGGACCAGATCACCGCTCTCAACACCACGACCTCCAACCTGATCGAGTCCACGTCCGAGCTGCTCCATCAGCAGTCCGGCGCGATCAACGAGCAGGCGGCGTCCGCGACGGTGGACCTGGCGAAGCTCCAGTCGGCGTTCACCAACATCTACGCGACGATGGACGAGATCGACACCTTCAAGGTGGCGGCCCTCGACACGATGCAGAAGACCGTGACCGCCCTGACGACCGAGGTGGCGAAGTCCCAGGCGTACCTCGACCGGGTGCGCGCGGGCGAGGCACGCGGCAGCGGGCTCGACCTGCCGGGCCTCGACCAGGGATGATCACCGGGGTCCGGTCCGGGGCCCGCCTCGTCCTCGTCGCGGTGCTCGCGACGGGACTGCTCGGGGCGTGTGGCAACTCCGACACCTCGCCCAACGTCAACGACCCGAATACGCTGACGGTCCTGGCCGGGTCCGAGGTGAAGGACCTCGTCCCCCTCCTCCCTGACATCAAGGCGGCCACCGGCGTCTCGCTCGAGCTGTCGTACTCGGGCACGCTCGAAGGCGCCGAGGCGATCAGCGGCGGCGCCGCCACGGACGCAGCGTGGTTCAGCAGCGGGAACTACCTCTCCCTCCTGCCGGGGGCCGGCAGCCGCGTCGTGGCCCAGAAGCAGATCATGCTCAGTCCCGTCGTCATCGGCGTGAAGAAGAGCGTGGCGGACCGGTTCGGGTGGACCAACAACCCGGACGTCACCTGGAAGGACATCGAGGCGAAGTCCGCGGACGGCTCGTTCAAGTTCGCGATGACGAACCCGGCGGCCTCCAACAGCGGCCTCGTTGCCCTCATCGGCGTCGCATCCGCGCTGTCGGGCAGCTCGGATTCGATCGACACCGGCACCATCGACAAGACCGCGCTGCGGGCGTTCTTCAAGGGGCAGGCGCTGACGGCCGGCAGCTCCGGGTTCCTGGCGGACTCCTACGTCCGGGACCAGGACACCGTGGACGGGATCGTGAACTACGAGTCGATCCTGATGAGCCTCAATGCCGGTGGCAAGCTCCACGAGCCACTGGAGCTGATCTACCCGAAGGAAGGCATCGTCACCGCGGACTACCCGTTCATGCTCCTGAACGCGGCCAAGCGCGACGCGTGGGACAAGGTGACGACCTACCTCCGCACGCCGGACGTCCAGAAGCGGATCATGACCGACACGCTCCGGCGGCCGGCCATCCCCGGAGTCCCGCTCGATCCGCGGTTCTCCACGCAGACGCTCATCGAGCTCCCATTCCCGGCCAAGCTCGATACGATCGACGCGCTGATCACGGCCTACCTCGACGAGGTGCGCAAGCCGGCCTCGGCGATCTTCGTCCTGGACCTGTCGGGCTCCATGAGCGGCGACCGGCTGAGCCAGCTCAAGACCGCGATGAACGCCCTGACGGGGACCGACCAGAGCCTCACGGGCAGGTTCTCCCGGTTCCGCGCTCGCGAGCAGGTGACGATCATCACCTTCTCGACGGACGTGCTCGACACGCGCGAGTTCACGATCGATGACACGGCGCCCAACGGGCCCGACATGACCGCCATCCGGGACTACGTGAACGGCCTCCAGACCTACGACAGCACGGCGATCTACTCCGGGCTCGAGGCCGCATACGGGGTGGTGGGGAAGGCGGAGACAGCGGACCCGAATCGCCTCTACTCCATCGTGCTGATGACCGACGGCGACAACAACTCGGGCGTCTCGCCTGAGCAGTTCGGCTCGGACTACGCGGCGCTGCCAGATCCGGTCAAGGCCGTCCACACCTACACCGTCCTGTTCGGCGAGGGCAGCGCCGACGCGATGGGCTCCATCGCGACCCAGACGGGCGGCGCGGTCTTCAACGCGGAGACGACCTCGCTGCAGACGATCTTCAAGCAGATCCGGGGCTACCAGTAAGGTGCGACGCGTGGAGGCGTTCCTCTACTCGCGGCGCAACATCGTGGGGTCGCTCCTCGCGCTCGGCGGCCTCGCGCTGCACTTCGTCGGGCTCATTGGCGGCATCGCGTGGCTGCCGATCACGGTGGCGCTGTACTTCATCGGGGTCCTGCTCGTCCCGGCCGAGCGAGGGCTCGAGATCTCGATCGGGGCCGCTCAGGACACGGCCGAGGTCCGCGACGGGCTGGACCGCCTGATCCGAGCCCTGAGGGGCAAGGTCGCCGACGACCTGTACGCGAAGGTCGTCAGCATCCGCGCGTCCATCCTGGCGACGCTGACCATCGAAGGCGCGCCGGGCAACGGTGCGGACCCGAACGTTTACCTCATCCGGGAGACCGCGCTCGCGTACCTGCCCGACGCGTTCTCCACGTACCTGCGCATGCCGCGCGCGATGGCCGAGCGCCGGGCAATTGCCGACGGCCGGACGCCCCACGACGTGCTGCTCGAGCAGCTGGACCTCATGGACCGACGCCTGGCGGACGTCGCCGACGACATCGCCCGACACGATTCCGACAAGCTCCTTGCGAACGGCCGGTTCCTCGCCGAGAAGTTCGGGGTCAGCTCCCTCAGGCTCGATGCGGGGGAAGCTGCAGCCACGTTGGCGACGTCCGCCTCGGCGACGGTGTCGGCCGTCGTGCCCGATGCGCCGAAAGCAGCGGTGCCCGCCGAGGAGACGGTCTCCGAGCGCGAGCGGGTCCATTGATGGCGGAGGACCACCAGGCGCCCGGCCTCGACCTCGCGTTCTCGTGGCTGCAGAAGGGCATCGATCAGCTGGCCGAGGCGTCACGCAGGACCGCAGCGGCGTCGGTGGCCGCATCACCCGCCCCGGTCGCGCCCCTGGCCGGGTCGGCCGTGCCACCGTCGCCAGGCTCGCCCGTGACGCCGGGCCCGCCCCCGACACCCCTGCTCGACAAGATCGGGCGCGACCTGACGAAGCTGGCCGCCGAGGGCACACTGCGGCCCGTCATCGGGCGAGAGGCCGAGACCGCATGGATGATCGAGATCCTGGTCCGGAGCTCGAAGCGCAACCCGGTCCTGCTCGGGCCTGCCGGCGTCGGCAAGACGGCCATCGTCGAGGGCCTCGCGCAACGGGTTGTCGCGGGACGCGTCCCTGCACCCCTGCTCGAGGTCCGGATCATCGAGGTGCCACTGGCGTCGCTGACCGCGGGCACCCAGTACCGCGGGCAGCTGGAAGAACGGGTGGCGCAGCTCGTGGCCGAGGCGAGCCATCCGGGGATCATCCTGTTCCTCGACGAGATCCATCTCCTGGCCGGCGCAGGCCGCACCGAGGGGGGCATGGGTGCCGACCAGGTCCTGAAGCCGGCACTCGCGCGGGGCGACATCGCCGTCATCGGGGCCACGACGCCGGAGGAGTACCGGAACACGATCGAGCTCGACGAGGCGCTCGCCCGGCGGTTCACCACCGTCGAGGTGGCGGAGCTGGACAAGGCTGCCTCGCGGCCGATCCTCGCCAGCATCCGCGACGCGCTGGCGAAGAGCCGCGGCGTCACCGCGAGCGATGAGGCCCTGGACGTCCTGCTCGACTTTGCCGACCGGTCGATCGCGAACGGACGTCTTCCCGACAAGGCCATCGACCTGCTCGAACAGGCGATCGCCGCGGCGGTCGTGGCCGGGCGCACGGTCGTGGGCAGGGACGACGCGGTTGCGACGACCGCCACCTGGGCAACCC
>Ga0302254_10000123_pt1 | contig 15734 bp, 12 predicted proteins | sample I_Fen_E1_4_FD_194573 | JGI IMG/M metagenome (GOLD analysis project Ga0302254, IMG submission 194573) | Peat permafrost microbial communities from Stordalen Mire near Abisko, Sweden - I_Fen_E1_4 | ecosystem: Environmental > Terrestrial > Soil > Wetlands > Permafrost | place: Sweden: Abisko... | reverse complement strand
ATCGCCACGTTCACGCGGTGCTGGCGCTGGCCGACGGCCGCGAACTGCGGTTCCGGGACATGCGCAAGTTCGGGCGGATGGGGCTCTACCGCCGCGATCCTGCGACCGGCCTGCCCATCGAGGGCGAGGCGATCGGCGTTCTCGCGACCGGGGCGGAACCGCTCGCCGACGACTTCACCGCGCGGCGGCTCGCCGAGCTCCTGGCCCGGCGGCGCGGCCGGCTCAAGACGTTGTTGATGAACCAGGACTTCCTCGCGGGCGTGGGCAACATATACGCCGACGAAGCGCTCTGGCGGTCGAAGCTCCACCCGCTCCGCGACGCCCACACTCTCCGGCCCGCCGACGCGCGCCGCCTCCACCAGGCGCTGCGCGACGTCCTCGCAGAGGCGGTCGAACGACGCGGCAGCTCCGTCGACGACTACACCGCGCCCGAAGGCGACGGCTCGATGCAGGAGCATCTGCAGGTCTATCAGCGCGGCGGCGAGCCTTGCGATCGATGCGGGCGGCCGATCCGGCGGATCGTCGTGGGCGGACGATCGACGCACTTCTGTTCGTGGTGCCAGCGGCTTCCGGCGAAGCAGCGTGAGGCGGCGGGCAAGCTTCTGCGATCGGCGGGGGACGGGGGCGGGGGCGAGCGACGGGAGGGAGCCGCAGCCGCCCGGACCCGGCGCGGCCCGCGCTGGACGGAACTCTCGGGCGAAGGCGTACTGGGCCGGACTGCCGACGAGGAGACGCGCGCGCGGCGCACAGTCGCGAACCGAAAGGCAGCCGCGACTCGAAGGGCCGCGGCCCGCTCCGGCGGGAGCGCCTGATGTCGATCGTTCGGTTGGAGGGCGTCCACCGAGAGGTCGGCGACTTCGTCATCCTCGATCACGTGAATGCGGCCGTCGCCGCGGGCGATCGAATCGGTCTCGTCGGCCCCAACGGCGCCGGCAAGACGACCCTGCTGCGCCTCATCGCCGGGCTCGACGAACCCGACCAGGGTGAGATCCATCGCAAACGCGGCATGACCATCGCAATGCTCCGTCAGGAGGCCAACGTCGACTCGGCCTTTACCAGCGCGCCGAGCCTAAGGCTGGCCGTTCGAGCCGGCGCCGCCCGGTTGGAGGAGCTCGAGCGAGTCCTTCGCCAGATGGAGGAAGCCGGTCGCGTGACCGAGCCCGACTACGAGACTCTGCAGCACGAGTTCGATCACCGCGACGGGTACGGACTCGACCAGCGCGTGGAAGCCGCCCTCTCGGGTCTCGGGTTCGAGCGCGACCAGTGGGATCGCCCGCCGACGAACCTCTCCGGCGGGGAGCAGACCCGCGCCGCCCTGGCCCGGCTGCTGCTGGCAGACCCCGACCTGCTGTTACTCGACGAGCCGACGAACCACCTCGACCTCGCAGCGCTGGAGTGGCTGGAGCTGCATCTCGGCCGCCGCCACGGCAGCCTGCTCGTGGCCTCGCACGACCGCGCGTTCCTGGACGCGACCGTGACGCGCGTGTGGGAGATGCGCGATCGGCAGTTGACGCCGTTCCGTGGCAGCTACTCCGCCTACGCCCGCCAGCGCGAGGAGCGCGACATTCGGGCCGTCGACGAAGCTGAGGACCGGGCCGGCGCGATCGCCCGCGAGCGGGAACTCGTCCAGCTGTACCGCCACCAGCGCAAATACTCGAAGATGCACGAGCACGAGGCTCGCCTCGAGGCCCTCCAGCCGCTCGAGAAGCGCAAGTCGGACGGGAAGATGCGGCTGCCGACCGAGGCGCTGGCAGGTGGCGGCCCGGCTCGGTCCTTCGAGACGGTAGCTCGGGCCGAGGGTTTGGTCGTGGGTTACGCGGCTTTCGGTGAGGGCGGCATTCGCACCGAAACGCCGGTGGCGCGGGTTCCGTGGCTCGAGCTTCGGCGAGGCGATCGCATCGGCATCGTCGGCCCGAACGGTGCCGGCAAGACGACGCTCCTGCGCACGATCGCGGGCGAGCTGGCGCCTCTGGACGGCTCGCTCGAACTGGGCAAGAACGTCCAGCTGACGTACCTCGCGCAGCTTCGGGACGCGCCGATCCCCGGCGCCACGGTCCTGGATGCGCTCCTCGACGCGCTGCCACTCACACAAGGCGCTGCGCGCGGCCACCTGGCCCGCTTCCTCTTCCGCGGCGACGACGTGTTCAAGGAGGTGGGGGCGCTTTCGGGCGGCGAAAGGTCGCGCCTCGAACTGGCGCTGCTCTTCCTGCTGCCGGCGAACCTGCTGCTCCTCGACGAGCCGACGAACCACCTCGACATCCCGGCGCGCGAGGCCCTCGAAGGGTTCATGGCCGGCACTCCCGCAACTCTGCTGGTCGTGAGCCACGACCGGCGGCTACTCGAGAAGGTCTGCAACTCGCTGTGGGTCGTCGATGTCGGCCTGGCCGTGCAGTTCGACGGCGGCTATCGCGCCTGGCGGGCGGCGGTCGCCGACGGTTGGACGGTGAAGGCGGCAGCCGAAAGCGAGGCCAGGCGCATGCATGGCGGGCGTTCGGCGCCCGATGGACGGAGGCCGGGGGCCGCGGTCGGCAGCTCAGCTCGCAAGTCCGAAGCGCGATCGGCTGGGGGAGCGGCTGCTTCGGTCGCCCCGAGTTCGGCCGCCGCCGGGTCGGGTTCGGCCGGCGTCGCTCAGCTCGGCGGGGCGGAGCGCGCACCGATTCCCAAGCTCTCCAAGGAAGCCTATCGGCGCCGCAAATCCCAACTCGACGAAGATCTCGCCCACCTCAACGCGCGCAAGCGCCAGCTCGAGGAAGCGCTACAGGATCCGAGCGTCCACGGCAACTTCCTCGAGCTGCGCCGGGTGAGCGGCGAGCTTGCGACCGTCGATCAGGCCCTGGCCGCGGCCGAGGAATCCTGGCTCCAGACCGAGGAGGCGGCACCGTGACCGATCCGCGCCGAGACTCGCCGGCTCCCCGCCGCGGGACGCTCGGGACCCGTGTTCCGCTGATCGGGCTAATCGGCCCGATCGGCTGCGGCAAATCGACCGTGGCCGGCTGGCTGGCGGCGCGCGGAGCCGCAGTGATCGACGCCGACCAGCTGACGCGGCTTCTCATGGCGCCCGGGACGCCGGTCGCGGCCGCGATCGTGGCGCGCTTCGGCGAGCAGTATCGCCGTCCCGACGGCTCGCTCGACCGCTCCGTCCTGGGCCGCCTCGTGTTCTCCGACCCGAAGCGTCTGGCCGAGCTCGAGGCGATCGTGCACCCCGCCGTCGCCGGAATGTTGGAGGCCTCGATCCGGGCCGCGGACTCGCGCAGTCCGGCCGCGATCGTGCTCGAGGCGATCAAGCTTGTCGAAGCGGGCCACGCGCCCTGGTGCGACGAGATCTGGCTTGTCGTCTGCGAACCCGACACGCAGCTTGCCCGTCTCACTGGCCGTGGCATGACCGAGCCCGACGCCCGCCAGCGGATTGCCGCGCAAGCCGCCTCGCTCAAATTGTGGCGCGCAACCGCCACCCGGATTCTCCCCACCGACGGGCCTCGCGCGGTCGTCGAGCGCGCCGTCGACGCCGCACTCCGAGAGGCCCTGGCGCAGCGGCGCTGACGGCGGCGCCGGCCGCACGAGCGCGCCACGGGCGGCCGGTTTCAGGGCTGCTCTGGGCGAGAGGCCTACAATCGGCCGGTGATCGCGTCCTTTCGGTCGCGACGTCGGGGGCTGGCCGCCGGCGCCGCGATTCTCGCAATCGTCGCCATCGGCGGCGTCGCCGCCTTCGCCGGCATGGGGCCCGGCGAACCTGCCGCGACGCCGAGCGCGCAGCCGATCGCCGCCGAGACTTCGTTCGGGCCGCTATTCGGCACGCCGGCTGTGCCGACTCTCACGCCCGGTCATTCGGCCACGAGCAGCCAGGCGGCTTTTGCATTCCAGCCGATCGACATGTTCGCTGTCGAGCCGCCGCCGACGCCCGGACCTACCAACAAGCCGGGCCGTACCCTGCGACCCATCGACCGAATTCCGCTCGTGGATCCGGGCCGTGACATCCCGGACCAGTCGTTCGAGTGGCTGACCCTCAAGGCGTCCGGCCGGATCGTCCTTTCGAACGGCAAGATCGGAGTGCTTGATGCCGGCGCAAATCCGCTGGCCGATCCCGTCACGGGAAAGCCGGTGCCCGGGGCTCGAAGGCTGGACACGACCTGGTCCCGCTGGATCGTCGAGCCGCCGGCGAGCGGCAAGGACGCGAAAGGCAACTCCTACTACGACCTGACGTACTGGAACCTGTGCGGTCCGGGCGCGTCGACGATCGCCCTGTATTACTGGCAGCAGCTGACGGGCCACCCCAAGGTAACCACCACCGCCGGATACTTCCTCGATCCGTATGTCGCGGCAGGGGTGGCATGGCCCACCACCGGACCCACCTTTGCCTCTCCGGCCGGCGTCGGGCATCGGCTGGGGACGTACTGGACGGGCTCGGTGAACGTCAACGGATTCACTGCGCATGCCCGCGGCTTCCTCATGTACCTGGCCATGGCCGTGAAGCCGGCGGGCTGGACGTCGCCCGGTATCGACGTCTTCGTAAGCGGCGAGGGCAAAGCCCTGTATCCGACGAGGGGCTCGCCGCCGCCGGACATGCAGGCCGCGCTCAACTGGGAGGCGTCGGGCCACGCGGCCGATTGGGCCGAGACTTACTACGCCACGGTCCATCGCTGGGACCCGACGCTTGCGCGCGACCTGACGGCGGCCGTGATGATCGACGTGGGTCGTGACGGCGTCCCGGTGGTGGTCGCCGCCGACACGTTCAATCTGCCGAACTGGCAGAACGGCTCGAAGACGCCGCACACCCGCCACGCCATCGCCATCGTCGGTTACGACAACACCGTCAACCCGCCCACCTTCACGTACCTTGATTCGTGCGGCCGTTCCTGCAACGCCCGCGGCGGCAATCAGAACGGCCAGATCCACGTCATCAGCCAGGCCCAGATGGTCAACGCCCTGACAGCCGACAACGGCATGAGCTTCAGCTGGTAGAACCGCAGGCTGCGAAAGGCATCGATGACACCTGATGGATTGATCGAGCAGAACCGGACGTCGGACGCGATCGTAACCGTCACCGTCGGCGGGGTCCCGGTCGCGAGCCGACAGGTCGTGATCGGACAGCGCAGCCACAGGTTCCTCTTCGGCAGCACCGGTTTCGACTTCGTGCCACTCGCCAACGGCGAGGTCGCGGGCACCGAGCGGTCGCTGGCCGAGGGCCTCGCCCGGCAGTGGCTCGCGCTATTCAACGTCGCGACGCTGCCGTTCTATTGGGCCCGGTTCGAACCCGAACGGGGCCGTCCGGACACCGGCCGTCTCCTCGCGGCGGCCCACTGGTTTGCCGATCGAGGCGTGGCCGTCAAGGGCCATCCCCTGTGCTGGCACACCATCCAGCCCGACTGGCTCCTGCCGCTCACGAACGAGGAAATCCTCGATGCCCAGAAGACGCGAATCCGCCGTGAGGTGACCGACTTCCGCGGCCTCATCGACACATGGGACGCGATCAACGAAGCGGTGATCATGCCGGTGTTCGACCGCGGAGAGAACGGCATCACCAGGATCTGCCGGGCCAACGGCCGCATCGCGACCATTCGCATGGCATTCGATACGGCGCGCCGGTCGAATCCGAGCGCCTTCCTGCTGCTCAACGACTTCGATATGTCGACTGCATACGAGTGCCTGATCGAGGGCGTCCTCGAGGCCGGCATCAAGATCGACGCGCTCGGCCTGCAGAGCCACATGCATCAGGGCTATTGGGGAGAGGAGAAGACGCTCGAGATCGTCGATCGCTTCGCTCGCTACGGGCTGCCGATCCATTTCACCGAGAGCACGCTCGTCTCGGGCAACCTCATGCCGCCGGAGATCGTGGACCTCAACGACTATCAGGTGACCGACTGGCCATCCACGCCCGAAGGCGAGGCCCGCCAGGCCGACGAGGTGGTCCGCCACTACAAGACGCTGCTCTCCCACCCGGCGGTCGAGGCGATCACGTACTGGGACATCGCCGACGGCCGCTGGCTCAACGCGCCTTCCGGCCTCGTCCGTGCCGACGGGTCGCCAAAGCCCGCCAACGACGCCCTGCTCGGGCTGGTGAAAGGTCAGTGGTGGCTGGCGCCCACGACGACGTCCACCGACGCCGCCGGCCGGGTCCGTGTCAACGGCTTTCTCGGCGACTACGAACTGACCGCGGGGGACAGGAGCGCGACGTTCCGTCTCGAGCAGAAGGGCCCGACTTCGGTGGAGGTCCAGCTGCCGGAGTAGGGCTCGTTGACGACTTCGATCCGACCGTCGGCCCCGGCTGAGGTACGCTTCATCTACGGCGAGGAGGCCGAAAGCGAATGCGCATGACGGACCTGAAGTCGGGTTGGGCGATCGTCGGCAACGACGGGCTGCGGTTTGGCACCATCCAGAACGTGGGCCAGAACTACGTGCTCGCGTCGAAACCGGGATTCCGCGGTCATCTCTACGTTCCCGTGTCCAACATCGCCAACGTCGAACACGAGGTGGTGTACCTCAACCTCTCGAAGGGCGAGGCCGACGGCATGGGCTGGGAGCAGCCGCCGCGGGATCAGGACGCCCCGGAGACGACGCCCGAAACGGACCTGCACAGGCACGTCTGAACTGACGCCGGCTGAGCCGTAGCGCTGTTGGGTGTGGCGGCGGCGCACCGCTAACGCAGCCGGCAGGACCATTGGCTTGCCCGACCGGCACCCCTATCTCGGTAAGCTGCAGAGGCTTGGCAGCTGTGCCTGCGCTCGATCGCGCAGCACAGAAGTAAGGGGTCGAGATGCGGGCGTTCTTGGGGTCCTGTCTTCTGCGGCGCCGCGAACGGCCGGTTTCTCGGTCGCTCCACGGTACCTGTACGCGCGGAGCCACCCGCAGGCTCGCTGATCTCCGGCCGGCGTCGCTGCTGATCGTGCTGGTGGCCGCCATCGCGGCCGGGGCGATGGCCAGCCCAGTAGTGGCGGCGACGCCGGCGGACTCAGCGGTTCACGGACTCGGTCTGCAACCCACGACCGGACTTCCACGCGGCATCTCGGCCGCCGCCGCCCACCTCGCCCAGACGACTGATGTTCCGGACGCGGTGGATCTGAGTGCGTGGGCTCCGCCCGTCGGAGATCAGGGCCAGGTCGGATCGTGCGCCTCGTGGGCCACCGGGTATTACTACCGGTATTGGCTGAGGAACCGTGCGACGGGGGAGACGTCCACCTTTGCGCCGATGTATCTATACAGCCAGCTCTCCGGCGGCGATCCCAACAAGGGATCGTCGTTTCCCGGCAACTTCGGAATCATGGAATCGCAGGGGATCGACCATGAGGCCGACTACCCGCAGGGTCGATGGGACTACGCCGCTCAGCCGACCCCGGCCGAGGTGCTTGCCGCCGCGTCGTACAAGATCACCTCGTTCAGCTACATCTTCTACGGGACCTACGGGACCAAACAAGCGGCCATCGAGGCGACGATCGCCGCCGGCACGCCCGTCGTCCTTGGGATTCCGGTCTTCGACAACTTCTACAACAACCACGGCAAACCTTTGGTCGACGTCCCCACGTCAGGGTCGTCCTACGGCAACCACGCCGTTTTCGCGCCGAGGTATGACGCCGCGGGCGTCTGGATCGAGAACTCGTGGGGGACAGGCTGGGGAGTCAACGGCTGGGTCGAACTCTCCTGGGCTTTCATAAACCAGTACGCCTACGAGGGCTGGACCGCGACAAGCGCCGGCGGCAGCCTCACCGTCTCCGGCTTCACGAGCCCGACGGTCGCCGGAACCGCCCATAACCTCACCGTCACCGCCCATGCCGCCAACGGCGCCACCGCCACCGGCTATACGGGCACGGTTCACTTCACGAGCTCCGACTCGGCCGCGGTCCTGCCGGCCAATTACACCTTCACGCTCGCCGATGCGGGGTCGCACACCTTCAGCGCGACGCTCAAGACGCTCGGTTCCCGGTCCATCAGCGCGACTGACACTTCGGCCTCCACTATCACCGGCACACAGAGCGCCATCAGCGTCGTGGGCGCAGCCGCGACCTATCACGCCATCACGCCCAGGCGGGTCCTCGACACCCGACCGAGCGGCGGCGTGGTCGTCCACATCGGCCTGACCGGAGCGTTTGTCGCAGGCACGGTGCGGACCTTCGGAGTGGCGAACGTGCCCTACGTCGGTGGTGGCGCAGCCGTGGCCGTGCCCCTGGGTGCGACAGCCGTTACCGGCAACCTGACGCTCACCGGTGCGACCGCGGCCGGTCTTGTGGCCCTTGGGCCGACGATGACCCCGACCGGCGCCGTGACCACGATCAACTTCATCAAGGGTGACACGCGAGCCAACAACGTGACTCTGGGTCTCGGCCCCGACGGCTCGCTAGCGGCCGTCTTCCGCTCGACCAAGGCCGGCGCATCGGTCCAGCTCATCTTCGATGTCACAGGCTTCTTCACGCCCGATCCGGGCGGCACGGGCGGCGCTCTGTATCACACCCTCGCTCCAGGCCGTGTCCTCGACACCAGACCGAGCGGCGGCACGATCACTCACATCGGCGGCTTGGGCAAGTTCACGAGCCACGCCGTCCACTCGGTCGGCATCGTGGGCGTGACAGGGTTGGGCTGGGGCTCGGCGCTGGTTCCCTCCAACGCGATCGCAGTCACAGGCAACGTGACCGTGACCAATCCGACTTCGGCGGGCTATGTCGCCTTTGGCCCGACTGTGGCCGCCACCCCAACCACCTCGAGCGTCAACATCGCGGCCAAGGGTGCGACCTGCGCCAATGGGGTCACGGTCACCCTCGCCGGGGGCAAGCTCCAGGCAGTCTACGTTGGTCAGGCCACCAAAGACTCCGCCGATGTCATCTTCGATGTCACCGGCTTCTTCACGCCCGCGGGCAGCGGCGGTCTCGCGTTCTACCCGATAGCACCGGCCCGCTATCTCGATAGCTCGGCCAACAAGGGCCTCAGTGGCACCTTCACGAGTTCGACCGCCCGCTCGCTCGCCATTCGTGGCGTGGGCGACATCCCATCCGATGCCGCGGGCATCAGCGCCAACCTGACCCTCGTTACCCCACCGAGTGCGGGCTTCGCCTTTGCCGCCCCGTCCATCGTGGGCACCCCGACCTCGTCCACGGTCAATGCCGTGGTCGGCCAGAGCATCGCCAACGGCCTCGACGTCGCTCTCGACCCAACCGGCCGCCTGTATCTCATCTGGGTCGGCAAGCCGGCATCAAAGACCAATCTTCAGCTCGACGTCACCGGCTACTGGAAGTAGGGCGGGGGAGCGGGCACGAGTCTTTGCGATTCGGCAGCTTCGTCAGCCTCTGATTACGCCCCCCGCGCCGTCGTTGACGCTCCCCGGCTGCGCTCATATACTCATTTCCGACGGTTTAAGTCGGAATTACCGGGCGTCCCCCCGATCCGACCCAGCGTCGAAGAGGAGAATCAAGCTGGCTACGAGGACGTATCACAGCACCGGCGCCGTTTCCTTCTCCACGAAGGGCGAGTACGGCGTGCGGCTGATGGCGCAGCTCGCCCAGCGGCACGGACACGGGCCCGCCAGCCTGACGGACATCGCCGAGCAGGAAGACCTGCCTCGGGCCTACCTCGAGCAGCTCGTCATCAGCCTCCGCGACGCCGAACTGGTGCAGAGCACTCGCGGCGCCCACGGCGGCTACGAACTCACGCGCCCGCCCGAGCAGATACATATGAGCGAAGTCCTGCGCGCGCTCGAGGGGCCGATCGCGCCGATGATGTGCGCGAGCGACGATCCCACTCACAATACCTGCGCACGGACCGGCTACTGCACCGTCAACTTCCTCTGGATTCGAGTCAGGGACGCCATCTCCGGCGCCCTGGAATCGATGACCCTCGCGGACCTGGTTCCCACGTCGGCGCGTCTGATGGCCGCCGGCCCTTCACGGCAGATTCGAACCCAAGGAGCACCCCAGCCAACGTGAGCGAGCAAGACCTAGTCATCCACGACCTGCACGTCGCTCCTGTCGCGAACCCCGACCACGAGATCCTCAAGGGGATCGAGTTGACGGTTGGCCAGGGCGAGGTCCACGCCATCATGGGCCCCAACGGCTCGGGCAAGACCACCCTGGCGTACGCGCTCATGGGCCATCCCGCCTACATCGTCAAGTCCGGCGAGGTGCTCTGGAAGGGCCACAACCTGCTCAAGATGTCGGCCGACAAGCGGGCCAGGCTCGGCATGTTCCTTGCCTTCCAGTACCCGATGGCCATCCCCGGGCTGTCGGTGGCGAGCTTCCTGCGATCGGCGATCAACGCCCGCCGCTCCGGCCTGAGCCCGGACCCGAACATCGATCCCACGGACGCCTTCAAGGGCGGCATCCCGATGGGCGAGTTCCGCAAGCTCGTCCGCGAGAAGATGACGCTGCTCAAGATGGACGAGTCGATCGCGGCGCGCTACGTGAACGAAGGCTTCTCCGGCGGCGAGAAGAAGCGCCTGGAGATGCTCCAGATGGCGGTCCTCGAGCCCGAGATGGCGATCCTCGACGAGACCGATTCGGGCCTGGACATCGACGCCCTCCGCATCGTCGCCGAGGGCGTGAATGCCATGCTGAACCCGAACATGGGCGTCCTGGTGATCACCCACTATCAGCGTCTGCTGAACTACATCACGCCCGACACGGTCCACGTTCTTGCGGCCGGCCGGATCGTCGCCAGCGGTGGCAAGGATCTGGCGCTGCGCCTCGAAGAAGAAGGCTATGCGCCGATTCTCGCCGAGGCCGGGCTCGAGGCTGAGGTCGGCGACGAGGCTCCCGAGGGGGCGGCGGAAGTCGCTGCGCCGGCGATGGGGGCCGCCCACTAGGGCGGAACGATCGAATGGCCGATCTCGCAACCACGCAGCCGAAGGATCAGGCCGAGCCTGCTCGCCTCGATCCATACCGCGTCCGGGCCGACTTTCCGATCCTGGCGACGACCAATCGCTTCGGCAAGCCGCTCATCTATCTGGACTCGGCCGCGACGAGTCTCAAGCCCCTGGCCGTGATCGAGGCCGTCGACGGCTACAACCGCGAATACAGCTCGAACATCCACCGTGGCATCTACGAACTCGCGGAGCGGGCGACCGGCGCCTACGAGGCGGCCCGCGCCAGCAGCGCGCGCCTGATCAACGCCCCAGAGCCGGCTGAAATCGTCTTCGTCCGAAACGCAACCGAAGCGATCAACCTCGTGGCCTACTCGTGGGGCCGCCACCACATCGGCCGGGGCGACTCGATCGTACTGACCGAGATGGAGCACCACGCCAACCTGGTCCCCTGGCAGCTCGTGGTCCAGGAGAAGGACGGCGACCTGGAGTTCGTCCCCGTCACCGACGACGGGCTCCTGCAGCTCGAGGTCTACGAAGTCCTCCTCCACCTGCGGCCCAAGCTCGTCGCCTTCACCCACGTCTCGAACATGCTCGGAACGGTCAACCCGGTCCGCGAGATGGTCGAGATGGCCCATGCCGCCGGCGCGCTGGTCCTCATCGACGGCGCGCAGGCCGTGCCTCATGTGCCGGTCGACGTGCAGGAGCTGGGAGCCGACTTCTACGTCTTCTCCGGCCACAAGATGCTCGGCCCAACCGGCTCCGGAGCGCTCTGGGCCCGCCGCGGTCTGCTCGAGGCGATGCCGCCGTTCATGGCCGGCGGCGACATGATCCGCGAGGTGCACCTGCGCCGTTCGGCATGGAACGAGATCCCCTACAAGTTCGAAGCCGGCACGCCCGACATCGCGGCTCAGATCGGGATGGGTGCGGCCGCGGAATATCTGATGAGCCTGGGCATGGAGTCCGTCCGCGCCCACGAACGAGAGCTGACGGCATACGCGCTGGAGGTTCTGCCGCGCGAGGTCCCCGGAATCGAGCTGTACGGCCCGGCCGCGGAACTCCGAGGCGGCGTCGTGTCGTTCAACCTGTCGGGCATCCACCCCCATGACGTGGCCCAGATCCTCGACCGTTCGGGGATCTGCGTTCGCGCCGGCCACCACTGCACGATGCCGCTCCATGAGCGCTTCGATCTGGCGGCCACGGCGCGGGCGAGCTTCAACGTTTACACCGTTCCGGAGGAGATCGACGCCCTGGCGGCGGGCCTTCGCGACGTGGTCCGCATCTTCGACCGCTAGGCGTATCCTCCACTCCGATGGACGACCTCTACCGCGACTACATCCTCGAACACTACCGGCGCCCCCACAACTTCGGCGTCCTCGAGGCACCCACGGCCAGCTATGAAGGCTCGAACCCGCTCTGCGGCGATCGGATCACGATGATGCTCGGCATCTCCGACGGAGTTGTGCGCGAGGTGGCCTTCACCGGCCGGGGCTGCGCAATCAGCCAGGCCAGCGCGTCGCTCCTGACCGACGAGATCAAGGGCAAGACCGTCGAGGAGGTCGAACGCATGACCCCCGACAACGTGCTCGACCTGCTCGGGATCGACATCAGCCCGGCCCGCCTGAAGTGCGCGCTGCTCTCGCTCGACACCGTCGCCCATGCCCTGGCCGACGACACCGAAGAGAAGGCCGAGGAAAAGGCCGGAGCCGAAGGCTCGGCTTCGGGCGCGCAGTCGCAGTAGCCGTCCCGCTAAGGGCGTATCGTTTGACGGCCGCGCCCGGCAGACCGTCCATCGACGGCCCAGCTGGGCAAGCCGGTGCGGATTGTCGTCACGATCCGTCGGCAGTCGGCGGCGACATTTCTGTGGCGGCAACATGGCAGCGGAGCGATCTGTGAGCGCTGGCGTCGACGCGAAGGCTCGTGCCGTGCGGCTCCGAGTATCCGCGGCCGGTCGATGAGCCTCTACATCCGGCATGGTGCGACCAGCGCGGCCCGAATGTGGGTCGAGATAGCCGACCGGGTCTTCGTCCGTCGCTACTCGGACTACAACGTCACGATCGGGCTGGTCGTCGGCGAGTCCGACTGCTTGATCATCGACACGCGCGGTTCGGAGCGACAGGGCCGCGAGCTGATGGACGAGGTCCGTTGGGTCACCTCGACCCGGATGCGGGTCGTGAACACCCATCACCACTACGACCACGCCTTCGGCAACTACGCCTTCGTGCCGTCGGAGATATGGGGCCACGAGCGTTGCGCCAGTCGCCTTCGCGAGGACAGCCGGACGACCCAGGTTGCCCTTGCCGCAGCGATGCCGGAAGTGGCGTCGGAGTACCTGGACACCCGCATCACCCCGCCGAACAAGACGTTCCGCGACCGGGTCGAGCTCGAGCTCGGCGGCCGGCCGGTCACGTTGGCGCATCTCGGACGCGGCCACACCGACAACGACGTGATCGTGGTCGTGCCCGACGTCCATGTCGTCTTCGCCGGCGATCTGGTCGAGCAAGGTGGCCCGCCATCGTTCGAGGACTCATATCCGATGGACTGGCCCGGCAGTCTGACGCGCTTGCTCGAAGCAGCGCATGGCCCGGTGGTTCCCGGTCACGGTGAGGTGGTCGGGCGCTCTTTCGTCGAGGGCCAGCTGGCCGATCTCGCGGCCCTGTCCCAGCTTGCCCGGCGGGTCCGCTTCGACGGCGGCTCGGTCACGGACGCGTTGCCGCTGTCGCCGTTCCCGTCGCTCGCCTCTCGACCCGCGCTGGTCCGGGCTTTCGCCCAGCTCGCCGGGGAGCTGTAGGCAGCCCTAGAGCCCGTACTTCCCCGGCCGGGCGGTCTCGACCACCGTGGCCGCGGCGCGCGCCACGACGAGATCCTCGCGGGCCTCGATCCTCAAGATCGCGGGCGAATTGCCGGGAGAGCTGATAACCGAGTCACGGCTCGCCGAGGCGTCGTCGATAGCCGCCACGCCGATGGACGCAAGTCTGGCAACGATCCTGGCTCGCAACCCGGCGGCGTTCTCGCCGATCCCGCCGGTGAAGACGATCGCGTCCAGCGCCGGGAGAGAGGTCGCGGCGGCGGCGATGCATTCGGCTGCGCGGCGCACGAAGATCTGAAGCGCCAGAGTGGCGAGCCCGTCGCCGGCGGCTTCGAGGCGCAGCAGTTCGCGCACGTCGCTGGTTCGGCCGGAGACGCCGACCAAACCCGATTCATGGTCGAGCTGATCGGCCAGCTCATCGTCGGTGAGCCGCCCGGTGCGCCGAAGGTAGAACAGGATTCCCGGGTCGATCGAGCCGCTGCGCGTGCCCATCATCAAGCCCTCCAGCGGCGTCAGACCCATGGAGGTCGCGACCGAGCGGCCGCCGTCCACCGCGGTGACGGAGCAGCCGCTCCCCAGATGAGCCACCACCAGCCGGAGCCCGGAGGCGGGGCGATCCAGAAGCTGGGCGGCTCGTTCGACCGACCATTCGACCGACATCCCGTGGAAACCGTAGCGGCGGACGCCCCACTCGCGATACCAGCGGTCCGGCACGGGATAGCGGTAGGCGTCTTCCGGAAGAGTCGCGTGGAAAGCGGTGTCGAAGACCGCGACGTGCGGCAGCTGCGGGATCGTCGACAGGCCGGCCTTCATCGTGGCCACGGCGATGCCGTTGTGGAGCGGAGCCAGGCTGCGGAGCCCCTCCACTTCCGCTATCACCGCCGGGGTCACGAGGACCGGCTCGCGGAAATGCTCGCCGCCGTGAACGACGCGGTAGCCGACGGCGCCGAGTGAGGCAGCCGGGACGCCCGCGTCCGAGTAGCGACGGAGCAACCCGCGGATATCGTCGGCCGGGTCGCTCTCGGCGGTCGCGTCCACGCCCCAGTCGACGTCCACTTTCGCCAGGGGCGCCGGCGCGAGCGCGGCGAGGGTGGGCACGTCCGGGCTTGGGGCGGTCCCCGCGCGCGACGCCGTCTCGGCCGGTGCCGCCTCAACCGGCGCCGCGTCGACGACGCTCGACTTTAGCGAGCTTGACCCGGGGTTCAGAACGAGAACGCGCATCCGCTGCCTCTTGGCGATGCGGCCACTCCAGTCGGCCTCGTGGCGAACGTTAGCGCGTCGGCGCCCCGGGCGCGCTAACGAGCACGAAGCGCCGCCACCAGCTCCGCCTCCGTCGGCGTGGTGCCGAGACCGAGCCGCGCGCCCGCGACGGCGGGGAGTGGCGGCTCCAAGTACGCGGCCCGGAGTTCCGGCCACGCGGCCTCGCCGAATACCGCCTCCGGCGATCCATCCAGCACCACGCGCCCCTCGCGCATAACCACCACGCGCCGGAACGACTCCGCCACGAAGCGCATGTCGTGGCTGATGGCGATCACGGTCCGCCCGTCGCCGACCGCCCTCGACACCACGTCACGGACCAGAGCCACTCCCCGAGCATCCTGCCCCGTGGTCGGCTCGTCGAGGACCAGCACCGGAGTCCGCATCGCCAGAACCGAAGCAAGCGCCAGCAGCTTGCGGCGCGAGTAGCCGAGGTCGTACGGATTGGTCGAAGCCTCTGCTGTGAGACCGACTTCTTCGAGAGCGGCGCGCACCCTCTCGTCCAGGGCCGGCCCGCGAAGCCCCAGATTCCGCGGCCCAAAGGCCACCTCGACCGAGACGCGGCCGGCGAAGAGCTGGCGATCGGGGTTCTGGAACGCCAGTCCGACCAGGCCGGCAAGACGGGCAACGTGGGTGAGCCGGACGTCTCGACCATCCAGCAGGACCCGCCCGGTTGTGGGCCGGAGCAGGCCGTTCAGGTGCCGGACCAGGGTCGATTTGCCCGAGCCGTTCTGGCCGACGATCGCGACCGACTCGCCCGGCTCGATTCTGAGCGTGACGCCACTCAGCGCTCGGGTGCCGTCGGGGTAGGCGAAGGAAACCGCGTCGAGTTCGATCGACGGCGCGGCCACGGCCGAACCGGCGGCGGCCGAACCGGCGGCGGCCGAACCG
>Ga0302254_10000120_pt1 | contig 15821 bp, 13 predicted proteins | sample I_Fen_E1_4_FD_194573 | JGI IMG/M metagenome (GOLD analysis project Ga0302254, IMG submission 194573) | Peat permafrost microbial communities from Stordalen Mire near Abisko, Sweden - I_Fen_E1_4 | ecosystem: Environmental > Terrestrial > Soil > Wetlands > Permafrost | place: Sweden: Abisko... | reverse complement strand
CCGGTAAGGGCGAGCTGCGTGGGCCGGCGCCAGCGACCGCTCGGCAGGTGTCCGGACGGGAAGACCGTGGCCAGGACCGCGAACAGGTAGAACCCGGCCGAGCCGGCGATCGAAGCGAAGACCGTGAGCGCGGCGGTGATCGGGTCCACGGTTCCCGCCAGGAACGGCTCGGCTGACGGGCCGACGGTCGCCGTCGCGAGCCCGAGGGCCCAGCCGAGCCCCAGCAGGATCCAGCCGATCGACGTCCGGGGCCGGCGGATGGCCAGCAGGGCGCCGACGCCCGAGCACGGGACGAACGAGAACAGCCCGAACCCGCTGGGCGCGGCGAGGGCCGCCCCGGCAACGACGATGGCTCCGACGGCGAGCCGGCCGGCCAGGCCGAGCGGGCGCTCAGTCGCGGCGGCTGGCTCTGCCCGCCGCGCGTCGCGGACCGCCCCGCTCACCGCGAGCCCTCCCGCAGCCACACGCCTGATCCCGCCGGCCGGACGGCCTGGTCCACGATGGAGGCGAGCGATGCGCGCAGGGAAGCCAGGTCCACGTCCGGCCGGAGGCGCTCCGCGAACGTTCCCACGGTCCGCTGTCCGCCGTAATGGGCACGGTGGAGCCGCCGGTCCACCGTCCACTGCACCCGCCGCTGCGATGGCTTGACCAGCGCGAACGCGACCAGCGTCAAACCCGCGACTGCGATCGCGTCCTGCTGCGTGAACGGCGTGAGCGCGGCCTGGGGGGGCACCACGCCGTCCGCAAACACGGACACGAGGACACCGGTAACGATCGCCCAGCTCACCATCCGGCTGACGATCCGGTCGGTCTCGTGGAGCCGGTAGCGGATGATCGCAACGCCGATCGCGACCGGGGCCAGCCGTGTGGCAAAGGCGGAGATGATCATCTCGAACGGCGACGGCTGCGACAGCCCCACAGCCGGGAAGACCCAGCCGATCCGGTTCCCGGGACGGCGCGACGCGATCAGCCAGCCCACCAGCCAGCCCACCAGGTTGCCCGGCATGCGCGTGACCACCACGGCGCCGACCAGGCCGAACGACATGACGACCTCGCCGATGATCAGCACGATGATCCAGTCGGCCGGGTTGAGCAGCTGGCCGAGGGCGATCGCCACGATGCCGGAGGCGGCCACGAGCCAGACGATGGCCGCGCGCCACCCCGTCATCCGGGCCTGGGACCGGCCGGCCGGAGCTGCGCTCACGCGGCGACCCCGGGAGCACCGGGTGAGACGCGCAGGGCGTTGACGACCAGACGGCTTCGGGACGCGGTCATGGCACCGGACGATGAGGGGACGACGTTCGCGGAACGTTACGGGATTTGTGACCAAAGCGGTACCGTTACGTGCGATGTCGCCGTTGTCCCCGCCGACCACTCCCGGATCCGGGCTGGAGATCCGCGTCCTGGGCCCGCTCGAGGTCCGCGTCGGCGGTGCGCCGCTGGTGGTCGACACGCGCAAGGCGCTCGCGATCGTGGCGCTGCTCACTGTCGAGGGCCGGCCGTTCGCCCGGGACGAGCTGGCCGCGATGCTGTGGCCCGAGTCGGACGACGAGTCCGCACGGGGCGCGCTGCGCCGCACCCTGTCGGTCCTTCGAGCGGCGCTCGGGGGCCGCTGGGTGGGGGTCGACCGCTCCACCGTGTCCCTCGACCGCGGCGCGGCGTGGGTCGATCTCATCGCCCTCGAGTCGGCCGCAGCGTCCGGTGACCTCGAGCAGCTGCGCGCGGCGGCGACGCTCGCTCGCGGACCGTTTCTCGCCGGCTTCTCCTTGCGTGACAGCCCGGACTTCGACGACTGGCGCGCAACGCGGGCGGTGGCGATCGAGAGGACCGTTGCGGATGTCCTGGAGCGGCTATCAGCAGAAGCCGAAACGACCGGGGACCTGGCGGGGGCGATCGCCGCTGCCTCCCGGCGGGTCGACCTCGACCCGATGGACGAGCCCGCCCGCCGGCGGCTCATGGCGCTGCTGGCCCGGACGGGCGACCGCGCGGCCGCGATCCGCCAGTACCGTGCCGGCGTCGCGGTTCTCGAGCGTGAGCTGGGGGTCGCACCCCTCGCGGAGACGACCGAGCTGTACGAGGCGATCCGGGACGAGCGCGCCCTGACATCCATGTGGGTCGAGGCGCCGGTCCCGCCGTCGGCGGTCCCCGCGGCCGCCCCCGCTCGGCTGCCGCTCGTGGGTCGGGACACGGAGCTCGATGCCCTTCGCGCGGCCCATGCCGCGGCCACCGCTGACGGCCGTCTCGCCGTGCTGGCCGGTGAGGCGGGGATAGGCAAGTCTCGGCTGGCGGAGTCACTCGCAGCGGCGGTTGCGGCGGTCGGCGGTCGGGTCCTCGCGTCTCGGGCGTTCCCGGCCGAGGGCTCCATCGCGTACGGCCCTATCGTCGAGCTCCTGCGCGCGGGCACCACTCTCCCGGATGCGGGCGCCCGGCTGGGGGCCCTGACCGCGGCAACGCGCCGCGAGATCGAACGGCTCGTGGCGCTGCCGGCGTCCCACGCTGATGACCAGGGCGCCGACACACCGGCCACGCGGGCGGACGACCAGCCCGCCGCGCGGGCCCGGCTCCTGGACGCGGTCGCGACGACCCTCATGGCACTGGTCGCCGGTCCGGTGCCCGGGCTGCTTGTCGTGGAGGACCTGCAGTGGGCGGACGACGCGTCACGCGAGGCCCTCCTGTTCCTCGCCCGCCGCCTCGCTGGCCGGCGGGTGCTCGTCCTGCTCACCTGGCGGCCCGAGGATCTCGACGACCGGGGTGAGGCGTTCGCTGGGTCCGTCGAGGGCCTGCCGGACGTCACCACGGTCGTGCTCCGCCGCCTCGAGCCCGTGGACGTCGAGCGCCTGGCGACCGCGGCTGCCGGACTCGGCATGCCACGCTACGGGGCGGCGGACCTGTTCGACGAGTCCGAGGGACTCCCCCTGATCGTGGTCGAGTCCCTGGCAGCGGGCCCCGCGGCGACGGCCGATGGCCAGCTTCGGGGCGTCCGGGCGCTCATGCGCGAACGGCTCGGCAGCGTCAGCGAGACCGCCGGGCAGGTGCTCGCGGCTGGAGCCGTCATCGGGCGGTCGTTCGACCTGACGACCGTTCGCGGGGCCAGCGGCCGTTCCGAGGACGAGACGATCGCCGCGCTCGAGGAGCTCGTGCGGCGGGGGATCGTGCGGGAGATGGGCGGCGGCACCGATGAGACGGCCTTCGACTTCGGGCATGCACGGTTGCGCGATGCGGCCTACGAGGCGACGAGCCTCGCCCGGCGTCGGCTCCTCCACCGGCGTGTGGCGGAGGTGCTCCGGGCCCTGCAGGACGGGCGGGACGATCCGGGCCGGCTCGCCCAGATCGCGGGCCACGAGCGCGCGGCCGGCCGTGAGACCGAGGCCGCTGAGGCTTTCCGCGAGGCGGGCATCCGTGCCCGGACCGTCTATGCGCACCGGGAGGCGCTCGACCATTTCGCGACCGCGCTCGCCCTCGGGCACCCGGACATCGCGGGCCTGCAGACGGCGATCGGTGAGCTGCGCACGATCCTGGGGGACTACGCGGGCGCCGTCGCGGCGCTCGAGGCGGCGGCCGCCGTGACCGCCGACAGGGACCTGCCGGCAATCGAGCTCAGGTTGGGCCGGGTGCACAGCCGCCGCGGCGATGCCGCGACGGCGGCGAGCCATCTCGACGGGGCCCTGGAGGTACTGGATCGGACGCGGGCCCGGGAGCACGACACAGGGCTCCTCGGCAGCATCCTGGCCGAGCGAAGCGTGGTCGCCATCCGCGCCGGGGACCTGGAAAGGGCCGAGGCCCTCGGGCGCCGCGCGCTCGAGGTGGGCACGGCCGACGGCGACGCCCGCGCAATCGGGGCCGCGCATCGACTGCTGGGACTCGTGGCACGAGCACGGGGCGACCTGCCCGCAGCCCGAGACGCCTTGACGAGGAGCCTCGCGATCTCCGGCGACGACCCGGATCCCGGCGCGGCGATCGCGGCCCGCAACGCCCTCGCCCTGGTGGAAGCGGCGACTGGGAACCGCGACGGAGCGATCGCCCTGCTCGAGGAGGCCCTGGCGGCGTGCCGCCGGACGGGTGAGACGCACCTGGAGGCGGCGGTCGAGAACAATCTCGCCGACCAGCTGCACGCCGCGGGCCGCCCCGACGAGGCGATGGCGCACCTGAAGCGGGCGGTCGCGCTGTTCGCGGAGGTGGGCGGTCGACCGGGTGAGCTTGAGCCCGAGATCTGGAAGCTCGTCGCCTGGTAGCGAGGGCGTCACCGAATCGAAAGATGCGGGGCCGCAGATTCCCGGCACGGACCGCACACGGCGGACCGAGCCACACGGGACCGCATGCGTCCCAGCAGAGGTACACCATGGACCAGGATTTCGTCCCGATGCCCCCCGAGGGCGAGCCGATCGATGACGCGCCCGCGACCGCAACCCCGCCGACTGGGTCGTCGCAGGCTCGCGGCCGGGGGATGAAGGCGGCCGCGTTCGGATCGATCGTCGCGGGCGGCATTGCCGTCGCGGCCATCGTCGGGCCCCTGTCGGCCCAGGCCGCATCGCCTAGCCCGACCGCCGCGACCGTCCCGACTCCGACCGGTGAGCCGCCGGCCAGGGGCGGCGGCTTCAACCCCAACGAGGCCGTCAGCGACACCTCGGTCGTCGCCAAGGCGATCGGCATCTCCGAGGCCGACCTCAACACCGCGCTCGCCGGCGGCCAGACGGTCGCCGCGGTCGCGAAGGCCCACAACGTCGACACCCAGGTGGTGATCGACGCCCTCGTCCAGGACGGGCTCGACGAGCTCGCCGCCCAGGTCAAGGCCGGCACCATCACCCAGGCCCAGGCCGATGCCCAGAAGGCCGAGGTCACCCAGCGGGCGACCGACCAGGTCAACGGGACGTTCTCCGGCGGTCGCGGTGGTCACGGCGGCATGGGCGGACCCGGCGGTCCCGGCCGCAACGACGCCGCGCCCAGCGCGTCGCCGAGCACCTCCGGGTAGCCGTCTCGGGCCACGAGCCCCAACCCTCGTCGCGGCCGGCCGGTCACGCATCGGCCGGCCGTCGACGTCCTCCGCGCGTCTCGAGCCTCCGTTGGCTCCGTCCGCGCGGCTATTCCTCTCGGATCACCGTCAGCCCGCGCGCGTGGGCGAGCGCCAGCACGTACCCGGCCGCGCCCATCGCGGGATCGCTCTCGAGGCCCGGGGACTCGTCACCATCGTCCGCGCGACCCGTCCCGCCCAGCAGGCGCAGCGTGCCGCCGTCCGAGGCCAGCCGGTCCAGGATCCGCTCCAGGTCCTCGGCGTCCAAGGCGACGAACCGCTGGCCGACGTCCACCGAGATTGAGCCGTCCTGCTCCGCGTAGACCGTGAGGTCCGATGCCCTGCGGTCGCCAATTCCCATCGCCCGCCCTACCCGGCCGCCGTTGCACCGGTGAACGAGAACGATGACAGGCGCAGCGCCGGAACCACGCTCCCGCCGAGGAACCCGCGGATGCACCGCCGGTCCCGGCTCACGGCCTCCACGTTGGCCAGCGCGTCCAGGTACGACATCGTGAAGCGCAGGTTCCGCACCGGCCCCACGATCCTGCCGCCCTCCACCAGGAAGGTCCCGTCGCGGGTCATGCCCGTGATGAGCACCTTCTTGGAGTGAACCGGGTTCGTGTAGTGGAAGCGGGTGACGAGCAGCCCGCGGTCGATGCCGCCGACCAGCTCCTCCATGGAGGCACCGCCCGCGTTCATGACCATGTTGGTGGGGAACGGGCCGTACGGGTTCGGGGCGGGCAGGCCGTGGCCGGTGGATGGGTGCCCGGCACGCGCGCCGGTCTGCTGGTCGTAGGCGAGGTCCCGGCAGACGCCGGCGTCCAGGAGCGCCAGCCGCTGCTTGGGGACGCCCTCGGCGTCGAAGCCCATCGGGAGGCCGGCGGAGTCGCGGCCGTCGTCCGTGATGGTGACGAGGGGCGAGCCCACGCGGCGCCCGGCCTCCCAGAAGGAGCGATCCTCCTGGACGGCGAGAGCCGAGAAGCCGAGGTACCCGAGCATGTCCAGCAGGTCCACGACGGCATAGTGGTGCAGGACGACCGGGTAGTCGCCGGGGTCGATGGAGACGGGGTTGGCGCTCGCGCGGGCCCGCTCGGCGGACTCCCGGCCGATCGTCGTCGCGTCGATCGTCGTCGCGTCGATCGAGCACTCTTCCGCGTAGCCGGTCCCGTCATCCGGGCCCATGGCGACGGTCAGGAGCTGCGACGTCGTCCGGCGCTCTGCGGCCCGGATCCCCTTCGAGTTGGCGACCGCGATGGCCTCCGCGTCCGTGGAGAACGAGCCGAACGCGGTCACGCCGACCGCATCGGCCGCGGCGATCACGGCCTTCGCCCCGTCCGCCCGCAGCTCGGGACTGGCGTTCGCCGTCCCGTCGGACCAGGCGATGTCCAGGGGCTCCACGCCGTCCGCCCCGGGCAGTCCCGCCCAGTCCTCAAGCTCCCCGACGTTCGCCGATATGGCCGCAGCGCGCTCGACCAGGGCCCGCACGCCCTCGCCATCCGTGCGGCCGGTGGAGGCGACGCCCACCCGCCGGCCCCGGACGAACCGCAGGTTGACGAGGATCTCGGCGCTGGAGACGTTCTGGTGGATCTCGCTGTTGGCGAAGCGGGTGAGCGACGACTCGCCGCTGACGACGAGCGCCTCGGCTTCGGTGGCACCCGCCGCCTCGGACATCCGGACGACCTCCTCGGCGAGCCGCAGGGCGAGCGCCGGGTCCGCGCCGATCCCGTCACGCCCGCTCATGCCACCACCCCCACGCGCACGTTGCGGAACCGGGCGCCCGAGACGCCGTGGCCCACGTGGCCGATCTGGCCCGGCTCGCCCTTGCCGCAGTTCGGCGTGCCCCACATCCGCCAGGACGAGGCGTCGCCAACCGCGTCCATCGAGCGCCACAACTCGTATGTGATGCCGGTGTAGGTCCCGTTGCGGAACAGCCGGCCCACCTTGCCGCCCTTCACCTCGCGGCAGATCTCCGTCGAGAACTGGAAGTTGAGGCGCCGGTCGTCGATGGACCAGCTGCGGTTCGTCTCGAACAGGAGGCCGTCGTCCGTGTCGGCAATGATGTCCTCGAAGCTCATGCCCGGCTTCGGCAGCAGGTTCACGTTCGTCATCCGGATCAACGGGATCCTGTTCCAGCCGTCCGCGCGCATCGCCCCGCCGCTCCGGCGCCCGATGCGGGGTGCGGTCTCTCGGGAGCTGAGATAGCCGACGAACATGCCCTCTCTCACGAGGTGGACCTGCTGGGCGGCCACTCCCTCGTCGTCCCAGCCGAAGCTGCCGAGGCCACCGGGGACCGTGGCGTCCGCCACGATGTCGCACAGGTCCGAGCCGTATCGGAAGCCGCCGAGCATGTCCGGGGTCAGGAAGCTGGTGCCGGCAAAGCTGGCCTCGCTGCCGAACGCCCGGTCGAGCTCCGTCGGGTGGCCGCAGCTCTCGTGGACCTGCATGTACAGCTGGCTGGGGTGAAGCAGGATGGTCCGCGTCCCGGCGGGCAGGGGCGGGGCCGTCAGCAGCTCCATGGCCTCTGCCGCCGTTCGCTCGGCGTTGCCCTCCAGGTCCAGGCCACGGATCCACTCGTAGCCGGCGGAGGCCCAGGCGCCGCCGTTGTCCGGCCAGCTCCGGCGCTGGTGCTCGTCGCCCTCGATCGCGTTGGCCTCCAGGCCGCCGCCCACGTGGGTGATCACCTGCTCCGTGTAGCTGCCGTCGGAGGCGGCAAAGGTCTTCCATTCCCGCTGGGCGGCGTACAGCGATTCCGTCCAGGCGACACCCTTGACGGCGTTCATCGCGCGGTCGGCGGCGAGGAGATCCGCGATCTTGCGCTCCAGCGGGACGGCGAACGGGTCCTCGGTCACGGGGGTCTCGAAGCGGCCCTGTGCGGGTGGGCGGTCGTCGAGGATGACGGGGTTGCGCAGGGCGGTGGCGCTGGCCTTCGCAATCCGGACGGCCCTTGCGGCGACGCGGTCCGCCTCGGTCGCGTTCAGCTCGTGGCTTGCCGCGAACCCCCAGGCGCCGTCCACGAGGACGCGGACGCCGAAGCCCTCGCTCTCGCCGGACTGGACACCCTCCACGCGCGTGGACTTGATGTTGATCGACTCCTCGAGCCGCCGGACCACGCGCACGTCCGCGTACGTGGCGCCGAGGGCAGTGGCCGTGTCGAGGGCACGGCTCGTCAGATCTCGCATGTGCATCCGAGGGTAGCGCCTGGGGCCGTGATTGGCGTTAGGGCGAATGGCGTAGCCGTGAGCGTGTCGCCTGTTGGTCGATGCATCGGAGCGCGAACGGCGACGGCGGGCTTCTTCGGTCCCCGATTGGGGACGTTCGTCGCCTCACCGGCGACACGGACGCCCGTTGGCCTCGTGCGCAGCCCGAGGTCAGGATCCCATCGCCTACACTCGGACCGTGTCCACCTCTCACGCCCCGCTGGGCGTCTTCATCACCCTCGAGGGCCCGGACGGGTCAGGCAAGTCCAGCCTGATGCCTCGACTCGCCGAGGTGCTCCGGGCGCGCGGCTGCGACGTGGTCACCACGCGCGAGCCCGGCTCGACGCCCCTCGGGGAGCAGGTCCGCCGCCTGGTGCTGGACACCGAGCCGAAGATCGACCGGACGGGCCGCGCGGACGCCCTGCTCTTCGCCGCCTCGCGCGCCCAGCACGTGGACGAGGTCATCCTGCCCGCCCTGGAGCGCGGCGCCGTCGTCCTGTGCGACCGCTACGCGGACTCGTCGCTCGCCTACCAGGGCTCGGGTTCAGGGGTTCCGATCGACGAGCTGCGCGCGGTCCAGCACTTCGCCACCGGTGGCCTCGTGCCGGACCTGACGATCCTGCTGGATCTCCCGGTGGAGGCCGGGCTCAGTCGCAAGGCGGACGAGGTCACGCGCTTCGAGGCCTACCAGGACCTGGCCTACCACGAGCGGGTGCGCGCGGCATTCCTCGGTCTCGCCGCGGCCGAGCCGGGCCGCTACAGCATCGTGGACGCGACCGGCGACGAGGCGGCCGTGCTGGCGGGGGCGGTGGCGGCGCTCGATCGCGTGGCGGACCGCCTGCCCCGCTCCGAGGGGCCCGACGACCGGTAGCCGGGGCTCCCGGGCCGCCGCGCCGCGACCAGGGCCCGGAGCTGCCCGGCCCGGAGCTACCCGGCCGCCTCGCCGATCGCGGACGGCTCGCTCGTGGCCCGGAGCGCGGCCCGCGCCGCGGCCAGCACCGCTTCCGCGTCATCCCCGTCCTGCGGGAAGCGTGCGACGCCCGCGCTGACCGTCACGCTCTGACCTTCGACGGTCTCGAGGCCGGCGATGCCGTCCAGCACCCTTCGCGCGACGGTCACGCCTGCCGAGCCGGGTGCGACGAGCACGAACTCGTCCGCTCCTGTGCGCGCGATCGTGTCGACCAGCCGGACGCTCTCCGCGAGGATCACCGCCACCTGGCGCAGGACCTTGTCGCCGGCACGGGGGCCCGCGGCTTCGTTGAGCGCGGTGAAGCCGTCGATGTCGAAGACGGCCACGGACACCCCGCTTCCCTGCCGCTGGGCCCGGGCTACCTCGAGCTCCAGGACCCGGGCGAGCGTGCGCGAGTTCGAGAGGCCAGTGAGCGAGTCCGTGTGCGAGATCCGCTCCAGCCATTCCGCGCGTTCGGACACCATGGAGGCGGTCCGGAAGGCAGTGATCGCCGCCGCGACGAGGTCCGCGGTGCCGACAAGCAGCGTCTCCTCGGCGGTGCTCACGCTGTGGGATCCCGGCCAGCCGAACGACACGACGCCAACGCCGTGCTCGGTGCCGTCGCCACGCGCTACGACGAGGGGCAGGTCCGCGACCGTCATCGCCCCTCCGTCGGGCGCCAGGTCCCCACGGCCGAGCGAGCCCGTGCGGTCCAGCGCGGCGCGACGGATCGGGTGTCCCGGGTCTCCGGCGACGGCGGCTTCGAGCGCCGCGACGGCGGCGTCGTCCATGCCGAGGGTCTCGAGCAGCTCGAGCTCGGCGCGCTCCGGGTCCTGTCCGAAGACCGCGGCTTGCGAGGCCCCGACGGCGGTCGCGCCGGCCTCGACGATCACAGCCAGGGCGGTGTCCAGGTCCGCGGCCCGCGCCAGCGCAGCGGCGCCGGCCGAGAGGACAGCAAGGGGGCCGTTGGACGGGTCGGTGGAATCGGACACGAGTGCCTCCGCGTGCAGCCGGCTCGGGCCCGGCCGCGAGGTCGGCCGTGCGCACACAGCGCACCCGAGAAGGGCGAAGTGGATCGTACACCGGCAGTTGTCGGGGGTTCGGCAAACGGCCGCATCCAGACAGGCGGCGGTGGGCTATCCTCCGCCACGTGAAGCTCGTCGTGGCCATCGTGCACAACGAAGACGCAGGCGCCCTCGTCAACGCTCTGCTCGAGCGCGAGTTCCGGGCGACCCGGCTCCACAGCTCGGGCGGATTCCTCAAGCAGTCCAACGCCACGGTCATGCTGGGCGTGGAGGACGACGAGGTGGACGAGGTGATGGGCATCGTCCGCGAGGCCTGTCACGCGCGCACCCAGATCGTGAATCCGATGCCGCCGATCATGGAGCCGGGCGAGTTCTTCATGCCGTACCCGCTCGAGGTGGAGGTGGGTGGCGCCACCGTGTTCGTCGTTCCCGTGGAGCGCTTCGAGCGCCTGTGAGGCTCTGAGTGAACAGCCTGCTCCGGAAGCTCCTGCTCTGGTGTGCCCGCAATCCGTGGCTCGGCGAACGGCTCCCGAAGCTGCCATTCATGCAGAAGAGCGTCCGCCGGTTCATGCCGGGCGATGAGATCGAGGATGCCCTCGGCGCCGCCGTCGACCTCCAGGTGCTGGGGATCGGGACGCTCTACACGAAGCTGGGCGAGGCCATCACGGATGCGGGCGGCGCCCAGGCGGTGGCCGATCACTACCTGGAGCTCCTGGGGAGGATCCAGGCGGCGGAGATCGACGGCGAGATCAGCGTCAAGCCCACGCAGCTCGGCCTGGATGTCGACGAGGACGCCTGTTTCGGGCACCTGCGGGTGCTCGCGGCCGCGGCCGAGGCGCAGGGCTCGTACCTCTGGATCGACATGGAGGGCAGCGCCTACGTGGACCGGACGCTGGACCTCTACCAGCGCCTCCGCGCCTCGCACGCGAACACCGGCATCTGTCTCCAGGCGTACCTCCGCCGAACCGCGAAGGACGTGGAGCGGCTGCTGCCGCTGGGTCCGGCCATCCGCCTGGTCAAGGGCGCCTACGATGAGCCGAGGTCGGTCGCCTTCAGGTCGAGGAAGGAGGTCGACGCCAACTACCTCGGCATCGCGGTGACGATGCTCCGCGAGAGCCGGACCCGGCCGATGCGCGTGGGGCTCGGGACGCACGACGTGGCGCTGATCGAGCAGATCGCGGTGCACGCGGCGGCCGCCGGCGTGGCGAAGCACAGCTACGAGGTCCAGATGCTGTACGGGATCCGGGCGAAGGAGCAGCGTCGCCTGGCCCGCTCCGGCTACAAGGTCCAGACCCTCATCGCCTACGGCGCGGCGTGGTACCGGTGGTACATGCGCCGGCTGGCCGAGCGCCCCGCCAACGTGCTGTTCGCCCTGCGGCAGCTGCTCCCCTGAGGTCGCCGGCATTGAGCGTCCGCCCCGACCTCGTCGAGTGCTGGGTCTTCCGAGTGGCGCCGCCGTCAGATCCGTCCGATGTGCGCGACGACGCCGACCGGCTGGAGATTCTCCTCATCCGCCGCGCATCGCACCGGATCTTCCCCGGGCTCTGGCAGTGCGTGACCGGTGGCGTGGAGGCGGGCGAGCGGGTGCCGGCCGCCGCCCTGCGCGAGGTGGAGGAGGAGACGGGCCTGGGAGCCACCGACGTGGAGGCGTTCTTCGACCTGGACCAGGCCGCCCCCTTCTACGACGAGGGCTCAGATGCCGTCGTCGTGAGCGCGATCTTCGCCGTGCGGGTCCGGGCGGACGCTGCCCCGCGCTTATCCCAGGAGCACGACGCGATGCGGTGGGTGCCGGCGGCCGAGGCGCCGTCGCTGGCGATCTGGCCCTCCTATGCCGAGTCCGTGCGGCGCGTCCGTGACCTGCTCCTGGACCCGGAGCTGGCGCGCTGGTTCCAGCTGGACGCGGCCGGCGGACGCGTGGCCAGGCGCCCGACGGGCTGAGGCGTTCGCTCAGTACACGTCGGGGATGAACGTCTGCTCGTCCATCGGCGGCCGGACGTAGCCGCGGTCCGGCTCCCTCGGCGGCAGCACGATCGGTTCCGGCGTGAGGTCCTCGTACGGGATCAACGAGAGCAGGTGGTGGATCACGTTGAGCCGCGCCCGCTTCTTGTCGTCGCCGGCGACGACATACCAGGGCGCCTGCTTGATGTCCGTGTAGCGGAACATCTCGTCCTTCGCGATGGAGTACTCGACCCAGCGCGTCCGTGACTGGAGGTCCATCGGCGAGAGCTTCCAGCGGCGGGTCGGGTCGTCGATCCGGGCCTGGAACCGGCGCTCCTGCTCGGCGTCGCTCACGGAGAACCAGTACTTGACGAGGATGATCCCGGAGCGAACCAGCATCCGCTCGAACTCCGGGCAGGAGCGGTAGAACTCCTGCACCTCCTCGGGCGTCGCGAAGCCCATCACGCGTTCGACGCCGGCGCGGTTGTACCAGCTGCGGTCCAGCAGGACGATCTCGCCCGCCGCCGGCAGGTGCGGCGTGTAGCGCTGGAAATACCACTGCGTCCGCTCGCGCTCGGTCGGCGCCGGCAGGGCCACGATCCGCGCGACGCGGGGATTGAGGCCAAGGGTGATCGTCTTGATGGAGCCGCCCTTCCCGGCAGCGTCCCGGCCCTCGAAGATCACGACCACCTTGAGGCCCCGGACCTTGACCCACTCCTGGAGCTTGGACAGCTCGACCTGGAGCTTCCGGAGCTCCTCCTGGTACACCTTTCCCGTGAGCTTCGGCCGCCCCGGGGCGCCGACCCCGGCCGACGTCCCGGCAGCGCCTTCACCGGCCTGATCGACCCTCGACTCGCCCCTGGCCTCGCCCTTCGGCCTGTCCTTTGCCATCGCGATCCACCTCACCGCCCGCTGCCGACCGTCCGTCGCAGGATGCGCGCAAGTATGGCGCTGTCCGCCTGCCGGGTAGACTGTGCCCAAGCGACGGAGGGCCCACTGATTGCGCGAGAGGACGTGGCGATGACCGAGACGCTGGCGAATCGCCGGGTCTTCCGCTCCAAGGTGGACAGCATCCGCCCCACGTACGGGTTCGAGGACGTGTCGCTCGCGCCCGGCACCGACACCGTCGAACCGCTGGACGTGGTTCTGGCGCAGGACTTCTGCGGCATCCGGCTGGAGATCCCGGTCCTCGCCGCCGCGATGGACGCGGTCGCGGACGTGCGACTCTCCGGTGAGCTGGGGCGCCTCGGCGGCCTCTCGATCCTCAACCTGGAGGGCGTCCAGTTCCGCTATGAGGACCCGGCCGAGGTCCTGGACAGGATCATCGCGGCCCCCGACGACCGCGTGCAGGACGTCCTTGCGGAGGCCTACGCGGCCCCGATACGGGACGACCTCATCGCCCGCCGGATCGAGGAGCTCCACGCCGCGGGTTCCCCCGCCGCGGTCTCGGCCACGCCCGGCGTGGCCCGCAGGTACGGCCCGCTCTGCGCCGAGCAGGGCGCGGACCTGTTCCTGCTCCAGTCGCAGGTCTCCTCCGCACGGCACCTGGCCACCGGCTACGAGCCGCTCGCCCTCGCGGACTTCACGCGGTTCATGCCCATCCCCGTGGCGGTCGGCAACACCACCAACGCGGCGGCGGCGTTCATGCTCATGGAGCAGGGCGCCGCGGCGATCTTCGTCGGCGTCGGGCCCGGCGCCGCCTGCACGACACGCGAGGTCCTCGGCATCGGCATCCCGCAGGTCACCGCCATCGCGGACGTCGCGGCGGCGCGGGACCTGTACCACGCGGAAACCGGGCGGTACGTGCCCGTGGTCGCGGACGGGGGCATGAAGAAGGGCGGCGACCTCGCCAAGGCGCTCGCATCGGGCGCGGACGTCGTGATGCTGGGCTCCCCGCTGGCGCGGGCCAGCGAGGCGCCAGGACGCGGCACGAACTGGGGCATGGCTGCGCCGTCGCCGGTCCTGCCGCGCGGCACGCGGATCAGGGTCGGGACGTCCGGACCGCTGGACCAGATCCTGAACGGCCCCTCGCACGTGACCGACGGGACGCAGAACCTGATGGGCGCGCTGCGCCAGTCGATGGCCGCCCTCGGCGCCCGGACGATCGCGGACATGCACGACGTGGAGATCGTGTACGCGCCCTCTGTCGTGACCGAGGGCAAGTCCTGGCAGCTGCGCGGCCGGTAGTCGCACCACAGCGCCCTCGATCGCCCCAGGTCAGCACTCGGGCCCGGGACGGGGTACTCGTCCCGTCCCGGGACTCATCCTGCCCCCGGGGACTCGTCCCGCCCGGAGGCCGTCCCGGCCGGTAGACTCTGCGGACACCACGACAGCACCAGCGGGAGGGGTCGTTGACCGAGCCGGACGAGGATCAGCAGCCCGCCACGGAGCCCGTGCAGGACCGCGGCAAGACCGTCCACGGGGCGCAGGCCAACGCGGGCCACCGCGTGCTCGCGCCGGACGACGCGGAGGTGGAGGCCTACCTCGAGGTCGCGCTGGACGCGCCAGCCCCGGAACGGAGCCCCGAGGATCGCTCGCCGGCATCAGCCTTCATCCCGGACCCGGGGACGGTCGCGGTCCTGGACTTCGGCAGCCAGTTCGCCCAGCTCATCGCCCGCCGTGTGCGTGAGCTGCACGTCTACTCGGAGCTCCTGCCGCACGACACCCCGCTGGAGGACCTCATCGCCCGTGGCGTGAAGGCCGTGATCCTGTCCGGCGGCCCGAACTCCGTGTACGACGACGACGCTCCCAGGGCAGACGCCTCCATCTGGAGCGGCCGGCTGCCCGTTCTCGGCATCTGCTACGGGGCCCAGCTGATGGCCCTTGAGCTCGGCGGCGACGTGCTTCCCGCCGCGAGGCGCGAGTACGGCCCCGCCACCGTGCAGATCACGCGGGACGACGGTCTCTTCGCCGGCATCGATCGGGAGCAGCCGGTCTGGATGAGCCACGGCGACTCGATCACGCGTCTCCCGGAGGGGTTCCAGGCGACCGCCCAGACGGAGTCCACGCCGTACGCGGGCCTCGCGGCGCCGGAGCGGAACCTGTACGGGATCCAGTTCCACCCCGAGGTCGTGCACACCCCCCGCGGGAAGGACGTCCTGCGCAACTTCGTGACGGGGATCGCGGGCGTGCAGCCCAGCTGGACGCCCGCCAACTTTGTCGAGACCACCGTGAAGGCGATCCGGGAGCGGGTGGACCGGCATGCTGCCGGCACCGGCTCCCAGGGCCAGGTGATCTGCGCATTGTCCGGTGGCGTCGATTCGGCGGTGGCCGCGGCCCTCGTCCACCGCGCCGTCGGTGATCGGCTGACCTGCATCTACGTGGACCACGGGCTGATGCGCAAGAAGGAGTCCGAGCTCCTGCGGGTCACGTTCGAGGCCAACCTGGGGATGCGCCTGGTCATGGTGGACGCCCGGCAGCGGTTCCTCGTCCGCCTCGCCGGCGTCACGGATCCGGAGGAGAAGCGCCGGATCATCGGGGACGAGTTCATCCGCGTGTTCGAGGAGGAGGCGGCGAAGCTCGGGCGCATCGACTTCCTCACGCAGGGGACCCTCTACCCGGACGTCATCGAGAGCACCACGCCGGAGACGAAGACGGCGCAGAAGATCAAGACCCACCACAACGTCGGCGGGCTGCCGGCCGACCTGCGCTTCCAGCTGATCGAGCCGCTCCGCTACCTGTTCAAGGACGAGGTCCGGCTGGTC
>Ga0302254_10000119_pt1 | contig 15835 bp, 14 predicted proteins | sample I_Fen_E1_4_FD_194573 | JGI IMG/M metagenome (GOLD analysis project Ga0302254, IMG submission 194573) | Peat permafrost microbial communities from Stordalen Mire near Abisko, Sweden - I_Fen_E1_4 | ecosystem: Environmental > Terrestrial > Soil > Wetlands > Permafrost | place: Sweden: Abisko... | reverse complement strand
GTGGGCGACCACGACGTGTCGGGCTACCTGGTCAACCACGAGATCGACGAGGTCTCCTGGGTCAAGGTCGAGAAGGCGGTCGACCTCCTCACCTACAAGCGCGATCGGCGCACCCTGGGCGAGGCCCTCCACACCGGCAAGGCCACACGGGCGCTCGTCGTCCTGCGGCACGGCCAGGCGCGCGCCCGGAAGTCCTGGCGGCGCGACGACCGGCTCCGCCCGCTGATGGTGGCGGGGAAGGTCCAGGCCCGCCGCGCCGTACCTCTGCTGGAGGCGTTCGCGGTGTCTCGGATCGCCAGCTCGTCGAGCACCCGCTGCGTCGACACGGTCCGGCCCTACGCCGAGCACGGCGGATGGCCGGTCGCGGAGACCGACGGGCTCTCCGAGGAGGACGCCACCGCCGCCAGCGTGATCGAGGTCGTCGACGAGCTGGTCGGCTCGGGCGAGGACGCGCTGCTCTGTACGCACCGTCCGGTCCTCCCGTCGGTCTACGACGCGCTCGGGATCGCCCCCGAGCACCACGCCACCGGCGAGATGGTCGTCATCCACCACCGGAACGGCCGGGTACGGGCCATCGAGCGGCACCTGGGCTGAGCCGTCAACAGAACACCGGCGGCCGGTGGCCCGGCTAGCCCGGAAGACGGATGTCGGTGAAGACCATGTTGTGGTCCGACGGCCACGGCGCTCCGGTGAGGACCTGCTTGAAGACGTCCGCACCCGGCATGTTCAGGGTCATGATCGTGTCGTACATGCTGCCGAAGCCGTAGGGCGAGGGCTTCTGGGCCTGGTACCCGTTGACCGAGTTGTACTGCACGTTGATCGGGTTGGCCGCGGCGATCGTGTTGTACCAGCCGGCCTGGAGCATCGCGGTGTGCGGTGCATCGACGCCCTTGCTGGTCTGCGAGCTGTTGAAGTCGCTGGCGAACACGACGGGCAGGTTCTGCCGGTTGACCTGGTTCATCCCGTCGACGACGGCTTGGGCCTGACGGCCACGCAGGGCGTCGGTGGTGGCGTCGTTGCTCGCGGTCAGGTGCGCGCTGACGAAGTAGAACTCCTGCCCCGAGGCCAGGTCCTTGAAGCGGGCGTACGCAGCGACATGGTGATGGCTCGGGTCGGGCAGGGAGAAGTAGCACGACGGGACCGCCGGGTCACAGGAGCTGGTCGGCTTCACCTGGGTGGCGTCGTACAGGATCCGGGTGTCCTGGGGGGAGTTCTGGAAGTACCCCGTCTCCCGGGTGAGCTTGTAGTTGCCGACGCCGGTTCGCCGGAGCGCAGCCTGAAGGCCGATCCCGCCGTCCTTGTCGGTCCACATGGCCGGCATGAGCTCTTCGGCCCCGACCACCGCGGGGTGGGCGCCTGCAATGTTCTGGGCGATGAGGTACTGACGGTCCTTCCACGGGTGACCCGGGATGTCCTTTGCCTTCACGTGCATGTTGTAGGCCGCGTACCGCAGCCGGGTGCCGGTCAGGGTCGACCCCCGGCCCGCGCTCGTCGTGCTCCTCAGGAACGGGAAACGGCGTGATTTCGAGGCCGCCTCGCCCCTGCGCACGGCACAGACGCGGAAGAAGAGATGGCGACCCGAGCCGAGGCCCGCCCCCGCCGCCGCGGTCTGGGCTGCGGTGAGGGTCAACCTACGCCGGTCGCCACCCAGCACCTTGAAGGTCATACTGTGGCGCCCGACGGCGGGCGTGGCGGCGGAGCCGAACGGAGTCAGGGCCGTCGTGATCCGGTAGAGGTCGGTGTAGCCACCCGTGGTGCTCCACCTGATCGTCGTCTCGCCCGGGTTGGGGCCGGGCATACCCTTCGCGCTGGAGATCTTGTCGGGCACGTGCACGCGCGTGGCGACGCGGACCGGGGTCGACCACGCTCCCCGGTGGGCACCCTTCACCTTGCGGACCCGCACCCAGTAGTACGTCGCGTCACGCAGCTGACTGATGGTGGTGGCCTGACGACCGCCGCTGGGGCGCCGGGAGGCGTTGCCCTGCTTGCGTGAGGCGACGACGTCGGAGAAGTCCTCGTGGCGGGCGACCTGGACGCGGTAGCCGGTGGCCGCCTTGATCCAGTTCCAGCTCACGGAGACGTGGTTGGTGCCGCGGGAGCGGGTCGCGGCGTCGAGGCCGACGGAGCGGGTGTCGGCCCGCGAGGTGGTGGCGTGTTGACGCGAGGGAGGCTGGGACTGAGCGGGGATCTCGGGGGCGGTCGCAACCACAAGGGCGAGCACGGGACCCGCCAAGAGGGTGACGCGATGCATGCCAGGGTCCTCTCATGCAGCCCCCACGACGGTCGTACCCCCACGGGGAAGTTAGTACAGCCCTGGACCGTTGTCCTCGAAATCCCAACTTTCTTCCTGGCCGGTTCGGGCCACCTCGCCTGGGGTATCCTCCGCCCCCCGAGGGCGTGCCGCCCAGGTTTCCGGGTCTCTGGCCGCCCGGCGTGGCCGACTGGGCGCCGCGAGTTCATCCCGCGTTCACCGACCGCGCCATGACCGTCCACCTCTCGCCTTTACGTTCCGAGGTGTCCAGACCACCCGAACCAGGAGCATCCACGTGAACAGCTCTTCCCTTCGCCGGACCGCTTTGCCGGCTGTTGCCGTCCTCACGGTCGGCCTGACGCTGACCGCCTGCGGCAACAACTCCAGCAGCGGCAGCAGCGGTGGCGACACCCTCAGCGGCGGCGGCGCGACCTCCCAGGCCAATGCGCAGACGGCCTGGCGGGCCGCCTACCAGAAGACCAACGGCGGCACGATCAACTACGAAGAGGTCGGATCAGGCACCGGCGTCCAGAACTTCACCAGCAAGGCCTACAGCTTCGCCGGGACCGACGCCTACCTGACCAGCGACCAGATGACCGCGGCGGCCAAGGCCTGCGGCAGTGACGTGGTCGAGGTGCCGGCGTATGTCAGCCCGATCGCGGTGGCCTTCAACCTCAGCGGCGTGAAGTCCCTGAAACTCGACGCCAAGACGGTCGCCGACATCTTCAACGGCACCATCACCAAGTGGGACGACCCGGCCATCGCGCAGCAGAACGCGGGGGTGAAGCTGCCGAGCACGGCGATCGCGACCATCCACCGCTCGGACGAGTCCGGTACGACGTTCAACTTCACCGACTACCTCAACAAGGCCGGCGACGGCGCCTGGAGCGACGCCGCCAACACGGTGTGGCCGAGCAACCTCACCGGTGGCCAGGGCCTGGAGGGCACGTCCGGTGTGATCGGTGGACTCTCGGACACCGAGGGCTCGATCGGGTACGCCGACAACTCGGCCGTCACCGCGGCCGGCAACCTCAGCGTGGTGTCGATCAAGGTCGGTTCCGACTACAACCCTCCGACCGCGGCCGGCGCGGCCCAGGTGCTCGAGGCGTCTCCCCCGGCCCCGGCTCAGCCGGCCACCTCGATGGCGACCGACATCGACCGGACTGCCACCGCCAAGGGTGACTACCCGCTGATGCTGGCGTCGTACCTGCTGGCCTGCCAGAAGTACAGCGACTCGGGCACCGCCGACATGGTCAAGGGCTACCTCACCTACGTGGTGTCGCCCGAGGGTCAGAAGGCAGCGGCGGCCGCCGCCGGCTCGGCACCGTTGACCGCGGCCTTGTCCACGAAGGCCACCGGTATCGTGTCGCAGATCTCCGGCAGCTGATCGAGCGACGCGGGTACGACGGTCTCCTTCGAGACGGCCGTCGTACCCGCTCCCCCGGCACCCGAGTCACACAGGAGTCCTCGTGACCGCCACCGTCTCCCCGGAGAAGGCAGGCCCTGAAACCACGCCGACCTCGACCCGGCGCGGGGACCGCACGTTCGCAGCCATTGCGAGGCTGGCCGCCTTCACGATCCTGGTCGCCCTCGTAGCGGTGTTCGTCTTCCTCGCCGTAGAGGGTTGGTCGGGTCTCACCGCCGTTCCGGCGGTCTACGCCCCCTTCACGTCCTTCGCGTCGTACATCTGGCCCCTGGTGGTCAGCACGCTCCTGGCGTCGGCGATCGCGGTCATCGTGGCGGTGCCGTTCGCGATCGGGATCGCGCTGTTCACCTCCCACTACGCGCCCCGTCGACTGGCTGTGGTGCTCGCCTACCTGATCGACCTGCTGGCCGCCGTGCCCTCGGTGGTGTTCGGGCTCTGGGGCGGGCGCTACCTCGCGGCCTACCTGCAGCCGTTACATGTGTGGCTGCACGAGCACCTCGGCTTCCTTCCGTTCTTCGGGCCCGGTCCGCCGTCGCCCAACGGTCGCTCCCTCTTCACCGCCGGGATCGTGCTGGCGATCATGATCCTGCCGATCATCACCGCGATCACGCGCGAGGTGTTCCTCCAGACGCCGCGCCTGCACGAGGAAGCGGCGCTCGCCCTCGGCGCCACCCGGTGGGAGATGGTGCGGTACGCCGTGTTCCCCTACGCCCGCTCAGGCTTGGTCTCCGGGGTGATGCTCGGTCTCGGCCGTGCGCTCGGCGAGACGATGGCGGTCGCGATGATCCTGGCGACGACGCCGCAGACGACCCTCAACGTGATCGGTACCGCGCAGCCGGCCACGATCGCGGCGAACATCGCGCTGAACTTCAAGGAGGCCACCCCCGAGCGCCAGTCACTGCTGATCGCCACGGGCCTCGTGCTCTTCATCGTGACGTTCGTGGTGAACTTCACCGCCCGCTGGGTCGCCGGCCGCAGCCAGCGGAAGCTGGACCGATGAGCAGCTCCACGATGCACATCTCCAGCCCGCGGCTGCCGCGCTGGGCGCCGGGCCTGGTCGCGGCGATGGCACTGGCGCTGGCCGGTCTCCCCGCCATCTTCTCCGGCTGGAGCATCGTCCAGTGGGTCCTCGCGGCCACGGTGGTCTTCCTGATCGCCATGCCGTTGTGGTCGCGCGTCGTCGAGGGCAGGCGCGCCGCGGTGGACCGCCTGGTCACCACACTCGTCTGGGTGTCGTTCGGGTGCGCCATGGCGCCTTTGATCTGGCTGCTGTGGGTGGTCGTCAAGAACGGGCTGCCAGCGATCAACGCGGACTTCTTGAGCTACTCGATGCTCAACGTGGTCGGCGAGGAACAGGGCGGGATCCTGCACGCCCTGATCGGTACGCTGCTGATCACCCTGGCGGCCACGGTGCTGTCGGTTCCGATCGGGATCCTCACCGCCATCTACCTGGTGGAGTACGGCAAGGGCTCGCGGGCCGCGCGAGTCATCACCTTCCTGGTCGACGTGATGACCGGCATCCCGTCGATCGTCGCCGGACTCTTCGCGCTGTCGCTCTTCGTGCTGCTCTTCGGGCCGGCGTACCGCAGCGGTGCCGGTGGCGCCGTCGCGCTCACGCTGTTGATGATCCCCACCGTGGTGCGCTCTTCGGAGGAGATGTTCCGGCTCGTGCCGGATGACCTGCGCGAGGCGTCGTACGCGCTGGGCGTGCCGAAGTGGCGCACCATCGTCAAGGTCGTGCTGCCGACCTCGGTCGCCGGTATCGTCACCGGCGTGGTCCTGGCGATCTCGCGCGTGATCGGCGAGACGGCGCCGCTGCTGGTGGTCGCAGGTGCCACCGACGGCATCAACACCAACCTGTTCGACGGCCGGATGACCACGCTTCCCGTCTTCATCTACTCCCAGTACGCCTCGTCCACACCGGTCGGCTATCAGCGCGCCTGGGGTGGTGCGCTCGTCCTGATCGTGCTGGTGATGGTGCTCAATCTCATCGCCCGCATCATCGGGCGCATTTTCTCGCCCGCCAAGGGACACTGAAGCGAAAAGGTCCTCAGGAAGGAATCATGGCCAAGAGCATCGACGTCTCTGACCTCGACATCTACTACGGGGACTTCCTCGCAGTGGAGGGGGTCAACATGACGGTCAAGTCACGGTCCGTCACGGCGTTCATCGGACCCTCCGGCTGCGGGAAGTCGACCATGCTGCGGTCCCTGAACCGCATGCACGAGGTGATCCCGGGCGCCCGCGTCGAGGGGAAGGTCGTCGTCGATGGTCAGTCGCTCTACGACCCGAGCATCGACCCGGTCGCCGTACGCCGTCAGATCGGGATGGTCTTCCAGCGGCCCAACCCGTTCCCGACCATGTCGATCTACGACAACGTGCTCGCCGGCAACCGGCTGAACGCCAAGAGGATGAAGAAGACCGAGGCGGACGCCATCGTCGAGAAGTCGCTGAAGCACGCCAACCTCTGGGAGGAGGTCAAAGATCGCCTGAACAAGCCGGGCATGGGGCTCTCGGGCGGTCAGCAGCAGCGGCTGTGCATCGCGCGCGCCATCGCGGTGAACCCCGAGGTGCTGCTGATGGACGAGCCGTGCTCGGCGCTCGACCCGATCTCGACCTCGGCGATCGAGGACCTGATCCACGAGCTCAAGTCCGACTACACGATCGTGATCGTCACCCACAACATGCAGCAGGCGGCCCGGGTCTCCGACGACACGGGCTTCTTCAACCTCAAGGCCACCGGCCAGCCCGGCCACCTCGTGGAGTTCAACCCCACGCGGAAGATGTTCTCCACCCCCGACGACCCCGCCACCGAGGCCTACATCTCCGGCCGCTTCGGCTGACCCTCCCCGCTCGGGGGCTGCTGGTCTGGTCGGATAGTCCGTGACGAAATGCAGGGGTTTTCGCCTGATTCGCCTGCATTTCGTCACGGACTACCCCGTCAGGCCTCGCCCGCCTGTGGATGAGCGGCGGCGCCGTCGTGGCTGTCGGAGCATCCTCGGAGGATGCAAGGGCAGGTCGGACGTCCCGGGTTCGTGCGCCCCGTGCGCACGGATCCGCGCGGGGTGGCCGGACCCACCCGCGGCCAGGCTGCGGGTCGGAGGTGGCGGCGTTCGAGTCTCGGCCTCTACGTGCCGTCGGAGGCCGACGCGAGTGTGCCCGAGCAGCGGATCGTGGAGGCCGCGGCCGTCCTGCCGGCGTACGGCGGCGTGACCGGCTGGGCAGCGCTCCGCTGGTTGGGAGCCTCCTGGATGACCGGCCTCGCGCCCGACGGGCAGACGCCTCTGCCCGTCGTCCTGGCGACGGCCGGCGACGACATTCGTTCCCAGCCCGGGATCCAGATCAGCGCCGAACGCCTCAACCCCACGGAGCTGATGGTCCATGACGGAGTGAGCCTGACGATGGCGGTCCGGTCGGTGTGCTTCGAGATGAGGTACGCCGCCTCCGTGCGCGCGGCGGTCGTGGCGGCCGACATGGCGATGCAGGCCGACCTCGTGTCGCTGGAGGAGATGGGCGACTTCGTGGCGACCCAGTCGGGCTGGACCGGCATACCGAGGTGCCGGGAGGCGTTGCTGCTCGCTCACGAGAACAGCTGGTCGCCACGGGAGACGAGCCACCTACGACTGGTCTGGGTCCTCGAGGCCGGTCTCCCGCTGCCGTGGTGCAACGTGCCGGTCTTCGACCGGTTCGGCAGGCACATCGGCACTCCCGACCTCCTCGACGAGGAGGCGGGCGTCGCCGGCGAGTACGACGGGTCGTTGCACCTGCACGGATCCCAGCGGGCGCGCGACGTACGCCGTGAGGAGGCGTTCCGGTCGGTCGGCCTGGAGTACTTCACGGTCGTGGCCGCGGATGCCCGCGACCCCGAAGGCGTCGTACGCCGGATGCGGGCCACCCGAGCGCGGGCGAGGTTCGCCGCTCCGTCTGCCCGCGACTGGACCGTCGTCAAGCCGCCGTGGTGGATCCCCACGGAGACGGTCGAGCAGCGCCGCGCGCTCACGGCGGACCAGCGTCAGCGCCTCTTCCGCAACCGCGCGGGCTGAGCGTGTCCTCGGGGTAGTCCGTGACGATCCGCAGGTGAAATCGCCCGATCCACCTGCATTTCGTCACGGACTACCGGGAGCGTCCACAGGTGAGCGGTCAGCCGAGGAGGGGGTTGAGGACCGCGAAGCAGAGGGCCGCGGCGAGTCCGGCGGCGGGGAAGGTGAGGATCCAGGCGGTCACGATCGAGCGGGCCATGCCCCAGCGGACGGCCGAGAAGCGCCGGGTGGCCCCGGAGCCCATGATGGCCGAGGTGATCACGTGGGTGGTCGACACCGGAGCCTGGTAGACGAAAGCGGACACATAGAGCACCGTGGCGCCCACCGACTCGGCCGCGAAGGCGTGTGGGGGGTCGAGGTGGATGATCCGGCGACCGAGGGTGCGCATGATCCGCCAGCCACCGGAGTAGGTGCCCAGCGAGATCGCGCCGGCGGACGACGCGATCACCCACAACGGCAGCTGCTGGGTGTCGGGTGCGAGGTACCCGCTCGTGATGAGGACCAGGAAGATCACCCCCATCGTCTTCTGGGCGTCCTGGAGTCCGTGCCCGAGCGCCATGGCCGAGGCGGAGACCGTCTGGGCGAGCCGGAACCCGCGGGTGACCCGGCCGGCGTTGCGGTGGCGGAAGATCCACAGGATCGCGATCATCACCGCGAAGGCCAGCGCGAAGCCGACCAGCGGCGAGACCAGCATCGGGATCACGACCTTGTCGATGACCGTCGACCAGTGCACCGTCGTACCGGCAGCGAGCGCGGCGCCGACGAGCCCGCCGATCAGTGCCTGGGTGGACGACGACGGCAGCCCGAAGTACCAGGTGATCAGGTTCCAGATGATCGCCCCCAGCAGCCCCGCGAAGATGACGATCAGCCCTTCGGTGCCACTCGGCGGGACGATCACGTCCGACACCGTGCGGGCGACCTTCTGGCCCAGGAACGCGCCGACGAAGTTCATCACCGCGGCCAGTATCAGCGCCACGCGCGGAGTCAGAGCGCGCGTCGACACCGACGTCGCGATCGCGTTCGCCGCGTCGTGGAAACCGTTGGTGTAGTCGAAGAACAGGGCTACGACGATGACCGTGACGACGATCCCAAGGTCCACAGCCCTAGGACTCCTTGACGGCGATCTGCTCCACGATGTTGGCGACCTTCTCGAAGGCGTCGATCGCGCCCTCGAGGGACTCCACGATGTCCTTCAGCTTCAACACCTCGATCGCCTTGAAGTCGCCGCTGAACAGCTTGGCGAGGGTACGCCGGTAGCTCTTGTCGCCGGCGTTCTCGAGGCGGTTGATCTCGATCCAGTACTCGTCGAGACCGGTCATCGTCCGCACGTTGGGCATCGCGTTCGCGGTGATCTCCGCGCACCGCTGGATCACCTCGACCAAGGTCAGGAACTCGGTCGGTAGCGTCACGACCTCGTAGAGCAGGATCAGGTCGACCACCTCGTCGAGGTCGTCCATCACGTCGTCCAGCCCGCTGGCCAGCGAGTAGATGTCCTCCCGGTCGAACGGCGTCACGAAGCTGCTGTTCACCTTGCGCACGATGGCGTGGGTGTTCTCGTCGCAGACGTGCTCGGCCTCCCGCATCCGCCGCGCGACGTCCTCCCGGTCAGCTCCCTCGCTGATCATCTCCGCGAGCAGCCCGGCCCCGGTGACGATGTGCTGAGCTGAGGTGGTGAAGAGATCGTAGAACGACGTATCGGTGGGACGGAGGCGCAAGGCCACGACGTACTCCTGTCGAGGGGACGCGGATCGCGAACATGCTACGGGCGCCGCACGGAGCGTACGCAATCCCCCCGAGTGAGGACGTTCGGGCCCGGCGAGGCCGTCGCCGAACGGTCCGAGCGAGACCGAAGCCGGCGTGCCGGAGAGGTGGCCGTCAGCCGACCTCCCGCCGACGGCGCTGCTGCTCGATCAGGAGCTCCTGGAGGTGGTCGCGCCCGTCGTTGGCGACCCACTCGCCGTCGCTCCGGAGCAGCCAGGCGTACGTCGTGGGCGCGAACGCCAGGTCGAGCAGCGACGACACCTGGGCGACGTTGGCCTCGCCGGGCAGCTGCACGAGGACCTCGACACGGCGGTCGAGGTTGCGGTGCATGAGGTCGGCCGAGCCGATCCAGATGCTCGGCTCTCCGCCGTTCTCGAACCAGAAGACGCGGCTGTGCTCGAGGAACCGGCCCAGGATCGAGCGCACCACGATGTTCTCGGACAGACCCGGCACCCCCGGCCGGAGCGCGCAGATGCCTCGGACCAGCATCTCCACGGGTACGCCGGCCTGCGACGCGATGTAGAGCGCGTCGATGATCCCCTCGTCGACGACGGAGTTGGCCTTGATCCGGATACGCGCCGGACGCCCGTTGAGGTGGTGGTCGATCTCACGGTGGATCCGCTCGACCAGGCCGTTGCGCACCGAGTCCGGCGCGACCAGGAGCCGCTCGTAGCTCGGGTTGCGGGAGTAGCCGCTGAGGTTGTTGAAGAGGTGGGCGACGTCCTCACCGATCACCTCGTTGGTCGTGATCAGCCCGAGGTCCTCGTACATCCGGGCGGTCTTGCCGTTGTAGTTGCCGGTCCCGATGTGCGTGTAGCGCCGGATCCCCTCCGGCTCGTCGCGCACCACCATCGACAGCTTGCAGTGTGTCTTCAGCCCGACCAACCCGTAGACCACGTGGCAGCCCGCCTGCTCGAGCTTGCGGGCCCAACGGATGTTGGCCTCCTCGTCGAAGCGCGCCTTGATCTCGACGATCACCAGGACCTGCTTGCCGGCCTCGGCGGCGTCGACGAGGGCGTCGATGATCGGAGAGTCGCCGGACGTGCGGTAGAGGGTCTGCTTGATCGCGAGCACGTGCGGGTCGGCCGCCGCCTGCTCGAGGAAGCGCTGCACGGACGTGGCGAACGAGTCGTACGGGTGATGCAGCAGTACGTCGTACCGCGCGGTCGCCTTGAACACGTCGACCGGCGCGGCCGACTCGACCTCGGCGAGCTTCGGGTGGGTGGTCGGCACGAACGCCGGGAACTTGAGGTCCTCCCGCGGCAGGTCGGCGATGCTGTGGAGGCCGACGAGGTCGAGCGGGCCGGTGACGCGGAAGACCTCGTCGGTCGTGATGCCCAGCTCGGAGATCAGCAGCTCCAGCACCTGCGGGGCGATCGAGTCCTCGACCTCGAGCCGCACCGGCGGACCGAAGCGGCGCCGGAGCAGCTCCTTCTCGAGCGCCTTGAGGAGGTTCTCCGCGTCGTCCTCCTCGACCTCGAGGTCCTCGTTGCGGGTGACCCGGAAGCTGTGGACCTCGAGCACGTCCATGCCCGGGAAGAGCCGTTTCAGGTGCTCCCCGATGACGTCCTCGAGCGGCACGAAGCGCTGGTTGCCCAAAGGGACGAAGCGGCTGAAGATCGGCGGCACCTTGACGCGCGCGAAGTGCTCCTTGCGGGTCTTGGGGTTGCGCACCAGCACCGCGAGGTTGAGCGAGAGCCCCGAGATGTAGGGGAACGGGTGGGCCGGGTCCACTGCGAGCGGCGTGAGGACCGGGAAGACCCGCTCCTTGAACAGCCGCTTGCAGAACCGCTGCTCCTCGCGGTCGAGCTCGTCCCAGCGGACCAGGTCGATGCCCTCCTTGGACAGCTCCGGCACCAGCTCCTCACGGAACAGGCGCGCATGTCGCTCCATCAGGTCGCGGGTGCCGGCCCAGATCTGCTCGAGCACCTCGCGTGGCATCAGGCCGGAGGCGGCACGCACGGCCAGATCGGCCGCGATGCGACGCTTCAGGCCGGCCACGCGCACCATGAAGAACTCGTCGAGGTTGTTGGCGAAGATCGCCGAGAAGCGCACCCGCTCGAGCAGCGGCTGGTCGGCGTCCTCGGCCAGCTCGAGCACGCGCTGGTTGAAGCGGAGCCAGGACAGCTCGCGGTCGAGGAAGCGATCGTCGTACGCCGCGACGGCCGCGAGCGCCGCGGCGTCGGGCTGGTACGGCGGCTCCACGTCGAAGGGCTCGTCGGCCGGGGTGTCACCGTCACGTGAGGGGTCGACGGAAGCGAGCTGGACCATGGGATTCAGTGTGACACCGACCGGTGGACCGCGGGTATCAGGCGGGCCGGGACGGACGCCGTCGGCACGTGGGTCCCGAGTGGCTAGGTTGTGGCCGTGCCCCCCTCCTCGACCTTCCTGGCTGCTGCGGAGCTGCGCGCCAAGGCGCTCACGTTCAAGACGGCGCTCGGCCTGCCGGAGCGCGTGCAACGCGCGCTGGCCGGCCGTCGGGTGATCCTCGACGGCCAGACCCTCGCCACCGACACCCAGCTGATGCTCCGGCTGGAGAAGGTCGCCCGCGAGCCCGAGGTGGCGACCCTGCCGGTGCCGGCCGGACGCCGCGCGCTGCTCCTCCAGACCGTGATCGCGGGCGGCGACCAGCCGATCGGCGCGGTCCGCGACCTGCCGGTCGGTGACCTGAGCGGTCGGCTGTTCGTCCCGACGCGCGCGACGGCACGGGGTCCGCTGCTGGTCTACTTCCACGGCGGTGGCTGGGTGTACGGCGACCTCGACAGCCACGACCCGGCCTGTCGGTTCCTCGCGGAGCGGAGCGGCGTCCGTGTGCTGTCGGTCGACTACCGGCTCGCTCCCGAGCACCCCTTCCCGGCGGCGTACGACGATGCCCTGGCGGCGTACCGCTGGGTCGTCGAGCGTGCTCCCTCACTCGGCGCGGACCCGGGCCGGCTCGGCGTCGGCGGTGACTCCGCCGGCGGCACGTTGGCTGCCACTACCGCGGTCGCCGCGGCGCGCGAGGACCTGCCGCTGGCCTTCCAGCTGCTGATCTACCCCGGCACCGACATGACCACGAAGAGCGAGAGCCGGCGGATGTTCGGGCGCGGCTTCTACCTCACCGACGAGTTCATGGACATCGCCAAGGGGCACTACCTCCCGGACGCCTCGCGCTGGGCCGATCCCGAGGCGAGCCCGCTGCTCGGCGACGTCCCGCCGGGTCTGGCGCCGGCCTACGTCGCCACCGCAGGCTTCGACCCCCTGCGCGACGAGGGCGAGGCCTACGCGCGCAGGCTCGCGGACGCGGGTGCTGAGGTGGAGCTGCGGAGGTTCCCCGACCAGATCCACGGCTTCATCAACGTGGTCGGTGCCGGACGCAGCGCCCGTGCCGCGGCGGCCGAGGTCGCAGCACGGCTCGGCGCCGGACTGGGCGTCGGTCAGTAGACGAGGGCCTGGACGTCCTCGGCCAGCACCTCTTCGACGTACGACGGGGAGCCGGCGAGCCGTACCCCCGGCAGCAGGTCGGCCTCCTCGATCCCACGGCGTACGGCGCACTGGGTGCACACCGTGACCCGTCCGCCCGCGAGCACTGTGCCGAGCAGGTCGGCCAGCGGCGAGGCGTGGGGGAGGGTGAGCTCCTGAGCGCGGCCGGGGACGCCGAACCAGGCAGCCCCGCCGGTCAGCCACAACGAGACCTCGGCGCCGGCGGCCACCGCGGTCGCCGCCACCGTGAAGCCCTGGTTGCAGCGCTCGGGGTCGTCGACCCCGGCAGTGACCTTCACGACGAGCGGGCGGACCATGCGCTCACCCTAGAGCGACCGCGGACCGCCCTAGACTTCCAGGCATGCCGTTCGAGATCCCCGGGAACATCCACCCGAACACCGCCCGCCTGGCGTGGCTGATCGGCACGTGGGCGGGGAACGGGCACGGCGAGTACCCCGGGATCGAGAAGTTCCAGTTCGGCCAGGAGGTCGTCTTCCAGCAGGACGGGCGACCCTTCATCCACTACTTCAGCCGCTCGTGGATCATCGACGAGCACGGCACCAAGGTGCGCGAGGCGGCACAGGAGACCGGGTTCCTGCGACCACAGGCGGACGGCACCCTCGAGATGGTGCTCGCCCACAACCTCGGGTACGTCGAGGTCTGGCACGGCGAGCTCCATGCGGAGCAGCCGCGCTTCGAGGTCGTCACCGACGCCGTGGTGCGCACCGCGACCGCGAAGGACTACACCGCAGGCAAGCGCCTCTACGGCTACGTCAACGGCGACCTCCTCTACGCCTACGACATGGCTGCCGAGGGCCACGAGCTCCAGCCGCACACCCACGCCCAGCTGGTCAGGAAGTAGCCGTGTCCGAGCCCGACTGGCGCCAGCGTCTCCGGGAGCGGGGCTATCGACTCACGCCCCAGCGCGAGCTGATCCTGGGGGCGGTCGAGACGCTCGGGCACGCGACCCCCGACGAGGTGCTGGCGGAGGTGCGGACGCACTCGACCGCGGTCAACGCGTCGACGGTCTACCGGACGCTGGAGGTGCTCGAGGAGCTGGGACTGGTCCGCCATGCCCACCTCAGCGACCGCGCCCCGACGTACCACTCGGTCGGCGACCACGAGCACTTCCACCTGGTCTGCCGGAATTGCCACCGGGTCATCTCGGTTGACCCTCATGTGCTCACTCCCGTCACCGACCGGCTCGCGACCGACCACGCGTTCACCGTGGACATCGGCCACCTGACCGTCTTCGGCCATTGCTCGGACTGCTCCGACAGCTCCGCCGACTCTGCGGGAGGTTCGTCGTGAGCAGCCCGCTGCTCGCTCTGCCCGGCGCGGTCGCGGGGAACGGCGTCGACGGGCCGGTCGCGGCGCACTACGGCTCGCTGTACGGCGAACAGGTCACGCTCGAGGCCGGCGACGGCTTCGTCGACCTGTCCCACCACGACGTCCTCCGGGTCTCGGGTCCCGACCGGCTGCAGTGGCTGCACGACCTCACCACGCAGTACTTCCTCGACCTGGCGCCACGCACCTGGACGCAGGCGCTGGTCCTCAGCCCGCAGGGCCACGTCGAGCACGCCTTCGCGGGCATCGACGACGGCGAGTCCTTCACTGCGGCCACCGAGCCGGGCCGGGCTGCGGCTCTCGTGGAGTTCCTCGACCGGATGCGGTTCATGAGCCGGGTCGAGGTGGCCGAGGTGACGTTTGACCTGGCGCTGACCTTCCGCCCCGCCGTGGGGCACGAGCTGGTGCCGCGCGACCGGCTGACGGCGTACGCCGAGGCGGCCGGTCCGGCCTGCGGGCTGTGGGCCTACGAGGCGCTGCGGATCGCGCGCGGCGAACCCCGGCTGGGGCTCGACACCGACCAGCGCACGATCCCCAACGAGGTCGGCTGGCTCGGCACGGCCGTCCACCTCGACAAGGGCTGCTACCGCGGGCAGGAGACGGTCGCCCGGGTGCACAACCTCGGTCGTCCGCCGCGTCGGCTCACGCTTCTGCACCTCGACGGCTCGGAGAACCGGCTGCCCGCGATCGGCTCCGAGCTGCGGTGGGGCGAGAAGGTGGTCGGCATCGTCGGCACCTCGGCCCGCCACCACGAGCTCGGCCCGATCGCCCTCGCCCTGGTCAAGCGCAACGTGCCGCTCGACCAGCAGCTCGAGGTCGACGGACTCCCGGCCGCCCAGGAGATCCTGGTCGACCCCGAGGTCGGCCTCCACGTGCGCTCCCGCCTGACCTGACCCGACGGTCCTGCTGCCGGAAAACGCGGAGCAGATCGGTCTTCTTCACCGCCGCTGGTCGATTTGTTCCGCGTTTTCCGCAGAGGCGCGGCTGGGAATCACGGCCGCGTGTACTGGACGTGGGTCTCGGTGTGCGCGAAGCCGAGGCGGGAGTACGTCGCGATCGCGGGGGCGTTGTCGGACTCGACGTAGAGGAGGATCCGACGTACGCCGAGGGCGGCCAGGTGGGCGAGCCCGGCCGCGGTCAGGGCCCGGCCGAGTCCCCGCCCCTGGGCGGCCGGGTCGACCGCGACGACGTAGACCTCGCCGAGGTCGGCGGAGTGCTGCTTGGTCCAGTGGAAGCCGAGCAGCCCGTCGCCGGTATCCGCCACCAGCAGCCCCGCAGGGTCGAACCACGGCTCGGCCATCCGCTCGGCGAGGTCGGCGGCGTCCATCGAGCCCTGCTCGGGATGGTGGGCGAACGCCGTTGCGTTGACGCGCAGGACCTCGTCGGCGTCGCCGGGTCGGTAGCCGCGGATGGTCACCCCGGCGAGCGCGGGCACCTCCATGGACGAGGCGTCGCGCTCCATCACCCAGAGCTCGCGGGTGGCGGCGAGCCCGACCCGACCGGCGATGGCCCGCGCGGCCGGATGGTCGACGTGGCTCCACGCGGTGA
>Ga0302254_10000117_pt1 | contig 15865 bp, 4 predicted proteins | sample I_Fen_E1_4_FD_194573 | JGI IMG/M metagenome (GOLD analysis project Ga0302254, IMG submission 194573) | Peat permafrost microbial communities from Stordalen Mire near Abisko, Sweden - I_Fen_E1_4 | ecosystem: Environmental > Terrestrial > Soil > Wetlands > Permafrost | place: Sweden: Abisko... | reverse complement strand
CAAACTGCCGGTAGTAAGCTTCATCTTTTTTCCATATCTCCAGGCAGGTGTTGATCAGCGGAAACCACTGTCCGCTATAGTATAATGTTTCAAAATCGATGGTGCTTAAGAAGTAGTCGCGGGCACGGGCACGTTCGTCGTTGCTTTCCCATATTTTTGACAGCACCGTCTCTTGCGCCATGCGGTATTGCATGTAGCGGGCAGCAAACAGCGACGAGCCGACCAGCGTATCGTTTAACTGTGCAAGGGCTTTATCAATTGCTGACTGTTCTTTTACAACTTCTTCCCTAAAGCGACCTTGGGTGTAAAGCCGTGTCAGCTCTTTCAAAATCGTTTGCTTTTGCAAAAGCCCCTGGCGCGAAGCAAACCAGCGGTCGAGGCTCCGGTTTTCGGGTGAGTGCAGCAGGGTGGTATTGCCACTGTGTACATACTCGCCATCGCACTGCAAGCTGGGGTTTTCGGTTGGCGAAAGCACAAACTCGTAATACAGATGCTCTTTACCCGGTATGGTCAGTACCGCGATGCCCGTACGCGTTTGCGTGATTCCAACATACAGGGATCCTTTGCCTTTGTCGTCGAGGGTAACAAGACCAAGGGTATCTTTTCTTACTCCATGCATGGAGCTTATCAGAACTTGTTTACCGGCATATTGGCTAAGACTGAGATGCAGCGTTTGCCCCTGAATGGAAAACACCGAACCCAATAAGCCGATCACGATCAGATTGAAGATACGTGTATGTTGTAAACTAATTTTGTTCATATTGTCATTTCTAACTCATATTGCAGGGACAGGCCCTATCTATGTATTTTTTATCCGACAAACCGCTTCAAGCGGTTGTTCGGTTTGCGCTCCTCCTACTCTTTTCCGCCCCAAGCCCCTAAAGGGGATGTCAGCTACTTTTGTCTCCTATTCTCATCATCACATTACGATAATTATCACATCATCACATTATTCTTCCTCTTTCTATTCAACCCACTACAGGGTTGTGATTACGAGGGTATCTTCATCCCCCGGTTGCGCTTCGCTTACCGGGCTATGCACATTAAACTCCTTCGGAGTAAACATCATCTCATTACCACATCATCAGTCTCCTATTCTTATTCTTATCATCTCGAAAACCACTCTTTGTTCCCCTTTAGGGGTTAGGGGTCTTCATCTTTCTTCCCCTCCTTTTATTCAACCCACTACGGGGTTGGGGTACTGAGGGTATCTTTATCCCCCGGTTGCGCTTCGCTTACCGGGGGTTATGCACATTAAACTCCTTCGGAGTAAACATCTACTAATTACCACGTAATCAATTTACTAGTCTTATCCTCAACATCTCGCATCCCATTCTTTATTCCCCTTTAGGGGCTAGGGGATGATCTATTGTTTTCAAATGCTGACAGGGTGCAAGCACGCTGTCAGGTTTGAGTGATTCCTATTCAACCCACTCCGGGGTTGCGGTGCTGAGCCTATCTTTATCCTCCGGTTGTGCTTCGCTTACCGGAGGTTATGCACATTAAACTCCTTCGGAGTTAACATCATCTCGTCATCTCATCATCACATCACCATATCATCATATCACCCCATCATCATTGTTTCACACACCTCACACTAAAACCGTCCGACCGGTAGCCGACGCTACCTGGGTACACGTTACTGTTGTCGAAGCTCAGGAAGAAGGTGTACGGCACATTTACCGTACTGCTCCAATAGTAGCCGTTGCTACCAATAAGCTTGAGCACACCAGTATTGAAGCTGCGGGTGCCTGCCGCAGGCAGGAATAGGGTATTGTTAATCTTATAACCATTGCCCGTCCAGGTCCAGGTATTGTTAGTGGCGGTGCCGTAACCACCAGATGTGTAACCACCGCTAAAGATACTGCCCCATTCCGCCTGGGTAGGCACGCGGTACCCCGCGGGGCAGGGGTCGTTAGCTGTTTTGGCAGCACCCCACAAGGCGTCGTTTTGAGGATTACGCCAATCGTTATATGTGGTAGTTGCTAAATAAAAAATATTAGTCCCGGGTGTGTCGCTACTGACTGAACCGGCAGTGGCAGTGCTGGTGCGGCTCTGGTGCCCATCGGAGGCACGTCCCCACTGGTACAGGTATCCCTTGATGTCGTAGTCAACATTATCGCCGTTACTTACGTAGGTGTTAGGATCCAGATTGGTGTTAGCACCCAGGTTATATGCTTGGAACGTAAGGGTGGTTGTATGCGCCGCATTGCTATAAACAGTGACGTCGGTTGTTGAATTATTAAGATCCTTGATGCAACGTACGCTAAAACCGAATGCCCTTTTCATGAGAGAGCCATTGCTGGCGGAGGTACTATAGCAACCCATATAATAAGCGTAATAAGGGTAAGTAGTAGAATTATACGCCGTACTATTCCAATAACATCCTTGGTTGCCAGGATCGTAAAATAAACCATCACTACAATTACGGTAACCTGCTGATGTCAGTTTCAATGTACTGTAAGCTGTTGTTGTACTAGTCATGTAAGACACCTCAATATTCCATTCGGCATAGGTAGGCACATGAAAACCTGTAGGGCATGGATTATTTGTACCCTGCACAGAGCCGTTCCACCAAAGGCTGCCAGAAACCTGCGGCGCACTCAGCCAGTCGTAAGGAGTTACGGAAGTAAGAATAAACGACGAATGCCCCGGATTGGTAGTGCTACTTAAGGTGGAAATAGTTCCATTCGTTCCCGTACCAACGGTACTACTTGTCCATGTTACCTTTTCGTGCCCGTCAGCACCACGACACCACTGAAAATTGCTGCCGTAAGCCAGGTAATCGGTAAAACTGGTAGCCACCTGCGTAGCGCCGAGGTTTCTGTCCATCCAGGTACGTCCGCTGGGACTTAGTAGTTCATTTGTCAAGGTACCATCCACAGCTCTGATGACCTGTATTTTTACCCAACTGCTCAACACTTCGGTGCCGGTTTCGCCGGTAGTGGTAACGGGGGTTACGCCCACTGCCAGGTAATAGGCATCGCTGGTATAGCCGTATCCAAGGCCGATATTCACGATGTGAGTTCGGCCTGTTTGTCCGGTTATGGCTGTTTTGCCGGTGCCTGTAGCGCTGGTGGCATAATACCACTTGTAGGTTGGAGCGCCTTCAGTACCGGTAACAACGGGTGTTACCGAGTAAGTGCCCGTTACGGCGGCAAGAGTAGTATTATTCTGTGCTTTCCCTTCCGTCAATCCCACTATGCTTGCCATACTATAGGCCGGCACAAGAGCAGTGGTAGGATACCAGGTGCTTAGCGTTTCGGTACCTACATCTCCGTTGGCAGCCACCGGGGTTACTCCCACGGCTATATATTTACCAGCCGCGTAGCCGTCGCTAAAGCTTACGGTATAGGTGGCTGTCGTTTTTCCCGAAATAGCGGTTTTACCTGTACCCGCAGCATCGTTGGCATAATACCACCGATAGGTGCTACCCGCTCCGGCATCGCCCGGTATCAGCACCGGTGCACAGGAGTACCCCGAAAACGAGGCGGTTAGTATATTGCCTTTAATGGCATAGTTGCCGGAGATTCCGCTTACATTTACTGAAGAGACGACCGGCGTAAGTACCGAAACAAGTTTCCAGCTTACAGACTCAAAAGAAGCTGCATTGCAAGTAGTAACGGGAGTCACACCCAGTCCGACGTAATTACCTACATCGCCTGCTACCACCGTATAGGAAGCCGGAGTACCGGTGCCGGAAGTAATAACCGTTTTACCGGTACCTATGGCATCGGTAGCTCTGTACCAGGTATACGTACCTCCTGATACCGCACAGGTAGCAGGTGTCAAACCTCCCGAATAGATGTATTGTACGTCCGGGGTTACGGTTTGTCCTTTGTACAAAGCAGCAGCGGAGGAAAGGACTGACTTCGCAAAAACACCGGCACCCACCGGCACCCATTGAGAACCTTCATACTTATAAACAACTTTATCCATACTATTTACATAAACAGAACCTACTGTAGGAGACGATGGCGCAGCCGATAACACCGGAATATAAGGCACTCCAACCTCAGTGCGGAAATAAGTATTGCTCTGAGCAAAACCCCGTGTCGATAAGCATATACTCAGGAGCAGGAAAAATACAATAACTTTCGACATACGACATTGAAAAAGACATGCCTCCTGCCTGCGGCATATACAGAACCTGCGAACAGCAGAAAACATGTCTGCCTCACAGATCCCACTGTTCCGGTCTGTACCAATATATTGTTGCTGTGGTCTGGTTCTTTTCATTGTGTATTATTGCTTGTATTCTGTTTATTTTTTTATTATCAGGCAATTCTGACAATCAAATCCTTCATCTATAGTTCTATATTGTTATTCCATCTTTATGCTCAAACTAGCTATTGTCCATTTCAATTTTTAATGCAACGTACGCTAACACCAGCTACCCGAGCACCGTAGTTCTTCATACCGGCTCCCGTACCATCAAAGTATATGACGTAGGTATTTGAACTATAGACTGAGTTACTCCAACAGGTTCCGTAGCTACTGGGAACTGTTAACGAGCCATTAGCATCTCGGTAGCCAGCCATCGGTAGTTTTAACTGGCTGTAGGCAGTGGCTGGATTGCTAATACCTGTCGTAATTTCGGTTTGCCACTCAACTTGAGTAGGCACATGATAACCTATTGGGCAGGGACTATTGGCTCCGGCAACCGTTCCATTCCACCATAAGCTGCCATCAGTTTGCGGTGTAGTTAGCCAATAAAATGGGCTACTCGTATTTATAATAAACAAAGAATGTCCCGGAGTGGAGGTAGCACTTAACATGGTAGTGGTACCATTTACAGGCGTACCAGCTGTGGCACTTGTCCAGCTAATCAACTGGTGCCCATCAGCAGCACGGCACCACTGATAAAGCGAGCCGTAACCCAGATAGTCGGTACTGCTGGTGGCTGCCTGCGAGGCTCCCAGATTACGATCCATCCACACCCGTCCGGTAGGGCTTACCAGTTCATATACGGGTGTGCCGTCGGGAGCCGTCAGCAGTTGTACTCTCGCCCAGGTGCTTAATACCTCGGTACCGGTTTCGCCGGTAGTAGTTACCGGCGTAATGCCCACTGCCAAATAATACGAGTCGCTGTTATAGCCGTATCCGGCATTAAGGTTTACTGTATGCGATGGAGCGGTTTGTCCAGAGATAGCTGTTTTCCCGGTTCCTGTAGCGCTGGTAGCATAGTACCATTTGTAGGTAGGCATACCTTCCGTACCTTTTATCGCAGGTGTTACGGAATAACTTCCTTTAAGAACAGCAAGGCTTGTGGTGTTTTGTGCTCTACCTCCCGTTAGTCCTACAAGAGTTACCGAACTATAGGTCGGTACAAGCGTCGAGGCCAGGTACCAGGTGCTTACTTTCTCCGTACCGGTTTCACCATTGGCTGCCACCGGAGTTACACCCACCGCTATATACTTCCCGGCGGTGTAACCATCGCTAAAACTGACGGTATAGGCCGATGATGTTTTGCCTGAAATGGCTGTTTTGCCCGTGCCTATCGCATCGGTGGCATAATACCACTGATAGGTACAATTTGTTCCGATATCGCCTGGTATAAGCATCGGCGTGCAGGTATATCCTGAAACAACTGCTGTCAAACCACCTCCTGAAAATGCATATATTCCGTTCACTCCGTTTACAGTTACGGTTGATATAGAAGGCGTAAGTGCTGAAACCTGTTTCCAGCTAATGATCTCAAACGTTGCCACATTACATGCCGAAGTGGGAGTTATACCCAAGCCAATATATTTGGCCACATCACCGGCAACAACCGTATAAGGAATCGGATTTCCCGTACCGGAAGCTATAACTGTTTTATTGGTTCCAGTTGCATCATCGGCTCTATACCAGGCGTAGGTACTGCCGGTCAAACTACAACCGGAAGTGATTCCTCCCGAATAGATATAACTGATTTCAGGAGAGACGATCTGACCTTTGTACAAAATGGGATTGGAGGAAAGGTTCACATTTGCCGTAATACTTCCACCAATAGGAATCCATTGTGTTCCGTTGTATTTATAGATAAGACGATCTGTGCTGTTTGCATACAATCCACCGACCGAAGTTGCCGTAGGAGATGTTGCTAAAACAGGTATGCCAGGAATCCCTGTCTGCGTGCGAAAATTGGTAGTTTGTGCAACAAGGGAAACAGGAATCAATAACAGGCAAATAACCGTAAGCAGCATGCCAAACGCACGCATAGAACTGCCTGCATCCGTCATTCTTATTATCCGTAAATTTTCTCTTTTCACTCTTTTCATTTTTGTTGTAAACTCACTCGAGTCACTCTCCAAAAGGAGGGACAATTTGCAATGGCTAATTTTGTCATCAACTGTTAACTATAAACTGTCAACCAGGAGGGCCGATGGAGACCGCTTTTCTTCTATTACTTCCCTTTAATTTCCTGTAATGTTTTCAAAATAGTTTCTATCTGTTGCTGTTGCCTGGCCTGAGTCTGTTTCAAGGTATTTATTTCTTGTTGTTGCTCCTTAATGGCCTGAATGAGTACTCCCGTAAGCTGCGAGTAATTGACCGCCAGATATCCGTTCGTACCTTTCTTCACCAATTCGGGGAATACTTTTTGCAGTTCTTGAGCGATGACACCAATCTGCGGACCGGAAGCGTATTTCTGTTGATTAATAAATTCGTAGCTGACTCCACGGAGGTTATCAATCTTCTCCAACACATTTGTAAGCGTTTCGATATGCGTTTTCAGACGAATATCAGAAGGCGCATTGATGCTACCGTTCACCGTAAGGTTTCCGGTAAACTGTCCGCTACCGGTTACATCCAGTGCTACAGCAGGAGCGACGTTTCCTATCCCCACGTTCCCGTTGGCCAATACGGTTAATCCCGAACCGGCAGTACTATTGGATTGGATACGCCCAACGATACCAGCAGTGCTTGTAGAGGTATTAGCTACATAAAGTAGCCCGTTAGTAGAATTTAAAGAATTGTTCGATGCCGTTATTTTCAATCCAGTCCCTGTCGTTAACGAACTGGATGAGATTGCTGCCAGTGTTCCGGTAGTTGCCGAGTTTGCTGTAATATTGAACAATCCCGTACCGGTATATGCACCCGAGCCCGTAATTCCCAACGCAGTTCCGGTAGTTGTAGCATCAGTGATTCCAACACCGTTGCCGGTGTGAGCACCTGAGAAATTGAAACTTGCCAAACCTGTTGAAGCAGCTCCTGCCGATGCTGATGAGACATAAAGCAAACTACCGGTAGTGGAGGTATTTGTTGAAGTCAATGCCAACCCGTTACCTGCTGCTAATGAATTCCATGACCATGTCTGAGTGTAAGCGGCATTGTCTATCCCGTTGACTCCCGTAGCGGTTGTCAGTTTGTTGATAGGTGGAGTACTGAGACTTGACTGGTCTGTCCATGCAGGCGCAGAAGATAGTCCAGTAGATGTGAGCACATATCCGCTGGCAACCGGAGCAAGGGCTTGTATGGCACTTGTACCATTGCCATAGAGTACGCCGTTGGCTGTTAAGGTTTGAGCACCTGTACCTCCCTGCGCTACCGACAAATTGGTTGTTAATCCTGTCAGCGAAGTTATGTCGCTGTTTACTCCGCTTGCTGCTACACCTAAGTTCGTGCGTGCAGCGGCAGCCGTTGTGGCATTTGTACCTCCATTAGCAACAGGCAATGTGCCGGTTACATCTGCCGTAAGGCTAATAGCACTCCACGAAGGATTGCCACTAGCATTTCCGTGTAATACGTAGTTAGTACTTACCCCCTGATTGGCAAACAATGCCGAAGCCAATACGGGAGTAAAATAGGTTGGGGTCGCCGAAGCATTGGTATTATTACCATACACCATATATGCCGATGCCGTTGAAGCAGGAAGAGCTACAGAGACATTCTTCCAACTCGTGGTTGCACCGTCATATTTTAATATATCACCCGGTGTAAGACTTGTAAAAACAAGAGGTATAGTTTGTAATTTGTTTACCGTAGTTGCACCCAATGTTCCGGTTACATCACCGGTAATGGTAATACCTGTGGCAGCTACGTTTGATGCGGCAGTAACCCTACCTTTCGTGTCGACTGTGAAAGTAGGAATGTTAGTAACCGAACCGTAAGAACCGCCTCCAATGATGGGTGTTAGCGTCAGCGTACCGTCGTTGGCTAATCCTGCGTCGCCACTCACGGCTACCTGAGTAGCTACATTTCCACTACCTACGTATATTTTGCCAGAAGCCAGCGCATTTGTCAATCCTGCTACCCAGCTTAAATTTCCCGATCCATCGTTTTGCAGAATTTGTCCGTTGCCACCCTGTGCAGAGGGAAGTGTGAGTGCATAGCTGGTAACTGTTGCCGGTGCTATAAAACCGACTGTTCCCGATGACGAACCTGTAAGATTCAGCGTTTTGCCACTTGCCAGCGTGGTATTCCCGTTTAAGGAGATATTTCCTGTACCCGAACTGAAAGCACCGGTACCCGACATAGCAAAGTCACCTGATGCCTGCGCATATCCTGTAATTCCAGACAGAGCCCCTGAGCTTATAACTAAACCATTGATAGTATTGCCCGCTGTTGGAGCTGCGATGGCCGTACTGAACGTTTTTGCACCGGCAAAAGTCTGTGTTCCGATAGTAACCACTCCACGATTGCTTGAGCTTGCATCAGGGATGTTCAATGTAATAGTACCTCCCAAGCTAACGGGAGAAGCATTAAAGTTAACGTCATTACCCGAAGTACCTGTTGCCAACGTAATAGATCCTATTGATGCAGCTGTTGCATTTACCCAACTGGAACCATTATACCGCAATAGATCACCCGATGCTGGAGTTGGTGATATTGACAAGGCAGTTGTCTGCAGCTTGTTCACAGTTGTTGCTCCCAATGTCCCTGTTATATCACCGCCAACAGACAGGGCGGTGGGTGCTATTGTTTTTATAACTCCCGCATTTGACATAATTACATTATCAGTTGCAGCAGCTGTTTGAAGACCTGCTATGGTCAGCGTATTGGCAGATGTTGTAGTAATGGTAGTAGCCCCGGTCAATGAACCGCCCAGAGTCACTTTCCCGTTTGTATTGGTCAACCCGTTCTCTGCCGTTGTAAGCACTGAAACGGCAGGCGTAGAGGCAACACCGTTTACTGTAGAAGTTAAACCTCCGTTAACATCTACTGTTAGTGCATTGGAAGCGATTATATTCGCCGTATTAATATCAATAGTAGGAGCGGTTGCTGTTCCTCCTATGACTACCTTCGTACTTCCTGCTGTTACCGACCCAACTTTATTGTAGAAAAGACCCCAGTCACCGGAAGATAAATATCCGTTTGTAGTACTGGTTGCCTGTGCAATTGAAAATACACCGGTTGAATTATTGTAGCTTAACGGTGCACTTGCCGATAATGAAGAAAGGGTAAGATAGTTCGGAGTCCAGTTCACCCACTTGGTGCCATTGTATTGTAGTAAGTTACCTGTTCCCGGACTACTTGTAATAGTAAGTGTTTTGCCTTGTAATTGAGATACAACAGTTGCTCCCAGCGTTCCTGTTACATCGCCGCCAATGGCAATACCTGTAGCAGCCACGTTGGCTGCGGCAGTCAACCGACCCTTTGTATCAACTGTAAAAGTTGGAATGTTAGTGACCGAACCGTAAGTACCGCCTCCAATGATAGGTGTCAGCGTCAGTTTACCGTCATTTGCTAATGTAGCATCTCCACTCATGGCTACAGGAGTAGCTATATCCGAGGCATTACCCACGTATATTGTGCCCGAAGTCAGTGCATTTGTCAATCCGGCAACCCAGCTAAGGTTACCCGATCCATCGTTCTGAAGAATCTGTCCGTTGCTACCCTGTGCCGTTGGAAGAGTAAGTGTATAACTGCTCAGCGTACCCGGAGCTACCAAGCCTATAGAACCTGTGCCCGAAGTCTGGGATAGATTAATCTGTCCTTTCACATCCAATGCTGCTGCAGGAGTGGCCGTGCCAATACCCACATAACCCGAAGGTACCAATAAAGCGTAATTATTTGTTCCACCGCTTGCACTTAGGGAAAGACCTACGTTAGTCGACGCATTGCCTGAATGTGTATTACTAATAGTAACTGCGGTAGAGGTGATATTATCACCCAGTACACCTGATGTGCTCACATTCAATAATTGTCCACCGGTTACGCCTGTAGAGGTAGAACTGATACTTAAAGCCGTACCTGTTGTCAATGCATTGGTACTAATAGCGGCTGCGGTTCCAGTAGTGGTCGAATTAGCATTCACCTCCAATAAGCCAGCACCGGTATAAATACCTGTGCCATTAATGGCTAAAGCTGCACCGGATGTAGTAATATCGTTAATTTGCATTCCGTTACCACTATGATTGCCTGTAAAGTTGAATTTAGCAATTCCTCCTGTAGGTGCCGTAGCATTAGAGGTTAAAGCCAACACATTGCCGGTATGGGATACTTTGCTGTTAGCTAACGAGAACAGATTACCCGTTGTCAATGAACTACTGGCTATTGTAAAGGGATTGGTTGCAGTCGAAGAATTCCAGTTCCACGTTTGTGCAAAATCACCATTAAGGATACTGTTGTTGGCTGTAGCAGCAGTCAAACTACTTAACGGTAATGATAATCCCTGTCCATCAAGTTGGTAACGCGTACCACCGTTTGTTGTTGACGAAAAATAAAGGTGTGTGCCGTCATACTCAATAGCTCCGGGCTCTATACCGATAAGATTAGTACCCAGGGAAAGTTTCAGAGGAGCGGTACCCGGAGATCCACTACTGGCTGCCAGATGCAAGCGAGCAGTGGGCACATTTACCCCGATACCAATTTGTCCGGATGAGGTAGGTGCTTGAGAAGGATTACCTGAAGTTGTGAAGTACGTATTTTTACCAAAAATCACACCTCCTATATTAATGCCGTTACTGGTGCCTGTTGGCAAGGTAATATTGGTACCGATAATGATATTATTGCTACCAATATGTGTTGCCGGTGTGATCGTTTCGTGGGCTACATTGTAACCCAACAAGGTGCTGTATGAAGCACCTGTAGCATTATTACCGGCATTATTGCCCATAAAATTGGAATAACTTGCTCCAGTAGCGCCATTTCCTGCTCCTTGTCCGAAGAAGTTGGACCCATTAGCATTAGTTGCACCGTAACCTGCCGATTGACCTAAAAAATTAGCATTAGCAGCACCCACAGCGCCATTTCCGGCATCCTGACCCAGGAAGTTGGAATAAGTGGCACTCGAAGCGTTCAATCCGGCATTCATCCCTAAGAAGTTGGAATACGATGCGCTGGTGGCATTGCCGCCTGCTGCAGATCCCAAAAAGTTGGAATTGGATGCATAAGTAGCACTGCTTCCGGCTCCCGACCCCAAAAAGGTAGAATTGATAGTAGTGGTAACACCGCTACCGGTGCCGGATAATCCTGTCGAGAAGAGATTGCTACTATTAACCACCGTGATAGGAGAGGCTAATGGTGCCGACCATTGGCTACCGTCCCAGACCAATGTTACCGACATGCCTGCCGGTAAGGTACAAGAACTTACCATCACATAATTAGTAGAAGATTTCGAATTGGAAACCGTAAACAACCTACCGGCCGTAGCAGAAGTAGGTGCAGGTAGAGTTAATGCTACATCATTAGATGTCTGGTTAATCACCATGCCCGAATAGGCATCTACTGTTGCTTGTGCTGTAGGCAGGTATGTAGGATCTATCAGAGAGACAGATGTAACCCCGAGCAAAGTAGATCCGGTATTGTGCAAAGTGGCTGCAGGTGTAGAGGTGCCTATTCCAACATTGCCGGAAGGAACAAGCAGGGCATAGTTGTTCGTTCCACCACTAGCATTTACCGTAAGACCTACATTAGTTGACGTAGTACCTGTGTGGGTATTGCTAATGGTTGCTGCAGTAGTGGTGCTACCTGATGCAGAGTTATCACCCGACGTTCCAGATGAGGCAACATTCAATAGTTGTCCGCCGGTTATGCTTGTGGAAGTAGAGCTGATATTTAATGCCGTCCCGGTTGTTAATCCGTTGGCATTGATGGTGGCTATTGTTCCATCCGTAGCCGAATTGGCATTCACCTGCAATAAGCCGGTGCCGGAATAAGAAGCCCCTGTGCTGTTAATAGTTAAAGCTGAACCAGATGTGGTTGCGTCGTCAATTTCCATCCCTGTACCGGTATGATCGGCTGTAAAGTTGAATTTGGCAATCCCTGCTGTAGGGGCTGTAGCATTGGAAGTTAAAGCCAACACATTGCCGGTATGAGATGCATTCGTGTTGGTTAATGAAAACAAATTGCCACCGGTAAGCGAACTGCTGGCTATTGTGAACGGATTTTTCGCTGTTGAAGAGTTCCAGTTCCACGTTTGAGCAAAATCGCCATTGAGAATATTATTGGTGGCTACGGCTGCCGTCAATCCACTCAAAGGAATGGCAGATGCCAACCCCAACGGAGCAACCCATGTAGTTCCGTTCCATTGAAAAGTTGCCAATGCTCCGGGAGCTAGTGTAAATCCTCCTACTGTAACGGAAGAAGAGGAAGATAATGAATTGAAAACCGAAAAAATACGACCCGCAGTAGTAGGACTGCTGCTTGGTGTGGGAAGCGTCATAGTACTTGTCACTGAATTCGTGAGTAGTATTCCCGAATAATTATCTACCGTAATTGCCGATGTCGGAGAATAGGATGCGGAAGGATTGCTTACCGAAGTAACTCCCAAAAGCGTTGAACCAGCATTATGCAAAGTAGCTATAGGAGCAGCAGTTCCGATACCTACCTTACCATTCGCTAATACTGTCAATCCTGAACCTGCAGTGCTATTCGATTGGATACGTCCGATAATACCATTGGTACTGGCAGTAGTATTGGCTACATACAACAATCCATTTGTCGAATTTAAAGAACTGTTCGACGCAATTATACTTAATTCCGTACCACCGGTTAATGAACTGGAGGAAATCGATGCCAATGTTCCGGTTGTAGCCGAGTTAGCTGTAATATTGAATAAGCCAGAACCCGTATATGAGCCTGAACCCGTAATGCCAAATGCCGAACCTGTAGCCAGTGAGTTTGTAAAGCTTAACGTCTTGTCAGCTTGCGTTACGATGCGGTTATTACTAAGTGATCCGTCGGATGTATATATGTTTTTTACGGTCAGGTTGGAAGCGTCTGTCCAGGTAGGTGTAGAGGCTGCTCCCGAAATAAGTACTTGTCCTGAATTTCCAGCAGCTGTGTATCCCAATGCGGTATTGGAGACACCGTAAACCAAAGCTCCTGGAGTAGCAGCCGTTGTGATACCAGTACCACCATTGGCAATGGCTAAGGTTCCACTCAGGATAACGTCTCCCGGAGTAGCGGCTACAGGTGTCAGTCCTGTAGTACCACCGGAAATAGAGGTCACACCTGTATTGGTTATGATGGTTCCCGAAATAGATATCCCTGTTCCGGGCGTTAAAGCAGAACCCACCAATGAGGCCGGTGATACATTGACCCAGTGGCTACTGCTGTTATTATATTGTAATAAATCCTTGTCTGCAAGACTTGTATAAACAAGTGCTGCGCCTTTTAGTTTATCTACACTGGAAGTACTTAGCGTTCCAGAAACATCACCACTTATAGACAAGGCTGTTGGAGCAATAGTCTTTAAAACTCCACCATTTGATACTATCACATTATCAGTAGCAGTGCCTGTTTGAAGTCCAGCAATAGCAAGTGTATTGGCAGCACTGGTGGTAATGGTGGTGGGTCCTGTCAACGTACCACCCAAGGCGACATTACCATTAGATCCTGTCAAACCATTATTTGCAGATATAAGAACCGGAACTACGGGTGTAGTGACTACACCATTAACAGTAGAAACGAGATTACCATTAGTAGCTGTTAATGTATTGCTACCGATAATAGTGGCATCAGTAGTAGCAGCGACTCCATTTATTGTTGTTCGGACAGTATTCACTGTTGGATTAGAAAGCGTACTGCTGTTAATCAGCGGAACATCTGCGCCGGTTACACCATTCACTGTCGTATTCAGACTATTGGCTGAGGAGGTATTCGAAACTGACGTCTTGGTAGTGGTTGGATCTTGCATCACCAACTTTCCGCTTGTATCAAAACCCAATGTGTTGGTGATCGTTCCAGCAGCTGGACTTAAAGTAGAGGCAACTCCATTCACCATACTGGTAATTCCATTCCCTGTAGCAGCTGTTAAGACATTACTACCAATAATAGTAGCGTCAGTAGTCGCAGCTACTCCATTTATTGTTGTTCGGACAGTATTCACTGTTGGATTGGAAACCAGAGTACTACCGATAATAATGGCATCTGTAGTAGCAGGAACATTGTTGATTGTCGTTCTGACTGTATTTACTGTAGGATTTGAAAGCGTACTGCTGTTTATTAGCGCAACACTCGCACCGGCAACACCATTGATAATTGTGCTCAAACTATTGACTGAAGAGGTATTAACTACCGTATTAACTGCCGGTGTTGTTGCAGCGATACCATTTACTGTTGAAGTAATGGTGTTTGTTGTATTGTCTAAAATATTGGTTGTTTGGCCACTTCCATTTGATGAAACCACCAGATTACCAGAAGCATCAAATCCTAATCCATTTGCAATAGTACCATTAGCAGGAGTTAAATCAGCCGAGACTCCGTTCACAGTACTGGTCAGCTTCCCGGATGTTCCGGTTAATATATTAGAGTTGATTATATTTGTTGAATTTCCGGCTATACCATTAACGATTGTTGATAAGATATTTCCGGTAGAAGTATTAGAAACTGTTGTATTGGCTGCAACTATCGGGCTCAAATCAACTGCAGTTGTAGTAATTCCATTCACACTAGTAGTTAAGTTATTTCCAATTAAGGTATTCGCCACCGATGTTACAGCTGGTGCAGTCGAAATAACACCATTTATTGTAGAAGTAAGGATATTTGTAGTATTGTCTAGTGTATTGGTTGTTGGGGTACTTCCTGCAGTTACTAAATTTCCTGTAGCATCGAAACCTAAACTCTGGGCAATAGCTCCATTTGCAGGAATTAAATCAGCTGATACTCCATTTACTGTACTAGTTAGCTTTCCTGAAGTACCGGCCAACGTATTCTTCGTAGTTGCATTTACAACAGATTTAATGCTATCTGCTAAGTTCTGAGCAAGATAGTTCGCTATCGACGTTAACAACTCGGATTTGTTAACCACTTGTATCCACTGCGCCAAATCCAGGCTCCAATAATATATACCTCTTGGTGCTGTACCTGATTCGTTGAAAATTATCATTCCACTTACCGGTGCTCCATCAAGTGTCCATAACTTAATGTCATCTAATTGAATACGTGTTAAGCGTAAACCTTTCGTCTGACTTTCCAGTTCAAGCAGCGAGCCCGACTGAATAACCGTAGGATTGTCTCCTATTTTGTTTTGGGCATGTGCAGGTAAAGCCAAGACTATTAACAAAAAAAACAAGAAAAGGTATTTTTGTTTCATAACTGTATTTTTCATTTGTTTTTAATGTGATATGATTATTATTTATTAGGTTGTCGGAGACCGGACACCGATCTCCTTTCTGTTGTCTATTATCAATTGTCAACCGTAATTAGCTAAATGTGTATCCTATCAGACTTCATAACAATTAATAATTAACCACTTACAATTGATCATTAACCATTAATCCCGCCTCCTGCTGCGAATTTAGTTTTTGTTTTTCCTGCACCCTGCGCATAATCACACGCACAGACAGATTTGATTTACCTGTAATAGTTGCAATCTCAGATACCGACATATTGATAGCTACGAATTGGGCTATGGTAGCCTCTATTTTTGTAAGCTTTCTGTATTTCGATGATTTTAATTGTATCGCACAACTCTCAACTAACCGGTTGCTACGTC
>Ga0302254_10000116_pt1 | contig 15874 bp, 14 predicted proteins | sample I_Fen_E1_4_FD_194573 | JGI IMG/M metagenome (GOLD analysis project Ga0302254, IMG submission 194573) | Peat permafrost microbial communities from Stordalen Mire near Abisko, Sweden - I_Fen_E1_4 | ecosystem: Environmental > Terrestrial > Soil > Wetlands > Permafrost | place: Sweden: Abisko... | reverse complement strand
TCACCTGGGCGTGCTGGACAGGTTGCTCGAAGAGCCCGGGATTCGCTTCGACGGAATCTCCGGCACATCGGCCGGTGCCATGAACGCCGCCGTCATGGCTTCCGGTCTGATGCAGGGTGGGCCGGAAGGAGCGCGCGAGGCGCTGGAGGGGTTCTGGAAACGCGTCTCGGATGCGGCACGGATGAGCCCCCTGCGCCGAGGCCCCATCGAAATACTGACCGGTAACTGGACGCTCGATTATTCGCCCGTGTTCGCTGCGGTCGAATTCGCGGCGCAGGTGTTCTCGCCCTATGACAGCAGCCTGGGCGGTTCGAATCCTCTCAGCAAGATCCTGGCGGAGAGCGTGGACTTTGCCCACCTTGTCGATTCGCCGGTCAAGGTTTTCGTTACCGCGACCAATGTTCATACCGGGCAAGGGCGCATCTTTCGCAATGCAGAACTCACACCCGAGGTGCTTATGGCGTCGGCGTGTCTGCCGACGATGTTCCAGGCTGTTGAGATTGACGGCGTGCCTTATTGGGACGGCGGCTACGCTGGCAATCCGTCCATGTCCCCGCTGGTCCGCGAGTGCTCGGCATCGGACACCATCCTCGTGCAGATCAATCCGATCGTCCGTCCGGGCACGCCGCGCACGGCGCGCGAGATCCAGAACCGGCTGAACGAAATCTCGTTCAATGCCACTTTGCTGAAGGAGCTGAAGGCGGGCGCGCTGCTGCGTCAGGTCGCCGATCCCGGCACCGGGGAGGGTGCAGCGTGGGCCAACATGCGCGTCCACCGCATCTCGAGCGAGATCATGCTCGAGCTGGGCTATTCGTCCAAGCTCCTCACGGAGTGGCCGTTCTTCACGATGCTGCGCGACGAGGGTCGCAAGGCGGCGGACGCATTCCTGGCTGCGCACAAGAGGGACCTGGGCGTGCGCTCGTCGCTCGACCTCGACGCCATGCTGGAAGGCATGTAGCGCCATGGGACTGATCGGTATCCTCGCTGGACTGGGTGTTCTCGTCTGGTTGTCGTATCGTGGCTGGAGCGTGCTGGTGCTGGCGCCGGTTGCGGCAATGATCGTCGCACTCGCGGCAAGGGATCCGCTGCTCGCGAACTGGACGGTGACGTTCATGGGCTCGGCGGCCGGCTTCATCCTGCAGTTCTTTCCACTGTTCCTGCTCGGTGCCGTTTTCGGCAAATTGATGGACGACAGCGGGTCCGTGACGGCCATTGCCGATTTCATGACCGCGAAGCTCGGTCCGCGCCGCGCAATACTGGCGGTGGTGCTCGCAGGTGCTCTGGTCACCTACGGCGGCGTCAGCCTGTTCGTCGCGTTCTTCGTGCTGGTGCCGATGGGGCAGGCACTGTTCCGTGCAGCGGACATCCCGAACCGGCTGATGCCGGCCGCCATCGCGCTCGGAACCATGACCTTTACGATGTCGGCGCTGCCCGGCACGCCGGCCATCCAGAACGCGATTCCGATGCCGTTCTTCGGGACCACGCCGTTCGCCGCGCCTGGACTGGGCGTCATCGCCACGGCGGTCATGCTGGCATTCGGATTGTGGTGGCTGGGGCGCGCGGAAAAATCGGCGCGGCAGCGAGGCGAGGGCTTTGGCGGTTCGGCCGTCGTCGCCAAGGCAACGCAGGACGATCCGCCGTTTCGCGAGCGCGCGACCACGGCCAGTGCCTTCGATCCGGCGGAAATCGGCCACGGTCACGTAAGCGGCGTCGCGCCCGGCATACTGGTTGCTGCGTTGCCGTTGGTCGTTGTCATCCTTGTCAACCTGGTGGTCTCGCTCATCGTGCTGCCACGGGTCGACCTTACGTTTCTCAACGACGCGCGCTGGGGCGGCGCATCGGTGGCGTCGGTGAGCGGCGTCTGGTCGGTGCTCGTCGCCCTCATCCTGGCCATCGCCACGCTGATCCTGTTCAACTACCGGCGCCTGACCGAATTGCGCAAGACGGTGGATGCCGGCGCCACCGCGTCGGTCCTGCCGGTTGTCAGCGTCGCGAGCCTGGTCGGCTTCGGGGCCGTGGTTGCCGCGATGCCGGCGTTTGCGATGGTGCGCGACTGGGTACTGGGCATCGGCGGCGGACCGCTGGTCTCGCTGGCGCTCGCGACCAACATTCTCTCGGCGCTGACGGGGTCGGCGTCCGGCGGCCTCACCATCGCGCTCGACGCGCTTGGGGGCACTTACTTGCAATTGGCCGCAGAAATCGGGATGGACCCCGCGCTGCTGCACCGCGTGGCGGTGATCGGCGCAGGCACGCTGGACAGCCTGCCGCACAATGGCGCGGTCGTCACGCTGCTCGCGGTATGCGGCACGACGCACAAGGAAAGCTACTTCGACATCGTGATGGTCGGCATCGTCGGCGCGATGCTGGGACTCGTTGCAGTGATCGTCCTCGGTACGATGTTCGGATCGTTCTAGTCCGTCGGTCATGCGTGCGTACCTGATTCTCGCCGTTGCATTCCTGTCCAGCTGCGCGATCCTGCCGCGCAATGCCGTACCCGTCGACCGGATGGCCGACGCGTTCGTGCCCGGCATGCCCGACGTCCGCGCGCGGGCTGGCCGCAACGACCCGGCTTTCATGCGCGACCTTGCGCAGTCCTTCGACCAGGAGTCCCACGCGGACTTTCCCGTGCAGGCCGACGGTCGCGTCCATTATCCGCACCTCGCGCTGTCCGGCGGTGGCGCCAACGGCGCGTTCGGCGCGGGTTTCCTCAATGGCTGGACGGCGAGCGGCAAGCGCCCGGTGTTCAAGATCGTCACGGGCGTGTCCACCGGGGCGCTGATGGCGCCCTACGCGTTCCTCGGGGCGGACTACGACGGCGCGATCCGGGAGTTCTATACGAACACCTCGTCGCGCAACGTATTCCAGATGCTGTCGATCATTCCGCAGTTGCTGGGCGGCGAATCGCTGGCGGATTCGGGGCCGCTGCGTTTCACGATCGACCAGACGGTGGACGACGCGCTGCTTCGTGCGATCGCGCGCGCGCACCAGTCCGGGCGCCGGCTCTACATCGGCACGGTGGACCTCGATTCGCAGTTCTTCATCGTCTGGAACATGGGCGCGATTGCGGCCAGTGGGCATCCGGGCGCGCTCGAACTCTTCCGCAGCGTGATGCTGGCCTCGGCGTCCATACCGATCGCCTTTCCGCCGGTGTACATTGACGTCGAGGCCGGCGGCCGGCGCTTTGACGAAATGCACGTCGACGGCGCAACGGTGGCCAATCTCTTCTACAGCGCCGGCGTGTTCAACTTCAAACAGGCGCGCGAGGGCGTTGCGCGCGGACAGGGCGCCGAGGATATCTTCATTGTGCACAATGGGCAGCTGCTGCCCGTGCCGGGCACGACCAACCGTTCGTTGCGCAGCATCGGCGCGCGCGCGTTCTCTGCGGCCGCCAAGGCCTCAACACTCGGTGACCTGTTCCGCATCTTCGCGTTTTCGCTTCGCAATGGCGCGGGCTACCACTGGATCACCATTCCCAACGGTGTCGAGCTGTCGGGAGAGGAGACCTTCGACCCGGTCGCGATGCGAAGACTCTACGACGTAGGCTTCGCCAAGTCGCGCGACGGTCCGGAGTGGGCGACGGCCCCGCCGGGCGCACAGGACCCGCCATCGCCGTGAGCTAGTCCGACCCCGGTCAACGTGCCGCGACGAGCGTCCAGCCGAAAAGCGCCGCGACCACGAGCAGCGAGATGCCTGCTACCGGCCAGCGCCGCAGCGTGCTGTCGGCGTTCACGAAGCCGCCGCCGATGGCGTCGGATCCCGGGATGCGCGACGGCCGCGTCCCGAAAGCGAAAGCGAGCAGGCCGCCGCCGCCAACGGTCAGCAGCAGCGACGCGATTTCCGAGGGCGCCAGCGGATTGGATATCAGGGTTCTCGGCAGCGGACCCAGCGCCGCGCACGCGAGCAGCAACGAACATACGGCCAGCGCCAATGCCGCGGACTGCGCGACGCGCGAAACGGAATTCTTGAGCTGGAGCGTCTGCTCCGACCGCCCAAGCGCGCGCGCCAGTACGAGCACGACGTAGCTGCTGGTGAGCACGCCGCCGGCCTGCAGCACCCATTCCCACCACCATTGCCCGCTACCGGACGCTGCATCGAGCAGCAGCTTCTTCGCGAGATAAGCGCCGCTGGGCAACACGCCCATCAACGCGACGCCGCTGACCGCAAACGTCAGCACGCTGATCGGCAGCGCCCGCGCGATTCCCGCGAGACCCACGAGGCGGTCGTGCCCCAGCGCTGCGTAAATCGAGCCGGCGGCCATGAACATCGCGGCCTTCGCCGTGGCATGCGAAATCGCCTGCAGCATGCCGCCGGCGAGCGCGCCACCGCCATCGAGCTGCCTGGCGGCGACATCGAACGCGAGCGGGAACATGAGGAACAGGTAGCCGATCTGCGCCAGCGTCGAGTAGGCGATCAGCAGCTTCAAACGCTCCTGACGCAGCGCGACCACGCTGAAGACGAGGATGGCCGCGGCGCCCAGGCCGCCCAGCAGCTGGGCGGACGAGAACGTCACGACAGCCGGCATCACGTCGAACCAAAGCCGCACGACGAGAAACCACGATCCCTTGACCACCAGCGCCGACAACACGGCGCTTGCCGCGGCGGGCGCGCCGGCATGCGCGGGCGGCAGCCACAGGTGTAGTGGGAACAGCGCCGTCTTGGCGAGCAATCCGGTCGTCATCAATGCCGCGGCCGCCCACGCCACGGGTTCGGGCCCGACCCGCGCAGCCAGCAGTGCGATGTCCAGCGTGCCATACCCACCATACAGCAGCACCGCACCCAGCAGGTAGAGGACGGAACCCAGTAGCGCGAAGATCAGGTAGCGCAGCGCCGCACGCAGCGTCTCGCCGCGGCCGTCGAGACAGACCAGCGGAACGCCGGCGAACGTCAGCAGCTCCAGCGCAACGTACAGCGTGAACAGGTCGCCGCTGACGAACACCAGGTTGAGCGAACCCCAGACGGCGAGCAGCAGCAGCCAGAAGGTGAAGGGCGCACGCGCTTCGCGCTGGCCGGCGGGCGTGCTGAAGTCGGCGCAGGCGTAGATGCCGATGCCGCAGATCACCACGGCGATGGCCACCAGCATCACGATCGACAGGCCGTCCGCGCGCAGCGCGATCCCGAGAGGCGGTGACCATCCGCCCAGAAGGTAGACCACGGCCCCGCCCAGGTTCAGGTAGCTCACGGCGATGCCGAGCGCGATGCCGGTGCCGGCGACAATCGTCAGCAGTGCGATTCGCTGCGCGTTGCGTCCGCCCAGGACCAGGCCGGCCAGCACGCCGACGAACGGGACGAGCACCGCCAGAACCAGCAGCAGTCCGCCCGGCGTGGTCGTCATCGGCCGGCTCCCGCGTCGGCTTCGCGTTTACTTTGCATCCGAATCGGGAGCCACTGCGGGCGGCACCGCGGGGGGCACGTCCGAGGCCAGCGTGACCGAGCCTGCCTCGTCATGCAGGCGCAGCAGCAGTGCGACGGCGAGCGCGGTCGCCGAAAACGCCACGACGATGCCGGTAATGAGCAGCGCCTGCGGCACCGGGTCGCCGCCGAATCCGGCGGCCGCCCCGCGGCGCGCAATGGCGCCGAACAGCAGGAACACGCCGCTGCCGACGACGTTGAACGCGAGGATCTTGCGCAGCGGCTGCGGATTGACGATGAGGCCGTACACGCCGAACCCGATCAGCACCGCGGCACACAGTCCGTACAGTGTCGGCGTGCTCATTCGCTTTCCATCCGCTGCGGTGCCCCGGCCAGCATCAGCGCGAGGATCAGTGCAAGTGACGGCATCAGGGCCAATTCGATGGCGATGATCAGCGGCTTCGCGAATCCGTCCGGGTAGGCGAGGAACGCGCCCGCCGAGATGGCGCCGACGATGCCGATCGCGATGAACACGAGCGGTCCGGCCACAAGCCCGACACGCAACCACGTCCGGCCGATTGGCGGCGCGTCCGTCAATCCCGCCATGATGGTCAGCAGCCACATCGCCGCGATGATGGTGGCGCCCTGGAACTTGCCGCCGGGGTGATCCGCACCGACCCAGAAGATGTACATGCCGACGATGATGCCGATCGGCGGCAGCACGCGCGCCACGTACGCCAGTATGCCATTGGGATCGGCATATTGCCGCGGCCCCGGGCGCCCGCCCCAGGCCCGGTCCGGCGCCAGCGACCAGACGCCGATCAGCGCGAACAGCAGCACGATGGCCTCGAGCAGCGTATCCATCGCGCGAAATGCGAGCAGCACGGCGGTGATGGGATTGCCGACCTCGGTGACGGCAATGTTGGCGGCGACTTCGGGCGCAAGCGTCGGCGCGGGATCGGGCAGCGCCAGCACGCATAGCGCGAGCGCCGCCGCAACCAGCGCCGCCACAAGCGCGGCCAGCACTTTCGTGAACGGGCCCGGCGTTTCGGCCCGCGCCGCCGCTTCCGTCGTGCGCAGGCGCGTCGCGGCACCGATCAGCAGCGCGCCGGTCAATCCGCCGCCGATCGCGGCTTCGGTGAGCGCCACGTCGACGCCGGAGAGTCGCACCCAGGCCAGCGTTAGCAGCAGGCCGTACGCGATGAAGCCCACGGCAGCGGCGAACGTGTCGCGGGCGAGGACGGTCCAGACCCCCAGCGCGAGGATCAGCACGACCGGGCCCGCGTCCAGCCAGCCAATCATGGGCGGGTCTCGCGCCGCCGCTCCGCGCGCGCGATGAGCTGCGATGCAACGGATCCGGACAGGAGTACGAGCAGCCAGACGCAGATCAGCTTGAAACCGGTGAACACGCTGTCGACCCGGGGCAGCAGTCCGAGGATGACCAGCCCAAGACCGAGATTGTCGGCCTTCGTCAGCGCGTGCAGGCGCGTGAACACATCGGGAAAGCGCAGCAGCCCGACCGTCCCCGCGAGAAAGAAGAAAGCACCCGCGGTGACGGCGACGATGGTGAAGATGTCCAGCGCCCATTTCATGCTTTGTCGTCCGTGGGTGTCTCATCCGCCGCGTTGGCCGTCGTCGCCCGGACGAACGCGATCGACGCGAATGCCGCGAGTACCGCGACTGTGAGCGCCACGTCGGCGATCGCCGGCTCACGCGTCGCCACACCCACCAGCAACAGGGCCGCGATGCCTCCGGTGCCGAGCAGTTGCGCGGCCATCATGCGGTCGGCGTCACCCGGGCCACGCAAGATCCGGACGAGCCCCAGCGCGACCATCGCCAGAACGAATGCCGACGCGGCGAACAGGAACTCAGTCATGGCGCCGTCCGGCAACCAGTGCGCGGGAGAGCAGGCGCTCCTCCTGCCACAGCTGTTCGACGACCGGCTGCGCCGTGTCGAGGCAGTGATAGACGAGCACGCCGTCGTCCTCGCCCGACGGCACCGTCCCCGGGATCAGGCTGGTAATCGTCGCAAACGTGTTGCGCGCAAATCCCGGCGCGAAGCCGAGCGGGCAGCGGACGAAGCCGGGATTGAGCCGCAGCGTTGGCGCGAGCGCGCGGCGAGCGACATCGATCCCCGCGTACACGGTCTCCCAAAGGAAATGCGGCAACAGCGCAGCGAGTGCAACGAAGTTGAGGCACCCGGTGGTCGGCGGCAGGAACCGCAGGCTCACCCAGGTCGCCGCGATCGTGGACAGCGCGCCGATGGCGAGATCGCCCGGTTTGACGCTCGGCATCATCACGACCCAGAGAAGGAAGAACGCGGCACCGCGCGCAAGTCCGGCGCGTCGCGGTGAATCCAGTCGAGCAGCCGACGTGACCGGAGGTTCCGCGCTCATGGCGTTGCGAGTGCCGCGGCGGCATGCCCCGGCAGCGGTTCATCGATCAGGCGCACGTCCATCTCGCTCAGGCGGTCGAGCAGCTTCGCCTCGGCGCGAATCGGCCACCAGTCGTAGAGGAAGATCTCGAGCGGCCGCCACAGTGCGACCCAGCCGGCGATGATCAGGCTTTCCTTGACCAGGTAGCCGTAACTTTCCTTGTCGATGCGCAGCGTCAGGTATTCGCCGACGCCGATCACGAAAGCCAGGAATGCGATGCCGATGAGCAGGCTGATGCGTCCGACGCGGAACAGTTGCCGCAACTGGCGCCGCGTGGCGACGGCGCGCTGTCGGAAATAGGTGTGCACCGCATCGCGCAGCATGTCGGCATTGCCGGACGTCGCCGGTTCGCGCGAAAGGCGCACGATCAGCCCGAGCGGCTCGCCGGCGGGGGCTTCGCGACCCCACTCGACGATGTACGTCACGGCATTGGGATCGAGATCCCGTTCGCGAAACGGCGCCGGATCCATCGCGTTGAAGAGTTGCCGCACTTCGCCGACCTGCAGTTCCAGCACCGTCCCGTTTCCGAATTCGCTCGCGCCGGCGGGCACCGGTGGGTGTACCTCGGGTTTGTGTCCGGGCATCGACGCGAGTGAGGCCATGGCGTCAGGACGGTTGTGCCGCGGAATCGCCCGGCGTTGCCGTCTCGTTGCCGAACACCATCACATAGAGAACGGGCAAAAGGATCAGCGTGAGCAGGGTGGCCACCAGCAGCCCGCCCATGATTGCGAAGGCCATCGGTCCCCAGAACACGGTCGGCGCGATCGGAATGAGGCCCAGCACCGTCGAGATCGCCGTGAGGATCATCGGCCGCAGGCGCCCCGTGCATGCGGTCATCACGGCGTCAGCGACGCTCTTGCCTGCGGCGCGCTCCTCCTCGATGGAAACGATCAGGATCACCGCGTTCTTGGCGATCATGCCGATCAGCGCGAGGATGCCCAGGATGGCGACGAAACCCAGCGGCCGGTTGAACGCGAGCAGCGTCAGCACGACGCCGATCAACCCCAGCGGCAGAAGCGCCACCACCATGGCCAGCCGGCGGAAGGAGACCAGCAGCAGCATCATCGCGGCCAGCATCAGCAGGATCATCAGCGGCACCACGGCGAACACCGAGGCACTCGACGCGGCGCTTTCTTCGTACATGCCGCCGGTCTCGACCTTGTAGTGCGGCGGCAGCTTCGCGCCGAATTCGGCGACCTTCGGCGCCAGCGCGCCGACCACCGAGTCCGGCATGGCTCCCGGCGCGACGTCTGCGCGGACCGTCAGCGTCGGCACGCGGTTGCGCCGCCACACCAGCGGAAACTCCTGCTCCTCTGTGAACGTCGCGAACTGCCGCAGCGGAACGGTGCGCCCGCTCGGCGTGGGCACCTGCAGCGAGCTCATCGTCTCGAACGATGCGCGCTGGTCGTCGGTGGCGCGGGCGATCACGTTCACCAGGTAGATGTCGTCGCGCAGCTGCGTCACCGGCGAACCGGTGACGGCGGCGTTGAGCGCGGCCGCCAGCGAGCGCGAACTCACGCCCAGGCGGCGCGCCTCTTCCTGGTCGACGTGAATGCGCAACTGCCGCGCCGGTTCCATCCAGTCGTAGTGGACATGGCGGACGCGCGGGTCCGAGCCCAGCAACGTGGCGAACTGCTCCGAATACTTGCGCACCTCGTCGTTGTTCGGGCCCGTGACCCGGTACTGCAACGGCCAGCCGACCGGTGGCCCCAGCTCCAGCGGTGAAACGCGCGCCACGACATCGGGGAATTTCTCGGCCAGCACGTCCTCGAGCTTCTTCTGCAGCCGCTCGCGCGCCGCCAGGTCTTTGGCGACGATGACGAACTGCGCGAAGAACGGGTTGGCGAGCTGGACATTGAGCGTGAGGATGAAACGTATCGCGCCGCGGCCGACGTAGGTGCTGTAATGGTCGACGTCGGGGTCGTCCTTCAGCATCGCCTCCAGGCGCTTGGCCTCAATCTCGGTGGCGTAGATCGACGCGTTCTGCCGAAGCGTCAGGTCGACGGTCAATTCGGGCCGGTCGGACGCCGGGAAGAACTGCTGCGGCACGAAGCGCAGCAGGAAGATCGCCGCGGCGAACATCACGAGCGTCACGGCGATCGTCAGCCACTTCGCGCGTATGGCGCCGCGCAGGAACGCGCTGTAGCCGTTCAGGAGCTTGCTCGGCTTCTCTTCGGCGTTCGCCTTGGGAGCCTTCAGAATCGCCTTGCCTATCAGCGGCGCGAAGATCACGGCGACCAGCCAGGAAACGATTAGTGATATGCCGACGACCGAGAAGATCGAGAACGTGTACTCGCCGGCGGAGCTGCGCGCGAAGCCGATGGGAACGAAACTCGAGATCGTCACCAGCGTGCCGATCAGCATCGGCGCCGCGAGCGTTCGGTATGCGAACGTCGCCGCCTCATCCTTGGTATCGCCGGCGCCCAGCCTGCGGATCATCGCGTCGACGGTGGTCATTGCGTCGTCGACGAGGAGCGTCAGCGCGATGATCAGCGCGCCGAGCGAGATGCGGTGCAGGTCGATGTGCGCGACATTCATGATGGCGAACACGATGGCCAGCGTCAGCGGAATGGCCAGCGCCACCACCGTGCCCGGCCGTACGCCGAGGCTCACGAAGCTGCAGACGAGGATGATCACGATCGCCTGCCACAGCGAGGTCATGAAGTCGCCGATGGCGACGTCGACAGAGACCGACTGGTCCGCGACCAGCACGGGCTCGATGCCGACCGGCAGGTTGGCCTTGATGTCGGCCATTTCCCTGCGGACGTTGGCGCCCAGCGCCAGGATATCGCCGGCGTCGCGCATCGCGATCGCGAGTCCGATCGCCGGCTTGCCGTTGACGCGGAACATCGGCTGCGGCGGGTCCGCAAAGCCGCGTCGCACCGTGGCGATATCGCCCAGCCGGAAATTGCGGTCGCCCGAGACGAAATTGACTGCCTCGATGTCGCGCTCGTTGTCGAACGCGCCGGTGACGCGCAGGAAAACGCGCTCCTGCTCGGTCTGGATCACGCCGGCGGGGCGGATCAGGTTCTGCGCCTGCAGCGTGGCGACGATGGTCGGATAGTCGAGGCGAAGCCCGGCGAGCTTTTCAGTGTTGAATTCGATGAAAATCTGCTCGTCCTGCGCACCCAGCACCTCGATCTTCGAGACGTCGGGCACCTGCAGCAGCCGCGAGCGGGCGTCCTCGACGTAGTCGCGCAATTCGCGGAACGTGAAGCCATCTGCGGTGAACGCGTAGATGATGCCGAACGTGTCGCCGAAGTCGTCGTTGAAGAACGGGCCGACCACGCCCTGCGGCAGCGAGCCGCGGATGTCGCCGATGTTCTTGCGCACCTGGTACCAGACGTCGGCGATCTCTGCGGGCGGCGCGGACTGCTTGAGGTCGACGAAGATCGTCGTCTGCCCGGCTGTCGTGTAGCTGCGCACACGGTCCAGGTGTCGCGTCTCCTGCAGCGTGCGCTCGAGCCGCTCGGTGACCTGCTTCAGCGTTTCCTCGGCCGTGGCGCCCGGCCAGCCGGCGGCGACGATCATCGTGCGGATGGTGATCGCCGGGTCCTCGCCGCGCCCGAGTCGCAGGAACGAGAACGTGCCGGCGGCCACCGCCACGATCATCATGAAGACGATCAGCGAGCGGCGCTTGAGCGCCCATTCCGAAAGGTTCGGGCCGATCACTGCCGGTTCTCGAGGGGGCGGACCTTCTGGCCGGGTCGCAGCGCCTGGACGCCGGCGACCACGACGACGTCACCCGGCTCGAGACCGGATGCCACGTCCACCCGATTGGGGTCGGACGAGCGGATCTGGATGGCGCGGGACGCCACCGTTCCCGCCTTGGGATCGAAGACCCATACCGCCGCCTTACCATCGGACCGAACGACCGCCGAGGGCGGAATCTCGATGCTCGTGGTGGCGGCAAGCTTGATCCTGCCCGTGACTGTGCTGCCCAGGCGCATCGTCGCCGGCGGATTGTTGAGCCGCACCCGGACGCGAAACGTCCCGGTCACGGGATCGGCGCGTGGCGAGATCTCGCGGACATTGCCGGTCGCGGTGATCTTGGGTTCGGAGACCAGCGTCATCGTCATTTCGGCGCCCATTCCGGCGCTGTCCTTGACGCGAGCAGGCACGTCGAACACCGCGTCGCGCCCGCCGTCGCGCGCGAGCTGGACGATCATCCGTCCGGCACCGACCACTTCACCGGGCTCGGCGCCGACGCCGGTGACCACGCCGCCCACGTCCGCGACGAGATTCGTGTAGCTCAGCCGGTTCTCGGCGATGGTCACGGCGGATTGCGCGGACTCGACTTGTGCCGCGGCGGTCTTCTGCGCCGATTCGGATTGTTCGAACTGCGCGCGCGAGACCGCCCTTTCGGCGACCAGCTCGCGCATCCGGCCGTACATGCTCTGCGCCTCGGAGAACCGCGCCCGGGCTGCCGCGAGCTGCGCGCGCGCCGACTGCAGGCTGGATTCCTCGTTCTGCGCGTCGAGCCGGGCGATCAACTGGCCCGGACGCACCGTGTCGCCGATGTTCGCGCTACGGTCGAGCAGGCGGCCGTCGATCCGAAACGACTTGGTGATCTCGGTTTGCGCTTGGACGGTGCCCGTCAGCGCGATGGTGTCGCCGGCCGCGCCTTTTGCGATCGTCACCACGCGGACGGGGCGGATTTCCGGCGTGGGCGGTTCGGTTGCGCGGTTGCAGGACGTCAGCAGCGGAAGCGCGGCGATCGCCAAGATAGCGATCATTTGCGAAGTATTGCACCGCCCTACAGCATGATTCAGAAGCACGAGGCGACTCCCGTTCGACGGACCGGCCATTTTCGGCGATCCCGTCCGTACGCGCAATGGTACATAAGGAACCTGCCCCGATTCCGATTGCAGGCCGCAACCCCGGCCAACGAAGCGTTATCACCCGATTACCGCGGGGCGGATGCCAACGACGCAATACGTCTCCGTCCGCGCATGGTATTGCGCCTGTCATGTCTTCGTATTAACCTGATCCGCGAAGTTTGACAGGGAGATCGCGATGCAACTGACGCCGCGGGAATTCGACAAGCTGATCATCCACATGATGGCCGACGTCGCGCTGAAGCGCAAAGCGGGCGGCATCAAGCTCAACTATCCGGAAGCGGTCGCGATCATTTCGGCGCGGGCGCTTGAAGGCGCGCGCGCCGGCAAGTCCATCGAGGAAGTGACCAAGGACGCGCGCACGGCGCTGACCAAGGACGACGTGATGGATGGCGTTGCCGACCTGATACCGATGGTGCAGGTCGAGGCGGTGTTCACCGATGGCAGTCGTCTCGTGACGGTCCACACGCCCATCCAGTAACCAGGATAACCCGAGGGAGTTTGCCATGGCAGGAGTGAAAGCCGGGCCGGTCATCGCCGCAGACGTCGATCCCGCAACGAAGAAGGTCGCCGTGGGAGGCTATGTGTGCCACGCCGCGCCGATCGTCTACCACGACAAGCTCAAGGTGACGACACTCAAGGTGCGCAACACGGGCGATCGCCCCGTGCAAATCGGTTCGCACTTTCATTTCTTCGAGGTCAATCGTGCGCTCGAATTCGACCGCGGCGCGGCGTTCGGCCAGCATCTCAACATTCCGGCGTCCACGGCGCTGCGCTTCGAGCCCGGCGACGAGCGCGAAGTGAAGCTCGTACCTTTCGGCGGCAAGCGCGCGGTCTACGGCTTCAACAATCTGGTGGACGGTCCGACGTCGGGTAAGGCCGGCGATGCGGCTCGTCCCAAGGCGGTGGCGCTCGCGGCGAAGCGCGGCTTTCGTTCCAAACCGTAACGCGCGACCCGATCCAGGATCCTGACATGGCTACCATCACTCGCAACGAATACGTGGGACTGTACGGCCCGACGACGGGCGACCGCATCCGCCTGGGCGACACCGGACTCTTCGTCGAGATCGAGCGCGACCTGCGCGGCGCGTATGGGGACGAGATCGTCTTCGGCGGTGGAAAGAGCCTGCGCGAAGGCATGGGAATGGACAACCGGCTGACCTATGCCGGCGGGCCGCCCGATCTCGTCATCACCAATGTGACGATCATCGACGCGGTGCAGGGCGTGGTGAAGGCCGACGTCGGCATTCGTGACGGGCGCATCTGCGCGATCGGCAAGTCGGGCAATCCGCAGACGATGGACGGCGTGACTCCCGGACTCGAACTAGGCCTCGCCACCGACGCCATTTCGGGCAATCACCTGATCCTGACGGCCGCGGGTGTGGACACGCACATCCATTTCATTTCGCCGCAACAGGCTTATGCAGCGCTGTCCAACGGCACGACGACGCTGATCGGCGGCGGCACCGGCCCTACCGACGGGTCCAATGCAACCACCGTGACGCCGGGACCGGGCAACATCACGAACATGCTGCGTGCGTTCGAAGGCTGGCCGGTCAACGTCGGCATCCTCGGCAAGGGCCACGGGCATGGCAAGGATGCGCTGGTCGAGCAGATCGAGGCCGGCGCAGTGGGCTTCAAGTGCCACGAGGACTGGGGCACCACGCCCGCGGTGCTGCGTTCCGCGCTGACGGTGGCCGACCAGATGGACGTCCAGGTGTGCATGCACACGGACACGCTCAACGAGTCGGGCTTCGTCGAGGACACCATCGCCGCATTCGAGGGCCGCACCATCCATTCGTTCCACACCGAAGGCTCCGGCGGCGGCCATGCGCCGGACATCATCAAGGTCTCGGGACTGCCCAACGTGCTGCCCGCGTCGACCAATCCCACGCTTCCCTACGGCATCAACTCGCAGGCGGAGCTGTACGACATGATCATGGTCTGCCACCACCTGAGTCCGGACATCCCGTCGGACGTGGCGTTCACCGAAAGCCGCATCCGCGCGGAGACCATCGCAGCCGAGAACGTGCTGCAGGACATGGGTGTCATCTCCATCTTCTCGAGCGATTCGCAGGCGATGGGACGCATCGGCGAATGCTGGCTGCGCTGCATCCAGACGGCCGACGCGATGAAGACCGGGCGTGGCAAGCTGCCCGAGGACGCCGCCGGCAACGACAACTTCCGCGTGCTGCGCTACGTCGCCAAGATCACGATCAACCCGGCCATCGCGCACGGCATCGGGCACGTGCTGGGCTCGGTGGAGGTGGGAAAGATCGCCGACCTCGTCCTCTGGGAGCCGGCGTTCTTCGGCGCCAAGCCCAAGATCGTGCTGAAGGGCGGCGTCGCCAACTGGGCGGTGATGGGCGACCCCAACGCGTCGCTGCCCACGCCGCAGCCGACCTACTACCGGCCGATGTTCGGCTCATTCGGCCAATTGCTGTCGCAGACGTGCGTGACTTTCGTTTCGCAGGCCGCGGAATCCGCCGGAATCGCCGAGCGCCTGAACCTCAACCGCCAGGTGATCGCGGTGAAGAACACGCGCAAGATCGGCAAGAAGGACATGGTGCGCAATTCGGGCACGCCGAACATCGAGGTTTCGCCCGAGACATTCGCGGTCACCGTCGACGGCGTGCACGCAACGGTCGCGCCGTTGAAGACCACCTCCCTCAACCAGAAATATTTCTTCAGCTGATCGGCGCCCCTTGATACTCATCGAAAAAGTCCTGGGCAACGCGGGCGACCCGGCGTGGGCTGCGCGCCTGGCCGCAGGCACGGTGGAGCCGCTGGCGCTCGATCACTGGGAAGCCCAGAAGAACCGCTTCCGCAAGAAGACGGCCAGCGGGATTGAGGTCGCGGTGTCGCTGGACCGCGGCGCGTTCCTGCGCGATGGCGACGTGCTGCTGTGGGATGCCGATGCCGCGCGCGGCGTGGTGGCCCGGATCAGCCTGCGCGACGTGATGATCGTCGACCTCGGTGAACTGGCAACGCAGGATCCCGAATACGCGATGCGCACCTGCGTCGAACTGGGACACGCGCTGGGCAACCAGCACTGGCCGGCGCTGGTCAAAGGCACGCGCGTGTTCGTGCCGCTGACCGTCGACCACAAGGTCATGGCGTCGGTGATGAAGACGCACCGCTTCGAAGGCATCCGCTACGAGTTCGTGCCGGGTGACGACATCGTTCCCTATCTCGCCCCGCACGAGTCGCGAAGGCTCTTCGGCGGCGCCGAAGGCCCGATCCACACGCACA
>Ga0302254_10000110_pt1 | contig 16081 bp, 7 predicted proteins | sample I_Fen_E1_4_FD_194573 | JGI IMG/M metagenome (GOLD analysis project Ga0302254, IMG submission 194573) | Peat permafrost microbial communities from Stordalen Mire near Abisko, Sweden - I_Fen_E1_4 | ecosystem: Environmental > Terrestrial > Soil > Wetlands > Permafrost | place: Sweden: Abisko... | reverse complement strand
GTATGCCGGTTCTGTTTATACCGCCGGTACCGGACTGACGCTGACGGGTGGAGCCTTTAGCTTGAATACCAGCCAGAATATAGCAACATTGTCGAACCTGACATCCAATGGTTTGATTAAAACATCGGGCGGCACCGGAGCTTTATCTGTAGCCGCTTCGGGCACCGATTATGCTCCGGCCACATCGGGCTCCTCGATACTGAAGGGCAATGGGGCAGGAGGTTTCTCAGCAGCGGTAGCAGGTACCGACTATCAGGCAGTTTTGACCAATCCGGTAACTGCCATCACGGCAACGCCTACAGCAGGACAGTTGGCCGTGTTTGCTTCTACCACCGATGTGGTAACTCCCACAACGACCTTGCCAACAGCAGCTGTACCGGCTTTTACCGGTGATGTTACCAACACTGCCGGATCATTGGCTACCACAGTTGCGAAACTACAGAATACGACCTTATCTATCGGGACACTGGCCAATGGCGATGTGTTGCAATATACTACTACCGGAACCAAGTGGGTAAACACTCCGCTTTCGTCCTTGGGTTCTATAACTCTGGCAACCGGAACCACGGGAACGGATGTAAATTTCAGCGCGTCTACCGTAGGTTTGGGAGGAACAATGACGCTGAATATCCCCGATGCGGGAGCAACGTCTGGCACGCGTGGTGTCGTCAATACCGGCGCTCAAACTTTCTATGGCGCTAAAACCTTTAATAATAATGTATCCGTAGGAGGTACATTGGGTGTCACCGGAAATCAAACCAATACCGGAAGTTTCTCGCAAACAGGTACCGGCACCTTTAGTACAGGTACCGGAGCTGTCTCTCTCAATGGAGCTACTACAGCCGCCGGTTCGCTGACGGTTACAGGTACTACCGCTTTGAATAGCAACACTACCCTGGCAACGGGCAAAACACTAACGCTTACCGGCTTGAACTCTTCGTTGCTGAAAACCAATGCTTCGGGTGTAGTGTCGGCAGCGGTATCGGGTACTGATTATCAGATGCCAATTACATTAACTACCACAGGAGCCAGCGGAGCCGCCACTTTCTCATCCAATACCCTAAATATTCCAACTTATACACTGGCTGGACTGGGTGGTATAGGATTAACCGATCTGAGTGCAACATCGCCATTGATCTATAACAGCAGCACCGGAGCATTTTCTATTCAGGCGGCGAGTAGTTCGCAGGGTGGTTATTTATCGAATACCGACTGGTCAGCGTTTAGCAATAAGCAGGGGGCTATTACATTAACTACCACAGGAACAAGTGGGGCGGCTACACTGTCTGGAAATACGTTAAACATTCCTCAGTATGTTGGTTCTACTTATACTGCCGGCACCGGACTTACTTTGAGCAGTGGTGCTTTCAGCGTTAACCCATCACAAAACATAAGCACTCTTTCCAATCTTACTTCCAATGGTTTAGTTAAAACTTCTGGAGGTACTGGGGCTGTATCTATTGCCACAGCAGGCGCTGATTATCAAGCTCCTATTACACTGACTACCACCGGAACAAGTGGTGCAGCTACATTGTCGGGAAATACGTTGAATATTCCTCAGTATGCTGGTGCTACTTATACGGCAAGTAATGGTCTGACAGTTTCATCAACCGATGTACAGCTTGGAGGCACACTTTCTGGGGCTACTACCATTAGTCAGGGAGCTAACAACCTTACCTTCGGAGCTACTACGGGTATTACAAATATTACTAATATGAAGAATACCGGTGCTGTTTATGCTCATGTACGAAAAATGACAACATTACCTACAGGTGAAGCCAGCTGGCAGGCAGACGACTATATTGTTTTTATTTCGGTAGCAGGTGGTGGAGACGTTGTATTGCCAAACCCAGCCAACAACCCAGGAAGAATCTTAATTATCAGAAATAACTCAATTGAGGCCGGTGGAAGTGGTACATACGCTTATATAACTTATATTCCCGTAAATAATCCTTCTATAGCATTTAGTCGGGGACAAATACTTATATCGGACGGAACTAAATGGTATCTAGTTGCTGGAGTTTAGTGAAGTAAAAAATACAATGTCGAATGCTTCAAGATTAACTCTTTCCCCCAAGGTTACAGGAGTGAGGCATCTTGTAGCGTGGAAAGTATTACACCCATATTTTGGTTTACTTAATTCGACACAAACAATATGAAAAATACAATTTAGATTTCAAAAAACATGAATAGAATTAACTCAATATCCAGCGCAATTATTATACTCTCACTGTGGGTAATCCCGCATTCTCGGAGTAATGCTCAATCGCTATCGAACAACATTATTGTTGCTGGAATAAATAATCAGAATGCTTTTTTGGATGCTTCTACCAATTTTGATTATCTTACTGATCAAACAAATAATGGAAAAGGATTAATATTTCCACGGGCTGATCTGACTACATGGTCATTTAAAGTTAATTTGCTGGATGGATTTACTTTTCCCAGCGCGTACGATGGTATGATTGTTTATAATATGGCTACGGGAAACACTCCTACAACAGGAAACAACTCTACAGTGTCTACAGTTGTTCGCCCTGGTTATTATATATTTAGCAATCCAACTGGAGCAAATACCACCTCTGTTAGTAGTGGTACGTGGGTGCGACTCAATGATGCACAGATTACCAATATACCATCCGGAAGTATATTGCCCAATGTAAGCACTTCGGTTACGGGCGATGTCTTTTATCATACCACAAATGGGTTGGAAGTATTTAATGGAGCGGTATGGGTAGTATCGGGTGGAGGAGTATCGGCACTGGCAACTCCAACCGGATCGAATGCTAACGGGGGGGCTATATCAGGAACTACCTTGACACTGTCGCTGGCAGATGCCACTAATCCGGGCTTGGTCAGTACAGGAACGCAAAGTTTTGCCGGGGCTAAAACCTTTACATCGGCCATTACGGCACCTACAACAACTAATACGATCAATAACCTGATTATTAATTCCGGCGCTTTGTCGGGCATCACCGACTATTCACAGGCTTCGGGCAACTTTGCCATGATGGGGACAGGCACTTTTGGCACGGGAACGGGCGTTATATCACTGAACGGCAATACGACACTGGCTGCCGGGAAAACCTTAGCCCTGACCGGATCAACTTCGGGTACACTCGGCTTTACTGTACCGGCAACGGTGACTTCTTATTCGTTAACCTGGCCATCCGCGGTAGCAACAACTGCCGGACAAGTACTGACCAGTACCACGGGTGGCGTGTTGAGTTGGACCAGTCCAACGACCGGAGTAACTACTTTAGGGTCTCCCAGTTCTACCTCCTATGCCAATGGCGGGTACATCTCGGGTAGTTCACTCTATCTGGCTTATGCGGACGGAACTAACCCGGGCTTGCTTTCTACGGTAACTCAAAGCATTGCTGGCACCAAAACCTTTACGTCGGCCATAACGGCTCCTACAACAACCAATACGATTAATAGCTTGATCATTAATGCTGGCGCCTTGTCTGGTATTACCGGATATACGCAGGCATCCGGCAATTTTGCTATCTCAGGTACAGGCACCTTTAGTACCGGGTCTGGAGCTGTTGCTCTGAATGGTGCAGCTACTGCAGCCAGTTCGCTGACGGTTACAGGTACTGCCGCATTGAATGGTAACACAACCTTAGCTACTGGCAAAACACTAACTCTTACTGGTCTGAACTCTTCATTGTTGAAAACAAATGCTTCGGGTGTAGTGTCGGCAGCTGTAGCGGGTACCGACTATCAGTCGCCTATTTCATTGGGTACTACAGTTGATGCTACAACAGCTAATGGAGCTTTACTTTCAAGTAATACATTAACTCTTGGATTTGCAACGGGCAGTTACCCCGGTTTGGTATCGACAGCAACTCAAAGCATTGCTGGCGTCAAAACCTTTACATCGGCCATAACGGCTCCTACAACAACCAATACGATTAATAGCTTGATCATTAGTGCCGGCGCATTATCTGGTATTACCGGATATACGCAGGCATCCGGCAATTTTGCTATCTCAGGTACAGGCACCTTTAGTACCGGGTCTGGGGCTGTTACTCTGAATGGTGCAGCTACTGCAGCCAGTTCGCTGACGGTTACAGGTACTGCTGCATTGAATGGTAACACGACCTTAGCTACGGGCAAAACACTAACTCTTACAGGTTTGAACTCTTCATTGCTGAAAACCAATGCTTCGGGTGTAGTATCGGCAGCAGTAGCAGGTACGGACTATCAGTCGCCTATTTCATTAGGTACCACAGTTGATGCTACAACAGCCAACGGAGCAACCTTTGCCAGTAATGTATTGACCCTTGGCTTTGCAACGGGCAGTTATCCCGGGTTGGTCTCTACAGCAGCACAAACCTTTGCCGGCGCCAAAATATTTAGTAATAATGTGTCAGTCGGTGGTACCTTGGGGGTCACGGGCGCTACCACGTTAAGCAGTACATTATCTGTAACCGGAAATCAAACAAATACCGGTAATTTCTCACAAACCGGCACCGGCACCTTCAGCACCGGCACTGGAGCCGTATCGCTGAACGGTAACACCACCATCTCCGGAACCAATACACTTACCGTTGGTACGGGAGCTACTACGCTGGGTGGTAGTTTGTCTGTAGGAGGCGCTGCTTCTAATGATGTTGCCTACAATGCCGGTAGTGCTACTACCATCGACTTTACACAAAGTAATCTGGCGTATACTACCGCCAGTGCCGGCGCATTTACATTGTCAGGGTTGAAAGACGGAGGTACCTATACGTTGGCTGTACAGGGCACGACCACTGGAACAGCTTCATTTACTCAAAGCGGAATGACATTCAAGTCGACCAATAATGGTGCAACTACCAGTGGCTATCAAACGGTTTATACTTTTATTGTGATGGGGACTACGGTTTATTTTTGGATGAATAGCGGATTCTGAGGTTAATTATCAATTATAAATGATGAATTATAAATGAATGCCGGAACTCAGGAACAAAGACAAAAGGAAGTATGAATATACACACTAAAATAGGTTTGATAGGCGGAATGTTCCTGGCAATGTGCACGGCTCCGGCATTTGCCCAGATGCCGGGTATGCCCTATATGCCTGCCCCTACCGCCATTACCCTGGCACAAAACCAGAAATACATGATTGCCTCAATGTATGATACTGATTACCTGCCTTATACTGCACCAACGGCTGCAGCCAGTACAGCCAGCGTGGCTGCCGACGGCACTGGCGAAAGTATTGTGATAAACGTTCAGGGTAGTATTCCGACCACGGGCATTACTGTGTATATATCGGCAATGTCTACCGGAAGTGGTATTTTACAGGCTTACACAAGTAGTTCGATAACTGTACCGGCTAACCTTACTGAAGATGGTATCAGCCGCAACCTGATCTTGTCATGGGAGGAACAAAGCTATACAGCTTCTACGACCTCCATTCGAGCCAAAATCGTTGCTGTTGGTGGTGTGTTGAATGCCAGGAAATTAGATGTTAATGCTGGTATTGGCAATGACTGTCTGGGTTTACTGTTGGGTACATTTAGCTACCCATATGATAAGGCTGGTCATTTAACTACCTATCAGTTGCGCGATATAGGGGGAGTCCCCGACAAAATGTACGGACGAACTGACAACGGAGGTGCTGTGGAGCATAATTTTATTTACATACCCATTGTGGGGGAGGACGGAAAAATATGGCTAAACAACAATCTTGGAGCCGACTACAGTAATGTGGATTTGGTTAGTTTTAATCCAGGTATGCAGTCTATTGCATCTGATGATTACCATGCCTTCGGTAGCCTTTTCCAATGGGGACGTAAACCAGATGGACACGAGCTGATAGAATGGACAGACAGTAGCGGTACGCCAAAATATGGAACAACCTCTACTAATAATGATGATCCTTCTGATGCATTGTTTGTTCTGTCTTCCGATTGGCGAATAACTTCGGATAATGATCTTTGGGGTAATGAGGCCAGTGCCAATAATCCTTGTCCGAGTGGCTTTCGGGTACCTACTTTGATTGAAAGTACAACATATTTATCAGCTGCCAAGATTACTAACCGTACTAATGCAGCTGCAGCATCTCTAAGATTGAGTGCGGCAGGATTCCGTGGTAATGAAAATGGGGACCTGTATTCAACTAGCTTTGGCATACTATGGTGTAGTACGGTGAGCGCGCAAACTAGTTATAGTTGGACTGCAGGAGGAACTTCTTTTCATAATTATCCTCGAGGGCTTGCTCTAAGTGTTCGCTGTATTGAAAACTGAAAATTTTAAATGATGGATTATTAAGATTAAAGATCAAGCGACCTCACTTGTCCTGCGGACATCTTTTCACAGCTACCGAGTGATTGCATCGCGTGCTGGAATGAGGCAAAGGTAGCGGACTTCCCGCAAGGGAATGGATAAAATAACAAAGAGTAAAGACAAAAGATATTAGACGAAAGTAACTTAACAACCCCTTTAGGGGCTTGGGGTTTATTAGACAATAGCACATTAAAAAAGATGAAGACACTAATTAAAATAGGTTTGATAGGCGGAATGTTCCTGGTAATGTGCACGGTTCAGGTATTTGCTCAAATGGTAGGGGCACCTTATATGCCTTACGTGAAACCGGTTACTATCCCTGCTAATCTTACCCTGGGGCAAAATGCAAAATACATGTTAGCTTCTATTTATGATGCCGACTACCTGCCGTATACTACACCTACGGCAACAGCTATTACGGGCGCAGTGGCTGCTGACGGCACAGCCGAAAGTACCGTGATAAACATTCAGGGTAGCATTAGCACCACGGGTGTAACCGTGTATATACCAGCTACCGCTACCGGTAGCGGCATACTGGGTGTTTACAGCACCACCATTACGGTACCGGCAGGGATGACCGAAGACGGCGTGAGCCGTAACCTGACCCTCTCGTGGGCAGCGCAGGCCTATACTAAGGCTAGTATCAGCATTACGGCTACTTTGGCCGCTGTGGGTGGCACGTTCAATGCCAAAAAATTAGACATTAACGGCGGTATGGGTAACGATTTCTTGGGTGTGTTGCTGGGCTCGTTTAGCTACCCTTACAACAATGCCGGCGCTACCACTACCTACCAGGTGCGCGATATGGCAGGCATCCCCGACCGGATGTTTGGGAAGTATGACATCGGCAATACCTCCACCTACGAGCACAACTTTATTTATGTGCCTGTGGTGGGTGAGGATGGCAATATCTGGCTGAATAACAACCTGGGGGCCGACTATGCCAATATAAGCAGCAGTAGTTTTAGCCCGGCCACTCAAGCTACAGCATACAATGATTACCATGCTTACGGTAGCCTGTTCCAATGGGGCCGCTGCCCCGACGGGCACGAACTGATAAGCTGGAGTACGGGCACGACGGGTACGCTAAAATATGGTACTACAACAACACTTAGTACTACCGATACACCTAATAGTGCTAGGTTTATAATAAATCCAAGCGTTACATCGGCCGATTGGCGCAGTCCTACGAACGATAACCTGTGGCAGGGCGAGGCTGGTACAAACACTCCCTGCCCGAATGGCTTCAGGATGCCTACATTCCTCGAACTAATAACCTTGTTCAATTACTATGGTGGAAGTGTCGAAGGTGGCTATGATAGTGCAATGAAGTTCACCACATGCATGAATGTGTCACACGTCGATGGAACAATCACTTATGATTTTGCTCCTAGTGGAACATTCTGGTCTGGAAATGTATGGGACACAGGAAGCCAGTATGCGTTTGGAGTGAGGCTAGTCGGAGGGGGGAGCACCTATGGGAGTTTTTTCCGGAGTGACGGTAATGCTGTACGTTGCATCAAAAACTAGGGGATAGTTAATAGTTCATAATTAATAGAGTGTAGCGTTGAAAGTGGTAAGAATAAAGTAAAGACAAAAAAGGGAATATGAGTATACATACTAAAACAGGTTTGATGGGTGGAAAACACACCTAACTGATTTCAAAAACCTATTAGGTTTAGGGTACAAAGGACACGAAAAAAGAAATAGGATGGTGATAAATGCAATTAAAATATTAACCTATTAAAAACAGAAAAACATGGCAGTAACCTATGTAGTGGTAGAACGCGGCAATCCGCAGAAACAAGAGGAACCCAAAAAGTATTATGCCCAGGCAAAGGCGTCGGGCGAGTTGACATTGAAAAAACTGAGCAAAGAGATAGCTCAGGGCAGCACCACGGTGAGCGACACCGATGTGCTGGCAGTATTGAACGATCTGACAAAGATTCTGGCGCGCCACCTGGCCGACGGCGAGATAGTACGCTTTGGTGACTTCGGAGCGTTCCAGATCACTCTTTCGGGCAGCGGTGCCGCCAGTGCCGATAAGTACAATGCTTCGCTTATCAATGGAGGCAAAATCACCTTCCGCCCGGGAGTAGATCTGAAAGAGGTGTTGGGCACCCTGAAATACGAACGGGTGAAGTGATGCAAAAGGGGCGTTCCTTTCGGGGGAAACGAACGCTCCATTTGCTGAAAACGAACGCCCCGACAGGAGATAATCCACAAGAGGTCTGAACTGTGTGGTGAATACTATTGATAGAGATTGATAGGAAGAAAATTAAAAGGTTATTGCAGCTTCAGACCTCTACTTCCATTGCTCCGGCAAGTGAAAAACGGGGATAGGTTATTAGTTATTAGTTATTAGTGATTAGTGGAAAGTGATAAGTGATAAGTGGAAAGGAATCTGAAATCAGAGACTGGTGATCGGATTAATGAAAAGAGAAATTACAAGCAGAGAGAGAATATGAGACAAAAGGTACTACTGATAGGATTGTTGTGTGCCGGCATGGTGCAAGCCCAGCTACCGACGCTGAAAGGCTGCTTCCCGCAACTCAGGGGAAGCGACATAACGCTGAGCGGCTATGATGGTTTCCGGGAAAAAGAGTTGAGCAAAGCCCAATGCGACAGCATGGGTCGGTTCACGCTCAGCTACCCGACAAGCTACACCGGTGCTGCCATGCTACAGGCCAAAGGGGCGCAGGGAGTGGTGGTGCTGCTCAACCGCGAGAGTTTCGGTCTGCAATGGGACAATGTGCAGGATCTGAATAGCCTGAAGTTTACGGGTTCGCCCGAGAACGAAGCCTTTGCCAAAGGCATTGCGGTAAACAGTGATGCCGAGCAGAAACTGGCAGGGCTCCGGTACCTGTTGCCCAAATACGATAAAAACGGAGTACAATACCGGTGGCTCGTAAAAGAAACAGCCGTTCAGGAGAAGCAGTTTCAGGGATTTATCGACAAGCTGCCGGCGGGTAGCTATGCATCGAAGTATTTGACGTTACGAAAATTTGTGGCCGACATGTTTGCCGCCTCCAACCGGCGCGATACCACCGGACTGGCACAAATCGAGATGCAATTTGCACAAACCGGCTTTGCCGACCAGGCGCTCTGGCACTCGGGGCTGGCAGTGGATTTGTTTACAGGGTTCTATCAGCTACTCGAAGGGTATGCCGACGAACCGATGATAAGTGCGAAGGCCGACCGGGCTACCGACGCCTGGGTGAAAGCGTTGACAAACGACCCAGTGAAACAACAGGAGGTGGCGGAATATTGCTTTAAGCAGTTGGAAAAAAAGAACCTGACACAGGCTTCCGAATACCTGGCCAAAGTGATGCTCAACCAGTCGGGCTGCCAGCTGGACGAAAAACGGACAGCGCTGTTTGAGCAGTACCGCAAAATGGCGGAAGGGAATACGGCTCCCGACATAACCCTGCCGGACGGCAGGAAGCTGAGTGAGCTTGGTGGTAAATATAAACTGGTGGTGTTCGGCGCCAGCTGGTGCCCCGACTGTCAGAAAGAATATCCCTCGCTGGTGGGGAGTTACAAGCGGATAAAGGATAAGTACGATCTGGAATGTGTGTATGTGTCGCTGGATACGGATAAAAAGGCCTGTGAGGACTTTTACAAGGAAGCACCTTTTATGGTGAGTTGTGATACCAAAGGCTGGAATGGCTCGACGGTAAAAGACTATTGTGTGGTGGCAACACCGACTATGTATCTGCTGGATAAAAAATTACAGATAATAAAAAGAATAGTGAATCCGCAACAGTTGGAAGTGTTTATGGGAAAATAGATACGAGTTACAAGTTACGAGTTTTGAGATATGAGATACAAGATGCTAGACACAAGACACAAGATATGAGATACAAGTTACAAGTTATGAGTACAGTAATCTGAATGTTGCTTTGAAAAATACATTGTTAAATATTTAGAATTACTTATATAAAAGAACTGATTATCATTTAGTTTACCTAGTCAAAATAAAACACGACAGTCCCAATTTCGGGATTGTGCTGAATTGTTTTGAAGTACACAAAAGATAATATCGATAGATATTATTTTAAAACGGATATTCATATAAAAGAAACCATGCTAAAAAGAAGTGTTTTGACAAAGATTACCAAATTATATCGACTATTGCCGGTTATACTCATTCTGTTGGCGACGAAAGCCAATGCGCAGATGGCCGAGTATAACATGGGAAACTTTTGGGTATATGCTACACAACAAAAGTCGGTATTGATGGATTTTGTCAATTCGTCGACAGGTGTATTTATGAACAACGGAACGACTTATTATTTGGGCAACTTCCAGAACGACGGCACCGTGGGATACGACAACACCCTTACCATCGATCCGGGTCTGAGTAGTTTCGCAGGGACTTTGGCGCAGACAATAAGCGGGAGTGGGGCTACGTCGTTTTACAACCTGCAATTTGCCGGTACTGCATTTAGTTTGCAACAGTCGGTAAGTGTTGTCAACCAACTCGACCTGAGCAACGGTATTGTCACCGCTCAGCAAACAAGCTTGCAAACGGTGATGAATGAGGTGCAAATGAGTGCCGGTTCGTCGTGGGTTAATGCTTCGTTGGCTTCCTTTGTCGACGGCTTTGTTCAAAAGACCGGTAATACGGCCTTTACGTTTCCCATTGGTAACGGGGGGTATTACCGTCCGCTCACCCTTGCAGCACCGACTCAGGCTACCGACGTATTCACAGCCCGCTACATCTATGCCGACCCCACGGCCGGGGCATATACCCGCACGGCGAAAGCAAGCGGAGTGGGAGAGGTAAGCGACAAAGAATACTGGATACTTCAGCGGGCAACGGGTAGTTCTTCGCCGGAGGTAACCCTCAGCTGGAACAGCAGCACCAGTGCTACTATACCATCCGATTTATCGCGGTTGCAGGTGGTGCGCTGGGACGGTAGTCAGTGGATCAATGAAGGTAATGCGTCTACTACGGGAAATGCCACAGCAGGTACCATCACTGCCGATATGACGGGATATGGGGTGATAACCCTTGCTGTGAAGAATGCAGCCAAACAACTTGCAGTCAAAGCCTTTTTGCAGGGAATCTGGAGTAGTAGCACACTGAAAATGAATCAGTGCCTGACAGATGATGGCGTTACTCCGCAATTTACTACAGCTGTCGATGCCGTATCGGTAGAGCTGCACAAAGCTTCCGATTATTCAACAATTATTTATACGGCAAGCGGCCTGATGCTGGAGCCCGACGGTACCATTCACACCTCCGGGTCGAGCGCGGTGGACATTCCGGGCACCTATACCGGAAACTATTATATCACCATTAAAACGCGTAACCATGTGGAAACGACTTCAGCTTCGGCGCTGTCGTTTGCCGCCGACAATATAAGTTATGATTTCACCACGGCTGACTCTCAGGCTTATGGAAGTAATCAGGTGAAACTGAAAACCGGAGTGTATGGGGTTTATGCGGGAGATATTACAGGAAAAACATCGACTCAGGATCAAATGGTGAATGGACGAGATGTGTCCCAAGTCTTTTCACAAGCAAATCTATCTACCGCAGGATATGCAAAAGAAGATATGAATGGAGACGGAATGGTCAATGGACGAGATATAAATCGTGTATTCTCGAATGCTAATCTGTCTATATATGCCATATTACCCTAAAAACAGAATGAAAAACAATAAATATATTTTGATATGAGAACGAAATTTACGCTAATACTAAAAGTATTCTTCTCAATTTTATTCAGCAGTGTCTGTTTAGGATTGCAAGCTCAAACACAAACGGTTCCGAGCTTTACATTTACCATTCAGAATGAGGTGCAAACATCAGACCGGACTTTGGAATATGATGGTTATATTCTAAGCACCGATCCATCTACGGTTCTTGAAGTTTGCAACACCGATTTTGCCGTGACATTTAATACCGCCATGCTGAATGGAGGAACCATCACAGCAGCACTGGTTTCGGGCAGTTCTCAGATGAGTGCGTCACAGCAGCCAACCGTTAAAGTTTTATCGACTGGTGGTGTAACGACCGTTTATGCATATAGTTATTCTATCTCAGGCAAGGGAACGGGGACAACCATAAGTTCTACGGCTCCTGGTACCCGGTTTTGTAGAATAAAAGTGACCAATACGGTGCCTTTTGCTTCTGTTACGGCCAATTTGGCTCATCATCTTCTCGGAGTACCCGCAGAAACAACTCTTGGCTATTATGATCAGATAGATGGAGGTGAATATGATCTTGACATAAATTCTTCTACGTGCTATACCAGTACGGTAAATCCGGTTTTGAATACCGCGGGCACCGTCACCACGGATGCGGTAAGTTCGACCACCAATGTAGCCAGCGGATCGGTAACCGGTTTAGGATCGCCTTACCCTACTAGTTATGGATTTGTGTATAGCAGCACCAATACCATACCCACTACATCGGATAGTTATGTAAGCAAAGGGGCGGCGTCGTCCACCGGCAGTTATACCTCTTTATTGACGGGCTTGATAGCCGGCACAACCTATTATGTGCGGGCATATGCCAACAACAGCGTGGGGACTTCTTATGGTAGCGTCATTTCATTTGTGGCAGCCAATCTGGCTCCTACCAGTGTTACATATACCACTCCGAATGTTTACACCAAGGGTATCGCCATCACATCGCTCAGTCCTACCGTAGCAGGTGGTACGCCAACCAGTTATAGTATTAGTCCTACACTGCCTTCCGGCTTGTCATTTAATACGTCAACCGGTGTGATTAGCGGTATCCCGACAGCGGTTTCTGCGGCCACTACTTACACTGTTACGGCAACTAATGCCAACGGTAGTGCTAACGGTACGTTAAGCATAACGGTAAATGATGTGGCTCCTACTGGTATTACATACACCACTCCGAATGTTTACACCAAAGGCAGCGCCATTACATCGCTCAGTCCTACTGTAACAGGCGGTACACCAACCAGCTATAGTGTTAGTCCTGCTTTGCCAAGCGGCTTGTCATTTAATACGTCAACGGGTGTTGTCAGCGGTACCCCGACAGCGGTTTCTGCGTCCACAATGTATACGGTTACGGCAAGTAATCCTAACGGTAGTGTAAATGGAACGTTCAGTATCACCGTAAATGATGTGGCACCCACCAGTATTGCTTACGCGACACCGAATGTTTTCACCAAAGGCAGTGCCATTACATCGCTTAGTCCTACTGTTACAGGAGGCACACCTTCAGGTTATTTTATAAGTCCTGCATTGCCAAATGGTTTGGCGTTTAGTACAGCAACGGGTGTTATTAGTGGAACTCCGACGGTGGTTTCTGCAACCGCTACCTACACTGTTACAGCAACCAATGCCAACGGTAGCGTCAACGGAACGTTAAGTATAACTGTTAATGAAGTGGCGCCTGCCGGCTTAAACTACACTACACCGAATGTCTTTGTAAGAGGAACTACTATTACGCCACTTACTCCTACAGTCAGTGGTGGAATAGTTGCAAACTACAGCATTAGTCCCGCTTTACCGGCAGGTCTGTCCATCAATGCTTCTACCGGTATTATCAGCGGTACACCGACTGTAGTTGCTGCTGTGGCCAATTATACTGTAACAGCCACTAATACGGGAGGAAGTGTTGCAAAGGTTGTGAATATAACCGTTAATGAGGCCGCTCCAAGCGGATTGAGTTATACCACTCCCAATGTGTTTGTTCGTGGAACCGGCATAACATCTCTTGTGCCTACTATAAGCGGAGGTGTAGTTACCAGTTACAGTGTTAGCCCTGCTTTACCTGCCGGACTTTCTATCAACACATCTACCGGTATTATCAGTGGTACGCCTTCAGTTGTTTCGACAATGAACAGTTATACGGTAACGGCTGCTAATGCAACCAGTAGTACCTCGTTTGTTTTGTCTGTTACGGTTAATGAGGCAGCACCTAGTGGATTGAGTTATACCACACCAAATGTATTTACCAAAGGAATGGCTATAACTTCGTTAGCACCTATTGTCAGCGGTACAGTGACCAGCTACAGTGTCAGCCCTGCGTTACCTACTGGTTTATCGATTAATGCTACTAACGGTATTATCAGTGGTACCCCTACTGCAGTTGTTGGTCAGAGTAACTATACGGTTATTGCTGCCAATGCCGGTGGAAATATCTCGTTTACCATTAGTATTGCCGTAAATGATATTGCGCCTGTTGGATTGAGCTATCAGACACCTAACGTATTTACCAAAGGAACAGCCATCACACCGCTCAGTCCTACTGTCAGTGGCGGTACGGTGACCAGTTATAGTATAGTTCCGGCATTGCCCTCGGGTCTTTCTTTCAATAGTAGTACGGGAGTTATCAGTGGTAGCCCGACTGCAGTTGCATCGGCCACTAATTATACTGTAACAGCCGTCAACTCGGGAGGTAGTGTAAGTTTTGCATTGAGCCTTACAGTAAATGATATTCCGCCTGCAGGTTTGAGTTACATTACACCCAATGTGTTTAATAAAGGTACTGCCATTGCGGCTTTGTCTCCGATTGTGAGTGGAGGTTCTGTAACCAACTACAGTGTGAGTCCGGCATTGCCCGCCGGGTTGTCTATCGATGCCACTACCGGTGTTATCAGCGGTACGCCGACGGCAATCTATTCGGCTGCCAATTATGCGGTCACAGCCAGCAATACGGGTGGTAGCACATCATTTACGGTAAATATTACAGTGCTTGATGCAGCTCCGAGTGGATTAAAATATACTACACCTAATGTGTTTACCAAAGAAGTGTCGATTGTGTTATTGACTCCAACCGTTAATGGTGGTACAGTAACCGGTTATAGCGTGAGTCCTGCTCTGCCCGCTGGTTTGTCCATCAATACTACGACGGGTGTAATAAGTGGCACTCCAACAGCAGTATCTGCAACGGGTAATTATACGGTAACAGCATCCAATTCGGGTGGTAGTTGTACGTTTGTAGTAACAATTACGGTTAACGACGACATTACCATGAGTCCGTTGGCAGCTCCTTCGGCAGGTTGCGAAGCTTCTGATCTGGCATTAACTTATACGGTGTTGAGCGGAGTCCCAACTCAGTATCAGGTCAAGTTTAATAATCAAGCCATACTTGCAGGATTGAGTAATATAGCTTACGCGGCGTTACCATCTTCAACCGCAGGCACAATTGCTTTCTCTATTCCTAAAGGTATGCGGGCTGGCGTTTATACCGGATACTTGCAATTGAAAGATAATGCGGGAGCAGAGAGTGCACTGTATTCGTTTGAATTTACCGTAAACTTGTCTTCCGATTATATCATTACCAAGTTTGACGATGTAATTGCTTGTGACAATAGCAGCTATCGCTTTGTTTCGTATCAGTGGTATAAAAACGGAGTGAAGATAGATGGAGCTACTAAGCAATTTTACAACGATCTGTCCGGTTTGGTTGGTACTTATATGTTGCAGGTTACTACAACAGATGGAAATACCTTCTTATCATGTCCTAAAACCTTTAATGTTGCAAAGAAAAGTGTCAAGGTGTTCCCGAATCCGGTACAGGCAAACAGTACTTTCTCTGTACAGATGATCGGTTTCGAAGAAAAAGAATTGTCGACAGCAACTTTAGCTGTGTATGATATGCAGGGTATCTGTATCTATAAATCAGCTACAGTGACCAGCATGAATACCTTACAGCTTCCAACGTCGCAAGCTTACCTCGGACATATAACCACATCGAATGGGGCAGATTATTCATTTAAAGTTGTAGTACAGCAATAATTTCTGTACTGCATTAGTGACTTGGACTATTAAATGATAATTAAATATGTGTGTTAACTTGCGAAAAAAA
>Ga0302254_10000103_pt1 | contig 16382 bp, 19 predicted proteins | sample I_Fen_E1_4_FD_194573 | JGI IMG/M metagenome (GOLD analysis project Ga0302254, IMG submission 194573) | Peat permafrost microbial communities from Stordalen Mire near Abisko, Sweden - I_Fen_E1_4 | ecosystem: Environmental > Terrestrial > Soil > Wetlands > Permafrost | place: Sweden: Abisko... | reverse complement strand
ATCGACGGGCTCGTCGTGGGTCAGGCCAGGCGCTGGTCGCGCTGGGTGCCGTCACACGTGGACGCGACGTCGATCCACGAACCCTGGACACTCGACGGCGGACCACCCCGCGGCTACCCCACCCCGATCGTCGACCACGGCGCCGAACGCCGGGAGTCGCTGCGACGTTTCGCGATGCTCCGGGCGTAGGCGTCATGGCTGGGGGTGGCCGCCGACGGCCCGTACCTGCTGACCGGCAGGAGATGGGTCGATCGGGTAGGCGAGGTTCGGGTGCCGGGCACCTTCTGCGCGCTCCGCCTCGACCCGGGCGCGGGCAATCCGCTCCTGTTCGAGCTGGCGCGCGAGGGTGTCGCGCTCTTCGTGCAGCGCACCGGCCTGGTGTCGAGACTGCTTAAGCTCGCGGCGGGTAGAAACTCGGCGGGAGAAACCCCGACCGATGCCGGCGAGCAGCATGTTCAGGCCGAGCATGCCCACGGCGCCGACGATGACACCGATCAGCAGCAGTTGCCCGGCGGAACCGTGGAAGTGATATCCGAAAAGGCTGAAATCGGAGTTGAGAGCGTGCGCGCCGCCACTATTGGTCAGCACCCCGACAAGCGTGACAATGGCCGCGGCCACGAGCAGGAGCAACCCGAGAGCAATCATCACACCTCGAAAGAGAAAGGAATGGGGTGAACGTCAATCCGCGACCCAAGGTAGGACCGGATTCCACCTGTTGACTGAACCAACTGGGATGTCCCCGCATGTCAGCGGGCCGATCGTCGTGTTGGGGCCTACGGTCCCTACTCGTGGGAACAGCGGTGGTCACTTTCTCGTCCGAGGTCAGCCGGCGGTGGGTCAGCCGCTGGAACGCGGTTCTAGACGTCGCCGATCCGCGCCCTCGCTGACGATGTCCGGGGCGCGGGGCGCCCCGGCCGGCGCCCCGGCACGTGTTCAGCTGGTGAAAGCGTCCTTCACTTTCTCGCCGGCGTCCTTCACTTTCTCGCCGGCTTGCTTGAGGTTGCTCTTGGTCTTGTCGGCAGCGCCCTCGGCCTGAAGGTCCTCGTCGCCGGTCGCGCCGCCGACTCGCTCCTTGACCTCACCCTTGGCTTCCTGCACCTTGTTGCTGATCTTGTCTTCGCCACTCATGCGGTCTCCCTGCTTGTACTGCGGGGTAGGCGGTTGCCCCCCAGGTCTCTTCTCCCCACATTCCGCCGCCCCGAACCGGTGATGGCCGTCACGTTGTGACCGCGGTGAAGCGTGAAAGAGGTCGCCGCCTCGGAAGGGGCGCGATGGTCACGTCCGTGCAGGTGCATCGGTCGCCACGGTCGCGAGCGGCCCCCGGGGGCCACGACTGGGCTCGCCGCGCGGGTGTCGGCCGCTGCGTCACGCGGCCGGGCCGGTGACCGCCAGCAAGGGTGACGCCTCGATCGCGGCCGGCTGCTCGGGTATCGCCGGGCGGCGCGGCGGCGGTGGGGGGATCCGGTTGTCCAGGACGTCCCGGATCGCGTCGAGGCGCCGCAGCGGCGCGTGCAGGCCACGTTGCAGCCAGCCGACACGCGACACCCAGGGGTGCGGCCGGCTGGGGCTGTCGTTGAGCCCGTCGGTGAGCCGCTGCGCCAACTCCATGGATGCCTGCGGGGGCACCGATTGCTCCAGGCGCAGCAGCAGTCCGCCGTCCTCCTCCACCTGACGGTGCTGGGCCAGCGCGTCGGCGAGGCGGGCGAGGACAACCAGCCGGCCTGCCCGAAGACGCCCGTCGCCGAGGTTGCTCCGCAGCACGTCAGCGGCGGCGACCTCCAGCCGGCGCAAGCTGTGCTCGTCGGCCGACGCGCAGCCGTCACCGGCCGCCACTTGCACGGTCTCGTGCAAGTGGCGGCGCGTCGTCGAGACGTGGGCCACCACCGCGGTGACCGCCTGGTCGACTGCGCCCCGTGCGTCCTGGCCGGGCTCGATGCTCTGCACCCGGGTCACCAGGTCGGAAAGACGCTCGTGGTCGCGAACGACCGTCCTGCTGATCGTCATGACATTCTCCGCTCGACGGACAGCCGTGAGAGTAACCTGTACTAAACGAGACTAAGTATGACCCCGGGTCGACGGAAGAGCAACAGGAGACGCGTGACCATCTCTTTGCAGCAGGCCGCCGAACACCTCGGCGTGCACTACCAGACGGCCTACCGCTGGGTCCGCGAGGGACTGCTGCCCGCACAGAAGGTCGGGACTGCCTACGTCGTCGCCGAAACCGACCTGCGTGCCCTGGAAACCTCCCGCGCCCAGGCCCGCCCGGCACCGGCCACCATCCGGGTACGGGACTGGGACGGGCACGCCGAGCGGCTCCACGCCGCCCTGCTCGCCGGGGACGAACGCGCGGCCCTCGCCGTCGTGTCGCGGCTGCGCGACGGCGGAGCGCCGGTTCTCGACGTCGTCGAGCGGCTGATCGTGCCCGCCATGCGCCACATCGGCGCGGGCTGGCCGACCGGCGCGGTCAGCATCGCCCAGGAACACCGCGCCTCCGCCGCTTGCGCGCGGCTGCTCGCCGACCTCAGCCGGCCTGTACCCGGCCGACCGCGGGGAACCGCCGTCGTGACCACACCCGCCGGCGAGCAGCACGCGCTACCCGCGCTCATGGCCGCCACCGCGCTGCGGGCGGCGCACTGGCGGGTCCACCACCTCGGTGCGGACATGCCCGCCGACGACCTCGCCGTCTTCGCTCGAGAGGTGGGCGCGCACGTCGTCGTGCTGTCCGTCACCCACACCGACGCGTCCGGCCCCGCGGAGCAGGCCGCCCAGACGTTGGGCAACCGGAACCTGGACGTTCTCGTCGGCCGCCCCGGCGCCACCCTGCGCGAACTAGTCGAGCGGGCCAACCGCCTGGGCCGCTAGCCTCGGCGTAGGCCAGGCGGCTGTGGTCGTCGAGGGCGGGGGTGTACGTAGTCGTAGCCGACCCGGGGCCCATGCCAGGAGGCGGCGCTTTGCTGACTGGCCGCGGCCGGGCACTCGCCAGCCCCCGCCGTCGCGGAGATCAGGACTGTGCGGTGCCGGGATCCCCGGCGACGTCCGGGACAGCGCCCACCGGAGGCGCGCTGCGGGCCACCCGGGCGCTGGTTCGCCGCCCCATTTCGATGGCGAGCGTTGACGCAGCAGCACCCGTCGCGAGGGCCGCCAGAGCCCACTGCGGTCCCGTCAGCTGAAGGCCCAGAGCGCGGTCTAGGGACGCGTCCTTAGGGTCGCCGTCGGCCAAGGCCAGCAACCCTGCGATCAGCACGAGGTTGTACTCGTAGCCGCCGTTGGCGGCCCACGGGCCGTTCTTGAGATGCACGGTGCGGATCGCGGTGACCATCGTGCCGATCAGGCCGGTGGATGCGAGCGGGGTGGCAAGCCCGGCCGCCAGCAGCGCGCCGCCCACTGTCTCGGTGGCACCCGCGACCACGGCGTTGGGGCGCGTTGGCCGCATGTCGATGGCGGCCATCATTTGCTCGGTTCCGGTGAGGCCGGGACCTCCGAACCAGCCGAACAACTTCTGGGTGCCATGGCCGATGAACAACCCGCCAATGAGGGTACGCGCGATCAGGCGACCGATCTTCATGATCCCCGTCTCCTTGCCGTCGCCAACCCGAAAACCGAAGGCTTCCACATGTCTTCCCCGCGCGCATAGATCGGACCGCCGGAGTGTTTCCAAAAGCCTGCCCGGTATGGGGCCAACCGCCCACGTCGCCGAACGCGAGCGGCCCGCCGCCGGCGCGGGTGACCCCCGGCGGGCGCACCGGCGACATCCGCTACAGAGCACGCTACGGCCGGGTGTCCGGCGCATCGGGAGGCGGAGGACGCCGGTGCTGACGACAACTCGGCCTGTTGTACCCCTTTCGACGGACCGGGGCTCCGCAGCAGAGATGCCCATGAGGCATGATCTTGGTGCCGCGCCGAGATCAGATCGGCCCTCGACGTAAGCACACGGGCCCGATTCTGTAGGCACACGACTTACACGATTGGGCATCTGTATTCAGATAATCCGTAGGCAGATGTACCTGCGCGAGACTCGACGCACCAATCGTGACGGCTCGGTCGTTCGCTACCTGTAACTCGCCCACAACGAACGCCACCCCGAGACCGGCGTCCCCGCCGCTCGCGTGATCCACAACTTCGGCCGCGCCGACCATCGACAGGGCTGGCCTGGAGCGGCTGATAAAGAGCATCGGCCGCGTCCTCGACCCCACGCGGCCCGTCGCCAACGACGATGTCGTGGTCATCGACTCCCGGCCGGTGGGCGGGTCCTTCCTGCTCGACCAGCTGTGGCGGCGGCTTCGCGTCGACGCCATGCGCGGGATGGTCGCGGGGCGCAAGCTCGATCCCAGAATCGAGCGGGTGCTCTTCGCGCTGGTGGTCCAACCGTGCCCTGGAGCCTCTCTCCAAGCTCGCCGGTGCCACCTGGGTCCGCGAACGCGTCGCCATCGAGGGCCTCGCCGACGTTGACGAGGACCGCTGTTACCGCGCCATGGACTGGTTGCTGGAGATCGAGGAGCCGCTGGCCGAAGCGGTCTACTGGTCGGTGGCCGACCTCCTCGATCTCGAGGTCGACCTGCTCTTCTTCGACACCACGTCGACGTACTTCGAGAGCAGTGGCGACGATCGTGAGGTGACCGGCTGGTGCGGGAGGCGGTGGTGAAGCAGTTGGAGCGGATCATCGCCGACACCGACGCGCTGCCCGCCGAGAAGCGCGAGGAGGCTGCCTGCAAGCTGCACGAGAAGCCGGCGCTGCGCAAGTGGATGCGCCTCACGGTCGGCGGCAAGCTGCGCGACGGAGCTGAACGCGTCCCTCGTCACGGAACGCGGCCTGCTCGGGACCGCGCTCATGCACTGATCGATCCCGACACCGGCAAGGTGGCGAGCGCGAAGCAGCCACGCAAGTGGGCGAGGCTGTTCGAGTTCGGCTCGGCCTATGTCGAGCCGCCCGGGAACGGAGATTCGCCGCCGGTCCGCATAACATTCCCGGACGGGACGCTGGCCACCAGCGACGGCCGGGGTCTCGACGAGCTGCTGTCGCGCGCGCTGGGGCGCAGGGTGACCTTCACGGCGGCCGCTTCCTAGACGCCCAGCCTTGAGGAGTACTGGCCGGACATGGAGGGGCGTTGCCGTCTCCCGACATTGTGCCGACGGACGAGACTAATGCTTGAGCAAACGAGGCTCATGCGGGCGCAGGTGGTGCAGGTGGTGCAGGTGGTGCAGGTGGTGCAGGTGGTGCAGGTGGTGCAGGTGGTGCAGGTGGTGCAGGTGACGACATGGTGAGCGCCGGGGGCTCACGACCAACGATCCGCTTCCTGGTGTTTTCGGTGTCGCTTCGCCAGGGATCGCTGAACAGCGCCCTGGCCGCGCTCGCAGCGCGCACGATCAGCGCGAACGGGGGAGAGGTGGACCTCGCGTCGATGGCCGAGTTTGACGCGCCGTCGTTCAACGCCGACATCCAATCCGCCGTTGGACTGCCTGCCGGCGCGCTGGAGTTGCAACGACGGTTGGCCGTCAGCGACGCCTTTGTCATCTGCTCACCGGAATACAACGCCTCGATGCCGGGGGTGCTGAAGAACGTTGTGGACTGGGTGTCTCGGTACCAGCCGCAGCCGTTCAACGAGAAGCATGGTCTGGTCATGTCCGCGTCCCCGTCGATGGTTGGCGGCAACCGCGGCTTGTGGGCGTTGCGGGTGCCGTTCGAACACCTTGGCGCTCGGATCTATCCGGACATGTTCTCCCTTGCCCAGGCGCATCTCGCGTTCGACGACTCCGGCGCCATCGCAGACCAGGCGCTGCAGGACAGATTCGAGATGAACGTCGTCAACTTCATGAGCCTGGTGGAAGCCTCCCGCCACTACCCGTGTATCAAGCGCGCGTGGGTGGAGTACCTCGGCGAACACCCTCAGCCCGGCGTCGACCGCGTCGAGTAGCAAGGGTGGGGAGGGTCACGCGCTCATGGGCGATCAGACCGGCGCTGCGAACCTGATCACGTTCCCCGTCCGGATCTGCGTACGTCCCTTCGCGAGCCCGATAGCCGGTGTTCTCCGGCTCGCCCAGATGGCCCTCGATGCCGGCCGCGCTCCATTCGCGGTACAACGCATCGGGATCGTCGACCACGACGTAGATGACCAAGTTGGACCGCTTCGGATCGCCCCGAGCCTGCTCGGCATGTCCGCCCAGACCCGTTCGCGACGCATCGAGCCGGGTCCGCCGGTTGGTCACAACCGCTTCCCGACTCGGAGTCGCCAGCGGCCGCTGAAGATCGGTGCGGGCTGCGGCAAGCATGCGTGCAGGTGCGGTCTTGCGGCGTGGACCGGCAGCCCGGCCGCCGGTGTCCATCCGGCGATGTCCTGTAGAGCGCTGGAGGTGACGCAGGATCTGTGCCTGGAGGTAACCGCCATGCCGCACCACGTCGTTGCTGACGCTCTCGACGCCGTCAGCATCCAGCCCGGCGCCATCGTGTCCAAGGTCATTTACCGAGACAAGACGCTCAATGTGACTGTGTTCGGGTTCGACGCCGGCGAGGGACTGACCGAGCATCAGGCCGGGGCCACCGCGATCGTGCAAGTACTCACCGGACGGCTGCGCTTCACCGCCGACGGTGAGGAGCTCGACGCGGGGCCGGGCTTCTGGCTGCATATGGCGCCTGGTACGCCGCACGCCCTGGTCGCCAGCGAACCGACGGTCATGCTGCTCACCCTCGTAGGGGCGGGCGGATGATGGTCGCGGTCGTCGTGAGGGAGCGCTGCCGTGGATGATCTGGACGTCGTGCGCCGGATCGGCGGGCTGGCGGACGAGCAGCTCCGCCGGGAACGCTCGCGTGCCGGTGAGGGTTTTCCCGCGCGCGAGCTGGCGCGGTTGCAGACGACGGAGGTGGTTCTGGACCGGTGCTGGGACGTGCTGCGTCAGCGCCGCGCCCGGTGTGCCGCTGGCGGGGATCTCGACGCGGTGCTGGTCGGGCCCGACGCGATGGTGGAGGGCTACCAGCCGTGAGCGCCGCTGCCGTGACCGGGTCGGGCGATACTGGTGTGTGGCCCGAGCTCACCCTCGCGGGGTGGGAGGACACCCGCGACACCCTGCATCTGTGGACCCAGGTGGTAGGCAAGGTGCGGCTGGCGTTGGAGCCGATGGTCAACCACTGGTGGCAGGTGCCGTTCTACGTGTCGGCCCGGGGCCTGACGACCTCGCTGATGCATGCCGACAGCCGCGGCGTGGAGATCGAGTTCGACTTCCTCGACCATGTCGTGCACGTGGTGACCACCGACGGCCAGCACCGCCGCGTCGCGCTGGAGCCTCGTTCGGTCGCCAGTTTCTACCGCGAGGTCATGGCCACCCTGGACGGCGTCGGCGTGCACGTCGCCGTGCTGGCCCGTCCGGTGGAGACGGCGCGTGCGGTCCCGTTCGCGCAGGACGACGAGCACTGCTCCTACGACCCGGCGGCAGCCCGGCGGTTTTGGGCGGCGCTAGTGCAGGCGGACCGGGTGATGCGACGTTTCCGGGCCGGCTTCGTCGGGAAGGCGAGCCCGGTGCACTTCTTCTGGGGGGCGTTCGACCTGGCCGCCAGCCGCTTTTCGGGCCGGCCGGCGCCGAAGCATCCCGGTGGGGTGCCCAACTGCGCCGACTGGGTCCAACAGCTGGCCTACAGCCACGAGGTGAGCAGCTGCGGTTTCTGGCCAGGCGGGAGTGCCGAGGGGTCGTTCTACGCCTACGCCTATCCGGCCCCGGACGTGTTCGCTCGCTGGCCCGTCGAACCGCAGGCGGCCTTCTACGACGAGGGCCTCGGTGAGTTCCTCCTGCCGTATGCCGCGGTGCGTACCGCCGAAGACCCCGACGCGACGGCTCCTGGCGTTCTTGCAGAGCACCTACGAGGCGGCCGCCGAGCTCGGGGGTTGGGAGCGCGCCGCGCTCGACGAGGAGAGCGAGACAAACCGTGGGAGGCTCGCGGCCCCAGGTCTGTCGGCAGGGTCCGGCCCGATCCGTCACGCGGGATCTTCGTCGGGAACCCCCGCCGACAAGCATCCCACCAGCACCCTCTGGGCGCTGGAGTCAGCCACCGAGTCTGGAGCGTCCCCCAGCGAGCCGACCGTGGAGAGTGGGCCTGACCTGGCTTGCTCCGGTTGAGTGGATACCCCCAACGTTGTTTTTTCGGCGATTACTACCGGGACCCCCTGAAACCCCAGAGTTCAGGCGAACTGAAGGGTCTTCATGCTCTATGGCTCGTTCTGGCCCTTGGGTTCGCGGGAACTGGCGGGATCCTGCTCCTCGGCCCTGGTGGTGAGGGAGCAAGCGGGCGTTCTCGACGTAGCGGATGGGTGCTGCCCGACCTTGATGCCGCTGGCCGGGTTGAACCGGGCCCCCGCCTTTACTCAGCCGGAAAGAAGGACGACGCCGACGATATACCCTCAGGAATCCCGAGCTAACTTCAAATAGCAGAACTCGCGTGGATCGAACAAGAAGGCGCAGGTCCTGGGTCTACAGAGGCATGGGAGGGGCTCAGGGAACTCTGGGGTTATTTCTTATACGGCACGCCGACGGTCCCGGTTGCCGAATCTCATCAGGGTTGCGGCACTCTTCAGACCTGAAGATCAGTCCAGTTGGCGGGCGGCGACACCCTCAGGAGCCCCGGGCCAACGCGTGCGTCCACAAGATCAACGCCCATGCGGAGAAGAAGGTCACCGAGGAGTTCGTGCGCCAGTACAAGAGGATCCGGAACAAGGACGCGATGCTGCACCGGGTCGCCGAGGTGTCACTGGAGTCCCCGGCAGAACCGGTCCGCGACGTTATCTACCCGGTGATGGGCGGTGAGGCCGGTCTGACCGAGCTGGTAGGCGAGTACCGGGCCCGCCGTGCCCACGAGCGGGACAAGCGGCGGGTGTTCAAGTCCTCCTACACCAACCACTACCGAACCGGGCTGATCAAGCTGCTGCAGGTTCTCGAGTTCCGCTCCAACAACACCGAGCACCAGCCGGGTGCTCGACGGGCTGAAGCTGATCCTGCGCTACGCCGAGTGCTGCGTGCTGAGCTTGCAGCGCAGCCCGGTCCCGCAGTGCGAGTTCGCCGTGTCCGCCGACCATCGCGGCTGGCCACGGCACGCCCGGTCAAATCTTTCGGACTTGAACCCCAGGACAGGGCAGCGCGCGTCTATCGACATCGCGACATGATAGATTCGTCGAGTAACGATGATGTGAACCATACTCTGAGTGCCGGCGAGCCTGGGAAGCGATGTCGCTGCGAACCGTCCTGCAGACGATGCTTCGTCCCCGCACTGTCACCGAGGACCTTGGTGGCCCGGTGCGGTCCGACGAGGCACCCGAACCGGTTCGTGCGCTGGGCGGGTCGCTCCAGCTCCGCCAGGTCGACGCCGGGTCCTGCAACGGGTGCGAACTCGAGATCGCCTCGGCCTTCGGTCCGGTCTACGACGCGGAGCGGTTCGGGGTCCGCCTGGTGGCCTCCCCGCGTCACGCCGACGGGGTTCTGGTCACGGGACCGGTCACCAAGAACATGGCCGGTCCCCTGCGCAAGACGGTGGAGGCGATGCCTCAGCCCGGATACGTGATCGCCCTCGGCGACTGCGCGCGGGACTGCGGGGTGTTCCGCGGCGGCTACGCGGTCGAAGGCGCCGTTGCTGACGTCGTCCCGGTCGACCTGTCGATTCCGGGCTGCCCGCCCACCCCTGAGACGATCGTCGCGGCCTTGAGGGGGCTCACCGGCCGGTGAGCAGTGCCAGCCTGATCATCGAGGCGGCAGCGGGTTTCACCGCGGCCGTCGCCGGGGGCACCCTGCCGGCCCGGCTCCGGGTCCCGGCCGCGACGGTGCTGACGTGGGGAGCGTGCGCCAGCGCGGCGGTCGCGGCGGTCACCGTGCTGCAGTCGGGTCAGCCCATCGTGGTCAATTCGACCCAGATCTTGCCGCTCACCGGCATCACCCTGGTTCTCGACCCGCTCGGAGCGGTGTTCGTCGTGGTGACGGCGGTGGTCGCCGTCGCCGCCACCATCTACGGCCTCGGCTACGCCCGACACGGCCTGTCGACGCGGACGGCGGCGGCGACCCTTCCCCTGTTCGTGACGAGCATGCTCCTCGTCCCGGCGGCGGGAAGCGTGGCCACCTTCCTCTGGGCGTGGGAGCTGATGGCGCTGTCGTCGCTGCTGCTCGTCCTCGTCGACCACCGACGTCGCGAGGCGGCACGCAGCGCCGCGCAGTGGTACGCGGTGATGACGCACATTGGCGTGGCAGCAATCCTGTTCGCCTTCTTGATGTTGTCGGCCCATGCCGGTGGGCAGACCTTCGCAGACATTCAGGCCCACGCCGGGGGCCTGTCACCGGCTGTGCGCAGCGCCGCGTTCGTCCTCGCCCTGATCGGCTTCGGCTCGAAGGCAGGGGCAGTGCCGCTGCACGTGTGGCTCCCGAAGGCTCATCCCGAGGCACCGAGCCCGGCGTCTGCGCTGATGTCCGGCGCCATGGTCAGCCTCGGCGTCTACGGCATCGTCCGGATGGGTGATGGGCTGCTCGGCGGCGGGCCGGCCTGGTGGTGGCTGGCCGTGATCGCTTTGGGCGTCGTCTCTGCCCTGTTCGGCGCCCTGCATTCGGCCACGAGCACCGACCTCAAACGGCTGCTCGCCTACTCCACGGCCGACAACATGGGGCTCGTCCTCATCGGCGTCGGGGCGTCAGGGCTGTTCGCTGCCGAGGGGAGTCCCGCGCTCGCCGCGCTGGCGATGGTGGCCGCCCTGCTCGTGCTGGTGAACCACGCCGCGTTCAAGGGCAGCCTGTTTCTGTCCGCCGGTTCGGTCCAGGTGGCGACGGGCACCCGCGACCTCGACCGGTTGGGCGGGCTGATGCGGCGAATGCCGGTCTCGGCGACGATATTCATGGTGGGGGCGCTGGCCATCGCCGCCTTGCCACCGCTGAACGGGTTCGTCGGCGAATGGCTGTTGTTCCAGAGCCTGCTCCACGGCCTGGCGGTGTCGAGCACCGGCGTCGCCGTCGCCGTGCCGATCGCGGTGGCCGCGCTGGCGTTGACCGGTGGGCTCACCGCCGCCGCCTTCGTCAAAGCGATGGGGATCGGGTTCCTGGGCCGTCCCCGGTCGCAGGAGGCCGCCCGGGCCGGCGAGGTGCCGCGCACCATGCGATTCGGGGCGGGGCTGCTCGCGGCAGCCTGCGTGGTGCTCGGGGTTGCGCCGATGGTCGTCATCCCGGCGATCGAGCAGGCCACCCTGGTCGTGATCCCGGGCGTGGCCGAGCCGCTGCACGGCGGGGTGGAGCTCGAACTCACGGGTCTGCGCGGCGTGCTGTCGCCGGTGCTGCTCGCCGTCGGCCTGGTGCTCGCCGTGGGCGTCGTGGTCACGTTGCCCAGGCTGCTGCAAGTCCGCCGGCCCCAAGTCCGCCGCCCCCGAGTCCGCCGGTCGGACGCGTGGGGATGTGGCCGCGAGCTTCAGACCGCTCGGATGCAGTACACCGCCACCTCATTCGCCGAGCCCATGCAGCGGGTGTTCAACGACGTGCTGCGCCCCGCTCACGACCTCGATGTGAGTCACACGGCCGAATCGCGCTACTTCATCGAGTCGATCGCCTACCGCACCACCATCGACGACGCTGTGGAACGCCGTGTATACGGCCCCGTCATCGACTTCTTCCGCTGGTGGGGGGGCCGCGCCCGCCTACTGCAGAACGGCAGCGTGCATCGCTACCTCGCCTACGGGCTCGTGACCCTGGTGGTCATCCTGGTGGTGCTCACATGACCGACGTCAGCACCGCGCTCGCGTCGACGCTGGTGACGCTCACCCAGGTCGCCACCGTCGCCGTCGGCGGACCGCTGCTCGTGGGGTTGATGCGCAAGGTGCGCTGTCGCCTCGAAGGCCGGGTCGGGCCACCGATCCATCAGCCACTGCTCGACCTGCGCAAGCTGTTCGCCAAGCAGCGTATCCGTCCCGACCACGCCAGTTGGATATTCCCCGCCGCTCCGGTGATCTTGGTGGCCACGGCGCTCGTGATCGCCGTGGTGTCCCCGCTCGTGACGACCGTCCCTACCTGGGGACGGGACGCGGACTTCTTCGCTGTCGTCTTCCTGCTGCTGCTCGGGTCGGTGTTCCTGGCACTCGGCGGCCTCGACCCGGGTACCCCGTTCGGGGGCATGGGCGCGAGCCGGGCCATGACCATCGGTGCGCTCGCTGAACCGGCCCTGCTCGTCTCCATCCTCGCCCTGTCGATCCCCGCGCAGACGTCCAACCTGCCGGCCCTCGTGCGCAGCGGGCTCGACCAGCCGCATCTGCTCGCCAGCCCCTCGCGACTGCTTGCCCTCGGGGCCTTTGTGGTCGTGGTCCTCGCTGAGAGCGGCCGCCTTCCCGTCGACAACCCGAGCACGCACCTCGAACTCACCATGATCCACGAGGCGCTGGTCCTCGAGTACGCCGGAGCGGATCTGGCGCTGGTCACCCTGGGCGAGTCGATGCGGCTCGCGCTTTTGCTCGGGCTCCTCGTCAACCTGTTCGTGCCGTGGGGGGTGGCCACGCATCCCGGCGCGGCCTGGGTGGCCCTCGGGGTCGTCGCGCTGGCCGGCAAGGTCGCCGCCGCGGGTGTCGCCATCGCCGTCTTCGAGGTGTTCACCGCCAAGCTCCGGCTGTTCCGGCTACCGGAGCTGCTCGCCGGCAGCCTCGTCCTGGCAGTGGTCGCCGTGGTCACCGCATTGGGGGTCGGATGAACAGCCCCGCCTTCGGGGGCGCGCTGGAGCTCGCCGCCGGCGCGGTCCTGGTCTGCGCCGTCGTCATCCTGTGGCGCCGCTCGCTCGGCGCCGTTGTGAAGGTGCTCGCCGCCCAGGGTCTGGCGCTCGGCGCCGTTGCCCTCGTACTGGGCACCCAGGGCCATGACGGCGTGCTGATCGCCGTCGCCTGCCTGGTCGCCGCGGCGAAAGGGGTCGTGATCCCGACGCTGCTGGCACGGGTCGTGGGCCGCGACCCCACCAGCCACGAGGCGGCGCCGCTCGTCAACATGCCGGCGGCTCTGGTCGCCGCCGCGGCTTTGACCTTCCTCGCCTACGCGGCCACCGGACCGGTCACGGCGCTGGTCCCGACAGCCGCCGGGCAGCTAATTCCCATTGGGTTCGCGACGTTGCTCATCGGGTTCTTCGCCATGGTGGTGAGGCGCAAGGCCGTCTCCCAGATCGTCGGCCTGCTCCTCGTCGACAACGGCATCGCGCTCGTCGCGTTTCTCGCGACGGCCGGCGTCCCCCTCCTCGTCGAGCTCGGTGCCTCGCTCGACGTCCTGCTCGTCGTGGCCGTGCTCCGCGTCCTGGCTGCGCAGATGCAGACCACGTTCGGGGCGCTGGACCTCGACCAGCTCCGGGAGCTGCACGACTGATGTTGGCGATCTTCGTGCTCGTGCCGCCGGTCCTGGCGGGGGCCCTGTCGGCGGTGCTGCCCTGGCGCCGAGGGGTCGGCTGGCTCGGCACCGCGGCGATCGGCGTGACGCTGGCCGTCGGGGTGGCCCTCGCCACGCAGGTAGTACAGGGTCAGCCGGTGACCGCGCTGGGCGGGGTGCTGCGCGTCGACGCGCTCAGCGCCTTCATGGTGATCGTCATCGGTGTCATCGCCGTCCTGGCCGCGTGGCAGTCCGTGCGCTACCTCGACGCCGAGATCAGCGCCGGTCGCTGCACCCGACGTCACGCGTCGCTCTACAGCGTGCTCATCCAGGCATTCGTGGCGACGATGCTGCTCGCGGTGCTCGCCGCCAACGTCGGGGTGATGTGGGTCGCGGTGGAGGCGACCACGATCACCACCGCCTTCCTCGTGGGGCACCGGCAAGGCCGGGGCTCCCTCGAGGCCTCGTGGAAGTACCTGGTGATCTGCTCGGTGGGAATCGCGATGGCCTTCCTGGGCACAGTGCTCGTCTACCTCGCCGCGTTGCACGCGGGCACCCCGGGGCAGGCCAGTCTCGATTGGACGTCGCTGGTGGCGTCATCGCACGGCCTGGATCCCGGGGTCATGCGCCTGGCCATGGCACTGTTGGTGCTCGGCTACGGAACCAAGGTCGGCCTGGCCCCCATGCACAGCTGGCTCCCGGACGCCCACAGCCAGGCACCCGCCCCGGTCTCCGCGCTCATGTCCGGCGTGCTGCTCACCGTGGCCTTCTACGCGCTGCTGCGGTTCAAGGCGATCGCCGACGGCGCCCTGGGCCCCGGCTTCTCCCGGGCCCTGCTCGTGACCGTCGGCCTACTGTCGCTCGCCGTCGCCGCCTCGCTTCTGATCACCCAACGCGACTACAAGCGCATGCTCGGCTACCACAGCGTCGAGCACATGGGCCTGATCGCGCTGGGCGCGGCGGCAGGCAGCCCCCTCGCCATCGCCGCCGTCCTGCTGCACATCCTCGGCCACGGCCTGGCCAAGGGGGTCCTCTTCCTCGCCTCGGGCGAGATCCTGCTCACCGAGGGCACCAGCGACATCGCCCGCGTCAAGGCACTGGTGGCCCGCCGGCCGGCCCTGGGAGCGATCTTCGGCCTCGGTCTCATCGCCCTGCTCGGCTTTCCCCCGTTCAGCCTGTTCGTGAGCGAGCTCAACATGCTGCGCGCCCAGGTGCAGGTCGGGCTCGGCTGGGTCGCAGCGATCTCGCTCGTGTGCATGGCCGTCATCTTCGCCGCCGTCATGTCCCACGCGCGGCACCTGCTCCTCGGACCCCGCGACGGCGACGAGCCGGTGCACAAGACGCCGGCGATCGTCACCGTCCCGCTCATCGGTGGACTGGCCGTCTGCGCGGCGATCGGCGTGTTCGCCTGGCCACTGGACAGCCTGCTGCAGGCCGCAGCCCGGGTGGTCGCACTGTGAGGACGACGGAGTGAGCACGACGCCCTGCACCCTCGATGAGGCCATGCGCCCGGGACCCGCCCGGGCCGTGGTGGAGCTGCCGGCCACCGGACTGGTCGACGCCGCAGGCGCGATGTGGACCGCCGGCTTCCGGCTGGCCCTGGTCGCGGCCCACGACGAGGATGACCGGTTCCGGATCGTGTATCTGTTCACTGCCGGGCCGCCCGACCGCCGGGTCGAGCTGCATGTCCACATCGACCGCCAGCAGCCGTCGGTGCTCTCGCTCGCGCACCTTTCGTTTCCTGCCAGCCGCTTCGAACGCGAGATGCGGGACCTGTTCGGTATCGACCCGAGCGGGCACCCGATGCCGCGCCGGCTGGTTCTGCACAACCATTGGCCGGAAGGCTGGCATCCCATGCGCCACGACGCCGGTCCGGCGCCGGCCATGGTGGACGACGCAGCGCCCTACCCCTTCATCGACGTCGAAGGACCCGGCGTCTACGAGATCCCGGTCGGGCCCGTCCATGCCGGGCTGATCGAGCCCGGGCACTTCCGGTTTTGGGTCGTCGGCGAGACCATCCTGAAGATGAAGGCACGGCTCTGGTTCGTGCACAAAGGAATCGAGCGCCTCTTTGAGGGACGCGCCGCGCGTCCCGGCGTCGAACTGGCGGAGCGGATCTCAGGTGACAGCGCCGTCGGGCACGGTCTGGCCTTCTGCCTGGCGGTCGAGGAGGCCCGGGGGATGGCACTGCCCACCCGGGCGCACGAACTGCGGGCCGCCCTGCTCGAACTCGAACGCCTCTACAACCACGTCGCCGACATAGGCGCGCTGTGCAACGACGTCGGTTTCGGCCTTGCCAACGCTCGCGCCCTGACCTTGCGCGAACGGCTGCTGCGACTCAACGCCGAGGTGACCGGCCACCGGTTGCTGCGCGGCGCCATCGTCCCCGGCGGCGTCGAGCTTGCGCGCCTGCCCCGACCCGATGAACTGGACGACATCGGCGCCCAGTTCCGCGACTTCACCGACTTGGCCCGTTCGAGCGGCATCGTCATGGACCGCTTCACCGGCACGGCTGTACTCGGGACGACCCACGCGGACGAGATCGGCGTGCTCGGCGTGGTGGCCCGGGCCTCGGGGCGCTCACTCGACGCCCGGGTGTCCCATCCGTTCGCCCACCCGCGAGGCGAGTTCCGTCCCGCCTCCCAGGACACCGGCGACGTCCTCGGCAGGTTCCTCGTCCGCTGCGACGAGGTCGGCGCGTCCCTCGCCTTGCTCGGCGACTACGTCGACCGCGACGGCCCCCTGGCGGCCCACGGGCCGCACCCCGAACGAGACGGCAACGGTGGCTCCGGCGCGGGCATCGTCGAAGGATGGCGGGGAACCATCGTCCACCGGGTGGAGGTCGACCCGACCGGACGGCTGCGGCGCGTCAAAGTCGTCGACCCGTCGTTCTTCAACTGGCCGGCCCTCTCAGTCGCCCTCACCGACACGATCGTTCCGGACTTTCCGCTCGCCAACAAGAGCTTCAATCTCTCCTACGCGGGAAACGATCTCTGACTTGACGTCCTTCATGCGGGTTGAACCGGGCCGAGACTGACGGCTTAATG
>Ga0302254_10000100_pt1 | contig 16620 bp, 17 predicted proteins | sample I_Fen_E1_4_FD_194573 | JGI IMG/M metagenome (GOLD analysis project Ga0302254, IMG submission 194573) | Peat permafrost microbial communities from Stordalen Mire near Abisko, Sweden - I_Fen_E1_4 | ecosystem: Environmental > Terrestrial > Soil > Wetlands > Permafrost | place: Sweden: Abisko... | reverse complement strand
TCGCAGAACGGCGGGAGCCCAGTGGCGGCGATCACCACCGCTCCCACTCCCACCCCCGTACCGACCCCGACACCGACGGCGCCGCCCCTGCCGGCGTGCTCTATCGCCGACGTGCCCGCCGTCCACAACCAGCCGTCCGACTGGGCCAAGACGCTGCTCGACACGACGTACATGCTCGACAGCTCGTATGAACCGTCGGATCTCGTGCCCGTAAGCCAGGCCGGCATCGGCGGCACAGGCTCGGTCCGATCGCTCGTCGTGCCGGATCTGGCCGAGCTGTTCAAAGCCGCAAAGGCCGACGGCCTCACACTCAAGGTCAACTCGGCCTACCGGACCTTCAAGGAGCAGGGGGACACCTTCGCGGCTCTGAAGAAGTCTCAGGGCAACGAGTACGCGCTGGCTTCGGCCGCTCGAGCCGGCCATTCGGAGCATCAGCTCGGCACGGCGATCGACTTCGGCGGGGCGGGCGGAACCTGGCTTGCCGCGCACGCCTGGGAGTACGGGTTCATCGGCAGCTACCCGGATCACTTCAGCCCCGACTTCACCTGCTACAAGGCCGAGGCCTGGCACTATCGCTACTTCGGCCGGGCGACGGCGGCCGCCATCCGAGACTCGGGCCTCAGCGCCCGCGAGTGGCTCTGGATCAACGCCCGCTGACGCCGGCTCGCCCCTCGTTATCGGCGGTCGCGCCTGATAGACTCTCGATTCCCCGGAGCGGACCCGCGAGTTGGGTTGCCCGGCGGGTCGAGGACGAATAGCGAGCATGGGTCGAGTGGTTTCCAAAGGGCGGCATCGCGGGCGCAAGAGCGGGCTCACGCGCGCGCTCAAATTGCTCGCCTTCATGCCGATCGCCAGCCGCGGACCGACGTACGCGCGTCTGATCTGGGCGCTCGTCGTGGACCCGCGGATCCCGGCCAGCCGGAAAGTCGTTCTCGTCGGCGCCGCAGGCTACGTGCTGGTCGGTCGAGACCTGATCCCCGACAGCATTCCGATCCTGGGCGGGCTCGACGACCTGGCTGTGGTTATCCTCGCAGTCGAAGTATTCTTCGACGGCATTCCCGACGACATCCTCGAAGAGAAGCTGGAAGAGATCGGCATCGACCCCGAGGCTTTCCGGCGGGACATGGACCAGGTGCGAAGGCTCACCCCAGCACCGATACGAAGGATCATCCGTCGGCTGCCCGGCGCAATCGACTCGGCAGGCCGGCTGATCGCCAAATCAGAGATCGGACCGAAGGTTCGATCGCTTATCTCTAAGGAGGAATCTTTCGCGTGAAGGTCATCCTGACCGCCGACGTCGACAAGCTCGGCAAGAGCGGCGAGATGAAGGACGTCGCCGAAGGCTATGCCCGGAACTTCCTGATTCCGAAGAAGGTCGCAGTGCCGGCCGCCGGTGGCGCCTATCGCGCCTGGCAGCACGACATCGCCAGCCGCGAAGAGAAGCGGCAGCGTGAGCGCGAGGACGCCGAGATCGCGGCAACCCGCATCGGCAGCACCACGCTGACGATGGGCGTCAAGGTCGGCGAAGGCGGCAAGCTCTACGGCTCGATCACCGCCAAGGATATCGCCGACGCGCTGGCCCGCCGCGGCATCACGATCGACCGCCACAAGGTGGAGCTGCCCGACCCGCTCAAGTCGCTGGGCACGTACAAGGTGGCGATCAAGGTCTACCCTGGCATGACGCCCGAGGTGACAATCGTGGTGGAGCCGAAGGGCTAGCTCACCGGGCTGAAGCGTGAGGGCCGGGCCGTCCGGCCACTCCTCACCTCACGCGTGGCAGGTTGCCGATCCACTCTCCGTAAAGGATCCCACGGCCGGCATGAAGCGCCAGCTGTAGCTCGACGCGTGCAGCGTCACCTGCAGAATCCCGAACGTATTGGTATTGGTCACGACGCTGTTTGCGGCGATCGTCCTGAGACTGGTGTGATCCGAGCCGCCGGTACCCACGGTGATCTCGCGAATGCCGTTGACCGGGTCCGGGGCGCCGGTCGGCGTTTGTGGCGCGAACCGCTCGTAGATATGGTCGTGGCCGTCGAGGATCAGATCGGCGTGCGCGGCGTAGAGCTGTTGCCAGAACGAGTGGCTGTTGTTGTTGGCCCGGCCACCCGAGCTGAAGAGCGGGATGTGCCAGTAGGCCAGCGTGCATTCGTTCTCGTGGGCCGCCAGATCCGCCGCCAGCCACTTGCCCTGGGGCGACGTGGCGCCGCAGCCCCCGACGTTGCTGCAATTCGAATTGAGGGCGATCAGATGCCACGCTCCCACATCGAAGCTGTAGTAGCCCTTTGACGGATCGCCGGCGGCGGCGCCGAAATACTTGAAGTAGCCGGCCGCGTTGGCGTTGGCGCTCGTGCAGCCGGTCCCGCCCGACGTCAGGTACTCATGGTTGCCTACCACCGGATGAGTGATCGACTTGACCCGCCCCCAGCTGAGGTCGTACGACTGCTGGAACGCTGCATAGCCGCCGCAGTAGTACTGGGTATCGCCGAGTGTCAGGACGGCGGCGAAGTGGCCTTTGACCAGAAGGTTCGAGACGGCGAGTTGCCGGCACGAGTTGCCGACGCCCTGGCCGTCGTTGAAGCGTGAATTCGACGGGTCGCAGGCGATGTCCCCGGCGGCCGCTATGACGGGATCTCCGGCCGCGGCGACGGGACGGACAATCGCGCCCGAGGCGGTCAGCGACGCAGCGAAAAGAATCGCGACGAAAAGCGGTTGGTACAGCCGGGCGAGTCGCGAGAGCCGGGTGATGCGGCCGCGACGGGGTCTCGATAGGTTCATCGCTCGGGATGATGACGCCGCCGGACCCGGCGTCGACCATGTCGCCGAATCGTCTCCCTACGTGGGCCGCCCGACGGCCGTCGCCTGTCCTCTCCCCGCCACCGCGCCTCGCCAGGTGTTGCGGGCGGCGCCATCATTCGGACCATGACCGCCGGCCGCCTGACCATCATCCACGTCGACCTCGATGCGTTCTTCGCGGCCGTCGAACAGCGCGACCGCCCGGAACTCCGCGACAAGCCGGTCATCGTCGGCGGCGATCCGCAATCCCGCGGCGTCGTGAGCACCTGCAGCTACGAGGCGCGCAAGTTCGGCGTCCATTCCGCGATGCCGCTTCGGACGGCACTTTCGCTCTGCCCCGACGGCATCTTCCTGCCGGTTGACGGTGCCAAGTACCAGCGCGTCAGCCGCGAGGTGATGACGGTGCTGCGGCGCTTCACTCCCGCGGTTGAGCAGGTTTCGATCGACGAGGCGTTCCTCGACGTCGCGGGTTCGGAAGGCTTGTTCGGGTCGGCGCCGGAGATCGCACGTCGCATCAAAGTCGAAGTCGTGGCGGCTGTCGGCTTGACGGTTTCGGTCGGAGTCGCGACGACGAAGCTCGTCGCAAAAGTGGGCTCGGACCTCCGCAAGCCCGACGGGCTGGTCGTGGTTCAACCGGGGGACGAGGCCGCCTTCCTGGCACCGCTCGAGATCCGGCGCATGTGGGGGATCGGCCCGAAGACGGCCGAGCGCCTGCACGGTTTGGGGATTCGAACGATCGGCGAACTGGCCGCCCTTCCCGTGGCGACACTCAGCCGCGCGCTCGGGGATCACGGCGCAACGCTCCACGACCGGGCGCTCGGCATCGATCCCGACCCGGTCACCGGCGGAGGCGAGGCGGCCAAGTCGGTCAGCCACGAGACGACCTTCGCCGTCGACGTGACCGATCCGGCCGAAATCGAGCGAACGCTGTTGGCGCTGACGGAAGGCGTCTCCGCCCGGCTGCGATCGGCCGGGATCAGGGCGGCAACCGTGGCCGTGAAGATCCGCGACTCGCAGTTCCGAACGATTACCCGCCAGAAGCAGCTTCCCGAGCCGAGCGATCTGACCGAACCGATCTGGCGGGCGGCGCTCGAGCTCACCCGGCCGGAAGTTCGGGGCAAGAAGATCCGCTTGCTCGGCGTTTCCGCGACTCAGTTCGGCCGGCCCGAGCAGACGAGCATGTTCGAGATCGTGGACGAGAAGCAGCGGCGAGTGGTGGACGCCACCGACGCGGTTCGCCGCCGTTTCGGCGATCGCGCTGTGACCCGCGCCAGCCTGCTCCACGGAGGATTGCCGTCGCCGTTCGAGCGCGATCCGGCCTCCGCGGTCGAAGGCCGCGTCGGCATCCCGAAGATCGAGGACGACGTCGACTGAGCCCCGATGGCCGGCGCGGCTCGGTCCGGGGAGAGCGGCCGCGCGTCACCGGGAGCGGCCCCCCACGCCCCGAAGCACGACTCCGGAAGAAACGTATTGACCGTGCCTGTACCGTCCGCGCACGCGCACCGAACGAAGGGTCGGATCGCGACCGACTCGGGAGGGCGCAATGGCGGGACCGGCAACCCAGAAGACGCACCATCTGCACTTGCCGTGGCAGGTCTCATTCCTGCTCCTCGCCGCAACCTGGGGCTGCTCCTTCTGGTGGATCAAACTCGGTCTCCAGATGCTCGCGCCGGTGCAGGTTGCCTTCTTCCGGCTGGCCATCGGCGCCATCGCCCTGCTGATCGTCTGCGCCATCAGCCGGTCCCGGCTGCCTCGCAGCCTCTCGACCTGGCGCCACCTGGTCGTCCTGGGGCTGCTCTGGAACAGCGTACCGTTCACGTTGTTCGCATTCGGCGAGACGCATATTTCGTCGGTGCTGGCCGGCATCATCAACGCCGCCACGCCACTGACAACACTCGCCGTGATCCTCATCGCCTACCGCGAAGAAAGCCCGACCGCGGAGCGAGTGGCGGGGCTTTTGGTCGGCTTCCTGGGGATCCTCGTCGTCGTCGGCGTGTGGGAGGGCCTTGGCTCGGGCGAGTGGATCGGCGCCGCCGCCTGCCTGGGCGCAGTCTCGTGTTACGGGATGGCCTTTCCGTACGCGCGGCGCCATCTCGTCGGCCTGGCGGACAGCGGCGTCTCGCTTGCCACGGGCCAGGTCCTGTGCGGAGCGGCCATGCTTCTGCCGCTCGGCATTGCCGCCGGAGGTTTGCATGGACCACTGGCCGTTGAGCCGGTTCTGGCGATGATCGGGCTCGGGGCACTCGGGTCGGGGATCGCCTTCGTGCTCAATCTTCAGATCGTGCGCGAGGCCGGGGCTTCGACTGCCAGCACGGTCACGTACCTGACGCCGCTCTTCGCGATAGTGGTTGGGGTGGCGTTCCTGGGCGAGACGGTGGCCTGGCACGAGCCGCTCGGCGGGCTGGTAGTGCTGTTTGGAGTGGCCGTGGCTCAGGGTCGCATCCGCGCCGGCGCAGGGCGGATGGGGCGCCGACTGTCAGGGAGCGCGCCCGCGATCGCGGCTGCGCCACCATTTGCCGAGATCTCGGACCGCCCTCCGAAACCGTGACACGCTAGCTGACACGGCCTCCGGCCACTCTTGCGGCGTGGCTGGACGCACCAGACGACGGATCTTGACATCGAACGTCTGTTCGCCTAGTCTCTGGCGTGTAATAGAACGTCCGTTCTCCGCTCAGTGCCACGAGCGAACGACGGCCCGCCAAAGCGCAGAGGAGTCCGCGATGGCCATCGTCCGCATGGAACCAGTCAATGTCCGAGTCCGAGCCGCCTGGCTGGACGGAACTCCACTCGAGATCACCTGGGGTGAAGCTCGGATGCCTGTGACGCGCCTGACGGCCGTCCGGAGCGAAACCTCGGCATTTCGAGCCGCCGTTGGACCTCGCACCTATTTCGAGGTGGAGACGCCCGGCGTCAAGCTCGCGCTCTGCTATACGCATCGATCTCACCGCTGGACGGTCAACGGGGTCGACGACGAGGTGGGTCTGTCCTAGCCGGACGTATCTGCCTGGCGACCGGTGAGCTCGTGGTGCGCGGCGTTCGTCAGAGTCGCACGGCGACTAGCTCGCCGTTCCCGATCGGGACGACGAGGCCCGAGAGGCGCGGATCCGCGAGCGCATGGGCCTCGAATTCCACGAGCGACGAGGCGTGAGAGATGAGGTTGTCGGCCACTAACAGCCCGCCCTTGCGCAACGCGTTGACGGCGGGGTCGAGCAGACGGAGGTAGTCGTCCTTCTCGCAGTCGATGAAGACGAGATCGGCCGGGCCGGCGAATCGGGTCAGCCCTTCCCCTCCGTCGCTTTCCCGAAGTTCCACGATCCGCTCAACTTGAGCGGCGGCGAAAGTGCGGCGGGCGATGACCACCTTGGCCGGGTCCAACTCGAACGTGGTCACACGACCACCGGTCTTCTGGGCTGCCGTGGCCAGCCACAGAGTGGAGTAGCCGCTGCTCGTGCCAACTTCCACGATCGTGACGGCCCGGATGGCGAGTGCGAGTGTCAGAAGAAACTCACCCACCTCGGGCGTGATTGCCCGCAACCTCTCCTTGAGAGGGGTGCCGTCCGCGCGGTCGGCTATGTCGCGGGCATGGAGGGCGGCCATCACGGCTTTGACCTGCTCGGTTACGAGGTCCACGGCTTCCTCCAGGCTGGGTGCTCTGCGCGACTCAGAAACCGATCATGACTCGATCGGCGGCTACCGGCGTTTGCAAACCGATCCCGTGGAGTCGGGGCTCGCAGGGCGCGACGGTTGCGGCCGCCATCCAATCGAACCTCATCGGCCCGCCACTCCGTACAATCAACGGATGGAAGAGAAGCGGAAGCCCGTCTCGTTCGCAGATCTGACTGTAGGCCAGTTCGTAGAGCGCCTTGCCTCGGCTGAACCCGTTCCTGGAGGAGGATCGGCCTCGGCCATGGCGGCGGCGTTGGGCGCGGCGCTCGTGTCGATGGTTGCAGGCCTGTCCTTGGGCCGGCCCAAGTACTCGGCCTTTGGCGCAACTCTGGCTCGCGCCGACGCCACGGGCAAACAGCTCGCGGCCGAATTCCTCGAGCTTTCGGATCGGGACGCGGATGCGTACGCGGGGTATGCGGCTGCGCTCAAGATGCCGCGCCACTCGCCGGGGCAGACCGAGGAACGGGCCGAGGCAATTCGCGCCGCGGCGCGACGGGCGTCCGACGCACCTTGGGATTGCGTTCGCGCGTGCCTGCGCCTCGCCGCGATCGCGGAGGCGCTCGCAGGCCGAAGCAACGTCAACGCCTCGAGCGACGTTCTGGTCGCGGCGCTCCTCGCCGAAGCGGGCGCCAGGGGAGCGGCTGAGAACGTGCGCATCAACCTGCCCTCGACCGGGGACGAAGAGTACGCGGACGCAATGAGCCGCCAGCTCGATGAGATGCTCCACGACATCTCGGCGCTGACGTCTCAGACCCGCGAGATCGTCCTGTCCGGAGGGCCTCGCGACCCGGAGGCTGAGTGAGCGGCGCGAGCGACGGCGCCGCAGAGGGTTCGGCGACCACAGGCTCGGCAGCCACGGGCCCGCGCTTGCTGGCCGGCGGCCCGATCGCGGCCGAGATTCGCGAGGGCCTGACCGCCGACTTCGCCGCGTTCAAAGAGCGCTGGGGCTACTCACCGACACTGGCTATCGTCCTCGTCGGCGCGGACGCACCTTCGGCCGTGTATCTGCAGCAGATCCTGCGGACCTGCGAGAAGGTGGGCGTACTCGGGCGGCTTGTCGGGATCGGATCGGACGTAACTCCCGACGCAATCTGCAACGAGATCGAGCGTCTCAACGCGGATCCGGCCGTGGCGGGCATCATCGTCCAGATGCCGCTCCCAGCTCACATCCCGTTGCGGACAGTGATCGATTCGATCGACCCGGCGAAGGACATCGACGGCATCCACCCCCGCAATGCCGGCCTGCTCTCGCTCGGCTACGACGGCTTCCTGCCGGCAACGGCCCAGGCTGCGGTCGAGATCCTCAAGCGTTCGGGGATCGAGATCGCGGGCAAGCGCGTGGTCGTCGTCGGCCGATCGAACGTGGTCGGCAAGCCGGCAGCCCTCTTGCTCATGCGTGAGCACGGCACGGTCAGCATCCTGCACTCGAAGACGCGCGACCTCGGCCACCACACACGCGACGCGGAGATCCTGGTCGTCGCGGCCGGCAAGCCGGGTCTGGTCACCGGCGAGATGCTCTCGCCCGGGGTGGTCGTCGTCGATGTCGGCATCAACGTTGTGGGCGACAAGCTCCTGGGCGACGTGGACTTCGAATCAGCGAAGGGCGTCGTCTCGGCGATCACCCCGGTGCCCGGCGGCGTCGGACCGCTGACAAACGCGCTGCTGCTGACGCACCTCTTGCGGGCGGCCACCGACCAAGCGGAGCGGGCCGCGGCCGGGGAGAGCGTGGCGGCCCGATGACGACTCCGAACGCCATGCCGAACAGCCTCGAAATTGCCCGGTCCGTCACCCCGCGGCCGATCATGGAGCTCGCCCGCGAACTCGGCTTGCGCGACGAAGAGGTCGAGCTGTACGGGCCGTACAAAGCGAAGATCAGCCTGGCCGGCATCACACGGCTCGAGGCGGAGGCCGCGGCGAAGGGCAAGCGCGGCAAGTACGTCGTGGTCACGGCCATCACCCCGACGCCGCTCGGGGAAGGCAAGACCACCACGAACATCGGCCTGGTCCAGGGCCTCAACCGGATCGGACACCGCGCCGCGGTCTGCATCCGCCAGCCTTCGCTCGGGCCCGTCTTCGGGATCAAGGGCGGCGCCGCGGGCGGCGGCTACAGCCAGGTGATCCCTATGGAGGACTTCAACCTCCACCTCACCGGCGACAACCACGCCGTCGGGGCGGCGCACAATTTGTTGGCCGCGTTTGTCGACAACTCGCTGACCCACAACAATCCGCTAGGCATCGATCCGCTCGGGGTCGTCTGGCCGCGCGTCGTCGACATCTCCGACCGCGCCGTCCGCAAGGCGATAATCGGTCTGGGCGGCCGCGAGAACGGCTACCCGCGTGAGACCGAATGGCAGATCACCGTCGCGAGCGAAGTAATGGCCGTACTCGCCCTCGCGTCCGACTTGCAGGATCTCCGCCGCCGGCTCGCCCGCATGATCGTCGCGACCACGTTCGACGGTCGGCGGATCACCGCCGAGGACCTCAAGTGCGCCGGCGCGATGACCGTCCTGCTGCTCGACGCGATCAAGCCGAACCTGCTCCAGACCCTCGAGGGCGGGCCAGCCTTCGTGCACTGCGGCCCCTTCGCCAACATCGCCCATGGCAACAACAGCGTTCTGGCCGATCGCCTGGCGCTGGCCACGTGCGAGATCGCGTGCACCGAGGCCGGGTTCGGGGCAGACATGGGCGCGGAGAAGTTCTTCGACATCAAGTGCCGCCAGAGCGGGTTGCGCCCCGACGCGGCCGTCATGGTCGCGACCGTTCGAGCCCTCAAGATGCACGGCGGCGTCGGCCGAATCGTTGCCGGCAAGCCGTTGGACCCGGCCTTGAGCCAGGAGAACGTCGAGGCGGTCCGAAAGGGCTCGGCCAACCTGGCCGCCCAGATCGAGAACGTGCGCGTCTTCAACGTCCCGGTGGTCGTGGCAATCAACCACTTCCCGGGCGACACGGAAGCGGAAGTCGCCGCGATCCGGGAGGTGGCGATGGCCGCCGGCGCGCGCGACGTAGTGGTGAGCCGCCACTTCGCAGAGGGCGGCGCCGGGGCTGAAGACCTGGCACGGGCCGTCTGGTCGGCGGCGGAGGAAGGGGCTCCAGAGTTCCGGCTGCTCTACCCCGACGACCTTCCGTTGCGAGAGAAGATCGAGACCGTCGCCGTCCGGATCTACGGCGCCCGCGGCGTGGACGAGCTTCCGGCGGCCACCAAGGCCCTGAAGCTGTATGAGGAGCTGGGCTTCGGCAACCTGCCGGTCTGCATGGCCAAGACGCACCTCTCGCTCAGCCACGACCCGAACCTCAAGGGCCGGCCGACGGGCTTCCGGGTCCCCATCCGCGAGGTCCGTCTCTCGGCCGGCGCAGGCTTCGTGACGCCGCTGCTCGGTGAGATGCGCACCATGCCGGGGCTGCCTTCGCACCCCGCCGGCGAGTCGATCGACATCGACGCCGACGGCAACATCGTCGGGCTGTTCTAGGCCCCGGCCGAAGGCGCGGTCGATGCTCACACTCCTGCTGACCCGCCACGGCCAGGCTGCGGCGGGCGAGGTCATGCTCGGCGGGCAGCTCGACGTGCCGCTCATGCCCCAGGGGCGCGAAGAAGCCGCGGCGCTGGCCCGTCGCCTCAACGGTGTGCGAATCGACCGCATCGTCTCGAGCCCGATGCTGCGCGCCCTCGAGACCGCCCAGATTGTCGCGACCGGCCGCCCGGTCGAGGTTGATGCACGGTTGCGCGAACTCGACTACGGGCGGTGGGAGGGCCTCACGTACGCCGAGATCGATGCCCACGATCCGGAGCTGCGTATGCGCTGGGAGCACGATCCGGCGGGGACGCACTCCCCGGGCGGCGAATCCGGGGAGGACGTGGCGGCCCGGGCACTCAACTTCCTGGTCGACCTGATCGAGGCCGAAGAGGCGGGTTCGGCATCCGGCAAGCGAAACGGCCGCCATTCTCCCGATCCCGGCGGCTCGCGGGCCAACCTCTCGGAAGCCCAGGCCGAAGCCGAGGGCGAGCGCCGGGTCCTGGTCGTCGCCCACGGCACCTACAACCGCATCCTCTTGTGCGTGGCGCTGGGAATCCCGGTCCGCGACTATCGGCGCCGCTTCATCCAGGACCGGACGAACCTCACCGTCTTGCGCTACGAGCGAGGCGACACTCCCGACGGCGCCCAGCTGGTCCTCGCCAACGACGTGGCCCATCTCCGCGCCCCCGGCGAGGCGCCCTGGGGCTAGGGCCGGCCGCGCCGGCCGCCCGGCTACAGGCCGATGCGCCTGATCCGCGCCCGAATCGTGTTCGCCACGGTCTGGGCTCCAAGATCGGTGAAGTGCAGGCCATCCGACGTGTACTTCGGGAAATAGACCCCGTTCCCGTTCGTTAGCGGGGCATGAATGTCGACGTACAGGATTCGCTGCGCGTTGGCGAGGGCGATGATCGCCCTGTTCAGCGCGGTGATCTTCGGGCCCATGGAGATGTACGAGTCGGGCGGGACCAGGAGCAGGATGACCGCGATCTTCTGCGACTTCGCCCCGACGATGATGGCGCGCAGGTTGGCAAGCGTGGCGCTGCCGCTGATGCCGAGACCGAGGTCGTTCGTGCCGCCCAGAACGAAGAGAACGTTGGGGTGGTACGCGTACACATCGCGCGCAAGCCGAGCGCGCATCTGCGCGGTCGTGTTGGCCGGCACTCCCGCGTTCTTGACCAGCTGCAGGCCTGGGTCCTGGGCATCGAGGCGCGTGGGCCAGGGCGTGTTCGGCCACGCCGTGAGCGAGTCTCCCAGGGCCACGAATGTTCGAACCACCAGGGGCTTCGGCGTTACCTTCTTGGGCGGCGCCGGCTTCGCAGTGGGCTTCGGCGTCGAAGTGTCGGTCGGTTCCGGAGTGCTTGGATCGGGCGGGGCCGGTGTCTCGGTGCCGGCCGCGTCGGTCGGTTCCGGGGTGACGTCGCCTGCGACGATTCCCGCGTTTGGCGTCGCAGTCGTCGCGCCCGCCGGCGAGACCGGGCCCGTTACGGAAATCAGCGAAGCGGCGATCAGCAACGTCAGCACCGCCAGCACCTCACGTCGCCTGGGTTCCTTGGGGAGGAATTTCCGCCCAATCCGACCCAGCGAGGTCGAGAGCGACGCCCCGTCGCCCGCCGAGCTTCCGGAAGCCGCGAAACCCGCAGTACCTGCCGAACCCAGCCAGTCCACGGGCGACTTGCGCGCAGGTCTGGCCATCTGCCGGGCCGACGTCGCGACATGGGTCGGGTCGAGGTGGGCCATCGGTTTGGGCGCGGCCGGGAGGAAGAAGATGGCACGCAGCCAACCGGGGATCCAGGCGCGCCGTCGTGCGTGCGCCGATCGCCCGGTCTGAGTGGACTGCACCGCTGCGGCACGGTCCCGGATCGACCCGGGCGAGGAGTCGCGGCCTCTGAGGCCGCTCACGCTTCGGGGTCGCTAATCGGTTCGTTCAGCATGGGGAGTGACTCCCTGCTTTTGATGGCCGACAGCCCGGTCTGCCCCGGACGCCGCCCCAAGTCTGCCACGGAATGGGTCGATAGCGCACGCCGGGCCCCTGACGGCGGTCCGATTCCCGCGCAAAGGAACCCGGATCTACGCTTCCGGCTGCGTGCGGCGCCAGCCCGGATGGCCGAGACGCCACCACACAAAAGCTACGACGGCAAGCACGCAAGCGATGAGGATCAGCGTGTCGAATGGCCGCAGCGCTTCGCGGATGTCCTTCCAGTTCGAGCCCAGAACGGTGCCCGCGTAGACCAGCGCGATCGTCCACGGGATGGCGCCCAGGGTCGAGTACACGATGAAGCGCCCGATCGGCATGTGCGAGACCCCAGCGATGAAGCTGATGACGCTTCGAACGCCCGGCAGCAGCCGGCTGAAGAAGGCGGTCGGCGAGCCCCATCGGGCGAAGAAACCTTCGGCCTGGTCGACCTCGTGCTTGCGAATGAGCAGGAATCGCCCCCACCGATCGAGGAACGGCCGGCCGAGCTTGGCGCCCAGGTAGTAGCCGAAGATCGAGCCGGTCGTATTGGCCAGCGTGCCGATGATCACGACCACCCAGAAGTTCCACGGGCCGTGGGTCAGGGGCTCGATCTTGGTCGCGTCGCTGATCAGAAAGCCGGCATACGGCAGGATCAGCTCGGACGGGAGCGGCAGCAGCGTCGACTCGATGACCATGGCGAAGAAGACGCCGAGATAGCCGACTGCGGCGTACAGATGATCGAGAAATGGAATGACGACCGTGTCGATGACTGCGAGCACTAGGCCCTCGAATGCTTCGGGTGGCGGGTCGCCGAGCGCCGGCGGGGGAACGTTGGGCAGAATACCCGAGCCGGGCCGCATACGTCCGCCGCGAGGTCGCGGGCTGCGCCGGACGCGATCCTGAGCCGCCGTCGCTATGCTCATATCTGTGAGCGACAGGCCCGTCTTCCACGACGTTGCGCCCGCAGGGCGGGGATCGCATCGCCACCTGCCCGAATCCCAGACCCTCCGGCAGCCGCGCGCCGCCGGAGCGGAGATCGTGCTGACCGGCGCGGATCTCTCGATCGCCGATGTGGAGGCGGTGGCCCGCGGCGGGCTGGCGGTCCGGCTCGGAGACGACGCGCGAGCCCGCATGGTCGAGGCGCGCGAGGTGATCGAGCGGTTGGTCGCCGCGGGGGAGATCGTCTACGGCGTGACCACGGGCTTTGGGGACCTGGCCACGACCTTCGTGTCGCCCGCCGACTCGGCTCAGCTGCAGGAGAACCTGCTTCTCTCGCACGCCGTGGGTGTGGGCGATCCTCTGCCGCGCGACGTGGTCCGGGCGATGCTCCTGCTTCGCGCGAACACTCTGGCCCTGGGCCACTCCGGCTGCCGGCCGCTGCTGGCGGACCGGCTGTGCGACCTGCTGCGCTTGGGGATCCACCCCGTTGTGCCGTCGCAGGGCTCCGTAGGCGCCTCGGGCGATCTGGCTCCACTGGCGCATCTCGCGCTGCCGCTCACCGGCCGAGGCGAAGTGGAAGTCGGCGGCCGCGTCGTGGCTGCCGCGGGGGCGTTGAAGGCCGCCGGGTTGGAACCCGTCGTGCTCCAGGCCAAGGAGGGGCTGGCGCTCCTCAACGGCACGCAGATGATGGGCGCGATCGGGGCGCTGGTGGCCGCGGACGCGGATCGCCTGAGCCGGACCGCGAGCGTGGCCGCGGCGATCAGCTGCGAGGCGATGCTCGGCACCGACGTGGCCTACTCCGCCGCCTACCAGCTGGCGCGGCCTCACCCCGGCCAGATCGCCGTCGCCGCGGAGTTGCGCCGGCTGCTGCGCGACTCGACGCTGATGACCAGCCACCACGCCTCGCCGCACAAGGTCCAGGATCCGTACTCGCTGCGCTGCGTGCCGCAAGTCCACGGCGCCGTCCGAGATGCGCTGGAATACATGCGCGGGGTGCTGGACATAGAGCTGAACTCCGCCACCGACAATCCCCTCGTCTTCCCGCAGGGCGGCGACACGGACGCCGACGCCCTTGCCACCGGCGGGGGGCTGGTCATCAGCGGCGGCAACTTCCACGGCGAGCCGGTGGCGCTCGCCCTCGATTTCGCCAAGCTGGCCATTTCCGAGCTGGGCGCGATCTCGGAGCGGCGGATCGCGCTGATGCTGGATGCGCGGCTCAACGGCGGCCTGCCGCCGTTCCTCTCGTCCGGCAGCGGGCTCGAGTCCGGGATGATGCTGCTCCAGTACACCGCCGCCGCGCTCGCGTCAGAGAACAAGGTCCTGTCCCATCCGGCCAGCTCGGATTCGATCCCGACTTCGGCGAACCAGGAAGACCACGTTTCGATGGGCTCGATCGCGGCGCGCCACGCTCTGGCGGTGGTCGCGAACGTCCAGCGGATCCTGGCGATCGAATTGATGGTCGGCGCTCAGGCGCTCGACCTGCGGCTGGCCCGCACCGCCGAAGCCGGTCTGCAGGTTCGGCCGGGAGTGGGGGTCGCAGAGGCGCACGCGAGGATTCGGGCCGTCGTCTCGCACCTGGATCGAGACCGCCGGCAGACGGCCGATATCGAAGCCGCGGCTACGCTCATCCGTGAAGGCGCGCTGGTCGATCTGGTCGAGGAGTAGCGCGAGGGCCCCGGCCGCGCCGCGCCGCTCAGCCGTCGCCGCTGGGCTTGCCGATGTGCGTTCCTCGAACTCGCTCTGCCTAAGCCAGCAGAGCCGGCCGCTCCTGTCCCGAGCAGCGATCGATCGCCCGGCGGACTCGTCCGGCGTCGGCAAGACCGGCCCGCCACAACGCCCAGAGGGCGGGCAACAGTCGTGGGTCCCGGGCCTCGGCGGCTGCGTCCAGCTCGAGCCCGACGACCATCGGCGACTCAAGAGCCCGGATGAGATGCGGGACAGCCCGCGGATCGCGCCGGACGGCAAGGCCGAAGAGCGCCTCGGCGCGGGTGGTGTGTTGCTCGTCTTCGGTCCGAGCCAGCAACGCAGCTCGGACGTCTGGCCCGTCGTCGCTCGAGAGCGTGCCCAGCCCAAACGTGGCCCAGTCGCGCACTTCCGGCTCGGCGTCGCCGGAGAGCTTGATCAGCGCATAACGCACGTCGTGGCTCAGCGGTTGGGGGCTCAGGGTCGCGACGGCGAACGCCGCGGCGAGTCGAACGCCGGCGTCGGCGCTGCCGGCCAGCCCGACAATGACATCGATCGCATCGGTTGACCCGACGTGACCGAGGGCGGCGACCATCGACGCGGTCGCGCAGGGCTCAGTTTCGACTGAGAGCGCTTCCAGCAGCGCATCCAGCACCGCCGGGCGCGCGCCCGGATCGACGCCAACCAGGCGCCCCAGGACATCCGCCCCGAGGCTTCGGCCGTCGGCCGTTTCGTGGCGCAGCAAGTTCCGGCTCATCTCGAGGACGTCGTCGGGGCACTCGCCGACAATTCCGGCGATCAGCTCCCAGCGGCATTCCTCATCGAAGGTGGCGAGCGCCGCCTCGACTCGAACGTCAAGAGCCCTCATACAAGACCTCACACATTGTCGATCGGCCTCCCCTCGGCCGCGCGACCTTCAGTTTGAACGGGACCTCACGGGGTATCCCTGCCCGTGTACAGTCCCACGTTACGCGTCCTGAAAACCTTGGAGACTCAGTCGCACTGTAGGGAACGCCCGGTACGTCAGGCGCACTAGCTCCGTCCCAACGACCCGATCGGGCAGCGTCCTAGCCTCCAAGGCCGCTACCTCTTTGGAGGATGAGCTTCGCCAGGGCCATGAGTTGGGCTCGCGCGCCCGCGGTGGTCGGGACGTCGATCGCGAAGCAGAACTTGCCCTTGCAGACGCCGATCCCGGCCATTCCGCCGGGACCGTTCATGATCGTGCCCGCCTTGTCGGCCCCCGGCAGTTCGCCCGTGGCGTCGTCCGTGAGGATCCCTGCGGCCGCCGCTATGCCCTGGTACGCGGTCACCGGGTCGCCGACGAAAGCGTCGAATTCAATCCCGCCGGTCGCGCCGGAGTCGCCGGCGTAAACGCAGTAGTAGTTGCCGGAGTCGTCGTAATTCTCCACGGGCGCGGCCGCTCCGCTTATGCCTGCCGCGGCGAAGTCACCCGGACCCAGCAGGGCGCAGTAGTCGCCGCCTTTGGTAACCGCGCCGCCGAGAGCCGCGTTGGCCCCGCTACCTGCGACAGTCGGGGCGGCGGTCGGTCCGCCTGGGTTGATCGACGTCACGGCGTTCTCGGTTTGGCCCGCGGTTGGCGCGGCCGTGGTGCCGCCCGATCCGCAAGCACCGACGATGGCGGCCAGCAGGAGCTCCGTCACGAGATATCGCCGATCTCCGAACATGTCTCTCTCCAGCTGTGCCCGGTTCGCCTCCGGCCGGCGAAGGCATCGAGAGGTGACGCACTCGGGTTCGCGTCCGGGCTCTCAGAACCTACCCCTCCCGGCAGTCTCTGCGAGACAGCGCTCCGAATCGATCCATCAGCCGGGACCGCAGGGAGGAGCTAGGTTTTGCTCCCCGACCCTTGGCCGGTGCGCACCGTCGCCAGCAGCAGGACGACCGCCGCCGCCGAGCAGGCGGAGCCGAACCAGAACGGGGCGGCGGGGGCGATCGCGGTCCAGAGGATGCCGGCGATCACGGAGGCGGGCAGGATCATCAAGCCCTGGACGGCGTTCAGGATGCCGAAAGCGGTCGCGCGCAGCTCCGTGGGAGCGAGGTCCGCCACGAGCGCCT
>Ga0302254_10000098_pt1 | contig 16686 bp, 14 predicted proteins | sample I_Fen_E1_4_FD_194573 | JGI IMG/M metagenome (GOLD analysis project Ga0302254, IMG submission 194573) | Peat permafrost microbial communities from Stordalen Mire near Abisko, Sweden - I_Fen_E1_4 | ecosystem: Environmental > Terrestrial > Soil > Wetlands > Permafrost | place: Sweden: Abisko... | reverse complement strand
CAGGCCGGGCCGTCGCGTGACGTCGTCCCTCCATGTCCTGGTGTACGGATCGTTCGATGCGGGCGCCTGCGACGAGATCCGGTTCGGCATGCACGTGGCCGCGCTGGCCGAACGCGGGGTGGAGCTGCGCAGCCTCGAGAGCATGTCGGTCTCGGTTCCGGCGGCCCTGGCCGGTTCGAAGGATGCCGCGTTCGCAAGCGAGGACGCGGTCGTCGATCGCGCCCAGCTCGACTGGGCGGACGTGATCGTGTTCAAGCGGTTCTACGTCACGCAGTGGTCGTGCCGCGACTGCGCCCTGGTCGGCGCATCCGGGGCGGACCTGGTGAGGCATCGCCTCGGCACAGGCCATCGCACGAACGAGCCCGACCGACTCATCCGTCCGCTGTTCACCGCGTTCGAGCAGCATCCGGAGCTGCTCCGCGGTCGGGGCCTGGTGTACGAGTCCGATGACGACCTCCTGAATGTCCAGGACTGGAATGGCATGTGGCGACGGATCGCGCCCGAGCGCGACATCATCGAACGCATGATCCGGCGTGCCGACCTGGTCACGGTTGCGACCCCGGTCCTGGCGGAGCGGCACCGGCCGTTCAACGATGAGGTCCGGGTCATCAGGAACGCGATCGATCCCGCCTGGTACGAGCTCGACGCGCCGGTCACGGCCGTCCAGGGCGACCCGCGTCTGCTGTACTACGGGTCGGCCGTTCGAATGCGCGACTACGCGGTCTGCAGGCCGGCGGTGGATGACCTCGTGGCGATGCATCCGGGTGCGCGCCGCGTCTGGCTGGGAGCCCTCGGCGCGCGAGTCGGAGGCGCACCGGAGCCCGTGATCGCGGCCGTGGACGAGCTGGGGCCGTACGTTGACGGGGCGCGCGCCTTCGCCCGGTCGCTCGCGGCGGCCCGGCCGGACATCGGGCTCGCCCCGCTGGTCGGAGATGCGTTCGACCGGGCAAAGTCCGAGCTGCACTGGCTCGAATACACCATGGCGGGTGCCGCGACCGTGGCCACCTCCATCCCCGGAGGGGGCCCGTTCGACCCGATCCGCCACGGCGTGGACGGCCTGCTGGCCGCCGACGCGCGAGAATGGCGCGATGCCCTCGGCCGCCTCGCGGGATCCCGGTCCCTGCGCGAGGAGATGGTGGGGCGCGCGCGCGAGCGGATCCTGGCGGAGTACACCGTGCAGGTCCGCGCCGGGGAGTGGGCGGAGGCGTACCGGTGGGCGGCCGAGCACGCCGGGCGAGCGGTCGGCGGCCGGGTGCATGGGCTGGGCGAGATCCCCGCCGGCGCGCTCGCGGCCGAGGGCCGGGCATCGCTCGGCCACCGACGCCGGCTCCGCGGCCTGGAATCGGGCGGAGAGGCACGGCTCGCGGCCGCGCGCGCGGGGCGGTCCGTGGCCTGGACCCCCTCGGATGGCGTCGACCCCCTGGTCAGCGTCATCGTGCCGGTGGTCGACGAACCACCCGGCCTGGTACGGCGTGCCATCGCCTCCGTGCTCGCGGGCACGCACCCGCGGTTCGAGGTGATCCTGGCGGCGACCGAGGGTCGCGATCCGCTCGGATCTGCTCGCCGCGATGACCCGCGGGTCCGGCTGGTCAGCGTGGGCCTGCCCGCCTCCGATCCCGCGATCGCGATGGACGCCGGGCGCTCGGCTGCGACCGGCCGGCTGCTCCGCGCGGCGATCGGGGCTGCCGAAGGCGCCTGGATCGCACCCCTTGGTCCGGAGGCCGAGTTTGAGCCGGACCACATCGAGATCCTGCTGGGGATCGCCCTCGAACACGAGCTGGAATTCGTGTATGGGCAGGCAGCCGTCGAGGTCGAAGGGGGCGGACAGCTGATCCTGGGCGCCTGGCCCCCGGCCGCCCACGATGTCCTGACCATCGGCACGGAGCTCCTCGCCCGTCGCCTGACCGAGGTGACCGAGGTGGACCCCGAGGCCTGGCGGGACGCCGAGACCCCCGGCTGGGCCATGTGGCGGTCGCTGATCCAGGCCGGTGTACGGATGGCCGGAATCGACCACGTGGTCACCCGTCTCTACGTGCCCGGCGAGGTTGCGGACCTGGTGGGCGCGCTCGTCCCCGCCGGCCCGCGGAAAGCGGGCGCGGTCGCCGGCGATTCGTCGACCGTCCCGCAACGATCGAGCAGGCCGGCCGACCGCGGCGCCCGGACCCGTGCGGCGGGACGGCGCGGCGAGCGCTCGCGACGCGAGGCACGACAGCGCGGCCGACGCTGACGTCACGCCACCCCCGTTTGGGGACCCTTGACAGGGGTTCAGGTCCCGACGGCGGCCGCCGATACCCAACTCGGCGGACATGTGATCCGCCCCGGCGACGGGATGTTGCCGGACCGGTAGATCAGGCTTGGAGGCCGATCTCAAATGGGTATCCGGATCAACACCAACGTCGAGGCCCTCAATGCGCAGCGCAACCTGAGCGCCACGGCGGTCTCGTTCGGCAAGTCGGTCGAGAAGCTCTCCTCCGGGCTCCGCATCAACCGCGCCGCCGACGACGCGGCGGGCCTCGTCATCAGCGAGAAGCTCCGCGGCCAGGTTCGCGGCCTCAACCAGGCCACGCGCAACGCCCAGGACGGGATCTCGATGATCCAGGTCGGTGAAGGCGCGCTGAACGAAGTCCACTCCATGCTCCAGCGGATCCGCGAGCTCGCGGTCCAGCGGGCGAACACGGCGACCGTCGCGGGCGGCAGCACCGCCCAGTCCGCCATCGACGCCGAGGTCAGCTCGCTCCAGACGGCGATCAGCGCCATCGGCACCCAGACCCAGTTCAACGGCACGGCGATCTTCGCGGCCGGCTCGGCCACCTTCCAGGTCGGCGCCAACTCGAACGAGTCCTTCACCCTCACGCTGTCGGTCCTCGCCGCCGCCCCGGGCGCCACGAGCATCAGCGCGGTCGATGCCGCCATCGACGCCGTCAGCGCCCAGCGCGGCACCTTCGGCGCGGCGCAGAACACCCTCGAGCACGTCATCAACAGCCTGTCGGTCGCGGCCGAGAACATGGCCGCGTCCGAGTCCCGCATCCGCGATCTCGACGTCGCCGCCGAGATGGTGACCTTCACCAAGAGCCAGATCCTCCAGCAGGCCGGCACGGCGATCCTCGCCCAGGCCAACCAGGCTCCGCAGAGCGTCCTGAGCCTGCTCCGGTAGTCCCAGCACCTGGTAGCACGGGCCGGCGGCGGCGCACCGCCCCGCCGGCCCGCACCCTTCCGGAACCACTGGACCGCTCCCTCCCGAGGCCCCTCCCGTGACGTACGACCCGACCGCCGCCTACCGCTCGGCGCAGGTGACGACCAGCAGCCCGGCCGCCCAGGTCGTGCTGCTGTACGAGGGCGCGATCCGGTTCTCGGCCATGTACGTCCAGCGACTGCAGGCCCAGGACCTCGAAGGGGCGCACATCGCGATCGTCCGGGCCCAGGCGATCGTCTCGGCCCTCCGCGAATCCCTCGATCTGTCGACCGGGGAGATCGCGATCCAGCTCGACTCGATCTACGACTTCATGCACCGGCGCCTCGTGGCCGCCAACCTGGCGAAGCAGCCCGGGCCTGCGCTCGAGGCCATCGACCTCCTCCGCGGACTGCTGGAGGCCTGGCGCGCCGTCGCGGTCCCTGCCGCCCCCGTCACACCGGCGGCGAACCCGGCGCCTGCACAGCGGCCGATGGTGGCCCTGCCCGTGGGCGGCTTTGCCGGGCTCCGGGCATGAGGCTCACGCCTTTGCCCGTCCAGGCTGTCGCCCAGCTGTACGGTTCCCGCCCTCGCCGGCAGGCGACGCAAGCGACGTCGAGCGCCGACCTCGCCCCGAGGCTGCCCGGCGCGGTCGCGGACCGCCTGGCCGTCCTGATGGCCCAGGATCCCGGCCTTGCCGAGGCGGTCAGCGCCAGGCTCCCCGAGGCTCGGGCGGCGTCCGCGCGCGACCTCGCCGCGTTCTCCGCGCCGGCGCCGGGATCGACGATCGACATCCGCAGCTAGGCGCATTTCGGGGCGTTTCCCGAGCGACGGCGGCACCGCACTCAACGACACTGGCAGCAGATCCTCAAGCTCCCACGGCAGGCGACCAAGATGGCAACCTTCAACTTCAGCGGCGCGATCTCGGGGCTCGATACGGCCAGCATGATCACCGCGATGATGAACGCGGAGAAGCTGCCCCTGACGCGACTGCAAAGCGCTCGCACGGCGCTCAAGACGAAGCAGACGGCGTACGGGGATCTGCGGAGCCTGCTCTCCACCCTGGAGACTGCGGCGAAGGCGTTCACCAAGGACCTCGCCGGTGCGAAGCGCACCGCGTCGACGTCGAACACGGCGGTCGTCACGGCGACCGCGACAGCCTCCGCGGACGCTGCCTCCTACGCCGTGATCGTGGACCACCTCGCCACCTCTACCCGCGCCACATCCACGGCATCGATGGGCCGGGTCATCACGAACGCCGACCTGGGCACCAACCTCGCGGACCTGCCCCTCCCGGGCACCGTCACCGCGGGCTCGGTCGGCATGGTGGTCGATGGCAAGATCGTCCGGGCGTCGATCGGCAGCCCCGCGTCCACCACCCTGGGTGACACCCTCGCGGCCATCGGTAGCGCGCTGACGGCCCAGGTCCAGGCGAACGAGGGCCCGGGCTCCACCGCAACGGTCACCGCCTCCGTGGTCGACAACAAGATCCAGCTCGCACTCGCCGGGACCGCCCAGGTGCACAACCTCTCCTTCGGCGTCGGCGGCGACACGTCGAACGCGCTCGGCATCCTGGGGCTCACGGGCGGCGGGACCGTCGCCCTCTCGACCGCATCGGCCCTGTCTGGTCGAAGCGCGCTCGGTGTCACCCGCACCAGCACCCCCCTCGACGCCGCGGGGCTCACCGGCCTGGCGAGCGGCACCGGGACGCTGACGATCAACGGGGCGTCGATCGCGTACGACACGGCGACCGACTCGCTCAGCACGATCATCGGCCGGATCAACGCATCGGCGGCCGGCGTGGTGGCGAGCATGGATCGCACCAACGACAAGCTGGTCATCACGGCCCGCACCGGCGGAGCCCAGCCCATGTCGATCGGGGACACCGGGACCCTGGCGACCGCGCTGAACATGGCGCCGGACACGACCGACGCGCAGGTGCTCGGCACGCAGGCGCAGGTCACCGTGGACGGCCGGACCTACCTGTCCGACACCAACAACGTCTCGACGGCGGTGCCGGGCGTGACGCTCACGCTGCTGGCCGAGGGCGCCTCGACGGTCTCCGTCACGCCCGACGTGGCCGGCCTGACCTCCGCGGTGAAGGACTTCGTGTCCGCGTTCAATGCGCTGGCGGACAAGCTGGACACCCTCACCGCCAACGAGCAGGGCACGACGCCGGGTGCGCTTGCGAGCGACACCGACGTCCGGACCATGGTGATGACCTTCCGGCGGTCCCTCCTGGGGAATTCGGCGGTCGCCGGCGCCTACACGTCGCTGGGGCAGATCGGCGTGACGACGGGCGCTCCCGGGGCCGCGAAGGGGACCACCAACCGGCTGCAGCTCGACGAGGCCAAGCTGGCGGACGCCCTCGCGCAGAACCCGACGGCCGTAGCGAGCCTCCTCAACGACGCGTCCGGCGCCATCGCGCCGTTCCAGGCGACGATCAGCACCTGGACGAAGACCGGCGGCCGGATCGACAAGGCGGTCGAGTCGATCACCGCGCAGACCAAGCTGATGGACGAGCGCGAAACGCAGATGCAGGCGCGGCTGGACGCGAAGCAGACCGCCCTGGAACGCAAGTTCGCGGCCCTCGAGGCCACGCTCGCGAAGATGCAGACGGAGTCGGGCGCGCTGACCCAGCAGGTCAGCTCCATGAACAAGTCCAGCGGCTGATCATTTCGCCGCGGAGCCCAGCCGCGGCCCGTTCGCCCAGGCGAGACGGCCCTCCTCCGGGTGGGCCGTCCTCGTTTCCGGGGTTCCGCCCCGGCCGAGGTTGCGCGGCGCCCGTGTCTCATTACGGCTTCGTCGATGAACAGGCGCTCGTCGCCCGCGCCGAGGTCGAACGCGAGCCGCGCCGGGATCCGGGCCTCAGCCGTTCTCGCGCAGGGCGACGTGCACGGTCACCTGGCCGTGGGTCGTGGTCAGCGGGACGACGAGGCGCTGGATGTCCACGGCGGAGATCTTGGCGCCCCCGCCGAGCAGGAGGAGGGGTGGGGTGATGTTGGTGGAGTAGCCGAGCTCGGACAGGCCGACGGAGGCGGCGCCGGCGACGACGTTGGCCAGCTCGGCGATGCCGCTCTGGGCCAGCTCGTCGAACTCGTCGCATCCCTGGCCCATCATCCCCTCGACGATCTTGAGCGCGGTGACCTCGGTCATGGACAGGTAGAACGACCCGCCCATGGCCCCGTTGACGCCGACCATGGCGGTGACCTGGTCGGACGTGTAGGCGTCCTTCTCGAGGGTCACCCCACCGCGCTTGACGGGCTTCCCCGTCTCGGAGGCGATGACGTCCGCCGCGGCGCGGACGTAGCAGTTCACGAGCTGGACTCGCATCGGGCCTCGTGCCCTCCCGACGACCGCGTCAAGCTGGCTGGCAACGGCGCGCATGTGGACTCCCTCCCGATCGAGCTGGGGTTGGCCGACCCCCCGGCCCGTTCGTTCAGCCGGCTGCGCCGGACGTCCATCGAGGTATAGGCCCGCGAGCGGGATCGCTCCATCCGTGACCGCCCCTAGACGTCCCCTCGCCGCTGGCCCGGATGTACCGTCGCTCGCACTCCCGACCCCCCCTTCCGTGGGGTCGAGCAGCAGGGCCGCGCGCGCGTACGATCCGTTGGCCGCCCTCGGCCGGACGGCTCCGGGCGCATGCCCGGCGGCCGGGGCATGTTCGGCGCACGACCGACTGGCGCGCGACCCGGTGGCCGACGGGTTCCCGCGACACGATGAGGCGCGCATGGCCCAGCTCCCGACCGAGGGCTCCGCACCGCTCACGATCGTCGTGGTCGAGGGCAGCCCCATCGCGCGCCAGACGCTCGGCCGCCAGGTCGAGGGCCGCGGTCACACGGTCGTCCCCGCGGCCGATGCCGACGAGGCCTGGAGCCGGCTCCGCGACCGTCGCGTCGACGTGGTCATCGCCGACTGGACGACGCCCGACCATGCCGCGGACGGTCTCGTGGCGCGCCTCCGGGCCCGGGAGCGCGACGAGGGCACCCCGTACACCGCCATCGTGCTGCTGGCCGCTCCGTCCGGCCGCGCCGCGCTCCCGGCGGCGATCGCCGCCGGTGCCGACGGCTACCTGCTCAAGCCGGTCGACGAGGTCGCGCTCGACGCGGCCCTGGTTGCCGCCGCCCGGCTGGTCCGGCTCGAGCGGTGCCTCCACGAGCGCGACGACCTGGTCCGGCAGCAGGAGGAGCTCCTGCGCGAGGAGGTCCGTCGCGACCCGCTCACCCGCATGGGCAATCGCGTCCGCCTGGACGAGGACCTTCGGCGCTTCCGCGGCCGTGCCCAGCGGTACGGGCACCGCGCCGTCGCCGTCATGCTGGGCGTGGACCAGTTCCGGCGCTACAACGACGCCCTCGGGCACACGGCCGGTGACGAGGCGCTCCGACGGGTGGCGAAGGCTGTGCGCGGCACGCTGCGCGATGCCGACGGCGCCTACCGGTTCTGCGGCGAGCAGCTGCTGCTGGTCCTGCCCGAGCAGGGCGAGGACGGCGGCGTGGTGTGCGCCGAGCGGTGCCGGGCCGCGGTCGCCGCGATGCGCCTTCCGCACCCGCGCAGCGACAGCGCGGAGTTCGTCACCCTGAGCGCCGGCGTCGCAGAGCTGCAGGGGGCGGGTCGCGACGCGATCGACGACTGGCTCCGGCGCGCCGAGCAGGCGCTGGACGCGGCTCGCGCATCGGGTGGCAACGAGATCGTGCGCGGGGGCCACACGCGCGTCGCCGGCCGGGACGGGGCCCCGTGAGCGGCTCCGGCTCCACGCTGCCGGGCCGCCGCGGGCGGCGGGGGCTCGCGGTCGAGGTGGGTCTCCTGCTCGCCGTGCTGATCCTCGCCGAGATCGCGATCCTCTACACGGCCGTCCAGACGGCGACCACGAACACCCGCCTTGCCGCCTCCACCGAGCTGGCGGCGAAGCGCGACCTGCTGGAGCGCGACCTGTCCAGCCTCGAGCAGGCGTCGCTGCGGCTCCTGCAGGGACGCCGGCCGGCGGTCGGCGAGGCGAGCGCGATCCTCGGGCACGTCCTGCAGGACGTCGAGGCCTTCCGGGGCCTGGGGCTCGACGGCAGCACCGCCGCGGAGGCCGCCAACCTCGAGGGCGCGCTGCGCAAGCTCGACCGCGCGCTGGTACCCGTCCGGGCGGACCTCGCCCTGCTCGACGAGCGCAGCAGCCAGTCGGCGATCGCCTTCGAGCTCGCGAACGTCCGCACCATCGCCGCCGACGTCGCGGGGGAGATCGACAGGCCGCAGGAAGCGGCCATGACCTCGGCGATGGCGGCCCAGTCGAGCGCGGTCCTGTGGCTCGTGCTGGCAGGCCTGGTGCTGCCGCTGGTGTCGGCGGGTGCGGTGCTCCTCATCGTGCGGCGCGGCGCGCGCGACCGCGAGGAGAGCATGCGCCAGGTCAACATCCGCGACCGTGCGCTCGCGGCATCCCCGGACGGGATCCTCATCACCGACGCCACCCAGCCCGGGAACCCGGTCGCCTTCGTGAACCCGGCGTTCAGCCGGCTGACCGGCTGGAGCGCGGGCGAGCTGCTCGGCCGACCAAACCCGCTGCCCGTGGGCCCGCTGGGCGAGGGCGACCAGCCGGCCGAGGGGTCGCGGGACGTCGAGGCGACCCGCCGCGACGGAACCCGGTTCACGTGCCACGTCGCCGTCGCCGCCATCCGCGACGAATCCGAGCGGATCACCCACCTCGCCTGGACCGTCCAGGACATCAGCCCCCGCCTCGAGGCGGAGGCGGCCCTGCGGCGCAGCGAGGAGTACCACCGGACGCTCACCGAGCACTCCTCGGACATCACCGCGCTGTTCGAGGACAGCGGGCGCTGCATCTACATGAGCCCGTCCGTCCAGCGGACCCTGGGCTTCCCGGCGTCCCGCTACCTGCGCCAGTGGCCGATCAGGTTCGTGCACCCCGACGACCGGCGCCAGCTCGCGGAGGCGTTCCAGCACACCTTCCGCCTGGGCGCGTCGGAGGGCATGCCCATCGTGGTCCGCTACGAGACCGCGGACGGCGGATGGGCCTACCTCGAGACCGTGGGCCGCCGGGTCGTGGACGACCAGGGCCGGCCGATCCTCGTGACCAACTCCCGAGACGTGACGGCGCGCGTCCAGGCCGAGGAGGCCCTGGGCGAGACCCAGCTGCGCTATCGCGAGACGCTGGACACGATCCAGGTCGCCGCCATCACCCTGGACGACACGGCGCGCATCGTCTACGCGAACGACCGGTTGCTCGCCGTCCTGGGACGCAAGCGCGAGGAGCTGCTCGGCCGCTCGCCGGGCCCGCTGATGATCCATCCTGACGATCCGGGCGCCGCCGCGGCCTTCGACGAGGAGATCCGCGAGACGATGGCGGCCGGCACCATGGAACCGCGTGCCGAGCTCGAGGTCGTGACGAAGCTCCGCGAGCGCGTCGTCATGTCGTGGAACCGGACGTTCCAGCGGGATCCGTCCGGACGGATCCTGTCGGTCACGGCCCTCGGCGAGGACATCACGGCCCGGCGCGCGCGCGAGGAGAACCAGAAGGTCACCTCCTCGCGTCTCACGACCCTCCTGGAGAACCTCCAGGCGGCGGTGCTCGTGGAGGACGAGAACCACCGCGCCGTCCTGGCCAACCAGACGTTCTGCGACGTCTTCGGCCTGCCATTCGCCCCCGACAAGCTGACGGGCTGGGCGATGCCGGTGATCGTGGACGCGATCCGCGGCCGGTTCGTGGACGGCGAGGCCTACGCGTCCGGCGTTGACGATCTCATCGGCGGGGGCCACGCCGTGGTGGGAGAAGAGCTGGGCCTCACGGACGGCCGCGTCTTCGAGCGCGACTACCTGCCGATCCGCCACGCGGACGAGACCCTCGGTCACCTCTGGGTCTACCGGGACATCACGGCCCGGGTGGCGGCCGCCGACGAGCTCCGTGCCGCCCGCGACGAGGCCGAGAAGGCCAACCGGGCCAAGAGCGCCTTCCTGGCCACGATGAGCCACGAGATCCGGACGCCGATGAATGGCGTGATCACGCCGGCGGGCCTGCTCCTGGACACGCAGCTCACGCGCGAGCAGCACGAGTGGGTGACGATGATCCGCTCGTCCGGCGACACCCTGCTCACGCTCATCAACGACATCCTCGACTTCTCCAAGATCGAGGCCGGCCGCCTGGAGCTCGAATCCATCGACTTCGACCTGCGCAAGACCGTGGAGGACGAGGTCGAGCTGTCGGCGGAGACGGCGGCCGCGCTCGGCCTGGAGCTCATCGCCGTCGTGGACCCTGACATCCCGGCGGTGGTCGGCGGCGACCCGTCGCGCCTGCGCCAGATCCTGCGCAACTTCCTCAACAACGCCCTGAAGTTCACGCAGACGGGCGAGGTGGTCGTCCGCGTGACGCTCGAGGACGATGCCTACGACGGCACGGTCCTGCTGAGGTTCGCGGTCCGCGACACCGGCATCGGCATCAGGCAGGAGGCTATCGCGCGCCTGTTCCGCCCGTTCACCCAGGCCGACGAGTCAACCACGCGCCGGTACGGCGGCACCGGGCTCGGCCTCGCGATCTGCCGCCAGCTGGCCGAGATGATGGGCGGCACGGTGGGGGTGACCAGCACCGAGGGCATCGGCAGCACCTTCTGGTTCACCGGCCGTTTCGACCTCTCCGAGCACGCCGCCCGCGAGCCGCTCGAGCATCCGGCGCTCCGGGACCGGCGCGTCCTGGTCGTCGACGACAACGCGACGCAGCGGGAGGTGCTCGCGCACCAGCTCCGCGGCTGGGGCATGGACGTCCTGACCGCCGCGACCGCCAACGCGGCCGACGCCGCGCTGCGCGCCGCCCACGGCGAGGGGCGGCCGGTGCGCCTCGCGCTGATCGATGAGACGATGCCGACCGACGGCTTCACGCTGGCCCATCTCATCAAGAGCACGGAGGCGACCGCCTCCACCCGGATCGTCCTGCTCGCCGCGCCCGGGCGCCGAGCCATCGCGGGGCGGACCGCGGCGGCCGGCATCGCCACCTACCTGCGGAAGCCCATCCGGCACGGCGAGCTGCGACAGGTCCTGGTGAGCCTGGTCGACGCACACGGCGACCAGGCCGCGCTGGCGCTGTCGGTCGAGGCGGACCACGCGGGCGACGCCGGCCGGTTCGAGGGCGCCCGCGTGCTGGTCGCCGAGGACAACACCGTCAACGCGCGCCTCGCGACGGTCCTGCTGGAGCGCCTCGGCTGCACCGTGGACGTGGCGCACGACGGCGTGGAGACCCTCGAGGCGCTGAGCCGCGCCGGCTACGACCTCGCGCTGATGGACTGCCAGATGCCGCTGGTCGACGGGTTCGAGGCGACGCGGCGAATCCGGGCCCGCGAGGCCGCCGAGGGCCTCGGGCGGATGCCGATCGTGGCCATGACAGCCAACGCCATGGCCGGAGACCGCGAGCGCTGCATCGAGGCGGGGATGGACGACTACCTCGCCAAGCCCGTCCAGCGGGACGACCTGGTGGCCGCGCTCGGGCGGCACCTCGTGGCCGTCGTCGGCGGATCGGGACCGGGCCCTGCCGCGGCTGGGACGGAGGCCGGCACGCCCGGGCCGGACGCGGCCGCCGACCCGTCCGTCGTGGACCGCGCGGCCGGCGAGCCGCTGGTGGACCTCACGCTGCTCGGCCAGCTCGGGGCCCTGTCCGAGGGCGGCGTCGGCCTCCTGGTGGAGCTCTCCACCCTGTTCGCCGTGAACACGCCCGACCTCATCGACCGCATGGTCGAGGGCATCGAGGCGCGGGACGTCGTGCGCTTCGAGCGCGAGGCGCACACCCTCAAGGGGAGCGCGGCCCAGATCGGCGCCGTGCGCCTGGCGAAGGTCGCGGAGGGCCTCCTTGCGATGGCTCGCGCCGGCGTGCTCGAGGGCATCGATCCCAGGCTGGCCGAGCTCGACGCCGTCTTCGCGGCCACCGTCGCGGAGTTCCGGGCGACCGCCAACCGCATCCGGCCGGGCTCCGCGCCGGCCGCCCTCGCCACCCGTGGTGGCTCCGCGCACGCCGCGCAGGACGCCGCCCAGACCACCCAGTCACTCCGCCGCCGGTCCGACTCCGGCCCGGCCGACAGCAAGGAAGAGGCGCTCCGATGACCGTCCTCATCGTGGACGACGACCCCGTCTCCCGCCGCCTCATCCGGATGACGCTGGAGCGGCGCAAGCACCAGGTCGCGGAGGTCTCCAGCGCCGAGGCCGCCATCGAGTGGCTCAAGGCGGGCGCCAGCTGCACCCTGGTCATCACGGACCTGGACCTGCCGGGCCGGATGGAGGGCCTCCAGTTCTTCGGCCTCCTGCGCGCAAGCCCGCAGTGGCGCGACCTGCCGGTCATCGTGTGCACGGGCAACGCCGACGAGCAGACGGTCAACGACGCCGTCCAGCGCGGCGTGCGCCACTACCTCCTCAAGCCGGTTCGACCCGCGTTGCTCACCGAGACCGTGGAGGGGCTCCTGGCCCGGGCCGTGCCGGTCCTGGAGGCCCGCTTCGACGCGATGGCGCGCCTGGAGGTCTCCGAGGCGGAGTACCGCTACCTCGTCGAGGACTGCCTCGCCCGCCTGGCCGAGCTGTCGGGCCAGCTGGGCGAGGCCTCGGCCAGGGACGACCTCGTCGAGAAGCTCCGGGTGGCGCGTCGCTTCCGCGAGCCAGCGGCGCTCCTCGGCGCAGAGCGGCTGGTGCGCGCGGTGGATGCGGTGACGGCCGAGGACATCACCCCCAAGCAGCGCGACCAGGCGTTCCTCCTCCTGGGCCAGGAGATCGAGGTCCTGAGCGAGGCGCTGGGCAAGCTCTCGAGGCCCGGCCAGACGACCGCGCGGGCGTCGTAGGCGTCGGCCCGTCCGAGCTCCGTCCGGCTCCGCGGCGGTGCCCCGGTCATGAGGCGCCCGCCGCGCCGATGAGGCGGCCGATCGCGTGCCGCATGAACGCGGAGTCGTCCATGACGAGGACGCGGATGGGGCCCACGGCGCAGGTTCCTTCCCGCTCCGGATCAGGACCGGGCTACATGGCCAGGAGCTTCGAGACGGCGCCCAGGACACGGTCGGGAGCGAAGGGCTTGACGACGAAGTCGCGGGCCCCGCGCCTGATCGCGTCCATGACGATCGACTGCTGGCCCATCGCGGTCAACATGGCGACCCTGGCGCCCGGATCGAGCTTGCGGATCTCGGACAGGGCCTCGAGGCCGTCCATCTCGGGCATCGTGATGTCCATGAGCACCGCGTCGGGCTGCTCGGCCTTGTAGACGTCGATCGCAACCCGGCCGTTCTCCGCCTCGAAGACCGTGTGGCCGGCCTCGGCGAGCAGCTTCACCGCGCGAAGCCGCATGAACGCGGCATCGTCGACGACGAGGATCTTCGCCATTGGCTGCTGGCCTCCCTGTGGGCGGCGCGGCCCCTACAGGACCGAGACGGCGCCGACGCTCTTGATGAGGAGTCGGCCGGTGGCCGGTTCCAGTTGAATGGTTCGTCCGGACGGGCCGCCGAGGTCCTGCTGGTGCAGGTGCAGGCCGTGCTGGCCGAGCGCGGCGTGGAGGGCTTCGGCATTGCGCCTGCCGATGTCCATCGTGGCTGCCTCGACCGCGAGCATCGCGGCGCCGCCCGCGGCCTTGAGCTGCGCGCGCCTGGGCTGGCCACCCGCGCGCTGGAACTCCGCGAAGACCGTGGGCAGGCCGCTGTCAACGAACTTCACGGGCGAGGTGGCCAACGGGCCCGACGGCAGCATGAAGTGGGCAAGGGCGGCCGCCTTCGTCTGCGGGTCCCAGAGGCTGAGCGCCACGCAGGAGCTCAGGCCATAGGCGACCAGCAGGATGGACGGGTCGCACGTGACCACCATCTCGCCGATCCCGGCAACGAGAACCCGCCCGACCGGGGCACCCGGCCTGCGCGGCGCGGCGGGCACCATCAATCGGCCCCCAGGGCTGTCGTGAGGACCCACAGGCTCCCGGGCTGGGCCATCACCCCGGCGGCGGCCGCCCGGATCTCCTGGCCGCCCATGATCCCGAGCGAACGACCCGCCGCAGCCGTCGCCCGCTCGGACGTCCGCTCCAGCGCATGCCGCGCGGCCGACGTGATGGCAGGGGCGTCCATGAGGCTCCTCGGCGTGCGGTGCCCGGTGACGGTGCGGCCGCGCACCGGGGCCCGGGGGCGGCGGGCCGGGACTCGGTCAGCGGCCGCGGTACGCCGCCATCGCGGCGATCATCTGGGCGACGGAATCGGGCGGGATCATCCGGACCAGGCGGCCGGATTCGTCCACGACGGAGACGGTCATCTCCTTGGTGGTCGGGTCCATCTGGAAGACGGCATGGACCCGCACCACGCCCGCGTCCGTGGACACGGCGGCGTCGGGGCCCGCGCGCTTGGCGAACGCGTCGAGCGGGACGGTCAGCGAGCGGCCGTCGCGATGTGGCCGGGCGACCCCGATGAGCGGCAGGTCGGCCGCACTGGCGGCACCGGTTGCGTCGGACGCGGCTCCACCCGAGCCCGGGAGGGGCAGTGACGCCGGGATGCTCGCGGCCGGCGCGGCACCCGCGCCCGCGACCGGGAGCGGTGCGGACGGGGTGGCGAGAGGGGTGGCGGTGCTTGCGTTCATCCTTCGATACCTGTGGCTGGTAGCGAAGGTGTCGGCCGCGATGCGGGTGACCTTGAGGGCCTCCGCGTGGGACCTTCGGAGGACGGTCTCCTGGTACTCCCTCAGGCCCGTCTAGCCGTCCATCGGGTCCAGGAGCCCGGCGCGATACGCCACGATGGCGGCCTGCGTACGGTCGGCCGCCCGGAGCTTCCAGATGATGTTCTGGACGTGCTTCTTGACGGTGTCCTCGGCGATGGACAGCTGGCCGCCGATCTCCTTGTTGGTCATGCCGTCGGCGAGGAGGCGCAGCACGTCCAGCTCACGTGGCGTGAGGGCGAACGACTCGGCGCGGGCCCGCGCGGTCTCCTCGACGGCCGGCTCCTCGGGCGGGGCCATGAGCGCCTCGCGCAGCAGCCCGGGCTCCACGGCCAGCTGGCCGTCCGAGACGGCCGCGATGGTGGAGAGGATCTCGCTCGTGGAGGCCTCCTTGAGGACGTAGCCCGCGGCGCCGCGGCGGATCGCCTCCAGGACGTACCGGCGGTCGTTGTAGAGCGTCACGATGACGACCGCGACCGGGTGCTCCAGCTTCTTGATCTCGTCGAGACAGGACAGCCCGTCCATGCCCGGCATCCGGATGTCGAGGAGGACGATGTCCGGCTGCAGGCGGGCGATCTGGGCGAGGCCCGGCTCGCAGCCGTCGGCCTCGCCGACGACCTGGACCCAGTCCACGGTCGAGAGCATGGCCTCGAGGCCCCGGCGCGACATCTCGTGGTCGTCGATCAGGAGAACGCGGCTCGGTCCGTCGGTCATCGTGGCTCACGCCCTCTCGTTGCTGTCATGTGCGTCTCGGCTGCCCCCTCCGGTTCCTCGAGCGGCGCCGAGATCCGGATGGTGGTCCCGCCTCCCGGTCTGCTCGTGACGTCGACCCGCCCCCCGAGCCAGCTCGCGCGTCGCGTCATCCCGATCAGTCCCATGCCCTCCTGGGTACGTCGGCGGGCCGCGGCGGGGTCGAAGCCGATCCCGTCGTCGGTGATGCTGATGATGCCCCGCCCGCGCGACGCGCGCAGATCGATCCGGATGACCCGGGCGTCCGCATGCTGCACGGCGTTGCTGATGGCCTCGACCGTCATCGCGAACAGGCCGGCCTCGAGCCAGTTCTCCGCGCGCGGGAGCTCGCCCTCGACGTCGCTCTCGATCGCCTCCGGGACGTTGTCCCGGGTGTAGATGCGGAGCGCGTTCGCGATGCCCAGCTCCTCGAGGCCAGGCGGGACCAGGGTGTTGAGGACGAGGCGGACCTCGCGGATCGCGGCCAGCAGGCGCTCCTGGGCGGCGTCGAGGTGGCGCGGGGCCGCCTCGGGGCGTGGCCCGGTGAGCGACGCCCGGGCCGCCTCCATGAACCGGTGGGCGCTGACCAGGGACTGGGCGGCGGTGTCGTGCAGCGTGTGCGCGATGTCCGTCCGCGCCTTCTCCGACTCCCGGAGGGTCTCGCGCGCGAGCGTGTCAAGGCGCGTGGCCGTCTGTTCCGCGCTGCCGCGGTCGCGGTCGGCCGTGGTGTAGAGGCGGTGGAACTCCTCCGTGGTGGCGATCATCTGGGCGAGGGCCGCTGCGGCCGTCCGGCGCCGCTCCGCGCCGCGGGCGCGCTGCTCGGCCTGCCAGGCCGCCAGGCCGAGCGGGCTGCGCAGGCGCCGCGCTGCCGCGAGGACCGCCGCGCCGTCGACCGGCGGCGCCTCCTCACCCGTCGCGTGGTCGAGGCGCAGCACGCCCACCGAGACCATGGAGCCGGCCGGGGCGGGAAACGCGAGCAGGCCGATCCCGAATGGGCAGCGCTCGGACATCGCGCGCCTGCTGCGCACGACGGCACCCACGAGGCCCACGGGGCAGGCCCGGCACTCGTCGTCGCCGCCGCCGGCGACGAACGGGGCACAGGCGGGAAAGCCGTCCTCCCAGCCCGCGATCATGACCAGGGGGCCGGC
>Ga0302254_10000097_pt1 | contig 16728 bp, 10 predicted proteins | sample I_Fen_E1_4_FD_194573 | JGI IMG/M metagenome (GOLD analysis project Ga0302254, IMG submission 194573) | Peat permafrost microbial communities from Stordalen Mire near Abisko, Sweden - I_Fen_E1_4 | ecosystem: Environmental > Terrestrial > Soil > Wetlands > Permafrost | place: Sweden: Abisko... | reverse complement strand
CTTGCCCTTCGTCGCCTCGCGGATGCTTCGTTCGCTGGTGGCTCGCGGCAGCATGCTGTACTCGGCCGTGACCCAGCCGGTGCCCTTCCCGCGAAGGTGCGGTGGGACCTTGTCCTCGATCGTGGCGGCGCACAGCACTTCCGTGCCGCCGACCTTGATGAGGCACGAGCCCTCGGCCCATTTCTGGACGCCGAGTGTCATCGAGATCGGGCGCAGGTCTCCCGGAAGGCGCCCGTCGTTGCGCTTGAGGGGTTGAGCCCCGATGGTCATCTTTCGGTCTCCTCGCCGCTTGTCGCTTCCGGCCGCTTCGCGGCGGCTGCCCGTTCTTCGACTTTTGCAGCATCCCACAGTGCGTCCAGGTCGGCCAGACCCAGATCGCGCAGCTGGACATTGCGCTCGCGCGCCATCCGTTCCACGCGGCGGAAACGAGCCCGGAACTTATCGGCGGCGGCGCGCAGCGCGTCTTCGGCATCGACGCCGTTGCGCCGGGCGAGATTCGTCACCACTAGCAACAGGTCGCCGACCTCCTCGCGTTTCTCCTGCGGGGTCGCGGCGGCCTCCAGTTCGGCCAGCTCCTCGTGGACCTTGTCGATCACGCCCACGATGTCGGGCCAGTCGTAGCCGAGGTGGGCGGCGCGTTCCTGCATCTCCTGCGCGGCGGCCAGGGCGGGCATGGATCGGGAGATGCCGTCGAGGGCGCTCTTGACCTCGATCTGTCGGGTCGATCCGTCCGCGGCCTGGTCGGCCGCCTCTTCGCGTTCTGCTCGCTTGATCTGCTCCCACTGCCGGTTGACGTCGCCGGCCGTCTTCGCGCGCGCCTCGCCGAAGACGTGCGGGTGGCGCCGGACGATCTTGCGTCCGATCGACGCCTGAACGTCGGTCATGTCGAATACGCCGGCTTCGGCCGCCAGCTGGGCGTGAAGCACGATCTGGAGCAGCAGGTCGCCGAGCTCGCCGGCGAGGTCGGGCGTGGCCTCCTCGCTCAGCGCATCGTAGACCTCGTATGCCTCCTCGAGCAGATGCTTCTTGAGGGAGACGTGAGTCTGCTCCCGATCCCACGGGCAGCCGTCTGGCCGCCGCAGCCGGTCGGCCAGCCACGGCAGCGCCCAGGGGCCGGCAGGGGCCAGTTCCGGCGCCACCGGGCCGAAGTAGAGCGCCCCCGAAAACGCCTCCGGCGAGAGCTCGCCTACCGTCGTCGTCTCGGCGACACCGATCCGCCCGACTGGGTGATCGGCCGGATAGAGCCGCGCCAACACGGCGAGTGCAGTCTGGTTCTTTGGGGCGTGTCTGCCGGGGAGCGGCGGTACCCCTCCGTCGACCGAAGCGCCCGCCCGCAGCAGGCTCGGCGGCACTACCAGTAGCGGGCGTGACGGCTCAACGGGAAAGGCCGACAGGCGCTCGGGCGCAACCACCTGCAGACCCGCGGAGGCGTCCAGCCCCCAGCGAATGCGGGCCTCGGCAACGAGCGCGTCGAGCACGTTGTCCTACGCTGCTCCTACGGTGTCGGCGACGCGGGGGTGATCGCAGTCAGGCCGGCCGTGTCCGTCCAGATGTTGGTCGAGGCGCTCAGATTGGCGAGCCACTTGTCGAAGACGAGCTTCTTCAGCTTCGCCTGCTGAGCGGCCTCGGGCACCCGAGTCTCTTCCGCGAGAACCTTGTACAAGGAGTAGCCGCTGCTGGTCTGGACCACGCGGCTCAGGCCGCCGACCGGGGCCTGGAAGATGGCCGCTTCGACGTCCTGATCGAGCTGATAGTGGGTCACCCAGCCCATGTCGCCGCCGTTGTTGACGTCGGCCGACTCGGAATACTTGGCCGCCACGGACGCGAAGTCGGAACCGGTTCCGAGCCCCAGCTGCGCGTCCGCGATGCGTTGCGCCGGCGCCGGCCGGACGCCCTGGAAGTCGACGACGACGTAGCCCATCGCAGGCTCGAGGATGGGCGCGAGCAAACCCGGAGCCAGATCAGCCTTGAATATCTCGGCCGGGACCGCCGTCATGCCAAGACCCGCCTGACTGGACGCAGCCCCGGTGAAGAGTGTGCCCGGCAGCCACGGGAGATCGCCGCCGACGCTGGCCACATATGGGTCGTCGTTTGTCTTGGTGTCCATGGCCAGCGTCGTGAACTGGGTCATGTCCTTCTGGAGCGCCGCATAGGTGTCGTCGGCCCGCTTCTTGGCTTCGGCCCAGGCCGGGTCCGTCTGCGCCAGTGCGCTGGCGCCGGACGTGTCGTGATTGGGGGCGAAGATCATGATCCGGATCTTGGCCTCTGGCCCGTCGCCGACCTGGCTGTAGCCGGCCGCCACCTGGATCTCCAGGACGTGGCGGCTCGCAGTCGCGCCCGTCACGAATTGGCCCTCGACCGACGTCCGAATGGCGGCCTTGATCGCCTCCCCTCGCGCGGCGTGGCGATACTCGTCGCCGCTGGCGGCCTGTCCGATCGCGTCTTTCCAGCCCGAGTCCGCATATGAGGCGACGATCTGGGTGATCGTGGCAAAGCGGAAGATGTCGTCCTGCCCTTTGAAGACAGGCGTGATGTCGTTGGCGTTCTTGAGGTTGAAGATGGCGGCGGCGATGTCGGGATCGAGATTAAGGGCGCTCTCTGCCACCACGCCCATGTCGCCGCTGCTGCTGACGACCCCGGTCTTCTGCGACTCCGTGAAGACGTCGTCCCACTTCTTGCCGCCCGTCTTGATCGAATCAAGGTAGGCCTGTGCCTTGGTCTGGGCGGCGGCCAGCTGGTCGGCCGCCGGGACCGATGCGGGCGGCGTCGGGGTCGCCTCGACCGCGATGACCTTGACGTGGCGCAACTCGGGCAGCGTGCCGTCTTTCGCGATCTGCGCGTCGACGTCTGCGTCGCTAACGGAGATGCCGTGCTTGTCGGCGTATTGCTGGAGCGTCAGTTCCTCTTTGAGCTGATCGAGCGCATCGGAGTACAGCTGCGTAGCCGCCTCGGCGGCAGTGATCGAACTCGTGACCTGGCCGTAGTCCGTGGTCGTAATCTGGCCCTGGTTGCGCATCGTGTCGTAGTCCTGCAGCAGCCGCTCGTCACGAGCGTGGTTTACCGCTGCTCGGGTCCGCACCGCGTCCTTGCTGATCGCGACACCGCCGACCGACGCGAGGGCCGCGCCGTGGTCCGCATACCAGTTGGCGAAAAGCACGCCGCTCAGCAGCGCAACGGCCGCCAGGCTGGCGGCGCCGAACGCCAGGTTCATGTAGAGCGCGTGCCGGGTGTCCACCTGGCGCGTGCGACGGCGCGTGGGCTTCGTGACGGGGGGCCTGAAGGTCATCTGGGCGTCCTGTGCGGGCTGGTCCCGGCAGCGCGCCGGGGTGACGAGGCCGTATGCTACCGCATTCCGCCCTCCGACCGGCGGGCGGCGCGGCCCGGCTCGGGCCTTGCGGATTGTGGCTGTTCGTGCGGGGACGAATCCTGAAAGCGAGCGCAGGTCTCAGCCGGCCGGTGCGGCGTTCGCAATCCCGGCTCGCCGCCACACTCTCCGATTGCATTCCATTCGGGTCGATCGGCGACCCGGGTCGTCATTTCTTGCCTCGGCGCGGCTTGGCCAGCTTGCTCACGACCGCCAGATAGGCCTCTGCCTGGTGGGCCCAGCCGAGCTCGTCGACGCGCTTCGCGGTTTGCTGCACCCGGGCGTCACGGTCCACGGCGTCGTCCACCAGGCGCAGAATCGCCGTCGCCATCGAAGACCAATCTCCAGGCTGATAAAGGGACAGGGTGTCCTGGCCGAAGTAGAACTCGACGGTCGGCAGTTTGGTGGCGACGACGGGCTTCTCCATCGCCCCGTATTCGAGCACCTTCGTCGATAGGCTCACTTCGGAGTAGGAATCGAGCCGGGTCGCGGCGATGCCGATATCGGAGGCGGCGATCGCGGCGGGTACGGCGTCTATGGGAACCCGTCCGGGCATCTCGACCGCCGCGGCTATCTGGAGCTCACGCGCCAGCTCCTTCAGAGAGTCTTCCGCGTCGCCCCGACCGTAGAGCGCGAGGGCAACCTTGAGGGTAGGTCGCCTGTGGCGGATCTCCGCAACTGCCCGGAGGACGACGTCCAGTTCGTAGGTGGGCGTGATCGCGCCGGCGTAGACGAGGCGAAGCACGCCGTCGGCCATGAAGGCTCGGCGCGGGTACAGGTCCGGTGAGAAGCGCTTCAGGTCCGGGCTGTTCATGACGACCGTGAGGCGATCCGCCTTCGCGCCGCGCTTGCGGAGCCGCTCGGCCAGCGGCTCGTTGACGGTCAACAGCTGGTTCGAGGCGGCCATGGACATGCGCTCCTGGAGCATCAAGAGCCGGTATGAGAACGAGTTGGCGGCCTTGTTGAAGCGGCCCCGGAAGAACTCGGGCATTGCCTCGTGCAGGTCCAGTACGACCGGCACCCGCATCAATCTCATCGGGAAGGCGGCGAAGACGAGGTAGTCCGGCAGTGTGTGCACCTGGACCATCCCGTAGCGGCGTCGAAAATGAGCTTTCGTGGCCGAGAACATGGATCTGACCAGGAAGCTGCCGTACTCCCCGAAATAGACCGCCAGGCCGGCGCCCTGGTGGCGGCGCACCGGCAATCGGCGCAGATTTACGCCTTCGATGACTGCCGTCTTTGACTCGCCGGGTCGCCTCAGCCCGATAACGTCAACTTCCCAGCCGGCGGCGACGAGCGACTCGGCTTCGCGGCGGACCCGCGGGTCCTCCTCGTAGTAGGCGTGGACGATCATCAGAACCGGTCGGTGATCGTCCGTCGAGCTCAACCCGTAGCCTCCTTACGCCGGCTTCAAAGAATGAGGGCGGCCGCGATACGTTCCGCGGCTCCCGCTCCGGCGAGCCGAAGGTTTTCGGCGCGATCGATTGCCTGTTCGGCGGAGTGCTCTCGAGGAGCGCGGGCATCCAGCTCGCGCACGGCAGCCGACCGATCGAGCCCCACAAGGACGGCGGAGCTGTCGGGTCCGCCGACGGTCTCGACCCATTCGGTGGTGTCGCGAAGAACCAGGCAGGGGACGCCCAGCCAGGCCGACTCGCGCTGGATACCGCCCGAATCGGTGAGGACGGCGGCCGCATGGAGCTGCAGCGCAAGCGAGGTCCGGTAACCCTGCGGCTCGATGACGATGACGTTCGCAGGAAGGACGATGCGCGCGGAGTCGAGCGCAGCCCGGGTGCCGGGATGGAGCGCGAGCACGACCGGCCGATCGGGCGCGGCAACCTCTGCCAGGAGATTCGTCCAGGCAATCATCGCTTCAGGGCTGCGGTTCTCGGCCCGGTGGACCGTGGCGAATAGGAAGCAGCCGGTGGTTATCGGCAGGTCCAGCCGAGAGGCGAGCGCCGTCAGCACCGCCTCGCCTCGAACTTCGACGGAGATCCGAGCCGCGAGGTCGAGCATCAAGTCGCCGACCTCGGTCACGCCCGTCGTGATCCCCTCGGTCGCGAGATTCGCGACGGCGGCCGGCGTCGGGGCGAAGAGCCACTTCGAGAGGTGGTCCGCGACCACGCGGTTGAGCTCTTCGGGCATGCGGTGGTCGAAGCTGCGCAGGCCCGCCTCTATATGCGCTACCGGAATGCCGAGCTTCGCCGCCGCCAGCGCTCCGGCCAGCGTGGAGTTGGTGTCGCCGTAGACCACTACGGCGTCGGGAGCCGCGGCCAGGAGCAGCGGTTCGAGGGCGATGAGCATCCGGCCCGTCTGGTCGCCGTGGCCGCCGCCGCCGATGCCGAGCGAGTGATCCGGCTGAGCCAGCCCCAGCTCACCGAAGAAGTTGCCGGCCATGGTGTCGTCGTAGTGCTGGCCGGTGTCCACGAAGATCTCGTCGTGGTCGCGACGCAGGACGGGCTGAAGGGCAGCGGCCTTGATCAGCTGCGGTCGGGTTCCGATGACGCTGACGATGCGCACGATTGGGCGCCCGCTAGGAGGGAGTGGCGGCTCGACGCCGCGTGGCGGCCTGAACCCCGATCCCGAAGTAGCGGACCGACGCCGGGAGGTCGATCTCGCGCAGGCTGTTCCGTCCGTCGAAGAGCACTTCGATCTTGGGGAAGAGCGAGAAGTCCAGGGACTGCCACAGCTTGTCTCCGGTCTGGGTGACGATGGCCCGGAACGGCGCGGGCTCGCCCCAGTGGTAGGGCTTGGCGCAGTTGCGCTCGATCTCCTCGTCCGAGAGGAGCGGGTCGTAGCCCCAGACCTCGGCGCCGTGGAATCCGAGCCGATCGATCAGCGGCAGCGCCCTCGAGTACGCAAGCTCTTTGACGTTCTCGCGGTAGGTCAAGCCCAGGACGAGTATCGGGGCGTCGTCGAGGCCGCCGAGCTGCGACTCGATCGTCTTGATGACCGAATTCAGCACGCCGTCGTTGGTCCGGCGAGACGTCGCTACGACTTCCAGATCCGGCGCGCGGCTCAGAAGCAGGTGGGGATAGACCGGGATGCAGTGGCCGCCTACGCCTATCCCCGGCTGGTGGATGTGCGAGTACGGCTGGCTGTTGGCCGCCGCGATGACTTCCTGGATGTCGACGCCGGCGCGGTCGGCGAATCGGGCGAACTCGTTTGCCAGCGCGATGTTGACGTCTCGGTAGGTCGTGTCCGCGAGCTTGCTGAACTCGGCGGCCTCGGCGCCGCTCATGGCCACGATCTCCGCGTCGAGCACGGAGTCGTAGAAGACGGCCGCGCGTCGCGTGGATTCAGGACCGACGCCGCCCACGAGCTTGGGGTACGTGGCCAGGTTGGCGAACACCGCGCCCGAATAGAGCCGCTCCGGCGAGAAGGCGACGAACAGGTCGTCGTCTCCGATGAGGCCTCCGGCGGCCTCGAGACGCGGCAGAAACCGGCCCCGCGTGTCCCCGACGGGGAGTGTCGTCTCGAAGATCACGGTCAGACCGGCGTGGACGCCGCCCGAGATCGACGCCACGGCCGAATCCATGAAGCGGTAGTCGGGCTGGTTGGCCTCGTCGAGCATGACCGGCACGATGAGCACCGCCACATCCGCGTGGCGGACCGCTTCGGCGGCGTCCGTCGTTGCGCGTAGTCGACCCGCGGCGTGGACTTCGGCCACTCCCTCGGCCAGCCCCGGCTCCTCCGTCACGTGCGAGCGGCCGGCGTTGATCCCGGCGACCACGTCCGGGTTGACGTCCACGGCCGTCACGTCCCAGCCGTGGCGCGCGAACTGGACCGCCAGGGGCAGGCCCATCTTGCCGGCACCGACGACAACCGCTCGGCCGACCGTGCTCGCCTCGCCCGCCCAGGGCGTGACGAACCGCGGCTTGCCGTGGACGCAAGGATTGACCGGAGGCGTGATGGCGCCGCCAAGGAAGCTGGGTACGCGAGAGGGGCTGGAGACGATAGTCATTCGGCGTTGAGCCTCGAAGGTAGGTCCGATAGATCGATCGGCCGGCGTTCCGCCGCGGCCGTGAGCAGAGCGTTGGCGATTCCGACCGCCCAGAGCCCGTCCTCGCCCGGCACGTACGGCCGGTCGCCGGTCCGCAGGACTCGGACGAATTCGTCGAGCTGGGCCCGCAGGGGCTCGACGCTGACGACGGGAATCTCCGCCACGTCGCCGGTGAAGGTGGTCGCGTAGCCGGCGATCATCAGCGGCCGCTCGACATTGGAGCGGGTGAACGTGAGCCTCTGGGTCAGATAGTCCAGCTCGAACATGCCTTCCTCGCCGACGGCCATGAGGCTGCGGCGCTTGGCCGGGGTGAGCCAGTCCACGTCGAGGAATCCGGTTGCGCCCGATGGGAAATGCATCAACCCGAAGAGAAGGTCTTCGTGGGTGGCGTGGATCCGCTGCGCCGTCTCGGCGTAGACACGGATCGGCCGCTCGCCCGCAATCCAGGAGAGCATGTCGACGTCGTGCGTGCCCAGGTCGACGGTCACTCCGACATCGCGGATGCGGGCCGGAAACGGGCCCGCTCGCCGACTGGTGATGGCGTAGATCGTGGACAGCCAGCCGGCCCGCAGCAGGCGGCCCATCTCCAGGACCGCGGGGTTGTAACGCTCCACATGACCGACCTGAACTCGAACGCCGTGCTTGCGTGCGGCGGTGACGATGGCAATGGCGTCGTCGACCGTCGCTGCGAGCGGCTTCTCGACGAGGACCGGCAGGCCTCGCTCGATTGCGGCCAGGGCGATGGCCGAGTGATACGTGGTGGGTGCGGCGATGACGACGCCGTCGAGGTCCGCCGTCGAAATCATCTCCAGCGGATCTGCGAAGCCCCGGGCGCCGGTCTGCTCGACGGCGGCCGCAAGCGCTTCCGGCGTCGGGTCGGCGACTGCGGCGAGCACCGTGTCGGTGTGGTTCGAGATGACCCGAAGATGGTTGCGGCCCATCGAGCCCAGACCGGCCAGGCCGAGCCGCAGGGGCGCGCTCACAGCCGGCGCTCGCCCGCCGCGGTTGCGTGGCGCCCGACCGACGCCCGGAGGGCGGCGATGACCTGGTCCTGCTCGTCGCCGGTGAGGCCCGGGTACATCGGCAGCGACATGCTCGTGGCCGCCGCACCGTCGGTGACCGGCAGGTCCGCCTCGATGCCCAGCTCCAGCACGTACGGAGCCTTGTGGCACGGGATCGGGTAGTAGATGCCGCAGCTGACGCCGGCTTCCTTCATCTCGTCGACGATCCGATCGCGATCCGGTCCGACCGAGAGGGTGTACTGGTGGTACACGTGGGTCCGGCCCTCCGGGCAGATCGGCAGCTTGATCGGCAGGTCCGCGAAGGCTTCGTCGTAGCGCTTGGCGATGGCCTGGCGTCGGGCGGTGTTCCGTTCGAGCTTGTCGAGCTGGACGAGCCCGATGGCCGCGGCGATATCGGTCATGCGGAAGTTGTAGCCGAGGATCTCGTGGTGGTAACGCTGTTTCATGCCCTGGTTGCGGTAAAGCCGGACCCAGTCCGCCAGGCGGTCGTCGTCGGTGTTGATGAAGCCGCCCTCGGCAGTGGTCATGTTCTTGGTGCCGTACAGGCTGAAGGCGGCGTAGCCGAAGCTGCCGGCGCGCCGGCCGCGGTACATCGCGCCGTGGGCCTGGCACGCGTCCTCGACGACGACGAGTCCGTGGCGGTCGGCGATCGCCTGGATCGCGTCCATGTCCGCGACAACGCCGAACAAGCTTACCGGGCAGATCGCTCTGGTCCGGGGCGTGATGGCGGCCTCGATTCGGCCGGCGTCCATGAGGTACGTATCCGGCTCGATGTCGATGAATACCGGCGATGCGCCCGTATAGAGAATCGAACTGACCGTCGCGTTGAAGGTGTGCGAGACGGTGATCACCTCGTCGCCGGGCTCGAGTCCCAGCCCGGCCCATATCGACATCAGGGCAACGGTGCCGTTGGACATGGCAAGGGCGTGCTTGCTGCCGCAGAACTTCGCCCACCGCTCCTCGAGTTCGGCGACCTTGCGGCCGCCGGCGATCATGCCGCTGGCGAGGACTTCGGCTACGGCGGCCGTCTCCTCGGGGCCGAGATCGGGGCGGGCGGGCGGGATCATTGCTGGACTCCTCGGTTCGAAGCGGGCCGCTCCTCGAGCTCCCCGCTCTGTGGATGGAAGGCGTAGGCGCGACCGCATCGCGCACAGTCGAGGGATGCCTCTCGGGTTGGGTTCGGCGTTGCGGGGCGGCCCGTCGGGTCGTTCAGGCGAGCGCCGCAGGCGCACACCCAGCCGAGCCGGCGGGCGGGGTTTCCGGCCACGAGGGCGAAGTCGGGGACGTCGCGAGTGACGATGGCACCGGCGCCCACGGTTGCGAAACGGCCGATCTTGACGCCTGCCACGACGACGGCACCAGCGCCGATCGAGCAGCCGTCCTGGAGTGCGATCGGGCTGACCGTCCAGTCGTCGCCACGAGCGAGCTCCCCCGTGGCGGTGATCGCCCTCGGGTAGCGGTCGTTCGTGAGAATGGCGCCGGGTCCGATGAAGACGCCGTTGCCGACCGACACGCCGTGGTACACGAGGGCGCCGTTCTGGACCTTGACTCGATCGCCCAGGTGCACGCCCTCGTCAATGAAAGCATCCCGGCCGATGACGCATTCTGCGCCCAGGCTCGCTCCATTTCGAAGCACTGCCCGGTGCCAGACGCTCGTCCGAGGCCCGATCGAAACGTCGGCTTCGATGTCCACGGACGCATGCACCCGAGCGGTGGGATCGATCACGAACGGCTCCTGTGACAGAAGGAGATCGGCTGAGGGATCCCCGGGAGACGCCGCTCAGCAGGCGACTGAGTATACCGGACACCTCCCCGGCGAGCCGAAGACGGGCGTCTCAGGTAGTGGCTTATCCACCAGATCGGTCGCGCAGCCGGCCGCCCGCGACGGCGCCGACCGCTCGGGCCGCGCCGCAGGGCTCAGGCGCGCTTGCGTCTCGCCAGAAGGGCGGCTGCTACTCCCAGGACGGCTGCGAACGCCAGCGCGCCGCGCCAGTCCAGGATCGTTCGGACGTCGCCATCGACTTTTCGAGCGAGCAGGATGAACGTGCCCGATTGCTTCCCGAGAGTCACGTGCCCGGCCATGACCGACTGTGCACCGCCCTGGTCGATGTGGACCTCGCGAGCGAGAATTGCCCTGGCGTATCCCTGTTTGATGTCGATCCGGCTGGCCACGGCCACACCGACCGCGCCGAGTTCGATCGAAACGTGCTCGCCGTGGGCGACGCCGACGCCGCCCAGCCGAACGGCGATGTCGTCGGCGTGGGCCCGGCCGATGCCGCCCATCTCGACCGTGATGTCCTCGGCCGACGCAGCCCCGATGCCACCCTGGCGGACGTTGATCGACTCTGCCTCGACCTCGGCCGCGCCCGACTGCGTCAGGTTCACCACAGTGGCGCGGACGGGTGCAGGGGCCGAATTCGCAACTGGAGCCGGCACCGCCGAAACCGCCGCCGTCTGGGCGAGCGGGGACGCCCCGACTTTGACCGCGGCCGTCTTTGGCGCCGCGGCCTTGAGCGCCGGCTTCGAAGCGGGTTTCGCCGGACCGACTGCCTTCGCCGCCGCCTTCGCAGCCGGCTTCGGCGCGGCAGCCTCAGGGGCCGACGCGGCAGGAATGGCGTCCGCCTTCCGTCTGGGACGCGCCGGTTCCTTCGGCTGGGTAACGGGTTTGTCGCTCGGATGGTCGTTCATCGCAATCCTCGTGCGCACGCGCCGGTCGCATTTCCGACCTATCGGGCCACTGCTGCCGACTCAGCCTACAGCGGCTTGCGTCAGCGGTAGTAACCCAGGATATCCACGACCACTTGTGCGGCCGATCCACGGAGGCCGCCGAACGTCACCGACAGTGTCCCGCGGGGCCCGAGAAGACTGACGAACCCGTTGGCGCGATCGTCCCCGACGGGGAAGTTGAGTGTCGAGGTCGAGGTTTCCGGACCCGGAGCTGCCGCCAGCCAGCCGCCGGAAGTCTGGCCGGTCACGGTCAGGTTCCCGACCACCGCCACTGCGATCGGATGCACCGAAACCTGGCCGCTCACCACGAATGGCGCGGTTCCGCCCGTCTTGAGCGGTCCTTTGAAGCCAAGCGCCGTGCGGCTGTCGACGACCCGGCCGGGCGCGAGCGGAACGAAGGTCGCGCCGGAAAGCCCCGGCACGAAGTAGCCGGTCACGTCGAAGATGAACTGAGCAGTGGTCTTGGCGGTGCCGACGTACTCAACCTGCAGCTTTCCGCCGGAGAGTGGCACGGTCACGTTGTTGGCCCTGGTGTCGTTTCGAGGGAAGTTGAGGGTGGAGGAGGCCGGCGCGTGACCCGCTGCGATCGTCGGCGCAACGGTGATGTAGCCGGCGCCGGTCTGGCCGGTGATGGTTGCGTTGCCGGTCACTGCGGTGGCATTCGAGGGGATGCCGGCCAGACCGGCGACACTGAAGGTGGTTACCTTGCCGGCAGTGAGGCGCGCAGCGCCCTTACCGGTCCGACTATCGACGATGCGGTTTGGCGCGATCGGGATGAACGTGGATCCTTTCGCGTTTCTCATAAAGTAGCCGGTCAGATCGAGGACCAGACCGACGGTGCCCTTTCCCGAGGCAGTGGAGTAGACGCCGCTCAGGCTGCCGTCGCTTGCGAGCCCGAGGGTGATGCCGTTGGCTCGGTCGTCGCCCGCCTTGAAGTTGATCGTCGAAGCAGTTCCGCCGACCGTAGACCCGAATCTGACATAGCCGCCGAGCGTGGCTGCGGTAACCGTGAGGTTACCGGTGACTGCGATCGCGCCGGCTGGCACGCCGCCGGCGGCGCCGGAGATCGGGATCGATCGAGCCTGACCGGCCTTGAAGGCGCCGGTGAGGCCGACTCCGGCCCGGGTGTCGAGAACGCGGACCGGAGCGAATGAGTAGTACGTGCCGGTCGGCGTCGTGTCGATCACGGCGCCCATACGGCCCATCTGCCAGGTTCCAAACGGTGACGCGGACGGTGCGTAGTAGGTCGTGCTGCCGGTCGTGCCGGCCACTTGGAGCATGTAAGTGCCGTCGGGCAGCGTCGAGCCGCCCACTTTGCCGTCCCAGACATATGACTGAGTCCCGGCGCCCTTGGCTCCCAGATCGATCGTCCCGGCGACCGTATCGTCGGCGCGGTAGATCGTGAGCACGACGTCGCTAAAGGCGGTCGTGTCCGACCAGGAGATGGGGAGCGTTTCGTGGATGCCATCGCCATCGGGCGAGAAGACTCTGCCGCGATCGATGCCGGTGCCCGACGGGAGCATTCCGGGTACGCCGACGACGTAGTTGGTGATGCCGGCCGAGACGGCCGTGGAGTTGGGAGGCGTGATCGGCGCGATCTGGTCGGTGGTCCCGTTGGACACGGCAACCCAGGGGCCGGGGAAGAGCGGAACCACGGCGTTCAGCGCCGCGAACGGGCCGGTAACCTGATACCAGGTCTGCCCATCGGTGCCGACGACCGGTCCGGCGAGGATCCTCAGAACCGTGCCCTTGGCCGCCGTTGCCAGCTGATTGCCGGCGCACGGGGTGACTGATTGGCATTCATTGGTTGACGCGGCCACGACCGTAACGTAGCCGTCGATCGCGAAGGCGGGCGAGGCCTTGTAGGTTGCAGTGACGTCCCATGGGCCGACGTTGCCGGCGCCGTCGGTGGCCCTGACTCGGAACGAGTAGTTATGGCCCGAGACGCCCTGGAAGTTGTCCGTCGTTTCAGTGGTGCCGGTCAGCCAGTTCGTGAACACGCCGCCGTCGGTGGAGACCTGGACGTCGTAGCCGGCGATGCCGCTGAAATCGTCCTGACCGGTCCAGCTGACGGGGAAGCCCTCGCTGTCCTGAGTTGCCGGGATGTTCTTGATGCCGACCTTCGGCGGGGTCTTGTCGTTCAAGAACTTGGCCGCGACGAGGTTGCCCATCTCCGGGTGGCCGGCGTCGTATCCGAGCGCCCAGATTCCGGCGCCACGCAGATTCCAGTAGTTGATCATGTCGTACTTCGCGGCCAGCGATTGAGCGTCGTCGTAGTACAGCTCGCGCCAGACCGTGACCGCGACGGTGGGACAGGTCAGCTGGTACGAGGTCCAGGCGGATTGCTCGAGCGAGTCGTAATTCCGCCCGTGCAGCGACGCAAGCGCGGCTGCCTGCGCGAAGAAGACCGAGGTGGGTGCAATGCACGAGTTCTTGACCACGGTTCCATAAGGGTTGTTGGTCGTAGTCGTCCAGGCGATGCCGTAGTAGGGGAGGCCCAGGATGATCTTCGAAACGGCCGTCCTCGCCGCCCACGAATGGATTACCTGGGTCAGGTCGTAGACGGGCTTGGGGCTGGTCAATGGGTCGATCGAACCGGCGTAGGCCGAGCCGCCGCCGCGGAAGTCGTAGCCCATGATGAAGACGGCGTCCGCGGCCCCGGGAGCCGTCAGGCCGGCGACGTCGTAGTAACCGGTGGCTCCGGTCGCACAGAACGTCAACTCGTAACCCGGGTGGATCTTGTCCAGCTCGGCGCGGAGCGTTTGGACGAAGATCCGGTAGTTGCCTTCCTGCGTGGAGGCGATCGGCTCGAAGTCCAGGTTCACTCCGTCGACACCGCGCTGGCTGACCGCCGCCGCGATCTGCTGAGCGGCGTTGAGCCGGTTGGCGGGAGTAGAGAGAAGCTGGACCTGCTCGTTGAGTTCGGAAGTGGTCCAGGCGAATTCTTCGACGGTGAGCGCGACGCGAGTCCCGTGGGCGTGGGCGTTGTTGATGACGTTGGTCAGCCATCCACTCGTCCACCCGCCCCAACTCGATCCCGTCTTCTGGAGATCGCCCGTGCCACTCACGCTGACGCCGAAGTAGGCGACGGTGGAGAGGATGTCGTAATTCAGTGTCGGCCCGGCGACCGATTCCCAGTACGGTAGGAAGCCGTAGATCTCGCGGCGCAGCAGACTGGCCGCCGGACCTGCGGATACCTGCGGCTGTGCCGTCGGTGCGGCGGCGCCTCCGAATGAGCCGGCAGGTGCGGCCGCAGTCACGTCATTGGTGGCCCAGACCTTGCCCTGCGGGCTTGCCGCGATCGATCGGCCCGAAGCGGTGCCGGCCGGGAGGGCCACCGGCAGACCGCCGTCGACCTCGATCTTGTCGCCCTTGCGAGGGCGGTACGGAACGGTGACGGCGTCACCGGGAACGAACGTATTGGGGTCGTTCGCGTGCTCGAGGGCCTGCTCGTGGGATATCGAAGTGGGGCCCTGGCTCGCGGTCGCTGAACCGGGATCAGCTGCGCCCGCGGGAACCGCAGCTGCCGCCGGGAGCGCGCCCTGCCAGGCCGATCCGATGGTCAAGGCCGCGACGAGTGCGACCGCGACGGCCACCGGTGCGAATTTCCTGGAACGCCCAACGGTCATGCGGTGTTCCGCGGACCGTGAAGATGACAAGTGGATGCTCATCCCGACCTCATCCGATGCCCGGTGTCTCCAGCCTCGGCCCTGCATTCGGCGGAAGACCCGGCATGACTAAGTGCAAGCGCCCGGCCGTGATCGCCCGAGCGGGCCCACCGTAACGACCGAGCGGTCCGTGCGCCTATCGTTCGTTGGTCCTCCCGGCGCAATGGTACCGTCGAGTCGGGTGCGGTGCGGTTAGATGGCAATAGTGCGCGATGCATCTGCCCGGCCGCCAGCGCACCAGGGCGACGGCGAGACGACCTACGCGGGGCCCATGTAGTAGCCCGTGACGTCCAGTATCAGCTGCGCGGCGCCCCCGGCCGGAGCCACGTAGATGAGGTCGAGGCTGCCGTTCGACGCCAGTGGAACGGTCGCCCCGTTGGCGCGGTCGTCACGGATGGGGAAGTTGAGGTTCGAGAACTGCGTGGCGGAGTTGATGCTCGGCTTGGGTCCCAGCGCGGCGAAGCCGCCCGCGGTCTGGAGAGTCACCGTCAGGTTGGCGGCGATAGCCACCGTGCCGCTCGGAATTCCGCCGTGCCCGGTCACCTGCAGTGTCTTGGCTGCGTTGGCGGAGAACGGTCCCGCGAGGCCGATATCAGAGCGCGAGTCGAGGAGCCGGGTCGGTGCCAGCGTATTGAACAGAGCTCCGCCTGAAGCGACGAAATAGCCGGAAATATCGAGCACAAGATCGACGGTACCGCCGCCGCCAGCCATGTAGACCGCGGAGAGGGTGCCGTCGGAGTTGACCTGCACGACGACGTTGTTGGCCCTGGTGTCGCGCGCAGGGGCGTTGATCGTCGACGAAGCCGGCGTGTCGGTCTTGTCCGGCCCGAGCGAGACATAGCCGCCCATGGATGGACTCACCATAGTGAGATTCCCCGTGATGGCCACGATTCCGGAACTCGGCAGGCCGGCGACCCCGGCGATCTGGATGACGCGGTGCTGGCCTGACACGAACTTTCCAGTCAAACCCGGAACGCCAGAATTGGCTCGCGTGTCCAGGACTCGATGTGGACCGAACGCGACATAGCCGGCACCAGCGGTGCCGCTCAGGAAGTAGCCGGTCACGTCGACGATGAGGTCAACAACGCCGACGGCGGCTGATCCGTACCAGGCCTCGACGGTGCCCTGCGGGGAGAGAGCGATCGTCACGCCGTTCGCTCGGTCGTCCCCGATGGGGAAGTTGATTGTCGATGCCGTCGGAGATGAGTCGAGGTTCGGTCCGAGGTACAGCCAGCCGGGCCGCGATTGCCGGGTGATGGTCACGTTGGCAGTGATGGCGACCGCATTCGACGGGACGGGGGTACCGCCGCCCACCTTCATTCCCGCGATCTGGAAATTGTATCCGCCACCTGAGGTCAGCGACCCTCGCGGCCCAATGGCGCCGGCCCGCGTGTCGACCACGCGCGTCGGGGCGATCGGGTAGTAGGACCCGCTCTTACTGGCGAACGGAATTGTGTGGCCGGTGACGGCGTTGTCGGTGGTCGTTGACGGGATGGAGACCATCGAGCGGTAGTAGATCTCACCGGAACTGGGTGGATTCGGGTCCAGCTGCGAGGTGTACCCGGCGTTGCGCGAGCTGGGGTAGCTGATGAGGTTATTGTGGAAAGAAGGGGCTGTCTTCCACATTGCGTCCAGGCTCGTGTGGCCGTTGAACAGCTTGTCGATGTAGTAGCCGATGCTGTTGGTGCCCTCCGCGATGACGGCGTTGGCGCCGCCACGAATGAAGCCGGAAGCGTAACCATCGACCCGTGTCTTGGCCACGGCGAGTGTGGCCTTCGTCCTGCCTTGTTCGCTGTCGCCCGAGGCGTAGCAGAGGTGGTTCAGGATCACGACTGCATTCGGCGCCAGCTGGAGTTGAGCCATGTAGTTCTCGCCGTAGTAATGGGTAGCCGAATCGCTCGCGCCGGCGACCAGGTTCAGGCCCATTCCGTTGTCGCCGTTGGGCTG